>Ga0307377_10002583_pt1 | contig 21227 bp, 23 predicted proteins | sample TR3MG_FD_202535 | JGI IMG/M metagenome (GOLD analysis project Ga0307377, IMG submission 202535) | Soil microbial communities from Risofladan, Vaasa, Finland - TR-3 | ecosystem: Environmental > Terrestrial > Soil > Coastal area > Acid sulfate soil | place: Finland: Risofladan, Vaasa | collected...
TAGACCATATTGAGCCAGTGGTACCACTCAATATACCTGTAAAACATGCCTGTTTAGATATGATTATAGCACGTTTATTTTGTGATATCAGTAATCTACAAATGCTCTGCAAAATTTGTCATAAAGTCAAGTCCAAAGAAGAGAACACTAAAAGAAGAGAATGGAAATCTGCTAAAAAGATTAAGCATATTGTCTACATAACAACTAACAAAATTAATGGCAAATTTTATATTGGAATTCATAGTACAGAAGATTATGATGATGGATATTTAGGTAGCGGAATCTTGATTAAAAAGGCTATAGCTAAGTATAGTGAAGATTCATTTTATAGAAAAATACTATACGTATTTGAGACTAGAGAGGAAGCCGTTGAGAAAGAGATTGAATTAGTTAACGAAACTTTTGTTAAGAACGCTCGTACCTATAATTTAGCACTTGGTGGCTCTGGTGGTACAGCTCTTGGTGTAGAAACTAAAATTAAAATTAGTAAGGCTTTAATAGGAAGAGATGTCAGTGCAGACACTAGATCTAAAATGAGTAAATATCGCACAGGAATGAAATACAGTGAGAGTACTCGTAAAAATATGAGTATCGCAAATAGAAAAGCTATTGATTCTGGCAACCATAAACAGACTAAATCTGTAGTCTGTGTAAATACAGGAATTACATATATGTCCATAGGAATAGCAGCTAAAGAACTTGGTATTCCCGCTTCTTCTATTTCATCTGTTTGTAGGGGTAAGAGGAAAGATATTAAGGGCTTAGTATTCAAATATAAGGTATAATATTGTTGCGAATATTATTAACTAAACAAAAACAAGGAGTTAAGCATGTCAGTTGATCTAGGAAAAGCCAAGAAAATTTTGAGTAGTACATTTCTTTCCGATAATGAGCAGGTTAACGAAGATGAGGCCGCAGGTCTTATCGTTAAGGCAGAGCAGCTTATTAAAGGTCTGTCAGAGGAGATGGAAACCGATGAGGACTTAGCAGATGCTAAGGCTGTTGTCAAGGATCTAAGTTCTGGATATAAGAACGCAATTAAGTATGAGCAGGCTAAAATCCAGTTCTTGCTTGCTAAAATTGACGAGATCCAAGACGGTTCTGTTAACTCTACTACTAGTGTATAATACTAGTATAGGAGGAATGATATATGTCTTTAAGAACTAATTTTACAGGTGCTCTCGACACAAAATTGGTAGAAGCTCATGATGCCGGAGTCACCTTTATTGCAACAACTAACTTAGCTTTTTTAACTACTCAAATGGCAACTGCTGCTGCTTCTGGTTTGAAAAAGTTTACCGTAAATCTAAACCCCTCATTTCAACCTACTGATTTAAGGTTGGGAGGAAATTTATGGTACGCATATCAATCTGGCGTGCTTAGTGCACTGGCTGCTGAAGGCGTGATGGGGAACGAAATAGTAGCAACACTTGATAAGACAGATGCTGTAACTCTAGTTATGGCTCTCACCTTCTCCTTCTAATTCTTCTTCTAGAGTATATTAAATCCCATCAGGTACAATCTTGATGGGATTTTTATATTTCGGAGGAACCATGTCACGATTCAAACAACCCGCACAACTTCACAATCATTCTAAATATTCTCTACTCGATGCTGTTCCTTCACCAGAGGAATGGGTTACATGGTGTCTAGAGAATGATACATCAGGTTTTGCTGTTACCGACCACGGTACAAGCATCTCTATGTACGACGCTCTCAACTTTCCAAAGTTCATTGAAAAATATAATAAGAAGAACGGAACAGATCATGCACTTGATTCAGTAACAGGTATCCCTGCTGTTGAATTATATGTTAAACTTACACAGGAGGATGCAGATCGTTGGGGTGTGAGGGCTAAAGAGAAAGGTCACTTCCACATCACAGTCTGGGCCACATCAATCATTGGTTATCACAATCTAATGAAACTATCATCTATAGCATACGAGGACGTTGTAACATACTTCGGTAGTCCCAAAGCCCGCGTGACATATACTCAAATTGAGCAATATAAAGAAGGTTTGAAATTCGGCACCGGATGTATCATTGGGCCGATTGGCGCTGCCATCTTACATGATGATGATTACGAAGAGGCTGAGAAGCGATTTGTAATGTATAGGAAAATGTTTGGTGATGATCTTTATGTAGAATTCCATCCAACAGATATAACCCATGACTTCAATTGGAAAACAGGAGGATTTGATCCCATTGCTCCTACTGAGTGTGCATGCGACGGTAATCAACAACTAGCATACAATAAGTTTCTTATGGATATGGTAGATAAGTATCCGGACTCCAAACCAATCCCTGTGACAGATGCTCACTTCGTAATGCCAGAGGATAAGGTCTTACAAGATTGCCTGCTGAAGAACGGTAATGATAACGGCTGGTACTTCTACGAGTCATATCATCAGAAACAATCCGAAGACATATATACCAAACTTAGAAGTCAGTTAGGAGAGTGGTTAACAGAAGAGAAGTTCGCTCAGTGGGTTGAGAATACATATGAGGTACGTGACGCAGCTAAGTCACTCTTTGAGTGGACTGATGATGGAGATTACTGCACTAAAATAACGTTTGATTTCCATCTTCCGAAGATCCCAATTCCTGATTATATCAAAGAGAAGACGGATGATTATGACAAGCAGACATTCTTCTTATTGATGGAGAAATGCCAGCAGCATGGCCGTTGGAAGACTGATCCAGTCTATATTGAACGCTTCAAGACAGAGATCGATGTCATCATGAAGAACAAGGAATTGAACTTCATTCCATACTTCTTGCTGTATGAAGATATTTGCACATATGCTAGATCTGTTGGAACCCTACAGGGTATTGGTCGTGGATCAGCAGGTGGTTCCATCATCTCTTACTATCTAAAAATTATACATATTGACCCTATCATTAACGATTTACCGTTCGAGAGGTTCTTATCTCATGCTCGTATCAATGCTATGTCATTTCCTGATATTGATTGCGATTTTGGTGATCGTACTCCGATCATAAACTATCTACAGGAGAAGTATGGTCTCGGCTTTGCGCAGATCTCTACATTCCAGAAGATGAAGACAAAGAATGCAATCAAGGATTCTATGTGGGCTATATACGCCCGTAACCGAGAAGATCCAGAGGTCAAGGCCGTCTGCAATACTGTCCCTGATTCTCCACAAGGGATTGATGAATATGACTTCTTGTATGGTTACACAGACAAGGAAGATAATTATCATATGGGTCTAGTAGAAACAAATCAGACCCTAGCTAATTTCTTTGACCAATATCCAGATATCGAGCACATGGTGAAGCGCCTCATAGGTGTTATCCGTGGTTGGGGTCGTCATGCATCAGCTTACGTTATCTCCACAGTAGACTTAGCAACAGAGCGTGTTCCTACCATGCAGATGTTTGATAAACACACTGGCAAGAACATTACAGTGACTCAGTTCGATGCATCTATGTGTGAAGACAGGGGCTTGGTCAAGGCTGATATCTTAGGTGTAACTACGATTAATGCCCTTGAAGAAGCTGTACAACTAATTAAAGATCGGACAGGTCGTGATCTCTTGCTAGAGGATAGCGATGGCATTTCAGAACTCTACAGACTTCCCGAAGATGAAGGCGTATATGCTGACTTCTATAATAAGAAGACAGACTCTTCGTTTCAGTTCAATACAGGGACGGTTAAAGGGCATCTAAAGCAGTTTATGCCTCAAACAAGAGAGCACCTGTCTGATCTCACAGCTCTTTTAAGACCAGGAGCGATGGATGCTCCTATGGCTAACGAGGACATCTCTCTTGATGATAACGTTTCTGCCGCCCAATACTATATGGATGTACGAAGCGGTGACAGAAGACTGTCCTTCTTGCACCCAGACCTGAAAGATTACACCTCCAACGGCGTATTCGTTTACCAGGAACAGATCATGAAGTTTCTGGTTGACTTCGCTGGATACACAGGGGAAGAATCGGATCGAATCAGAGGTGCAATCGCTAAGAAAAAGATGGCTATCATGATGGAAGCTTTCGACAGGATACGCAAGGAGTGTGACAAGAGAGGTTGGGAGCCAGAGGCTGCAGATATCGTCTGTGATCAGGTATTGGCCTTCTCCCGTTACTCTTTCAATAGGTCTCACAGTAGATGTTATTCGGAACTCGGCTACATCACTATGTATTTGAAGCATTATTATCCCTTAGAGTGGTGGTCAGCTGTGCTCAATACCTCTAACGAGATCAAGATGCGCTTCTTTATGACGCTATTAGGTGACATTATTAAGCCACCATCAATTGCTAGTCCATCTAGTAAGTTCACTGTGCTGGGCGAGCATATCATTGCTCCTATCTCAGCTCTAAAGCGAGTAGGTCCAGCAGCAGTAGGAGAACTTATAACCAAAGGACCATTTGCTGACTTAGATGATTACTTAGAGAAAGTGGATCATCGCAAAGCAAATGCCGGTGCATTTGCAGCTTTGGTCAGAGGTCGTGCATTAGACTGTTTCATCGATACATCCATCTCTTATGCAGATGGAAGAGCATCCATGCTGACCGAATACGTTAAGAAGAGGAAGTGCAAGCCATTCCAAGAATCAATGTACGAATTAGATCCGATGGCTGTTTTCCTGATGGAGAGAGATACAAACAAATGTTTTAACAAGTCTCTATTGTCTGATCCAGCACTCAGGAAGATGATAATGGCTGCTGATCCTGATCTAACACTAACGGGCCGAAGCGGTGTCCCTATGATGCATAACAGTACCCCTGTCATTGCCAATCTTAAGATAGCTGCAGGCATTGTAGAAAGAAAAAAGGACGATGAAGTAGGAATGATTCTTTTATATGAAGGTTCTAAGTATAAGAAGATCACATCCAAGAAGACAGGCAAGTCCTACGATCTCTTGGAGGTTACGCTGTCCGATGGTTTCGCAAGTGTTCAATGTTCTCTGTGGGGTTTTAAGAAAGCCCTTGGTTGGAATAAGAATCAACTTGTATGGGTTACAGGGACATTAAGTGAAGGTTTTAAGATGCCAGTTAGCATTAAGGCTAAAGACATAAACAAATTAGGAGAATAGCATATGATTACGCTAGAGAAGAAGGTCCCCGTGACAATAGGAGCATATCAAATAACAGATTCATTCGGAAATACATATATTGTAGGAGCACAGAATGCAGCTGAAGCTGTAAGAGGGGCTTATTCTACAATGGGACTTTCTGAAGAAGATTTAGGAGAAGAACTAACTGTAGTAAAACTTACAGAAAAGGCTTGCCAAAAAAATAAAGTAAGTTGTGATGAAGGTTTCAAATCAGTCTATTCTCTACTGAAGAGCGGATTTAAAGAGAATAATAAAACCCCTTTTCATATCTGTTGTTCAGATTAATAAATAAATTAGGAGAAAACCATGGCAAAGTTCGTAAAGGTTGACAAACTTCCAGAGAATCTAGGTAAAGACGAGTTCGCAATTTGCGCCCCTACTTTTGTAGATGAAGTGAATGTGTGCTACGGAAGAGCACCAAAGAACAAACTCACTACAGCTAATTTTATGAGAGATATTGCAGCTAGAGTAGGTGATCGTTATCTAGACGAAAACTTCAATACTCTGATTCATGTCAACACTAGCAGATTCAGAGGTCTACCTTTTGAGTCCCCGGAGGAAGTCGATGCTATCGCTAAAAGAATGCTCAAAAAAGCTATACCTACAATTGATGATGCTTATGTGGACCATCATGTCAAGCAAAGACCTCATGGAACAAAGCTCATTTATTTTCTTGGTGACCACACTCAAACTGGCTCTTTTTCTGCAAATGGCATAGACGAAATAAAGCCAAAAGAAATCGATACTTACCTTGGCAATAAGCAGAAAAAAGTTGTCGGAAAACCGATAAAATCGGACCCAAAAGATTAAAAACATGGTATAATATAATCAATGCCAATGTTGGTATATTGAATTTAAAAATGGCCTATTTAGGCAAAACAGGAGCACAATCATGGCGAACATTTCTATTAATCAAGATTCCCTTAAAGAACGACGCGAATGGAAGCGACACAAAGTCAACGATGGCTCTAACATCTATCGTGTTCTTCCCCCATTTGGCGACTCAGAGAAGCACAACGGTTACCCATACCGTAAGTGGTCATATATCTGGTTGCTAGATCCATCTACCGGCAAGCGTAAGCCTTTCGCAAGTCCATTCTCCTCAGGTGGTGATACTTGTCCAGTCAAAGAGTATGCAGATGCTCTAGTCAAAAAAGTTGACGGCATTATTAACGGTTTAAAAGATGCTGGTAAGTCTGACGAGCAGATCAAGAAAGATCCAGCCCTAGTTGCTATCCGCGATGTCCAATGGAAACTAAAACTAACTCATGCTTATTCTTACAATGCAGCTGATAAGTCAGGTGAAGTAGGAATTCTTGAGATCAAGTCAACGGCTCACAAAGGCCTCTGTAAGAAGATGTCTGATTACATCAAGGACTATGCTCAGGACCCAACCTCCCTAAATGATTTTGATGATGATGCAGGTGTTTGGTTCAACTTCAAGCGAGAAGGTAAAGGAATGAATACAGAGTATTCTGTTGATTTCAATACTAATCTTGTTAAAGTAGAAGGTTCTAAGCGTCCTCAGATGGAACTCGACTTCTCTCCACTTCCTGATGCTATCAAAGAAAATTACGATGACCTAGGCTACGACTTACAGTCTTTGTATACAATCAAAAGCTATGACGAACTCAAGGAAATCCTTGTAGCCAACGTTGAACTGCTTGCGACAGACGATGATAACCCAATTCCTGAACTAATCATTGAGGGTTTCGGAGACATCGCTGTTGACGATGTACCTGAAGAAGAGCCAGTCGTGAGCACTGCGCGTAAAGCCGGCAAAAAGCCTGTTACACTTAAAGTTGATGTCGAAGAAGATGCTGCACCTTTAGCTAAGGCACCAGCAAAAGAAGACGACTTCATGGCTATGGCAGATTCAATCCTACAAAACTAACGGAGACCCAATGTCTAATTCTTTGATGAAAATCGAAGAAGGCTTGGGGCAGTTAGATCTTACAAGGGTTGTCGAATTCACAAAGAAAATCCAAGATCTATCTAAGGGGTTCAACACAACGTTGGCCCCTATTTATCTCCGAGACTTCATCATGGCTATAGACGTGACAAACGCTCTATTGGCTCAAGCAGTTCGTACAGATTTACGAGCAGATGCATACTCTAAACAATCCGAAGCCATAGCTTTTATGGATAAAGCTTCAGCTGCCGTTGTCGCTAGTGGCTTAAGGGATTCAGCAGAAGCCCGCAAGAAGTATGTCCCTATGGACCCAGATGTCGTGGATGCAGCAGAGGCAAAAGCCAAAACTGCAGCCATGGTTATCTTCCTAAAGAATAAGCTATTAGAATTCAGATTGGCACATGACGATGTGAAGAAGATGGCTTACTCAAACGATTACAACCACAATACAGAGTTCGAAGGAAACTAGAATGAGAAAATATAAAACAGTTAAAGAGCTAAAACAGGGCAACATATATATTGATAATTTTAATGGAGTGTCAACGGTATCAAACCCCAATCTCTTTAAAGCCCAAATGAATTCTCAGTATGAGAAAACTTATATTAAGGCAGATCCAAAGGAAATCAAGAGGCTTCAGAAAACGGGGATTCTCCATTGGAGCTTTGATCCTAATAAATCTATAGTTGTCTTTGATAAAAAGAAAAAAGAATTTAAGATAATGGATGAGAAGTTATTTAGTATTTTTGATATTGATGGTTCAGTGTTTCGTAAAGAATTTGAACAATTATCTAGACAATTTATTTAAGGGAAACTAATATGGTAAAGTTTACGAAAGCAAGCAGGAACGATGGCGATTTAGTAACAGTTCGAGTTTCTCAGCTCAATAAATTTAAGAGAGTCAGATCTTTTGATAAAGGAGATAGAATAATCTTAATTCACTCCAACAATGTTGAATCTATTTGGACTGTAAATAGGGACGGTGAGACTTTAGCCTCAAGGAATCTTCCAAGGAGATTCTTATCTCCTACAGTTGGTAATCCAGTTTTTATTAATGTAAAAGATATCCGTAAAGTGAGGTAATTATGTCTAATTGGATGACTCAACTGACTAAACAATTTGGCAAGGTCGCTGAAGATCTTCCAGACATGCAGATAGTCTCTCTGCCATCTCCATCTCTTAATTGGGCTGTAGGTAATGGTGGACTTGCAGAAGGTAAAGCTATCTGTTTCTATGGACCTGAGAGTGGTGGTAAATCCCTGCTCTCACTCCTCACAATGATTGAGATTCAGAAGAAAGATCCCTGTGCTATTGTTGCCTGGTTCGATGCTGAATACTCATTCAACAAGGATTGGTTCGCTAAGCTAGGAGGAGATCTAACTCGTCTAGTCGTATACCAGACCAATGATCCTCTCAAGATCTTTGACTTCATGTGGGGTGATATCTTAGAAATGCTTCAAGATGGAATGCCACTTAGAGGCATAGTGATAGACTCTGTTAAATCAATTTTATATCCTGGTGATATGAAAGATAAGTCTACAGCTATTACAATGGGTGGTTCTGGTGCCAAGTACTTAGGCCCTGCATTCAAGCGATTGTTGCCAGTCATTAGAGACTACGGTATCACAACATGCTTGGTTCAACAGGTCTATGAAGAACTAGACCAATACAAGGCAATGGCTAATCCATTCAAGATACCTGATGGTAGATCACTTAAGCACTTCTGTGACTACATGTGTGAAGTTACCAAGGTTGAGACTAAGGCTGGTAAGCTCATCGACGGCAAGAACATGATGAATGCTGATCAGCAGATTGGCCATAAGGTTCGAGTCAAGATTAAGAAAAACCGAGCTGGAGCTCCAGCTAGAACTGCTGAATTCTCTCTGCAATACGATTCAGGTGTTGTAGGTACAGAGAATGAACTGTTTGATCTAGGTAAAAGTTTGGGAGTTATCTACCATCCAATTAGTCCTAGTACAGGTAGACCAAGTAACATGATGTGGCAGTTTGGAGATATGGATCCTGTTAAAGGTGAACCTGCAATGAGAGCAGCCATAGGCGAAGACATTGTCCTTTACTCTGCTCTTATCGATGCATGTAATGGTGTTACAAGTGACGAAGCAGTGTCCGCACGTAATGAGACCTTGGGGCTTAATGATGATCTCTCTGTTGATCTCTCTGTTGATCTAGAGGGTCTTGATGAGTAAGATATTATTCATTGGCGATCCGCACCTTAAGATAACCCGACTTGATCTGGCTCAGAAGTTTCTGAGCTGGGTCACCGGGCTTATTATTGAACTCCAACCAGATATGGTTGTCAATCTAGGCGATACCTTTGATACTCATGCCGTAGTGAGGTCTGAGATCTTGAAGCTATTTAAGGATCATGTCATAGAGGTTACAGGAGCTGGTATTCCTTACGAGTATATCCTAGGCAACCATGACATGTTTAAACCCACAGATAACAAATATCATGCTCTCCAGTCATTTGATATTCCAGGTCTTAGGGTCATAGATACTCCAACACACGATCTCTCCGCTGGAATATCATATATTCCCTATATCCATGACTTCAGCGAATTTCCTTTAGAAACACAACCTATATGTATTGCACACCAGCAGTTCGTTGGTTGTGACTATGGATACTATCGTCCAGATGTTGGCACAGATGCAGACAAGGTAAGTGCAAATATCATCATCTCTGGTCATATCCACAAGAGACAACAATTCGGCAAGGTGATCTATCCTGGTACTCCATTCGCCCAAGGAGTCAATGATGTCAATCAGGAAAAGGGTGTGATGCTGTTTGATACAGATACATATGCTTGTGTCTATCACGATACTCCTCTCCCTAACTATCGAGGCCTGAAGTTCGAGATGGCTCCAGACTTTGGTGTAGAAGACATGCACAATTGTTTATTCGAGACACTTACTCCTGAAGATAACTGGATCGTAGATATGGAAGGTCCACAAGCAGAGCTCACAGCCTATATTGGTTCTAAGGATCTAGCTAGGTTGAGAGAGAAAAGTAATATCCGCATCCGTACCACTTGGACTAACAAGTCTAAGAACAAAGTACAGATAAAAGCTACCTCTATGAATGATATACTGGATAAGTATGTTGATAAGGTCTATGACGGAAGTTTGGACAGGGGTATAATAAAGGATAAGATATTAGAAATACTAGAGAAAACACAGTAAAAAAATGACTTAACTAGATTATATGGTATATTATAACATAGGTGAACAATGGATTTAGAACTAAACGACCACTTGGATCATCAGAGATGGCTTATAAACAATGGATTTATCAATGATCTACACAAAGATACCTTGTTTATGTACGGCTCGATTGTCCATAAGGATGTAGTTTCCTTAGAAGTACAGATTGATAAAGATAATAAGCGAGTGGCATACACAGCTTATGTTCTTCCCGTACTTCTCAAAAAAATCAAACAATTTGAGGAACTTAGGAAAGACAACACTATGTTTGGCTTATGGTGCTTCAAGAGAATACTCAAGAAAGAAGGTAACTTAGACTTGAAATTTATAGTGGATAAATTTGTTAAGGACTATTGTGGACCAGCTTGGAGTGCTTCGCTAGATATGAAAGATATTAGTGGATACAATGAAGAACCCGAAACGGATAATAAACCAATTAACGAGTAATGAAGATCTCAGACAAGAGCTGTGGGTGCACTATCTTGAAGGCGCTCCAGTCTGCTCTCTTCCCAGTATTTATAAAGATATAGAACAGAATATACATGCCTTAGAACACCTTGAGCGAACCTACTTAGAACAATCCCATGGACCTCATTGGACCACACTCTCCCAAACCTTTACAGATTCAGAACTCTCAGTAATCCTGCTTTTAACTGCTGGACATGACATAATAACTATATCCAGGTATAATGGTATGGCTGAGGTTAGACTCAGGCAGATGGTATCAGTTATACAGAGTCACAAAGTCTGGGAAGAAATATGGCCCTCAAAACAAGATTTACAGATAAAGAAAAATTCGGCTTAACCGAGGAGGAAATAAAGCTCGGAGAGAAGTATTTGAGAAAATGGAAGACAGCTGGAGCAGTTAAAGAACCTGAGAGCGCAAAGCTCTACGAGATGATGATGGTTGGCTGCAGCTTCTACGAAATCCACCAACAATATCCCCAATATAATTTACCCCAAGTAGTTCTTACCGCTGCCTTAAGAGGCTGGATGCATGATCGTGAAAAGATCATGGGTTCTCTAAGAGATCGTGTGCAGGCTAAGGTTGTGAAATCTGTGATAGAACAGGTTGACTTCCTTACCTCCATGCTCTCTGTTTCTAATGCTGAACATCTCAATGAAATGCATAAGTACATGAGAGATCCAGAGAATACCCCTAAGCCTCAACTTAGAATTGAATCCATAAAAGAATACAAAGACATAGTAGAAACCCTGCAGAAACTAGTGGCTGGTGCCCAAGGTAAGCCTGGTAAGACCTCTGCAATGTTCGATACTCTAACATCTAAGAAAGATGATAAGATTAAAGAGCTTGCCCCTATTAATGCTACAGATTTGATAGAGGCAGAACTTGGCGAATAAAAAAAAAATATCCTTAGCAGCTAGGGAGAAAATGCTGCTAACTCCTTGTAAGACTAGAGATGAACTACATAAGTGGATTCAATATCACTTCAATCTCTATCTCCCCGATTGCACAGTATCTAGATATGCAGATACAAACCCCTTAGATGCTATTTGGGAAGTATATAGTATATGTGTCAACAAGTTTAATCCTGATGATGTACATGAACTTCTGTTTGTTGCTGGTCGAGGATCTGGTAAGACATTAGGAATGGCGATTGCTGAACTAGCCGTTCTACTCCATGATCAGAGAGACGTTGTACATGTTGGCGCTATCTTAGGTCAGGCCAAGCGGTGTTACGAGTATCAGATGGGCTTCATGCTTAATGATAAAATCAAACCTGTATTGTTTGCAGACCGTAGAGACTCTTCAGGTGCAATATATAAGACTTTAGAGAAAGCAAACATGGAAAAATCTATGTTTAATCTAAAGGACAAGAATGGTGTATTAGGTAAGACATCAATTGAAATCCTTCCATGTACCCTGAAGGCCGTGAACGGTCCTCACGTACCATTAGTTGTCGTTGATGAGATCGATACCGTTTCTGGTGAAGGGTTTAAAGCCTTTAAGGATATTTCAGGTATGCTTGACTCCAGAGGTGACAAATTAGCCTTACGAGTAGGTATCTCTACCCGTAAGACCAGATATGGCCTTATGAATGCCCAAATCGAAGAAGCTGAGCAAGCAGGTCGTACAGTTCGCCGCTGGACTGCTTTTGAGTTTGCTGAACAGTGCCCAGATTCAAGATCAGGAACTGACCCAATCGAGCTTTATGTGAACCAAGATGATATGGTCACTATAGATCCAGATACATACTCTAAAATAGATAAGCAGAAGCAAAGCGAGTTTCTCCATGAGAAATTTCCAGGTTCCGGCTGTGCTAAATGTCCTGTAGCTCCAATATGCTTAGGCGATGCTAAGAAACAAGTCTCTGGCTCATTTATGCTTAAGCCTATTACAGATATAATCAAGAAAACTATTGAAAATGGTCCCGACTGGGCACTATCTCAGCTCATGAACTTGAAGCCATCTGTAGAAGGAATCATCTACAAAGAATTTGAGGAGCGACTCCACGTCAAGGATTGGAGCATGATGTGGAAGATACTCACCAATAAGGAATATCCTGGCGAATGCACGCATGACATTTTCGTTAAGAAGTGCCACAGCATGGGACTAACCTGTTATGCAGGAATTGACTGGGGTTGGTCAAACCCTAGCACTGTCGTTTTCTTCTTTGTCGATAATCGTGAAAATATTTACGTAGTGAGGTGTGAAGGTAGGACGCACACCAATAACCCTTCTTGGGTACAGACTATTAAACAGAAGTGGCATGGCTTATATCGCTGTCAGCTCTACTTCCCAGATCCTGCTAACCCTGGTGACTTAGTCACTATGCGTCAAGAAGGTCTCCCCTGTCCAAGTAAAATAGATAAGGACGTGGAATCCGGAATCCAAACCGTTAAGAAATGGCTACGTAGTCTGGCTTCACCTGTTCCGAAGATATTCTTTGCCGGTGAGACATGTCAGCCTATTATTGAAGAGTTACAAACCTATCACTTCAAGACTGATGCAGCTGGTAAGATCACTGAGGATCCAGCTAAAGAGTTTGATCACTGGCTTGATGCTCTTAGATATGCAATGTATAACTTATTTGGCCATGCACAGTTTGTAGGTACAAGTGAGGATGATGACTATGATACAAAAGTTATGGATCATCAAGGACATTTCAAACGAACACCATCAGCAGAAGAATACGCAAAGTCTCAAGGCATTAGTTTTAGTGCTGAAGAGGTAGATAAAAGCAAATTAGGTCAAATAGGTACCTTATCTGAACTAGAAGACGATGATGATATGGATGGGAATGGTGGCTTTTTGTGGTCATTTTAATGGTATAATTTTCCCTGAAGGGCGGAATTAATGAGTTTCTTAGACGATTTAACTAACGGTATTAAAAAGAGTATCCGTGGCGATATAGATGATCTGCTTAAGGGAGATGGAGATATTCTCCCCGATCATCCAGCAGATCAAACAACTAATACTGAAGCTATCGGACAAAAAGCTATAATTGATGACCCGTATTTCGACCAGGTTCATCAACATTTTATCTTTAAGAGTAAACTATCTAGGCTTTCTAATAAGACCTTGAAAGATACCTCTATGAGGGATTGGGTAGTATCAGCTATTATTCAAGCCCGTATAGATACACTGCTACAGTTTTCACGCCCTCAACCTGAGAAATTCAAGATGGGCTTTGAGGTCGTTAAACGAGACCGTAGTAGCAATGTCTCTGCTGCAGATAGAGAAGCCATGGCTAATATTGAAGACTTCATCTATAATTGTGGACGGAAGAAAGGTACACCTCCAGGTTCTGAAATGCTCTTCGGCGAGTTTATGAAGCTTACTTGCAGAGATGCTCTGACCTTCGGCAACGTTGCTATAGAAAAAGTATTAACTAGATCAGGTGGACTACATAGATTCAGACCTTTACCTGCAGAATCTGTTTATATAATCAATCAGAAGACTAGTCGCAAGATCATCGAACAAGAACTAAAGACTGCTAAGAAATCTTATGAGAACCAACAGTCAGCTAAGTCTAATCAAGACCCGACTAATATACATAAAGTAAATGAAGTACCAATCGAGTATTACAAGTTTGTCCAGATGTCCTATGACGATAGGGTTATGGCTGCTTTCGGTGATGAGGACTTCATCTTCCATCTATTTAATCCTCAGAACTTCTCTGATTCGTTAGGGTATTGCTACTCTCCTTTGGAAATGGCAATTATCAATGTTACGAACCATTTGAATGTAGAGAATTACAATGCAAACTTTTTTACTCATGGCTACGCTGCACGCGGGATCCTCCATCTTAAAGGAACTGTTTCCCAAAGTCAGCTCACGGCTTTTAGGCGACAATTTTATAACACAATATCTGGCGCCCAGCACGCTTGGCGTACTCCTATTATTGCTGGACTGGATGATGTTCAGTGGGTACAGCTCGCTGGTAACGCCCGTGAGATGGAGTATCTAAACTATAATAACCACATCATTAGAGCTATATGTAGCCAATTCCAGATAGATCCAGCGGAACTCGGCCTTGACTCTCTTCTTCAGGCAGGCAAGCAATCCGGCCAAGGTGAAGGCAACATGGATAAGATTACTTATTCACGTGAGCGAGGCTTACACCCTATCCTCATAATGTTCGAAGATTTGGTTAACGGTAAGATCATTCCAGCTTTAGACAGTGAACTAGCTAAAGAATATAAGTTTCAGTTTGTTGGTTACGATGATGAGACTGCTCAGACCAATGTTGCTCAAGCTCAAGCTGAGATGACAACAACTGCTTCCCTTAACGACTTGTTCAATAAGATAGGCAAAGAGAAGATCGATCATGTCGCAGCAGACTTACCTATGAATGAGGCTTTCTGGGGAGTTGTAGAGAAGAATATGACCCGTGGAGAGATCCGTGAAACCTTCTTTGGTGACAAGGATGCCAGTAAACGGCGCGAACTACAATATATACCTGCTGATCCAGCCTTTATGGGATGGCAACAGCTGTTGATGACCTTAGATCAGACCAAAGCACAGGCCGCACAGGCTGAACAACAAGCACAGGCTGAACAGCAGCAGTCTGAACAGCAACAGCAACAACAAGAACACGATCAAGCTATGGCTGAGAACCAAGAGCAACGTGAGCAAGAAGCCCACGCCACTGAGCAAGAAGAAGCTAAGTCACGCCATGCCCATGGTGCTGTGACACATAAGTCTCTTAAGGATATTGCAAAAGACTCAGGGTTTGCTACTAAGCCTCTAGAAGTTGGCGGACAAACTATTGCTAATCCAATCAATTCTGATTTAGCTGACGAATAACAATCTAAGTATAATATCCCTGATTGATCAGGGGGCATGGACTATGGTAGGCATCGGCAAGCGCGTCGGTGAAGGGTTCGAATCCCTGGCCCTTTTTACTTGGAGAAATGAATGTCTTGGATTATATTAGAAGGAATTGACCGTTCTGGAAAATCTTCTGTAGCTAACCTCTACAAAGCTAAAGGCTTTGAGCTCATCCACATGGATGCTCCAAACAAAAAATACTTAGAAAAAGGTTATGCTGGGCCATCATACTTAGATGAGATGATGGATATGTATCTATCATATGATAATAAGGATATTATCTTTGATAGAAGCATCTACGGAGAAGCGGTCTGGCCTCATGTCTATGGCAGAACTCCAATGCTCTCTGAGGAAGACTTCGAGATTCTAAAGGAATTTGAAGATAGAAATCAGACAGAGCGATTCTTAATGGTTGATCCTGATAAGGATGGACATTGGAGACGGTGCGTAGATAATAAAGAACCACTTAACTTAAACCAGTTCAAGATAGCTGATAAGCTGTATACTAAACTGGCTCACGAACATCTCTTTATTCCGAGGCAACTAAGTGACTTTAAAAAACTGGATAATTCACAAGTGGAACCTGCAGAAAGTGAAAGCCCTGTTGTTAGCGAAGAAAAGAAACCTATCGACGCGAGAAAAGCTAAGGATGACATCAGTGCTAATTCTAGCAGCGCAGATACACAAGTTCAGAAAGAAGCCGAAGCTTCCAAGCTCAAACTCGAAAAGGCCAATGCCATCAACCAGATACTATCCAAAAGAGTAGTAAGGCAGAAGGGCGAGATCTTCGATCTCCTAGAAAATGATATTAGAACTCACTTAGAAACACTACTATCATCCATATTTGGTACAAATACAGAGGAAGAAACATTCTCAATAGATGAAATTCAAATTCTTAAAATGTTCGTCAGACGACTAGAAGAAAAAGGAAAAAATAATGACCAAAGGTAGACAACAGCAGACTAAAGGCCAGCGATTTGAAGCAATGGAAAAAACCATTAAGAATCTTCAGATGTCAACTCAAGTCAATCAGATGCTTTTAAAGCAGGTTGGCAACACAATCTCCCCTATGCAAGCTGATCTTGGGGAATTCATTAGTCGCCAGCGCGAACTCCAGTACCGTGTCCTAGCTGTACAGGAACTAGCCAATCTAGATATTGATACCATTGATGCTAAGTCTCGTGAGCTCCAAATCAAGGATTTCGAGGAGACTTCTAGTAAAGAAGATGAAGACAAGGGATATACCTTAGCTGATGTTGTAGCTGAGGACTCTGTCGTGACTCTCACATCTACGACTCCTGATGAGAGTGAAGATAAGGGTATTCTGCGTTCTAAGATGGAATACTCAGACTTTACCCTGCCTGAACTACAAGAAGCTCTTTTGGGAGCTAAAGTGGGCGATTTAATCGATGTAGATGTAAACGGGGTAAAACATAAGATTGAGGTGCTTAAAATTGGCACAGTTCCGGAACCAGTAGCGGAACCAGTAGCGGAACCAGTAGCGGAACCAGAGAATGACGTCACTACACTTCCAGTAGGAACAGCGATTGCAGAAGAAGCCCAACAACCAAATGGATAAACGGTGTCCAAGGCAGCTGGATAAGTTGCCCTGTGCCTTTTGTCCTTTAGCAGTGCAGAGACTCAAAGCGCTCAGGCACTCTGACCAAGAGCTCTCTGAAGAACAAGAAGCCTTGCTTCCGGGGTGTCCTTGGGCTGTAAACCATCAATTAGCCAACTACTGCTTCTTTGGCATGGTTGGCAATTTCCTTCCAGACAGACAGCTATCTGATCAAGAAATTGCCCATTTCTGTAATATCTCTATTGACGAAGTCAAGAAGATAGAAAAGAAATCTATATCTAAGATCAAGAAATCAGAAGCCTTTAAAGAAGTTATTGAAGAGCACGGAGGTGATAGAATCATGGATGATGGCTCAGATAACTCTGAATGGGAATTCCCTTCATGAAAGTATGCAGAGTATGTGAAAAAGAATACGACAGTCGTCGTAGGAAGTACTGTTCTGAGGGATGTAGGTTTGAATCTAAAAAGCAAACTGCTTTAGCTTGGAATAAGGCTAATAAAGAAAAGCATGCTGATCACCAACGAGCTCATAGAGAAAAAGATCCAGAAGTCTTTAAAAGAAAAGAAAAAGTGTACTATAATAACAAGACGCTCACCAATCCTGGTTATTACACTAATAAGACGGCTAAATATGATGCTTCCAAATCTAATGCCTCGCCAAAATGGCTTACTGCCGAACAAAAACAAGAAATAACTTCCATATATGTTGGTGCCTCTAAGTTGTCAAAAATGACAGGTGTGTCGCATCATGTAGATCACATAATGCCTTTACAGGGAGAGTGCGTATCCGGACTCCATGTCCCCGCAAACCTACAGATTCTTACCGAAACAGAAAACTGTTCTAAAGGCAACAAAATAGAGAATAAGCCTATATTGTATATGTTATGTGGGCAAAGCGGTGTAGGAAAAACAACTCTATTAGAGGATTTTAAAGACACTTTCGAGGTGATCTCTTATGATTCTACATCAGATCAAGAGCTTGATGACATTCTCCCTATTGATTATGGTAAGCCGATTATTTTAGATATTGGGATTAAAATATCAACAATCATAAAGCGCTATAAGAATCATTGTTATATTAGACCTATTTTTATGATTGAACCATTGAGCACTGTTGAAGAGAGAATTAGAACAAGAGGTGGTAATACACTTAATGCTAGCAGAAGGTATAATAGGATAGTAAGTCTTTCAAATAAGAATGCTTATTATGTTGGTAATACTGAAGATGTTAGGTACTTTTTAGATGAGCTCCAAAAAACCTTTAGAAATTGATATGATAGCTGGCAGTCAGCTTCGTGATACCCAAGGGGAGATGCTTTCGGTAGAAGGTGCTGATATTACAGATTTACAATCTGGTCGAGGTAGGTTTAATGACAACCACGGCAAAGGCTTCTTCAACGCTATAGGTAAAGTAACCGGCGCTAAGAAGATCTTGAGTAAGGAAGACTGTACTGATCCTAGACACGAATATTATTGGAACAAAGTCAAAGCTCCATATATATACGTTAAAGGAACGCTGTACGACAACGAAGATCACCCCAACGCTCGCGCTGCCGCTGCGATCATGAGAAACATCCACAAATCCGATTCGCCACTGAAGATTAAAGCTTCAGTAGAAGGTGGTGTAATAGCCAGGGGTATTAAGGATGAATCACTTTTGGCCCGCACCAAGATTCATTCTGTAGCCCTTACCTTCACCCCAGCAAATAATGCAACTCTCTGCGAACCTACCTCTCTTATAAAGGGAGATTATGATCGCGAAGCTGATATGCAGTTAATCAAGTCAGTAATGCACCTCGCTAAAACGAATATTCCATCCTTCCGATCTGTCACCCGCAACGCGCAGGCTGAGAAGGTCTACAGTAATTTCCTCAAGATGAATGAGTTAGCTAAGGGGCTTGGTCTTAAAACCGAGCTCATGCTTCCTGCTTCTGTTGAAGAACTGGTCAAGAGTTCTCTTGAAGAGAAGATCAAATCCAATATCAATAAGATTAATGAGTTAACTAAGGCTCTAACCGCAGGGTATGGTGGAGCGGGTGCTCCAACTAATCTCACTGGCGGCGGCACCTTACAGTCTGAGACCTTAGACGATGGTCGCGGAGATAAAAAGAGTAAGAAGAAAAAAGGTAAAGGTTTCAAGTATATGCTCTGTAAGAGCTGTGGACATGAACAAGTTTATATGAAACATCAGGTTAAATGTAGAGACTGTAATAAGCATGCATCACTTGAAGATCTTTACAAGTTGATGGTAGATGAGTAACCCATAGGTTTAACTATGGCAATATGGTAGTATAAGTACTGCATTTACGTAGTACTGTGTAATTCACTTTTAAGGAGTTTAAATAAGATGGCTAATAGCACACAGATTCTTGATAAAATCGAGAGAAATATGGGACAGCGAGGCCTAGCTGCAAATCTAACCCGAACTGATGCGGAGACAATCACTATTACTGGTGGTACCGGCGACCTGATTATAACTTATGATCCTAAAGAAGGATTTGGAGCACCAGTAACTGGAGCTAATCCAATGCTCGGTGTTGACGACTCAACTTCTCCATACCTCGGTATTGGTGTTGCTGGAGCCGGTTCAATCAGGCTATCAACTGCTGCTGTAGCAGAAGCTGCTATGTTTGATACTGTTGATAAGCTTAATGCTTTTGCAGAAGCTGCTGGCTTCGCAAATGATATCGTACTTGAATCATCTGGTGGTGATACAAGAATTGCTGGCCAATGTGGTGTTCTTGGACTTGGCGAATAACAAAGACTAACCCCTTTTTTCGGAGAAATTAAAATGAAAGAAGAAATGTACAAGAGTCTTTGTGATCTTATCGACGAGACTATTTCTGAAGTTGAAGAACTCAAGAAGTCAAATCGGTTTTCTGCGTCTGAAATCAAGATTAATGATGAAGACAGTAAGATGGGTGGTCAACCTACTAATGGCAAGCTTGATGCTAAAGCTAAGAAGGCTGACGACGATGACGACGATGACGACGATGACGACAAAGACGACGACAAAGATGATAAGAAAGACTTTGGCGGAGACAAGAAAAAAGACGACGACAAAGAAGAAACTGAAAAGGCCGAAGGCAAGAATCGTGAGTCTGATCCTAACGGTGGACACCATCAAGTAGTATCTAAAGAAGATGCTGAAGGTACTAACCGACAGGCTGACCCTAACGGCGGACATCACCAACCAGCATATAAGAGTGCTGCTGAAATCGATGATCTTCAGAAATCAATCAATGAATCAAATGATCTGATCAAGTCTTATGTAGAAGGGCGCATTGCTCCTCTTGAAGATAAGCTCACTGATATGATGACGTTGATGAGAGAGATTGCTGACGCCCCAGTTGCATCTAAAGGTGCTAGCTACAAGGACGTTACTCCTCTTAAAAAGAGTGATGAAGACGAACGAGTCACTCAATTATCGAAAGCTCAAGTAGCTGACAAGCTATTAGAACTAAAAAAATCAGGCACGTATGTTAACTCAACAGATATCGCAAGCGCTGAACTCGGAAGTCCCGTCGATTTAGCTAAAATTGTCGATAAGTATAACCTCAATTAAGGAGTATTTTCCCAATGTTTAACGAAGCAGTAAATTCAATCATGTCAGGGATCGAACAAGGTGTTGTTACTCCTGAAGAAGTCGAAAACCTACAAAAGGCTATTACGGCTGGTTATGGTGGAGCCGGTAAGCCGACTGACCTAACTTATGGTGGTGTTATCCAGACAGAGAGTCTTGAAACTACTCTCAAGTCAGTAACATTCGATATGAAAAACCTAAAGCTATGGCCTGCCGTGTCTATCGACAAGGCGTACAACCTCTTTGAGCAGTACAACAGGCTAACATCTTACGGTAGTGACTCTTCGCCTTACCTGGCAGAAGGTGGAGCTCCGCAAGAAGAAGATAGCACTTACATCCGTGATGGACAAAGAATCGTCTTCTTTGGTACTCGTAGAAAAGTATCGCACCAGATGACTCTTGTTCGCACAACAGTTGGTGATGTTGTTGCTCAGCAAGCTAAAGAAGGTACTATGCATCTTCTTAAGAACGTTGAGCGTGAAATGTACTGGGGACATGCCCACTTCGCTGATGCAGCTGGTGACATGACTGGTTCTAACTCTGACCTTCCTTCTAG
>Ga0307377_10002584_pt1 | contig 21219 bp, 16 predicted proteins | sample TR3MG_FD_202535 | JGI IMG/M metagenome (GOLD analysis project Ga0307377, IMG submission 202535) | Soil microbial communities from Risofladan, Vaasa, Finland - TR-3 | ecosystem: Environmental > Terrestrial > Soil > Coastal area > Acid sulfate soil | place: Finland: Risofladan, Vaasa | collected...
TTGAGCAGGGGTTGATCGAAAGATGTGTCCGCTCAGATATTGGGCCTCATTCCAAACCACAGCCTGGTTTCAACTATTATATTCATGTTGACCCTGCTAATGGAGGGAATAACTATAGTATGGTTCTTGTAGCTGCCAAAAGGTACAGAAATAGCAGGGGAGAAAAAAGATGGCAACTTCAATTAGCTGGAACTTGGATTTGGAAACCTGTGCCAGGGATTGGATTACAGTTTCATGAAATCGATAGAGATGTATTGACGATTTGTAGAGTTTTTCGACCAATGTCTGTTACATACGATGACTTCCAATCAATTCATAGTTTGCAATTTTTAAGAAGTCATGGAGTTCCTTGCAGAAAAATTCAGTATAATCGTGGTGTTAAGCAGAAGCTATATCGAAATCTTAAAATGTTAATGGAATATCAACCTAATCCCGAGTTGCTCCTCTATGATGACGGAGGGAATGCCTCTTACATGATCTCTGAGATGCACAATCTTAAATTTAAGAGAATCGCTAGAGGGATTTCTCTATTGCCAGATAAAAATGCTGACGTTAAAACAGATGATGTAATTGATTGTCTTGTTGGTGCTTGTTCTGCGGCAAATAATGGGGTGATGCCATCTCTTCCAGAACCAACAACAGTTAGGATGAGATTTTAGAGGGATTTTCATTTTATAAGAAGAACTAAGAAAAAAAGTTTTTTCAGGAGAACATATATGTCTGACTATAAATTCGTAATCTATGAAGCATTGGATGTGAACGCTCATACCTCTCGTATGCTCGAAGAGGAACATCATGGCAATGTTCCAACAGAGATTACAGACAAACAATTGAGTTCCCATCATGTGGGTGTTAAAGATACCATAATGGAGAATTTATTAGAGAAAACCAGAACTGGTGCCGCTGAAGTGATTTTAGAGAAGAATTTGAATGACTCCAAGGATCAATTCGGTTCTAAGCATAGAAACCCATCAGCATATGAGGGTGATATCAACAAACTTGAAGAGAACTGGAGAAAGCATTATGACTATGAAAGCGTAAAGTATGAGCCAGCTTCTGAAACCCCCAAAAGACAAAGATGGTGGGAAGCTAAAAGTAAAGATGGATTGAAAATCGCTTCCAAAAAAGTAGCTCAATCTGACGACTATTTAGACCAAGTTGATTGGGACTTTGTTGAAAGAGATGAAGATGATCTTGATGATCTTGATGGACTTGATGGACTTGATACTTTAGATGATACTATGGATGACGACCTTGTCGTTGATGACATGGAGTTTGAAGTTGACGATCTAGACGATAGCGTTTCAGATGACGTACTAGAAGAGGTTTCATATAACGAAGTTGATGTTGGTGGAACTCCTACTGCTACAGGCGTTATTAAGGTATCTCAACCTGATTTTTACGAGTCTACTGATGATCCTCAGTTAGAAAGCGATTTGAAAGACCTTATATCACTTAGTCACGAAGACCTTGCATTCTCGTTGAGTTCATTTGATTTTTCCAAGTTTTCACAGGGGATAATCACTTATCAAATTGGGATTGGAGGAGAAAATTTCGAGATTGACGATATCGATGATTTTGATTCTTTTGGCGCATCTAACTTCCCTATTGTAGAAGCCACAAAAAAAAAGTAAACGAAGAAAAGATAAATAAAGCTCTTTCTTCGTTTAAACATGGCTTTAGTGAAGACGATATCCCTTCTACTCATAGCGAATTGAATAGTATATTAGAATCGGCCTTTTTTACTGCTATGGAGCGATCCATTTTTATAAAAAAGGTGAGAGAGTTCATGAGAGATAAAAACATCGGACTTGATCTACTTAACTAATTTTGTATAATAAGGCATCCTTTAATACTAATTTGGAGTCTTTATTATGAAAGTTAATGTTTACGGTCTAACAGCAGCAACTATCTCTTTTAACACAGTCGGAATGATGTTGAGAGGTAAGTATAGTACCAAACCCGAAGAGTACAACCCTTGTAGTGTCGCCTATAATCTTATTCTAGATAACGAGCATCAAGCAAATGAAATTATGGCAGTCGCGAATCTTGGGCTAATCCGTGTAGAGGTTCTTGAAGAGCCTGAGACGCAAGAGAAAAAAGTCGAAGATATAATCAATCAAACTCAACAGGCCACTCAAGCGCCTAAAGAATCGCCAGCCGTTAAGGAGAACCCAAGAAGAACTCCTAAAAAGCTTAAAGAGCAAAAGAATGAGTCAAAAGTAGCAGAGATTCCTCCTCCTGAAGAATTAACTCCTGCCTCAGACCTTAGAGTCCCAACCGCTGAAGAACTTGAAGAAGAATCTAGAGTTATCGTTATGACAGATACTGGTCCAGCAGGCGGAAAAATGGTTCACAAGATGAATGGGGAGATTGACGAGAATGATCCTCGATGCAAAGCCGCCATGGAAGCCGCCAGAGAACTTAAAGAAGAAGAAGGAAGGGACGATGATCTGATAGATGATTCTCTTCTTGACCCTTCCCAAAGGATGGGAAGCAAAGCGGTTATTGGAACTGGAAGTGGTGATCCTGCAACCGTTGAGATGAAAAACTCTGCCGTTGGACAAAGAGCAGAACCTAATTTTATTGATCTTGGTCTTGATGATGAAGATGATGAAGTTGAGAAGGCATTTATTGATGATGAAGTAAATGATGAGGGGAGTGCATTCATCGATCTTGGTGAAGAGGAAGAGGACGATCTTGGGGATGCATTTATTGAAATCTAAAGGTTCAATCTGTGCTTTTATTGAATAAATAAAAGTACATTTAACTTAGGATGGAATAATGGGTAAACAAGAGAAGAAAGCTTATCGCACAACAATGCCATTCAATGGCACGGGTTTGAGTGGTGTTGGGCCAAAATCCCAAATGCCCTTCAATAACGTTCATACAATATGGGACGTTCTAACTGGAGACCCTTATAAACTCCCTGGACAGCAGGGAGACTGGGGTGATTGGTCAAGGTATGAAGAGTCACAACCAGGATCTTATAAAGATAGTGGTGATTTATACAAAAGACGCGAAAGAGATCTCGATATCATCAAGAATCTAACTGACACTTCTAACGGTAAGGCGGAAGTGTGGAAGCTTAAAGTTAAAGGGGGTTTCAAAGAGTTCCCATCACTTGAAGCTGCGCAAAGTTATCGTAGGAAGATGCAAGAAAAAGGCATATTTGTGTCTTGGATAACAAGAACTGCCCAAACCTCGGATGAGAAGAATCAGGTTGATGAAGCGTTAAGTAAAACTTTTCTAGTGGAATCTCAGAATTTTCAAACGGGGATTGAAGAAACGGGCTCTTCATTTTGCGTAGGCGAAGGATATTTCCTTACCTGCGCTCATGTTGTCAAAAGTTACAACAAAAATACTGAGAGCGATCTTGATTTTTCGAAATACAAGGATATGATAAAGGTATTGATAACTGTCGGCAACAAGAAGGTTGAGGCAGAAGTCGTAGATTTTGATGGAGCAAAGGATTTAGCTCTCCTGAAGGCTGATATTAAGTCAGAACCCTTTAAGTTTGATCCTTTTATTTCAATTGGAGAAGAAGTTTTTGCAGTTGGGAGCCCTCATGGATTTGAAAACAATGTCACTTTTGGACACGTCAGTTCATCTAACAGAACAATTTATTTTCATAAAGGAGCGCCTTTATATATGTTTGTAGATTTGGCAATATTGCCAGGAAACAGCGGAGGGCCAATCATCAACCGCAATACTGGCGAAGTTATCGGTGTAGTAACTGCAATAGTTGGAGAAAACGATAACTATGGGCTAAATGCAGGCATGATGTCAACATATGCAATTGAGTTTTGCGAAAAGAACGGTATCAAAGTATAAATAACAAAGGAGAAGACAATGAGTAATTTTGTTTATGGAGAAGTTCAGGCGAACTGCGATGTCCAGACAATGGCAAGGGTCTTGGAGAATATGGTCCCAGAATGGAAAGGTAAAATCCAATCCTCAGAACTTGGCGACATTAAGTTGCAGAGTAATTATGAGCAGGCTACAGGGAAGTATCACATTCGAGTCCCTCATGGAGTCAAAGGGCTTCGTTATGAAGACTTCGGCATGAGAAAGGACGGCGATAAATGGGTTGTTGCTTTGGGTGGACACAACACTGTTGGGGGTAAGAGACAGAAACAGTTTGAAGCTGAGCTTCCTGGTGAAATTGGGAAGATGAAGGCTCAAAAAATGATCAACAGAATGGATGTTTTCGGTTTTACCGAAGATGAAGAGGATGACGAGTTTGTCTTCAAGTTCAAGGTTGATGGTGACGATCTGTTAAATAGCATTTACTAATAGGAGTATAACAATGGCTGATCTTTTTGGAACACAAATACAAGTTGAAGTAAGAATCAACAAGAAAACTGGTAAGTATACCGTTACTATCTTAGAGCATGGAGAGAAAATCGGTTGTACTGAGATCGACTCTGATGGCGAAAGTCTTCATGGGAAAATTGTAAAGTATATCTCTGAGCAGTTGAGCGAAGGCCCTTCTGAAGAACCTCAACTCACTCAACGTGGCAAAATGGAAACTCGCCAAGCGGCTGTCACATTCAATCCTCTAGAAGAAGAGGAAGAGGATGACGAGGGTTATAATCCCCTCGATGAGGATTCGATTGTGGCTGATCCATACGACATTGGAAAATTCGGCATCTAAGCCTTAACACAAAACTTTGTTATAATAAACGGGACCTATATGGTCCCGTTTTTTTGTGCCCATAGGGTTTTATATAAAAAAGTGAGAACAATTAGACAGCTATAATATAAATATTAGATACCCAATATATGAAGATTATTAGAACTCAAAAGACTGCCCAAAATTATGGCGGATATTATTCTGGTGAAGCCCCTGAATATCAAGGTAGTTATATCGGTAGCCCAAGCGTTGATATTTCAAGCCTCTCCTCTCAATTCGGTGACGCGCAGAAATCCGTAGATCTAGTGAATAGATTTGATTCCAGTTTGCTTAAAAATATCGTTTACATGTTTAACTTTGCCAAGTCAGGAGTTTATGGGGTGTATGTCCCAGCTCTAGATAGAGAGGTGAAGACAAAAGAACTTGAGAAAAGACTTAGGTCTATGGGGTATGATATCGTCGAAGAAGATGGAATGCTAAGGGCATACCCAACAAAAGAAGAGAAGGACCAAGCTACGATTGAGAAAGAGATCCAAATGGTCTATAACGATCTAGAAAGTAAGGGCGGATCAGTTCTTGGGTTAAATATAGTTGACACTAGAAGAGAAATGGAAGGTTCATTTGAGAACTTGAAAGAAGGTGTTTCTCCTGAACGGCATAATGAACTTAGAAATGATTTAATGATTGCTCATATGGCTGCGACAATGGCTCATGAAGCAACTCATGCTCATGGCGCTGAAGATGAAGGGGCTCCAACACAAGTAGAAACCGCATTGCTTAATTCTGCCGTTAGAGAGATCGCCCAGAAGTTCCAAATTGAAGGAGAGCTTAGTTTGAAACGTGGATCTAATGACAATTGGTACAAACTTGCTCAACACCCGTTCTATCCCCCTGCTGGTTCAGACCTACAAGGAAGACATGGGAATTGGGATGGGAACCTCCAAGGACAAGCTGATTTCGGAATGATGGCTCAGCAATTTCAGAACAGAGCCATCGAAGAGATGTTAGGAAGACAGTTTCAGTCACCACTACCATACGATTTATCTCCAGAGCATGACAGTTATGAACTCCAACTAAGAAAATATACTAGAGATGATTGGAGTTTAGATCCTCACTTAATTTACGAGGAGCTTTTGAGAGAGGGCCATGTTAATGACGGAAGTGACTATAAGACGATAGAAGAGCTTCTTGAAGATTCTAGGCCAAAACCATTAATGATGCCAATCAAAGAAGCTTCTAGCAGAATGATGAAACATGCCACAGTATTCGGCTGGTACAACAATCTAGAAATCTCAGATGGCTCAACTATCCCAGGAATGGGCGACCGAGTAATGGCATGGGACGACAGGGATGAAAGTTTTGCGGAATATGAGGGGTGGATCAAGGCTCAGCCAAGATATAATCCGTCATATGACGTTAAGGGCTTCTATTACAGATGGATTGAACCAAGGTTTCGACCAGAGACATGGGATAGCTACACAAGAGACTATTCTAACACTCATCCTGCGAAACGTTTCGCTTCTAGTGGTGATTTGGGATTTATAGTTGATACCTTAAGAAAGATTAGATCTAACATCCTTAACGGCGAGCTTAAGGCGACAAGGTTTATTTGTAGCGAGGATATGGTAACAGTTGTTGGGAAATCCATGTGCGATTGCGACATTGATATTGACATTTTTGCTTTAGGAGAAATGGATGACGAAGAAGTTTTCTCGTGTTGGATTCACAAAGGGGTTGGAAGTCAAAAAATTGAGGCGGTTGAAAGATCTATTCAAAACAATGATGAGCATCTTAGAGAGATAATGGACAAAGTCCTTGGTTGTAAGCCTACCCTTTCGGAGGCAGTTTCACAAATTATGAATGAAGCTAAAAAAATCGCTAAGGAGTATGAACTAAACAACGTTTACTCTATAGGGGCTTACGCGAGAGAGATCTCCTTGGGAGATTCCACTCCAGAGGTTGAAGATTTAGAGTTTACAAGCGACACTCCAGCAGATTGCTTTAAATTTGGATACATGATTGCTGAGAATCTTGGAGTTACACCAGAATTTGATACTAACAGAAAATGTCTTCTATTCATATATAAAGGAGTAAGGGCTTTCTTCAATGGAGGAAAAAGGATTGGATCTGTAGAGCGCTGGATGAATAAAGCGGATATCGACACATCAAGCAACATAATTCATGACGTATGCAACAAGGATTTTACTTTAAATGCGAAGGCTTATAGCCCAGCGGCTGGAGTTGTCACAAGCCTATTCGGTTCGGATGACAGATCTATTAAGACCATTCTGAAGGCTGACGATATAGTCTCATTCAATCCTTTTATTATTTTGAGAGCGATTTACCTATCTGTGAGACATGGACTTCCAATTGATTCGAGTCTGGAAGAAGCTATCGAAAAATACGCCCCAGTTCTTGTTGAGAAATATCCAGTTGAGATGTTACAATTTGCTAAAGTAAAAATTGAAAACCTTGGCGAAGAGGAAGCGAAAGCTATTTTCAAGAAGTATGAACTAGACACAATTTTAAATTTTGGAGAATAATTATGCCTATACCTATAAGACCTATGCAAGGCCCACCAGAAGAAAACAATCAATTCATTGATTATTCTTTTCTGGCCAAACAAGTGATAAATAACGAGAAGAAGAAAGTTACTGCGAGCAATAAAGACGCCGACCTTTTAATGAAGATCTGGCTTGAAGCTGAAAATAAAAATGACCAGTTCGTGATTTCTTCAGACCTTGGATTGTCCAGTAGAGATATCGCTAGGTTAAAAACCTATGGTTTGGTAACTGGAGGATCGGATGGAGTCAAAATCACAGAACGAGGGAAAAAGGTTATTACCGTAATGGCTCTTGGTGAAGGGAATAAGTTGGAGAAAGGGAAGTCTGAGAAGAGTTACCTTGAAATTATGGCGAGTATGGATAAGAGAGGGAAAGACGGATATCGAATACCCAAATTCTGCTCTAACACTTCGAACAATCTAAATGTGAACGATGCTTTTAAGAAATGAAAAAAGATATAGTTCCCCAGATGGACCAGTAAGCATTAGAGCCGTTTTGTCAAAGAAGCACTATAATCTTCTTATTTATGATAAAGCAACACTAGAGATACCAGAAGGTGTTACAATGCTTAATAAAGCTGGGAGCAAAGTTCTTTTGTTCGATTGTGATAGCCGAGACTTAGCGGAAGTTCTCTGTGATGGGCTTGACGTTAGCGGAATTTCTTGGGATGAAACAGCATGATAAAAATTAGTTTAGAACTTGCAGATACCCCTTCAAAAAGAGCGCAAGGGCTCATGGGTAGAAAAGACCTTAGTGAAAATGAAGGAATGATTTTCATTTTCCCAAAGAAATATTCTCAGAGTTTTTGGATGCAGAACACCTATCTGCCGCTTGATATCGCATTTTTAGACGATAATGGCTCGATATTCCAAATTGAACAAATGAGTCCTTTAAGTACTCGTTTTACAACATCTTCCAAGCCTTGTAAATATGCAGTGGAGATGAATGAGGGCTGGTTTGAGAAGAACAGTATTGGAGTAGGTTTTCAGCTCTTTAAAGGGGAGGGTTGGCTAAATGACCTTAAAGCTAGTGTTGAATATCCTAATATTAGTAGATATTCGTCCACCAATAGGTTTGCACAAGTGCAGGTTGAGAATGAAGAGCCAATGATGGAGCCGAATGAGCTTGAAGGAGAGTTGACTCCTGATCAAGAGCAGGAGATGTTTGGGCAAATGAACCAGCCTCAAGATCCCGCTGAAGGCATTCAAGACGATACTTCAATGTACGAACAACCAATGCAACCAAATCAAGTTGTGGAATACAATATGAATCAAACGGCGAAAATAAAATACGCTGAACAGAATAATAAAGAGATGGAAATCGTTTATTGGACTTTGAGTGGCAAGATCCTTCCTCCAAGACGATTGATTCCAGTCCCTGGAGAAGGATATCCGATAAAGACAGGTCCGAATGGAAGGTATTTTGTGGGCTATGACTCATCCCCAACGATTAATGGAGATGGATGGGAGATAGAGGGGGGGACGCCAAAGAATTTTATGATCAACAACATAATAAGCCTAGAAATCAAATTTGATGAAGGAGAAAATCCTTCTGAGGAAGAACAAACTATAGAAGAGCCTCAAAATCTTTGGGACAGGCTGAAAAATAATATATATAATAGGTGATAGAATGAAAACTTCATTTAATTTGAAGAAACACTTAAAAAAGAAAGCTGGCATTGGTTATGAGGGGGCTCAAGAACTAATGCGTCCTGAAAGAAAAAAGATGGATTGTCAGAAGTTTTATTTGGACAAGGGCTTGAGTGCCCATGATGCTTGGCAAAAATGTCAAGATCTATATGATAAGAAAGGGAAAAGCGATTCTTATCTAGAATAAAGAAAAAATATTTTCGTAACATGCGTGATACGAGAGTTATAAAACATAATTAAAGGAGTAATAAAAAATGAGAATTATGCCTTCAGGAAATGGTTCTTTCGATTGGGTTCCCAAGGACGCTAGTCTTACTAAGACTGCATCAAGTAACAACGGGGAAGTACAGAAAGAGCAGAATTATAGAGACGATCTTTTTGAAGCAGCTAAGAAAGTTGTGGCTAATTATGAGTGCGCTCAGGGCGACGAGTTTGGTGGAGATGACGATAATGTCGAATTCCACGGCGAAGTCGAAAACGTTAACGAAGTTTCGGATGAAGAAGCTACTGGCGAAGAAGGGGCAGTAGAATGTCTTGAAACCGCTAAGGAAGCTATCGAAGATGCAGTTGAGTGCCTCGGTGGTGGAGAAAGCGACGAATTCGAATCAGAAGTTGAATTTGAAGTTGAAGACGAAACAGTTGAGGGTGGAATGGGATGCGAATCCGAGGACACTGGAGGCTGCTGCGATAAGTGTAACTGCGATCCATGCTGCTGCGGTGGAAGGTCCTGTAATGACAAGTCAGATGATAAAATCGAAGCTTCCGACGATAATACCGAAGAAGTTGTTGAAGCTTATTCTGATAACTGGGTTAAGCTCGCTGAGATCAGCCCTAAGAATCGTAAGAAGATTTATGATTACTGGAGCAAGCAACTCGGATATCCCAAGGATTTCGTTAAGTTGATGGTTAAGGACTACGAGAAGTAATTCGTAGGTTCCATAAGAAAAGTTAAAAAAGCAAGCCGATATCTTTTATCGGCTTGCTTTTTTTGTTTTTACGAGATATAATATCCATATCCTTTGCTAGATGTCGGAGTTCTTGCAAGAATCCTTGACAAGTTGACATTATCAAGCTATCTTAATATATAAACAGAATATGGAGTTATCATAATGAGCGAGAAGAAAATAAGTTCTACTAGCAAGGCTGGTATCGAATACTTGGTTGAAAAAAGTCCGAACATCAATCAGATGATTACTGAACTTAAATCATCGAGTGGACTTTCGGTAACAGGGCTCGTTAATTTCGTCGTCAATCATGAGAACCCATATCTTATTGAGATGATCTTAAAGAAAGCGTTTAAGGTTGAGCAGCTATTTAATGGCACTGTGGAGCTTGATGCTGTTGAGCTTCAGCACGGAAGACCAGGGAAAGGGGCGAGTGTTCGTTATTTTGACGAACTAATCTATGGAACTTATAAGATTAAAAGAAACGCCCAAGGAGAACCTGAGCCAGATATTGATGAACAGACTGGCGTAATCAAGAGAGAGCAAAATGGTTTTGTTACGAGAAGCGATCTCAGAAAGAATCCAAAAGATGGTGGATGTAAGGATCGAATCCTATTAATTAATAATATTGATTATAGTTTGGATTGGTGTAATCCAAAAGAACCAGGCAAAGTTGATACAAGAGCGTTGTACGTTCTTGACAAATTTAGAGATCCGATGACTCGCTTGGGGTGTGTTTTAATTCTTATTAGTAATGAGAAGTTGGACCTTCCATTTAAGATTACTACCATTGAGATTACTCCAGTTGGCGAATTTGAGGTCAAGCATATTTTGAACTCTTATATCCGACTTTTCAGAAACAGAGATGTCAATCTGATTATCTCAGAAACTGAAGTTAATCAGATTGTTCGAAAGCTTGCTGGGTTGAATTACACAGAATCGTGTGATACGTTGGCATATTGCTTTTTACGCTCTATCAGGGAGGCGGAAGATGGCAGTTCTAATATGGACATGGCAGAAGTCCTCAAGCTTCTTAGAACTAAGATAAATAAAGATCTGATGGAAGATGGATTTGGTCTCACTCAGTTGATGCCAAGACCTTGGGAAGACTATATCTGTCCAGAGCAGAGCAATTTTACTCATGATGTTAACAAACTGATGAGAGATTTCGAAGAGGTGAATCTTCTTTCGGCAGAAAGAAAAGAAATTGCGAATGGTTTGAAAGAAAAAAAGAAAAGTCAGAAGATATTTAACGAGGGCCTTGATAAAATTTCACGTCTTGAAAAAAATGTTGAAGACCTTAGAACTCGCATGCCTCATATCATTGTTCTTTATGGACAAGGGGGAGTGGGAAAGTGTTTAGGTAGGGGAACTAAGGTTATCATGTATGACGGAAGTGTTAAAAATGTAGAGGATGTTTCTTCTGAAGATATCTTGATGGGTCCAGACTCACTCCCAAGACATGTTTTATCTACCACAAAAGGTTTTGGTCCACTATATAGGGTTTCTCAAAAAAACGGGAAAGATTATGTTTGTAACGACAAGCACATCCTTTCCTTGAAAAAAGAGGGTACAAAAAACAACAATGATCCTGTATTTGTCTCAGCAGAAGAATACATGGATAAAAGTATGTATTGGAAAAAAACTCATTATGGTTGGAAAAGTGGAGTCGAGTTTAAGGAAAGCGAAGTTCCAATAGATCCATACTGGTTAGGTCTATGGTTGGGAGATGGAAACTCACATAAACCTTCTATAACCGTAGCAGACAAAGAGGTTGAAATTCAAGAATACTTAGAGAAATGGGCAAGTGACAACTCTTATTTTATAAGAAAGCACAAGGAAAGAGGTGCTCATGCTTGGAGTTTTTCTCGCAGAAAAGGAAGTGGATTCTCAGTTAATGGTGTTCTTGATAATTTAAGAAAACTTAAGGTTTATCAGAACAAACATATTCCAACTTTATATTCAATAAACTCATCGAAAATTAGGTTAGAGTTATTAGCAGGACTTCTAGATTCAGATGGCTATATGACAAAAACTGGAACGTTGCAACTTACAACAGTGAAAAAGGAGATTGCAGAAGAAGCTATGTTTTTGATAAGGTCTCTTGGATTGAAAGCGTTTTGGAGCGAAAGCGTAAAAGGGATAAAGTCTAGAAACTATTCTGTTGTCGCCTACACTATCTCTATTGGAGGTGATCTGTCTCGGATTCCAACAAAAATACTGAGAAAACAGGGACATGATAACCCTCAGAAAAGATCATTAAAGTGCAGTATCGAAGTTGAAAGCATAGGTGATGGAGAGTATTTTGGATTTACTATTGATGGCGACCATCAATTTCTCTTAGAGGACTTTACGGTCACACATAACTCGGCATTTCCAATCCATTTGGCTGGACTTCTTGATATGGATGTCTGGGATTTCAACATCAATGCAACTCACAGCAAGTGGATCGGACAAGGATCTGAGCAGATGAGAGGCTCTTTGGAAAAGATTTCCGCGACTAGTCATATTGTTATTCGTATCGACGAATATGATAGAGCGATGGGTTCAACTAATGAGCGTGGAGGCGGAATGCATGAAGCGCACAAACAGGTTGAATCAGAATTCATGAACTGGTTGCAGAATACACAAGAAGAGAATCTTTTCGTTAAAAGAAACATTTTCGTTGTTTTGACGACGAACCATATTGAGAATATAACTGGTCCAATGTTGCGTTCTGGTCGAACAGATTTAGTTATCGATATCGGAAGTTTTGATTCTGCGAGTATGATGGAGACATTCAGAACTTGTGCAAGAAGAATGTACAACAGAGGGGTTACTGTTCTTGGGTTTGACAGCCAAGAGGAACTTCAAACCGCGATTGATTCGCTTGATCTTGAAAAGCTTTCTGAATTGGCAATGACAAAAAAGTTCACTGTTCGAGACGTTGAAATGTTGATCATTGAGATGGGCGCTTTTAGGTATTACTTCGACAAGTATGGCGACGAAAGAGGCATACCTTGGACAACAGAAGCATTTGCTAAGATTCTTGAGAACAGCGAAGGTTCTGTTAAGGGTGCATCGACAGGCGAGCTAAAGCTTGGAGACAGAGATTACTACAAAGACGATCCTGAAGATATTCAGGTAGAGTTTGGAGACTCTATTACAGATGTAGACAAGCTTAAAGAGACCAAGGGATTCCAAGAGGAATAACCCTAACAACTAAAGTTAGATAGCACTTAAAAGGCCACCCTTCGGGGTGGTCTTTTTTTGTTTTGTGCAGGATTGGTTATAATAAATGTGGAATTAACTATAATACTAAAATAGGACTTTCGTACATTTTTAGCGAATAAGTTCAAAAAGTAAATTAATTACAGGACAATATCGATATGAAAATTAATAGAACACAAGATGTTCATAATGTCCCTGATTGGGTAACAGCAGGTACTCACTTAGAGGCAATCGAAAAAAACGATGCGTTGCTCCGAGCAGGTATTGACAGGCTGAATGTTGCTGCTTCTTCTGAAGTCGATGATATGTGTTTGTTTGATGAGTGTGAGCAGATTGAAAAATGCGCCTCTAGCGGGGAAACGTACTACTATAACTCCACTTGGTCTGACAATCACCTTGGACATCTGAAAGAGTTCGCCTCCATTTGTGGGCTTGGAATTGATAAGATGATCGGAGTCGATCCTACATCTTTTATTAACAGAGAAGCCTCGTCTTCTCAGATGGTTAAAACTGCAAGTGTTGAGCAAGAGTCCTCAATGGAAATCGCTCTAAAAGAAGTTCTTGGCGATCCATTCCATCTTGAAGAAAGAACGAATATGGACCACATGAGAAAAGCAAACTGGGAGACGATTACCCCTGAAGCAAAACTCGCTGATGCTCCAACCCTCGCTATGATGGGCGGAATCCTACCACTTAGAGGTGGAGAGGACTACAGAATCGCTAATCAGCCTGGTCTTGCTCCTAATCAGAACTCTATCGCTGATCCAGGCGCTCTTGACAGGCTTTGGAATAGTAACGAAGAGGGTAACGGCGAACGTTTAGCTCGTGAAGCTCAAGAGAGATTGGATCAAAGACAGTCTAACCACGAAGCTTGGGAACAAGAAAAGCTTGCTCAGATGAAGTACGACGAAAAAATTGAATTCGATATCACATCTAAGTCTCAAGGAATGGTTTTCCCAACTGAGGTTGGAAATGTTGGTTCAGGTATCAGTAGCAATTTCATGGGAGCATATAGTGTCGCTGATTTAGCGAACCTTCCAGAAAAGACTGCTGGTGAAAGCCTATCAGACAAGAATGAGGCGAGAAAGGCTTCAATTCAAAGAGGTTCGAAGGGTGAGGACGAAGCAAGAGATTGGGATAGAATTAAGAAAGCTCCTTCTGTAAGAGTTAGTGATCATTTTACTGATGAATTGAAGAGGCTTTTGGGATAATCCTGTGGCTAAGTTTTTCAAAAATTCAAATCAACTTCATGATTGGATTAGAGATAAAGAGACGTTAGGAGATGCGTTTAATGAGTTGTTAAAGGTCGTTAAAATCAATAGCACTATTGATTTTATGGATGACGAGCTAGACATTAAAGATGCCGTCACAGACATTTATAATGACGACGACAAGAATGCATCTAAAATATTACATAAGATATTGTCTAGGCACAATTTGACAGAGGCAAGTTTAAATAAGGGTACTTATATGGAAAAGAAAGCTCAAAGCAGGCAGAGAAACGATTGGATGCGAGGAGAACGCAATAAATGGAATAGAGCTGTAGATGGCCACAAGGAAAGAACGCCTTGGAGAGTCGATAGAGATCAATTTTTTGATTTCACTCATTACACTACAGATGCAATTTCTTTTGATGCGAATCCAGACAATGTTTATAGTGGGGAAGCTCTTTGGAGAATGTATGTCATGGACAAATTCTACAGAGAATACAAAACAGAAGATGGAAGATGGGTTGGTGGATATATCAACGATAGATTTCATGTTTTCCCAGATAGTGGTACTCCTGCCGCTCCAGATAGAGATAGAATGATGGGTAATCAGATGGAGCTAGGTCTTAGCGAAAGAACTAGAAAACCTAGACCTCATCAGTATTCAACCGAAAGAAGACTTGAAGAGGCCAGAGGTAATGATACCTATGATTTAGAGGTAACAACTACCGCTGGTACTTTTAATAAATTAGTCAAAACGGCGAATAAAGTCCCAACTAACAGACGCGATGATGTTGTCTACAATGTTTTTACCGACTATCTTGAAATGAAAGAGGCTGGCGTAGAATATGAGAACATGCTTGAGTTAGTATCAGAACACTACGACATCCCTGTAACGAATGTTGCTGACATAGCGAAATTCGCTGAAAAGATGGTTAAGAAGCACAATCAAATTGCATACTCGTTTACTATTGAAAAACAAATTAAAACAGCGAATCTCAGGGAGACATTTAAAACGATCTCTGATTTGATGGCACAGACTATTGATCCTGCAAGCAACTCCCAAGTTCCTGTTAACCTTTTGCAGGGAACAGTTCTGGTCAAAATGTCGCCTAACTTGTATGAAGTATCTTCAGGACAAGGCAGAGGACAACAGGTCATAATTGAAACTGACATCTCAGATATGGTTGAATCTCTAGATGGAATTGATGGAGATGATAACGTTCAGTTGGCGGCAGATGAACTTGGTTTGAATGGAGAGGGCGAAGAGTTAGGGGAACAAGACGCGCAAGATATTCAAGAGGTTGATGACACAAGCACATTCGAAATTACTCAGCTCTAATTTGTATAATAAGTAAAATTTTAATTCGGATATGTGCATATGCCAATACAATTACATACTACTAACCTTGAAGCCCATTTCAGGGCGTTAAGGAATAGAGATCCTGCCAATCTCTCCAGAACTGAGGTTCCACAGCATGAATCATATCGCCCGATACCTCGTCAAAATTACCCGAACATTAGTACAGCACATGGCTTTCAAGGGAATGGGATGGCTAGGTTTGCGTCAGCCGCTAGTGCTGGGACGATATATGGTCAACCACAATTCTTCTCTCCAGTTCATACACCTATTAACTGGCAGATACCTAGTAAACGCTTAGAGCAATATCAATGGCAAGTCGTTGCAGGAGAGGTACTTACAGAAGATTTCACCTATATTGACGTTAATTCTGTACAAATTGATGGAGACTCTATTGATGATCCGTTAACTGGAGGGACATTATGGGAAAATCCGAATTGCCCTGTTGTGGTTTCAGGAGATGGAAAGCTAGAATTACCTAGTAAATGGGGGGAGAGATTTTGTGAGAATAAAAAATCTTATGAATTTAGTGTAGTTGGTGGTTATAAAACATTTTCAGTTACTGAAGAACATGGGGTTTACGTTATGGACGGAAAGTCCTGGAAAGAGCAACGTAAATTAAATGATGGAGACAAATGTCGATTAAAGAAGGAAACTATTCCAAACAATGTTCAAAAGAATAAACGAATTGACAAGTTTATTGTAAAAAAAGAAGCTCAGTATGTCAGTAAAGAAGATTATTTAATTACTCCAATCCATAAGTTCAAAAGTGAAGACTCTAAAGAACTGGATTTTGATCCCTATTACTTAGGCTTGTGTGCTGCCGATGGATACATAAAGGGAAGCGGACTAGTTCAGTTTAGTATTAACGAAAATGAGATGGGACTTCATACATTTGAAAACGATTTTAAAAATTATAAATATAACGCCATCCCTTATGAACAAACAGATAGTGCTTTAAGAGTACTCATTAGCACAAACAAAATTGGCACATCGTTTTCATTATATGTCGTAGGAAAATTCACAAAAAAGAAATTCACAAAAAAGATTTTTAGTGATTTTTCTGAAAATCAAATTCTTAGGGTTTTAGGAGGGTATTTCGATGGTGATGGAAGTTACTCTCCTACACACAAAACTTTAGTTGCAAATAATTATTCTGAAGATATGGCTAATCAATTATGGTGGATGCTTGCCAAAGTTGGTATTAAAGCAAGTATTGCAAAGCTAAAACTTGGAGAGAACACTTATCCAACAAACTCTGAATATTATTATCGTTTAGTTATTCCTTCATCTGATGTCAACATTCTTTCCCCATATATGAAGTCTGACAAAGTTCCTAAAGACTTTACTCCAAAAAAGAAAAGAAATTTAAGGTTTTTTCATGAAGAAGATGGTGTAAACTATTTGTGCCAACCTATAGATAAAATATCACCATTCCAATATACTGGGACAGGAGTTGACTTCCAAATTGACTCCAATCATTCTTATGTTTTATCTGGTGTAAAGGTTTCAAATTGTCGTTTCTTTTACGAAAACGAACCAAAAGTGGCAGCTTCTATCGACTTTTATAGTTATTTCCCTATGAGTGATTGGGAACATGAATGTAAAGATAGAAAAGTAAAAATCTACTTTGACCAGTTTAAGAAAAGAATCGAGTTGCCAAAATGGTGCCGATTAATAAGCCATGAAACTCACCTTTTGGGTGACTGCTTCCCTTTTGCAGAAATTTCATGCCCTATTTGTAATGGATCTGGCATGATTGGAGATGAGATATGTGACCATGAAGGCGGAACAGTAAAAAGGATGGTTATTCTTAACCCTGATTTTGTTGACGTTCATACTCCCCCTCTTAACCCTGACCCGATTATCGCCCTTAGACCTGATGAAGAACTCATCAACATGGTTCAAAGGAAAACACCAGGACACGAAAGACTTTCTCCCGAAGTTATTGCACTTGTTTCTTCTGGTCAACCAATTAGACTCGATAATCGCAACGTATCTCATCTTAAATATGGTGAAAGCGGATATAGCCGTTATGGTATCGGAATGGTTCGTAGACTTTTCCCAATCCTTTCTTACAAAACAAAACTTATGGTTGCTCAGTGGATCGTTGCGGAAAGATTGATCGTCCCGATTAAGATTGTTAAGGTCGGTAGTGATGAACGTCCTGCTGGACCAGCAGATATTGCCGCAGTACAAGCTCAGCTTGCAGAAACTGCGAATGACCCAAATTTAACTATCGTTACCCATCATGCATTTGACTTCGATTTCATCGGAGCATGTCACGATCAAGAAACAGAAGTATTGACAGAGAATGGATGGAAAAAATATTCAGAAGTATCAAAAGATTACGATGAGAAAATTGCAACTTATAATTTAGATAATGATTGTTTAGAGTATGAAGTGCCAACAGAGTATCATGAATATGATTTTAATGGTGAATTGTGTTTGTTTGAAGGCCAAAATGTAAATGCATGTGTTACTCCAAACCATAAAATGCTAACAGAAAAAGCAATTTGGAACGCTAAAGAAAACAAGTATATTAGCCAAAATTGGGATAAGTGCCGAGCAGATAATGTTAGAAGAAATGACAGATTTAAAACTTCTTTAGATTGGTTCGGAGAAATACCTGACGAAGCTCCATATAAAAAGGAACATAGATTGTGTGACTTATCTTTGGATGATTATTTAGAATTTTTAGGATATTATTTATCAGAGGGAAGCATTAAAGTAGATAGGGGGTACAGTACCGCTGTTCAAATTTGTCAATGTAATAATAGCCCTTGCTTCCAAGACATGAGGGACAACATATTTAAACTGGGTAAAGTGCAAGAAACTTTTTGTGATAGATCGTCTAACGAACATAGCGATTGCACATATTGGCTAATTAATGATTCTAAAATGGCCCAAGAAATGCAAAAATCCTATGGGCATAAAGCCCCAAATAAATTCATCCCAAATTGGATCTTAAACTTACCTCAGAGAGAACTTAGAATTATCTTGAATTCTCTTATGGATGGTGATGGAAATGTTAGATTTAGTGATAAGGGCGATGCTAGATTTAAATATACTACTACATCTAAGAAATTGGCGGATAATGTTCAAGAGATTGTATTTAAGTTGGGGTACTCTCCAATGATATCAATTCAAGAAAAGGTTAACGATCATTATCACGATACATATATCGTTTATTGGTCAGATCTAAGGTCCTCTAAGGGGTATGCGACAATTAAAGATAGGCATATTAAGAGAGAGGCATATGATGGGAAAGTGTGGTGTTTCACTGTTCCAAATGGTTTTTTTATTACAAGACGTAATGGTAAGATTGGTATTCATGGAAACAGTGGGAAAGTTCTCACTTTGAGCAATGAATTCGAATTCATTAATCAAGAAGTTTTAGATGGAATGATGATCAACAACGCTTTGCTTAATGGGGAAGGTCCGACATTTTGCTTGAGTGAAGATTCAAAAATTTTAACCAATAACGGATTGAAAACAAAGGACAGTTTAGACATTGAGAATGATCTTGTTGCCTCCCTTAACCAGAAAACGGGTGCCTTAGAATATCAAAAGGCCATTAGAAAATATGAGTATGATTGGGACTCTGTTGATGGGAACAGTCCAAAAATGAAGCACTTTAAAACAGGCAAGATAGACATGTTGGTCACCCCTAATCATAAAATGTTGTGGGCTCCAAGGACGTGCTCTAATGGAAAAGAAGGATTTGGCGAATGGCAATTAACAGATGCCTCTGAGGTCAAAGAAAGGGCGATGTTTAGAGCGTCAATTGACAAGTGGGAAGCGATAGAAGAAGACCAAGAAGAATATTTCGGAATCCCAACAGATGATTTTCTTAGGATCGTTGGGTGGTATGTTAGTGAAGGATGGAGAAATATTGATAAAAGTAGAAATAACGCGATTTATCGAGTTGGAATTTCTCAATGTCCCAAAGCTAACCCAGAAACTCACGACAAAATTAAAAGAGTATTGGCGAAGAACAATCTTTTAAGAATTGAGCCTTCAAAACCTGATACATTCGTTATATCTACAAAAATGAATAGAGATCTAGTAAACTATCTCTCCCAAAATATGGGTGAAGGATCTGATACGAAAAAGATCCCAAACCATTTTAAAAATTTATCAACCGAAAAGCTTAACATATTATTAGAGGCACTTGTTGAAGGAGATGGGAGTCAAAGAATGGCAACAAAGAAAAAGCCAACTAAAAAGAAATATATTACGTACACCACAACATCAACTCAATTAAGAGACGATGTGTTAGAAATAGTTTTAAAGCTAGGGTATGCTCCTACTGTGAAGCATGAAAAAAGATTCGGAACCCTAAAGGACATTTATAGAGTATACTGGTCTGATTCAGACATAGGAAAATTTCCTAAATTATCATCTAGAGATATGACAGTCAAACCTCAAAAGACAAAAGTCGTTATTAAGGATGTAGATTATGTTGGGAAGGTTTGGTGTGTTGAGGTCCCTAATCACATTATCATTTCCGAACGCAATGGTAAAATTGGTATTCACGGGAATTCGAGCGCCTCTGTTGGTATTGAAGCTATGATTCAGAGATTGACCACTTTTAGAAATATGATTTCTGAATGGATCACAGACTTTTTATATCTTCCTGAAGCTAAAAGACAAGGATTCATTGACGAAAACCCTGAAACTGGAGAGCAAGAGTGGATTGTTCCTAAGATTAAGTGGAACTCGATGCACTTGAGAGATCAGCAGCAGTATAGAACCTTTATTATTCAGTTGTATGAAAAAGGTCTCGTTAGCGCACAAACAGTTCTAGAGTCATTTGACATTGATCCAGATCAAGAAATTGAAAGAAAGCGTTATGACGCTGTCCAAATGATGGCTCTTGGACAAGGACTCGGTCAACCACAACAAGGCGACGAAATGGGCGGCGGTTTTGGTGGAGGCGGAGGAATGGACTTGGGAGGCGGAGGAATGGACTTAGGCGGAGCACCTCCCATCGGAGCTGGAGGGGATATGGGTGGAGCACCTCCTGCACCAACAGGCGGAGAGGCAGCTTTAGCTAAGACAGGTCCATTAACAGCGGAAATCGCAGATCCTAGTCAGTTCGGTGGAAAGGTTCTTAAAAAAAAATCTCGTGAGAAGTTAGTTTCAGAACAGAAGAAGATGGAAGCGAAGCAGATGAAGCCTTCCTCATTTTCAGAAGGGGCAGACGGACAAATTCGAGACGAGAAGGGCAGAATTGCTTTTACTAAAATTGAAAGAACCTTAATGGATCATATGATTCAAAATCAGAAGAATGGGATAATTAGATATCCTATTATTCCACAGTATAAGTTAATGGTTGGCAATGTCGAACATCCTGTAGATTTTGCTTTGCCTCACGTTAAGCTTATTATTGAAGCTGATGGAGAGATTTATCATAGCGCTCCTAAACAAGTTCAGAAAGACAATGAAAGAGATAGGCAGCTCAATCAAATGGGTTGGACTGTGTTGCGATTTAAAGACTCTGAAATTGAAAAACAACCACAGCAGGCAATTAGCAAAATCGTTCAGACAATTATGAAGATCGAGAATGCTCACAAAAACAACGCTCAAAAATAAGAACACTTTATAATTAAATAAAGGGATCTATATCATCTTTTTAGAAACAC
>Ga0307377_10002588_pt1 | contig 21201 bp, 39 predicted proteins | sample TR3MG_FD_202535 | JGI IMG/M metagenome (GOLD analysis project Ga0307377, IMG submission 202535) | Soil microbial communities from Risofladan, Vaasa, Finland - TR-3 | ecosystem: Environmental > Terrestrial > Soil > Coastal area > Acid sulfate soil | place: Finland: Risofladan, Vaasa | collected...
GCATCATTTAAATCGCTTAAAGTTTTTAATGATTTAACTTCGACTTCTTCTTTAAGTATTCCAGCATCTCTGTTACCGGAGAACCAAACTATTGAAATTGTATCACCTTCTTTCATTAAATTAGAAAGTTTATTTTTCAATTGAGTTCTGATGTGAGCCAATTCATAATACATCGACCCAGATACGTCAACCACAAGAATGTGATTAGTATTTTTTGCAACTTCAATAGTCGCATTACTATTAATCTCCTGAGTTTGAAGATAATAGTTTTCATCAATTTTTACATGTTTCATACAATTTAATTATTATTACAGTTATTTATTTTTACAGAATCTTTTATACGTAAAAAGATTAGAATTTATTACAGTTATTTATATATTTCAAAGTTTTATAATTTTACGTGGTTCGGACCACACATATTTTTTCCATTCAGAAATATATATGTGGCCATTATAGTCGAATATAAAACTAGTTACACCATATTTATTAGCGAAATCCAATTTAATATGAAATACATCAGATAAACTTTTATTAGTTAATTCTTTTTCAATTTCCATATTATTTATTTTTATCCACATTTCCCGTAACCGCAACTTTTGCAGGTAAGACACCCCTCAACAAATTGAAGATTTTCACTTCCACATTCAGGACATCTACCTTTACCTTTTTCTCCGTCTTTAATATATCGTTTCACTACACGTGCCACACCATTTTTCCACGTATTAATATAATCTTCTTTAAAATTCAATGAATCAATTAATTCGTATATATGTACAATTGGCATTCCATGTCTTAATACTCCGGATATTAATTTAGAGTAATTCCAGAACTCAGGATTAAATGCATGATTTAAACCAGTGTGGACTTGTTTTTCACCGTTACTATCAATATATTCAATATCATATCGTTTTCTTCTGACTTTCATCATACTGCCATTAACAGTATCAAGCTCTTCAGTTTCAATAATATTTTTAACGACTTCACATTCTTTAAGATTATTCGGTAAATTACTTAAACCATTTTCGAATTTACCTGTGAATATCTCATATGGTCTACCGTCTTTTAACCCTACTACGGCTATCCATTTTTCAAGATTGTTTTGAAATCGGTGTATTTCACCTTTTAATCTTTTAGGTCTCTTAGGAGCGTGATTTTCGTGAAATACCACTTCTTTTTTATCGTTAGTAATCAATACTCCGTTACGACTACCGTCACGATATACTGTAATCCCCTTGCATCCGCTTCGCCAACCAGTTTCATAAACATTAGCAACAATATCCTCTGTTACATCGCTAGGTAGATTAACAGTAACCGAAATACTATGGTCGATATGTTTTTGAATTCTACCCTGCATTTCAACTTTTTTTACCCAATCGACATCATTTGAGGTTGCTTTATAGTATGGAGACTGTTTAATAATTTCGTCAACTTGTGCGGTTGTCATGGATTTAACTATTTCAACATTATATCCATTTGCAATTAGCCATGTTTCAAATTTATGGTGAAATACAGTATATTCTTGCCAAGCAATTCCTTCCTCATCAATAAAATCAACTGTAGCATCTTTTTCTTGTGGATTAATTTTTCTTCTTCTTCTATAAACGGGTAAAAATACAGGTTCGATACCTGATGTTGTTTGGGTCATTAAAGAAGCAGTGCCTGTCGGTGCTATTGTGAGTAAAGCAATGTTTCTACGACCGTATTTCGTCATATCATCATATAATTCAGGGTCTTCTTCTTTAATTCTATTTAAAAATGGATTATGTATTTCTTTTGCGTTGTCATATATTGGAAATGTACCACGTTCATTGGCCATAGTAACTGATGAACGATAAGCATTTAATTTAAGTTGTTTATGTACTTCTTCACTAAAATCAGTTGCGGCATCTGTACCGTATATATAACCTAATGCTGCCAACATATCCCCTTCTGCTGTAACACCTAATCCAGTTCTACGACCTAAAAATGTACTTTCTTTGATTTTAGTCCATAGATTTTTTTCGACTCTTTTCAATTCTTCATCTTCGGGGTCTTTTTCAATTTTATTTAATATACCATTGATTTTTTCAATTTCAAGGTCTACTATATCATCCATATATCTCATGGCGATTTGTACATCATGTTTAAATAAATCCCAATTAAAATATGCATTATCTTTAAATGGATTTACTACATAACCATATAAATTCAAAGATAGTAATCTACATGAATCATAAGGTGGTAATGGTAATTCACCACATCTACGAGCAGAAATACCATTAACGATTATGTTTCTTCCAATATCTTCTTTTAAACAATATACTGGTTCATTATCGTGTTTTTCTATTGATACTATAGTATCGGTATATGTTTTTTTAATTTGGAAATTATGACTTACCATCATTTTTTCTTCCTTAACTACATCGCCAAGAAATCCAATTGATTCACGATATTTGACAATTGAACCACCTAAACTAATTAATTCATATTGTGTTTTTGTTTTATAATTAGAATTACCGCCTTTACCATTCGGTAATAAAGTCATTTTTGAATCTCTGCGCTTGTAAATTCCAAATATCATTCCATTTGAATGTAATATTCTCTGTACTTTTTCTAGTAAAGATAAATTACTTTGAGCAAGTCTTATTGTAAATCCACTTTCGTGTGTTCCTTGTACCGAACCATCACAATATAGTAAAGCAGCTATATAATATTTACCAATATTTGTCGCTGAGTTATTCATAATAAATTCCGGAACATCATGTTTTGTTTTATGATTAAAATCATATTCATTAAATAATTGTGCCAACCATGATGATGATATTCTGAGTTTATTATTCTTTTTGTCATTTGAGGAAAAATATTTACTTAATTTTTTATTAAACACATTATATTTATCACCATATGATTCATATAAAATATCAATTAGATTCTTTACTAAAAATTCCATTCTAAATCTATCATCACCCCAAAATTCTAAATGCACCCGATTTCTACTTTTATCGAACGCACCGTCACCAGTTACTAAACCAATCAATAAAGCAATTATTTCTTCATTCGTTCTTGGAGTTATATTAACAATGCTACCATTATCAATATTTGGTATTGCAATTAATATATCATGTTCAGGTGTTAAATCAATTGCCTCAACCATTCCAGTTGTTGTTGCAATTAAATGGTCTGGAGTACATTTTAGTTTAAATCCTTTCGATGTTGTAATTTCAATTATTTCGGCATTTTTTTGTGTTAAAAATACATGACTGGCATTTCTTTTAACAACACCAAATGCGTTATTATCAATCTTCCAATTTTCTGCCTTTTCTTCACCATCATCGACATATGAAATTCTATTATCACAAATAACAACATTCTTTTTTCTTGTTTTTAGTAAATCACCGAATTTAACGTATCCATTTTCAGTTAAAAGATATTCGCTTGAAGGAAAACACGGATTTGTACTTGTTTCAACCCAATCCTTACCGTATGATGAAGGTATGGATTCATTAATTATTTTATCCCAAAATAAAACACCGGGTTCTGCTGATTGCCATGCATTATGTATAATTTTCTTCCATAATTTTCTGGCATCCACTTTTTTTAGATAGCCTACGTCAGGTAAATGAACCAATTCATCTATTTTTGCATTTACAACTATGTCATCATAAATTTCACCTAATGGAATTTTTAAATCAATTGGAAATGTCTGCCAAAAATCATAGTCTTTAATTACGGCATCCATAAACTCATCAGTAATTTTTATTGAAATATTTGCTCCGGTAACTTTTCCCTGAACTAATTTTGCATCTATAAAACTTTCGGCATCAGGATGATTTATTGAAATGCTTAACATAAGTGCACCTCGTCTACCATCTTGAGCAACTTCTCTCGTAGTATTCGAATATCTTTCCATAAATGGAACAACACCTGTACTTGTGATTGCACTATTTTTTACAGGTGTTTGTCTAGGTCTTATTTTAGATAAATCATGGCCAACTCCTCCTCTACGTTTCATTAATTGTGCTTCTTCTTCATCGATATTAATTATACCACCATAAGAATCACCATCATTACCAATTACGAAACAATTACCTAATGATACCACTTGAAAATTATTACCGATTCCTGACATCGGTGAACCCTGCGGTATAATTCTTTTAAAATCTTTAATTGTGGAGTAAATTTCTTCTTCTGATAGTGGATTTGGATATATTGCTTCAATTCTGGCTAGTTCTTGTGCGATTCTTCGATGCATGTCATCTGGAGTAAGTTCATAATATTCATTTTCATCCTTTAGACAGTATTTTTTTATCCAGACATCTCTGGCTAAATCATCGCCATTAAAATAATCTAACGTTGCTTTTTGAATCTCTGATTTTTGGTAGGTTTTTCTGTTTTTTTCTTCCATAGAAATAATAATTTTTTATAAAATTATGAATACAAATATATGTATTTGCATCCATAAATACAATATCTTAAATAAATTTTATCGAAAATTTTTTAAAATTTTTTAACAAATTATCACACAAACTTTTAGCAAAAAAAGTTTTTAAAATTAAGTGATTTTAAGTCATAAATTTACAATAAAAAAAGGGTGTAAAAATTATTACACCCAAAAAAAAACGAAATAGAATTAAAAACAGAAATAATTATGGTATTTATTTATCTTCTTCATCATCTTCAGTTGTAGTAATTAAAGATTTTGATAATGTTCCAAAATTTGAATCATTACTTGACATTCCTCTATATGATGTTGCTGTCGATGCAACTGCATTATACATAACTGTAGTACCTGCTGATGTTGCATTAAATGTGTATGTATTACCTGCACTAACACCAAATGATGTTCCTACATCAAATGCATCCTGATTTGCTGCCAAATACAAGAAATTCCAGTTATCTTTTTCACATTTTTTAATTAATTTTTTTACATTATCAATATTATATTCTCGACTGGCGTTCTCTTGTCCGTCAGTTACTATACAAACCAATACTTTGGAAGGTTTTTCATCACCTAATTTAGCAAAGTTTGTTTTTTCGATATTAATTGTTTTACCTATTGCATCATATAATGCGGTAGTGCCTCTGGGTATCCAAATTTTATTGGTAAGTTCATCAGCTTTTTTAATATCTATATTATCATATAGAAGTTCATATTGGTCATCGAATAATGCTACTGTAAGTGTGGCTTCATCCGGTAATTCTTTTTGTTGTTTTAAGAAAGTATTAAATCCACCAATACTATCGGAAATGATACTTGACATTGACCCACTTCGGTCCAAGATACAAATTATGTGAGTTTTTTCATTGGTGGGAACATTTATTATTTCCTCGGTAGTTGTTGTAACAGTTGTTGTAATTTTCTTTTTTTTAGCCATTTTTTCATATACTTAAGCATAAAATTATTTTAAACAAAAATAAACTTTTTTAATTTAAAATGCAAGGAAAATAAAAAAACCCGTTAATTAAATTAACGGGTTTCTGAAATTGTCATGTCTTGGCATATTCCATCCAACTATAACTCTCGAAGAGAGAGAATCAACCCACGACCTTTTGATTTTTAATAGTGCGCCCGGTAGGAATCGAACCTACGTCATCTGGTTAAAAGCCAGAGGCATATCCCCTTTGCTACGGACGCATAGAAGTACCTTCGGTGGGACTCGAACCCACAACCCAATGATTAAGAGTCATTTACTCTACCAATTAAGCTACGAAGGTATTTTATTTAAATCAACATAATGAATTTATCGTCTTTCTTTTCAATTGATGCACGTATCCATCTCATTAATGTAATAGCCTTATATTTTGGGAAAATATCTACATTCTTCCATTCTTCATCCAGACAATTAATTTCTAATTGATATAGATGTTTATCTGTTTCGATTCTAAAATAAGCCTGTCCATTACAGATATGACTTAATTTTGCTTCAGTTCTTTTAACTATTTTTGTTAGTGTTTCCATATATATAATTTTTAGTGCGCCCAGTGGGATTCGAACCCACGACTTTCGGTTTAAAAGACCGAAGCTCTACCAACTGAGCTATGGACGCATATTTATTGTTGTGTGGGAGGGATTCGAACCCCCATAGCCTAAACGACAGATTTACAGTCTGCTGATTTCGCCCACTTACCATCCACACAATATTATACCAATAGTTGTTCATATGATGAGATTCGAACTCATGCACAAGGGTTAAGAATACGCAAACGTGTGTCCCTTTGCTCTATCCACTGAGCTACATATGCTATTGGTATATCTACTAATAATACTAATCATATCCACTAATTATTTAACCTAATTACATATTTCCAAAAAATGTGCCTGTCAGAACCTTCCTCTGCTCACGTTTTTTATCTCACGATTGCGTATGTTACACAAATTTCTTCCGTATATTTTCAATTAAACTTTCATTTCTACTTTCACACTACTTTCAAATTTTCAAAGAACTTATTAAAACAAAAAAACCCGAATCTTTCGAATCGGGTTTTTGATGAGTTTGTAACACAATCATTGCTTAATTGCGTTTGGACAAATCTATCCCGATTCCCATAAGATATTTCTTATAAGATTTATAACCGTAATATGATTTTCCAAATGTTCTCATTGTTATATTTTTAAAATGTTTAAAATCTCTGTGACAAAAGTATAATATAAATACGGAATAAAAAAATTTTTATTACACAAATTTGAAAATAATTTAAATTATTTATGTATTTGTTTTAATATTAATACTTTAGAATTGAATTTTTTAATTTCATATTTATTTATTTTATTCTACCAATCTAATAGTCCAGAAGTCGGCTGCTGCATTAGGTGTTGTAATATACCAATAAGGTAAATAGAAATATCCGTTTTCACCCCATTCACTACCCCAACTATTTCTAACGATAAGACATTCTTTACTATCATCATAACCAACTGCCATTACTGCATGGCCACCAATCGACCTTTCATTTTTATGTGGTATTGAAACCATACCTGTTCGAGCAACTTCAGGACTCATCATTGATTCGAATATCATAAATCCAAATACTACTGGAAATCCTGTATGTAAGCAATGTTTTACTTCATAAAGACTATGGGGTGTTATTCTAAGATATTCTAATACCTGATGATTTAATGCTTCTTCATAGCATTCATTAGAAGGTCTGGTTCTGAAATTTCTAATATTATATTTCCACATGTCTTCAGGACAAACACCGTCTTTATTCATAGTTTTAATTCCGGTCCTAATCATAGCACCTGAATCTTCATTAATATTACCTTCAATTGCTCTTTCATTATAATAAATGAATAATCTAGATGGAATGAAATTAGGAACATTCTGTTTCATTTGCTCGAATTGAAATGCAGCACCTAATGCATTAGCAGTACAACTTCCGAGTTCATATTGATTATAGATTGATGGACATTGCAATCTTAAATCAACTAATGGCGGTAAAGGTACTGGTGCACTAACTTTAAATTTTACATCTCTTGGGTCAGGTAAATCACGAACCCATCCAAATTTAATATTTCCGGGTTTCTCTTTTTTCTTAAAAAGATTTTTAAAATAATCTAGTATTTTTTTCATAAAATTTCGTTTATGAATAAATACTTTTATTATTTATATTGGTAATTGTATTTTTGATAGTAAATTTGTGCTTACATGTGTATAAATCTCAGTAGTCTTACTATTTTTATGACCAGCAACTTTTTGAATAATTCTAAGGTCAGTACCCGATTCTAATAATGAAGTAAAACATGAATGTCTTAACAAATGAAAATGATATTCTTCACCTAAATATTTTTTAACTATTCTATTACAACTTGTTGATGAATATTTAATCTTTTTTTGTCCGTTAAATAAATATTCTTTTGGTTTATATTCTTTATAATATTCTCTTAAAATTATTAGTATTTTAGGACTTAATGGCAATATTCTATCTTTTCTTCCTTTAGCTTGATTAATATTAATTATCATTCTTTTCGAATCAATATCATTTATCTTTAAATTGATTACTTCGGATACTCTTAAACCCACACTATATGCTAATGAAATAATTGCCTTATGTTTTTTATTTTGAATATTATCGATTTGATTTAATAAATAATCCTTATCTATTACTTGTGGTAATTTTTGTTCACTTCGAGGTCTTTCTAAAAATATTTTACCTAATAAATTTATTTTTAATATATATTTCGAGAATGATTTTACGGCACTATAAATTTGATTTTGTTTAGATATTGAGCTATAACTATAATTTTCTAAATAATTCTTAATATCTGAAATAGTAATATGAAGTGCCGACTTATCTAAACTTAAAATAAATTCCGAAACATAATGTTGATAAATTGAAATCGTATTATCAGCATAGTTTTTAAGTTTAAGAATATTTTTAAATTTTTCTAATGTTGACTTTCCTTTTATATTCATTATCAGTAATTTAATGTAATTTTTTTATATATAGTAGTTAGGGTGCATTAAACACACCACCCACAACTACCGAATGAGAGCTTATCTTCCAACTCATCGCATATCTCACTATACTCATCTTTAGTTATGCCATATTTTTCAAGCAATTCGGTAGTTGCTTCCGTACGCTCAAAGCGCATATCTCCACATCCATAATCTTCTGCGTTATCAGTGTCATGGTCATATTTTTCACCAAACTCATCATAATCTGCGCTTTTGCCGTTTATTTCAAACTTGCTAAGTGAACATAAGCATCCATATACTTCTATTGTTAATTTCATAAAATAACGCACCCTAACAATGTATATAATTCAGTGGCGTTATAGTGCTTAGTTTTAACCACTGTGCAGTCTTGTAAGTTAGTCGGTATGCGAAAAGTTCTGCAATCAATCGCCACCGAAATCATATACTAAACGTTATACACAAGTTGTTTATAAGGTGTGTACACAAATTGAATATTTTACTAAACAACCTGTGTATAACACCAAATAAATGTAATAAATTTAGCTAACGAAAGCACGTATCTCATTGTTATCGTTCACTAATTTACCGTCAGGGTAACCAATTAAAACAATTTTTTTGTCAGCATGAGTTGTTAAAAAGTCCGAAAAACCAAATTTTTCATTCAATCTAAAACTACTAACTCGTTTCACTTGTGCTGTTTCATCATCAGTTACAGCATTACCATTCCAATAAAAATTCGGTTTTTCTACTACCGAAATGTTTTGATGTCCTAAGTTTTTTAACAACTCATTCACCATCTCTTTGTTTACCATTTTTTCCATAATTTTACTTTTTTAGTTTATATTAAATTTAATAAAAATTGTTTTAAAAGTCAAGCATTAAATCCGCTAAATTTACATACATTTATTTGTGAACGTTACCATTCATTAAAACGCCACTGCGTTAATGGTAACACGGTATATAAATAATTAAATTAATATACCTGTCTTACTTTTATTACCAATAATTTTTTATTAAGTTCTAATACTCTATTTTCTACTTCATAAATAGCACCTTCAAAAATTACAGTATCACCTTCGTTTAAAAAAATTATTTCGTCAAGTTCTTTTACTAACTTTAATTCTTTACTTATTATTTGTGTTTTCATAATTATTAATTTAAAAATTCATATACCAATACGTTATAGGGCATTTAGCTCAGACACATCAATCCATTGGGAAGAACTTGAATTAAGACTTTTTGTTTTAAACAAAACTTTTTCATTATCAATCCTGTCAATGTATCCAATGGTTTTGCTCCCGAACATATTTATGAAGTAACACTTATCACCCACTTTAGGGTTTTGTCTCCATTTTTTTGTATTATAATATTTATGGAGTTTGTATGGCAAATAAACAGGGCTAATTATAATATAATAAACCAAGTTTAATAAAGCTAAAAATAAATTTAATAGTTTCATTTTAATTAAAATAAACGCCCTATAACAACAAGTATAGCAAAGCAGGGGCGTGTTCTGTATGCTATCTGAGTGCTTCTAATTTACTTCATTACGGCTCGACAGGTCAGCACTCTTAATCCCTGCCTTGCCATACTTGCAGCCGTTAGGGTGCATTTAAGAAAACGCCAACTTGACAAGCCTTTCTTCTTGACTTTTAAATGGCATACTACACTCTAATTTTGCAATCATTTCAGAACAATAGCCTCCATCTGTATAATTACGACTGCCTTCTGCCTCAAAATTTACGGTTGTATAATCAGAGTATCTATATTCACCGCCCTTGTATCCGTAAAACTGTTCGGTATAAGCCCTTTCAATGTTTTCCAAAATAGCCTCTTTTGTCATTGGCTCTTCTTCAATCGAGAAAGCAACTTCATCATAACTACCTCTCCAAGAAAAAGGTTTTGAAATTCCATACTTAAATTCAGTTCCATTATCGAAACTTTCAATGTGTTTTTTTAAATCTATTAGGTTCATTTTGATAAGAATAAACGCACCCTAACAATGTATATAACAAATTGGGGGTGTCGTTCCAATTTGAATATTTGTGCTGTTAATTTAGTTTTGTGTGGCTTGATAGGGTAGCACGTTTTAATCCCCAACTTGCCATATACTTAACGTTATGTGGCATTACTGATGATAAAATCGTGGTCGTTCATCAATACAACCTTCTCGCTTATCCATATTAATAGTTTCATTCCATTGAACGAGTTTTATCGTACCAATAGTACCTGTATGTGTATTTTGATATACAACGCATTCTTCATTGTCATCATAGTGTTTAGCTATTGATAAAACTCTTACAGTGCCACCGATTTTATTTTCGTGGTTGTAATATAATTTTTCTAATGTTGGATATTGTTCCATAATAATTAACGCCACATAACAACGTGTATAAAACATTGCCTTTCGTGGTCTTTTTTAAAGTTTATACTAATTTTAATCTTTTGTTCATTTTATTAAGTTCTGTGCTGGCAACGTTTCATACACGCAGCCGTTATAAGCCATTTTGAGAATCAGCTTCGTAAGAAACAAAATCTACTGATTGAAGAAATTCTTGTTGTTGATATTCTCCATTAACTTTGTACTCTAATTCCTTCTTGATTTGTTCTTTAAACTCCTCAATAGCTTGTTCAATTTGACCTTCTTTAAATCCATTGTGGTTACTAAATGAATTGATAGTTACTTTGAACTTCAACTCAACAATGATTTCTTCATTTATATTTTTACTTCTTTGTGACATAATTTTAAATATTTAAAACGGCTTATAACACAGTGTATAGCAAATAAGCTATTAAAGTTTGTACTAAATTTGATAGTTTCGTGTGTGGCTTACTTGCCATACACTCATCGTTAAGCACAATTATCTCTAACACTCAACACAAGATGGTTGGGGTATCTTTCATCTAAAAATTTCTGTGCTTTTTCTATTGTACAATCACCTTCAAATAAATTTCTATCGTCAGTAACTATTGTTTCTTGTGCTTCTCCTTTTGGAACTTTTTTCACTGTGGTAAATTCACCATCTTGTTTTATATCAAGTTCATATCTACTTATCGTCCAAATATAACTGTGCTTAACATCGTGTATAACACATTGCTGTTCGTTCTTCGTATTTTCCATTTTACTATATTTTTAAATTTGTAATTCTAATTAATTTTCGTGTAAGCAACGTGCCATACACGCAGCCGTTATAGGTTAATAATTTTGGGGTGTGAGAATCGAACTCACGGGCGGATATCTCCTTTTCTACAACCATTCACATTTCTGCGGTCAGGAATCGAACCTGAGAGAGTGACCACACTCACGCACCGAATCGAACGGTGCTACCTTACCAAAACCCCAAAATTACATAACCATAACACTAAATAATTTTCATTAAAACGCAAATTTATTATTTACGTTAGCCACCATATTAAGACGGCTTCGTAGCAATGATAGTTTTGAATTTAGATTCAAACTCGGTATCTTTTCTCCAAAACATTAAATGATTTGAAATATCCCACCAAAAATCTGTTCTACTGCCATAGTTTGGTAATGGATTTATGTAATTGTCAAAATCTGAATACTCTTGTAAACACCATTTATTTTCAGAAAGTTCTGTAAGGTATTGTTTCACTTCACTTTTTTGGCTGTCTTTACAAAAAACAGTAATCACTTTATCTTTAATCGGCACGTCTAAATAAGTATAATTGTTTATTCCATCTCTTATTTTACCAAGTGATTCAGGTAAAGCACCCCATTCATATTCAGAACTGCCCATATAATCGAAGTGTACAATTGAATCAATTCCTTTTTTGTAATCTCGGTTCTCAAATTTTGCTCTTTGTATTAAAGTTGTTTTCATTTTATGTTTGTTTTAAATTAATAATCAATATACGGTGGCTAACAATGTGTATCATCAATAAGGGTTTCGGTGCAATTTGCGAGGTCTGTAATCCGCTCAAATTTTGGCATAATTCGATATGGACTGCCACGCAATCCCTTACTGAATGATACACTAAACGTTAGCAATCAGTTTGCTTACCTTATTCGTCTATAATTTATACCACAAGCACATTTATATTTAGTGCCATCAAAATATCTTAACTCGTGGTCGCAAACCGAAGCCTCACGCTCAATGCCCTCGCTCTTGCTAACACGTGGTAAACGCAATAAATTAAAAAGTCTTTCTGCTCCGTATAAAAATTGTTCGATTGCATATTCACCTTCGTATGCAGCATTGTACATTTCAGTAGCTTCTTTGCGTAATTGTTTCATTATCGCACTTTTATTAACCTCTGTTTTTAGCTTTATCATATAAAATCTTTTTAATTTACTTCGCTTACCACCATCGTTATAGCACATTTTTCCAACCATTGTTTTTGTCACCCAAAATTATGCTTCCACGTTTTACAGAATCTTTAAATGTCTGCTTGTCAGGATTGCTACAACTACATTTTGTAGTGTGTCCACAATAGCATAATTTTTCATTGTATTCATCTTTACTATCTTCTCTTAATTTTATCCAATATCCATAACTAAAACGTGCAATAACATTGTATAAAATCCATTGCTTAATTCTGTTCATAATTTCAAATTTTAGTGTTGCAAGTCGCAACGTATCTTATACTTACCGTTATAAGCCATTTAGTAGTTTGTCACATTCATCGTTAAACATAGTATCGCCTTCGCCATTTTTCAAGTGCCATGCTTCTAATCTAATTCCGTAAAGTTTTTTACTCCCCATTCTATTTTCAAGTTCTTTGTAAATGGCTTCGGCTTTCCGTTCGCTATGGTAGCATCGTGCTTTATTTTTGTAAACAATTATCAGCTCTTTATCTGTTGCTTCTTTAAGTTGTTTTGGTGTCATAATTTCAAGTAAAAACGGCTTATAACAAAGTGTATAGTTAAAAAGCCAAGTTAATATTCGTTCATTTAATTAAAGTCTGTGCGTTGGCTTTCAAACCATACACAAAACGTTAGCACCAATTGTTTCTGATGCCATTATTGTAACAATAACATCCCATTTGTTCAGTTATCTTTTTTATGTCTAAATTGAATGTTAATATCTTTTGTCCAGTATATCGTATTGTTCTACTTAATGGAAATGGTATTTCTGAATAGCAACTGGTGCTAACAGCACCTAATATGCCATTGCTGGTTTCATTCTCATTTGATACATTGTCAGTTTGCATAGTTTTGTACTTCGTTTAAATTTTGTGCGTATTTTCAGCAACGGCACATAGCTGCAACACGTTAGGCACAATAAGTGCGAATAACATCATTAACATACTCTTTCTTATCTTCATCAACATTTGACCAACAAGTATCTCTTTGTCCTTCCCATTTATTATGAGATTTAGCACCACCATCAAATGCGTTTTCAACTATTTCTTTTAGTTGTATTTCTGTTAAAATTACAAATCCTTTATCCATATAAATAATTACTGTGCCTAACAAGCAATATAAAACAGTTGCCGTTAAGCTATTACTAAATTTGAAACGTCTTATTAGGCAACCGTTTCATATTGCCAACCGTTATGTGGCATTACCACGTAGCTTTTTTACATTCACATGAAGTGAAAAATGTTGCAACATGTCCATTTTTATATTCAATTTCAACTGTTACAAATGGTTTAGTTTTAACCTTAACCACTTCATCATCCCACCTATTTATACCAATGCACCATAAAATAACAAAATCCCCTTCTTTACAATCTTCTAATTTCATATAATTAACGCCACATAACAATGTATATAAGGCATTGCTTTTGTGGTCTTTTTTTAAGGTTTATACTAATTTTAATCTTTTATTCATTTTATAAAGTTTTGTGAAGCAACTCCTCATATACTTAACGTTATAACCAATACTACGGAAGTACTTCGATTAAGCATTTAGTGGTTCATCAAAGATTACATTCCAACTATCTAATGATTGCCAACTACCACCCATAGTCATTACTTCTAAATCTGATGAAGGTATATTTTTGAATGTAATATATTCATCACCTTTATTATTTACTATTCGTGGTGATAGTTGATAATCATCAGTCAATTTTGTTCTCAAAATACACATTTTACTAATTCCACCTTTTGATTTTGCATAGTATTTAGCATAATCTAAATCGTTTGTGAAACTAATTGATGGTTGTTCTTCACCAGTTCTACTTGGTTTCATATACCCATCGTTCTGTATATTCATTGCTTGTCCTTTACCTGTTCCGTGATAAATATAAACATCTCGTTTTATATCTTCATTTACAAATTGTTTGAATGATTTAACCTTATCAATCATACCTCGTATTTCTTTGCTCATTTTGTTTATGTTTATATATAAATATTTCTAAATTAAATTTCTACTAAATAAACCGTACTGGCTATAACAAGGTGTATAAGAAAGTTTGCTATAAACAGTAGTTGTTAATTGAAAGTTCATCAAAGCAAACCTTCTCATACACCCAAGCGTTAGCCACAAGTTTGTTTGGATTTACAGTACTCACAACTTTTACATATATCTGAAGGGAAAAAGTGTATGCAAGGCCAACCATTTCTTTTTTCCAAACAAACCAGTTCACTTCGTTGGCTAACACGTGGTATAGTTAAATTTTTAACTGCTCTTTTGTAGCCAAATTCAACTGCCATTCTTACAAATACCTTAATTCCACCATTGGGGTTTAAAGCTGTTAAGTGGTCAATACACTCATTCCCTAATTTATCAAAATCTTTTGTTTCCATATTCGTTCTTTTAATCCGTTAAAAATCAAACCATACCGCCAGCCGTTACCCACCATTGTCACATTTTGGGGTTGGGTAACCAGCTTTTATCATTTGTTCAATTATGTAATCATCACTAACTGCATCGTTTCTCCATGTTATATATCCGCACCTCATGCATCGTTTTTCAGCTTCTCCATAGTCAACTAACAAGCAACGGTGGGTAACAATATGTTTAGGTAATTGGGTTTCTGTGCTATTTTGTTCCATTGTGTTTCAATTTTAAGTTATCAATATTTGGTAGGGTAGTGCAAGTAATCCCAACTACCCAAACACTCAACGTTACCGCCAATTAAAGACACTCGACAATTCTGAGTATTTCTAAGACAGCCTCCCCTTTAAAATGATTTACTTTATATTGCTCATTAGACCATCTAATTTGTTCAGCTTTTTCTTTTTCAAATTTCGCTTCATCCGTACATCTATTTGGTTTATATTCTTTCTTTTCCAATTCATTTTGCCGTTGTAAATAGTTGTTTTTTTCAACTGTGTAGTGCATTAATTTATCTTTGATTAAGGAAATCATTTTCCATCTCAAATAAGCCTTATAAATTTTAAACATAATATTAAATTAACTGGCGGTAACAAAGGCTAAAAAACATAGCCAATAAAGTTACTACCAAATTTTGAAACGTGATTACAAGGCTACGTTTCTTAGCCTCAATCGTTAGCGGTAATGCTTAAATAAAGCAACTGCTGTTAATATTAAATTCACAACAAGCCAAAATCCAACTACTGCTGTTAAATGACCTGTTATGTATTTATCGAGTTCTGGTCCACAAAACCACATTGTTGCTGTGTTGGTAAGTAGAAGCACTACCGCTAACACACGGTATAAAATATGCCTTTCTTTATCTGTAATTTCAAATTTTAGTTTCATATTAAAATTATTTGTTTATTGGTAGTTACTACTTCTAATACGGCACATTCCATACCGTCATTCGTTAAGCAACATAAACAACCTCGTCTATATTTACCATCAAAAGCAAATTATCTTTTTCATCACTAAAGCATTGCATTTTACCACAACCTTCTATAACTCGCTTTTTAATTATTTCACCAATTTGCTTTTCTACCTGCTTAATCATTCCGTTTTTAAAATATATTGTCATCATAATTTTACGTTGCCTAACAATGTATATAGCAAATAGCTGTTAGGCGTATTTTTAAACTACTCGCTTAATTATTAATTTATTATTTATCTACTTAATTCTGTGTCGGCTACTTGCCATATACTTTGCCGTTAGCTGCAATTAATTTCTTTTTAAGAACAGTTTAACTCTTATTGGTATATTTTCCTTAACCACATTCAGTAAATCTCTTTTATGAAGGTATTCGCTAAAAGAAATTAACAGTTCGCTTCGCCAGCTAACATTAGATAAACGCAATTGTTCATCCTTCCAATTAGCACCAGCAGCAAAATCTAAACAAGTACTTTCGTATTGTAATTTACCTTGTTCTGTATTTGTATCTATTTGCAGTAAATCAGTATAAGCTTTTGCTGCTTCTTCGTTATTTTTATACTTTTCCATTCTATTTTAGTTTTGTGTTCAACTGCGTTTATCAATACCGTTATGCTTCATAGTCATTAGATAAGGATAAAACTGACTAAAGAGATACAAAGCATAACATTAGATATGAATGAATGAGGGAGACATAACCCACTAAGCCCTTTGCTGAAGTAACTAAGATTAAGTCTCTATCCTCCCTTTGCTGCATGTTTACTCCTCACTCATCATATCATTGTCATTATAAGTAATTATTTTTTAATTTTGAATCTTTTATATTTTTTCAATCTATGATTAAGAATAAAGTGTACTTCTTTTAATAAATCCGATAAAAAATGAAATGAACCTTGTCTTCTCCATTTAAAATTATAATACATTTCATAATCATAAAATCCGTATTTATAATCACTTATTCTAATATTTTTTCGTAATCTTTTTAATAATTTAACTTTCATAATATGGTAAAATTAAAAAATAACATACTTATAACAAAGTGTAAAAAACATTAAAACGATTTTTTACACTCAATCGTTATGCTCCATGCCTTAGTTCAGTGTTTCAATTTGAGTTTCGTGATGAAAAACAAAAAGAATTTGCCAACGCACATTATTTTTCTTTGTCATTAATTTTTTGTAAATTTAAATATTCGTTTCTAAATCTTGTTGCAATTAATAATCCAACTTCTTTTAACGGTGCTGCTCTATCTTTCATTTTTTGATTAAATAAATTATATAATAAAATATCTTTTTCGTAATTACCCGTTAAAAGTGGCAATTCTTCTAAAAATTTAATTAGTTCTTCATAATACGGAATTCGTAATTTAGTTTCATCAACGCCAAAAATACTAATAACACCAAGAACACCAAAAAACTTATACCTATCAAATTTACCATCACCATAAAAACAAGGTGAAAAATCTTTTATTGTGTTGTTGATTGGAATATTGGTTAATGAGCCATTTTTACCATATTCTTTCAAAAGCATTTTTTCAAAATTAGCATATTGTTCTGTTTTTGATAGTAGTTGAAATGGTATATTATTATAGTTTATTTGTGATTTAATTGTTTTTCCAAGACCTGAATACGCATTTAAATAATCAGCAACACCTTTAATAATATATTTTTTCATTATATCATTGTTTATGGTATTTATATAATTCTCATTCACAAATTGTTTAAAGTTTTTAACTTTATCAATCATTTTTCTAATATCTTCACTCATAGTTTTACTTTATATATAAATATTAAGAATTAAAAAATCCACCATAAAATTCTTTTTGTTTTTCTTTCATGTTCCAAATTAAGTTCAGTGGTTAATAAATCGGCACGAGAGTATAACAAGGTGTATAAGAAAGTTTGCTATCAACAGTATTGGTAATTTTAAAGTTCATCTAAGCAAACCTTCTTATACACCAATCGTTATACACAAGCGTAAGAAAGGTTCGTATTTCAATTAAACACCCGTGCAAACTATACCATAATTATTTTTTGCCCTCGCTCTTTTGCCTATCGGCAATTATAGTTTTAGCGTGGGTTTCCAAAATATCTTGTGCTAAATTTTTAAAGTCCGTGCCTTTATCAATAGCCTCTTTTGCAATTTCTTTTATGCAATTTTCTGTTAAGTCTAAGTTTTTTCTTTTAAGTTCCATATTATGCTAATATTATATGTGCGTAAGGGATATTCCAAGTTTCACCATTTTCTCTTTTGCATTTAACTTTCTTTTGGTTTAGCTTTAACACTTCCCATATTTCACCTTTAAACCTGTCTCCAGTAACAGTAACTATATCACCAACTTTTAATTTAGTTTCGGCAATTCTTTTTCTTTCTTCTTTTGCTTCGTATTCTTGTTTCCTTACAAGCCTTTCTGTAACAGTAATAACATCTTTTAGTTCTTGTAAGGATAATCCAGATAAGTCTATTTTACTTTCTGTATTCATTGTTTCAAGCTCTTTAAGTAAATTCATAATCGTATATTTTTAGTTTCTAATTAAATTTCTTACAACAAATATACATTGTATATTTCATACACACAAGGAATATTAAAGAAAAATTACCTCCCTTAAAAAATAATTATTACTTTAGTGTTTAAAATCAAGGTAAGTGGCTAAACGCCAGTGTATAACAACGCATAAAAATAAAAGCCTTTGGTAAGGTAGTATTTCAAATCAGCGTTGTAGTGTCGGCTTCAATTCTTATGCAAACGTTAGCGAGAATGAGCCAACCATTTAACCAAGAAGTATATTTGTTCTTTATCAAATATGTATGTTATTCGTTCGCTACCATCTTCAATTTCTAATTCTACATCGCCATCATCATACTTCATCAATTCAATTTTTTTCCACTTGCCACGAATAGTTAAATGACTCTCGCTAACACAAGCTATATGTAATGCCTCTTTTTCTTTGTCGGTCATTTGTTCTAATTCCATTTTTATCGCTTTTAAGTTAGTGTAGTAATTTATCAGGGTCGGCACTACACATAGCCAAACTGTTGTAGGTAATAAAATTTACTACCATACTAACTTATCATTGTTCCATTTTTCTATTGCAACTTGTTTATCAGTATCACTTTCACTTGTCCTTCCACAATTGCATTTAATCCACCAAGGAGTAGGCACAATTGCAATTCTATCAATGTAAGGTCTTGCCCCACATTTACATCGCTTTACATATATCCCTTTTAATTCGGGGTCTTTATAATATTTTTCTTCCATAATTCCGTAAATTTTACATACCTACAACAACACCTATAAATCATTTCGTTCCTCAACGCTTCATAGCCAAACCGTTATAAACAATAAAAATTATTACGTCAGTGCATATAATTTAGGTGCTGAATAAACATTACCGCCAAGCGCAAATTTATCGTCTCTATATTCGTAGGCTTCACCATTCCCGTTAAATTTAGTTGTTGGTAAGTTTTCCCATTCAATGTGTGGCATTCCGACAAATTCATCATACTTTTTATAAAATTCTTTAGCCTCCATTTTATCTCCATCCAATAGTAATTTAGCCATAATTTTTATTGTTTATAACACGCAATATGAAATATTTTTGGCGTGGTGGTTTCTTCACATCCAACTTCACCTTCTAATTTACTTTTTAATCTTTTGTATTCTATTAATAATTTTTCCATCGCTCAAATAAAAGTGGCTAACACAAAATATAGTGAATAGCCGATTAAACATTTGTTTTTCATAGCCAAGTTTTAGGTGTCGGCTACTCACCATATTCAAACCGTTATGCGCAATTAAACGCAGCATCCAACATTTGCTGCCCTTGTTTTGCAAGTTTCATAAACAACTCACTATCTACATCAAAAGGTCGTCCGCCTACAAATTGTAAATCATATCCTTCTTTACCTTCGTTCCAGTATGCAACCGTCCAGCAATATTCTTTTTTACCCGCATCTTTTTCCCACTTTACAATTTCGGCTCGGTTGTGTTCACCATGAGACAGCAAATGTTTACCGCAACTTCTTACTTCTAAATTTTCTATTCTTAAATTAAATTTCATCTTTCAATCAATTAAAAGCGCATAATAACGTATAAAATTAATACGGGCTATGTGCAAAATTGTAGCTAATTACCTTTTAATAAGTTTAGAGTAGTACGGCAGGTTTTAGCTTTATATCCCCGTACTAATCTTATACAAACCGTTAGCAATCAGTTTGCTAACCATCATATTCCAAGCATCCACTACACTGGTGCGTAAGGCATTTTTTGCAAGTGTCTTTTACGTCTGTTTCACAAACCGAATTGCTAACAAAAGATAAAATCCATTGCTTAAATTGTGTTAGTTTGTTAGTTTTCTGTTTCATATTAATATTTATTTAAGTTTTAAAATTTGTGTTCTAAATCGCAACGTATCTTATTAGAGCCGTTATGGCTAATTGCTAATAAACACCTTTAATGTTTTGCCATTATCTTGCAAACTAAGTTCTGTTTTGTTTGTTGGTTTCCAATTTACATAGCTTCTGCCTTTTTGGTCAATTACTTCTACTCTATTTACCTTTTCTAAGAAAGTTACAGGAGGCAACATAGCCATAACATCGGCTATACTTAATGCCTTTCCGTTCTTGTCAAATAATTCTGTTTTGTTACTCATATCTTTATGCTTATTTATTAGCTTAGTTTAATGGCATTAAGCATAGCCAGTATCCCTTAAGACCCATTAAGCTGTTTTCTACTCCACTCTTGCCATCCCTGCTTTATTTGCCCAACTTTCAAACCTTTATTATAATGTTTCCTAAATAAAAACAAAAGCTCATCAGTGGCTTTCTGAATATCTAATCCTGTTGGATAGTAATTCTCTTCTAAAATACTTTTTATCTTGTTTCTCATAAACTACCTAGAAATACCAAAACTAATAGAAAACCCATTCTCATTGGCTAATTTTTCTGCTTTATTTTCCATTTTATAATGTATAGTCGATTAAACATCCGTGTAACTAATTAATTTAATTACATCTTTTGGAGTTTTATCTGAAGATACAATTAAATTTGAATCTTCAATCATTTGTTTTAATGTTTCTAGAAGGTCTGC
>Ga0307377_10002589_pt1 | contig 21198 bp, 32 predicted proteins | sample TR3MG_FD_202535 | JGI IMG/M metagenome (GOLD analysis project Ga0307377, IMG submission 202535) | Soil microbial communities from Risofladan, Vaasa, Finland - TR-3 | ecosystem: Environmental > Terrestrial > Soil > Coastal area > Acid sulfate soil | place: Finland: Risofladan, Vaasa | collected...
GCTGTCTTTAGCAACCGCCGTCTGGACTAAGGACGTTCAATATTTTGCATACGCTAAAGAATCGGGCGATCTTCATATCCCGGTAGGCAAGGACATTCTGTGCAAGAGCGCAATGACAAAAGTGCTCGCCGCTTGGGCGCTTGGTTTGGCGCGTGATAAAGTCGGCTCGCCGGGCGTTCAGGAAATTCTTGATCCGGACGATGGCGTTACCGTTATCGCCGAGGTGACATTGAGCGAAACAACGCCTTATAGGCAAGTGACAGTATTATGACAATTCAGGGTGCGGATTTAGTTGCCGTTTTCTCAGGCGGTTTTCTGGAGGCGATAGATTCTCCGATCGCACCAACGGTATCCGGCACGGCTACTGAGCTTGATAGCGAGCTGCTTGAGGATGTGTTCGATATCATCGCCGAGTTGGGCAAGACTGTCACTTTTTGGGTTTACCCTGGCGAGACCTACAGTCCGGCAACCGGAACAAGGGTTCTTGGGGACGCTACGCAGTACAATCTCAAAGTCTTACCGCCTTACTCGATTGATTTGAAGTATGTTGATGGCGATCTGATTAAGGCCGGCGACATGCTTTCCGGAGTCCCGGCAAAGGACATCGAATTTACCCCGGCCGAAGGAATGAGCGTTACGGTCGGAAGTGATATTTGGACAATAATACGGGTCTCTCCGATATACAGCGGCGAATGGATATGCCTGTATTTGTTCCAGTTAAGGAGATAGAAAATGCCTTGCCATAAAGGTAAAAAAGCAAAGAAAAAGAGGAAGCGCAAGAAGTGACGACGAATAACCTGGCACAATTCAATTCAGAGATAACACAGTTTGCACGGAGCATTCCGGGCAAAGTCACTTTATTGCAGAAAAAGATTGTGCTTGAGGCTCTTCGAAGGCTCGTACAAAAGACCCCTGTTGATACCGGCCGCGCTCGGGGGAACTGGCAGGTGACGATAGGCGAGCCTGCAGAAGGAAAGTTTGATCAGACAGACAAAAAGGGTGACGCTACGATTGCGAAGGGATTGGCTGCGTTGGCCGGGCTCCCTGATATGCAAGTGATCTGGATTTCGAACAATATCGATTACATCGAGGAACTTGAGCACGGTCATAGTGGGCAGGCCCCGGAAGGCATGTTGGCGGTGACAATCGAAGAGCTTAGGAATATGTTCAAGGTGGTGCAATGACAAAGACGGAAATTGCCAACGCGATACGCAGCCGCTTCAAGGCGCAGGTGGCGGACGTCTTGTCTCTGACAACTCAGTACGACAACCAGAAGCTCGACAATCCGGACAATGTGCAATGGTGCAGGTTGACGATAATCCCCGGACAAACTACGCAAGAATCGATAGGCAACCCGGCAGGGCAAAGGTTCAGGACTCCTGGCGTTATGACAGCCCAGATATTCTGCCCTGTTGGTGCGGGAGACGGCGGATTATGGGATTTGGCCGATTCGATAGAATCTGCATTTCGTTGTGTTACTGATAGCGGAGTAACATTTAGAACTCCCTACTCATATAAAGTTGGAAGGAACGGCGACGAATGGCAGATTAACGTCAACTGCCCGTTCTATGCCGATGATATTGGGTAAAACAAAATCCTCTGAAAGGGAATGATTATGACTATAAGTGACATTTCAAGAGTATTGCTGGCATACGCTCAGGAATCCACGTTCGGCCAGCAGGTGACTGGCTGCAATTTGCAGAAGGTGAGACTGACCGGGGAAAGCCTAAAGCAGGATACGGACATTGCCAACAGTAATGAGATCCGGCCCGACAGACAGATTGTCGGCGTGTCGAGAACAAGGGTGGCTGTGTCGGGCGATCTTAATTATGAATTCAGCTACGGCAGCTTCGATGATTTCCTGGCGTGCGTTTTAATGTCTGCGAACGTCAAGGCTCAGGGAACGCTGACGATCGATACGAACTGCACGGGCGGCAATTCATCGCAAGGCTTGCTCTCATTGGATGTAAATCCCATCGATGGCGATACAATGACAATCGGCACGACCGAGTATCGATTCAAAACCATTATGACCCAGGCCAATGATATTCAAATCGGTACAACTGCAGTGATTACGCAAGCGAGCGTGGTCGCCACGATCAATGGTACCGGGACCGCGGGAATGGAATATTACACGGCAACTGTGACTCCGCATCCCCTGGTCAGAATGGGGGCATTTGCTGCAAACGATTCTATCGTTACCGCCATAGCTACAGGCGTGGCCGGCGATACGATAGCAACAACAGAGACCTTCGATTCTGACTTGAACTTTTTCGATGCTGTCACTCTTGGAACAACGGCTGCCGGCGCAGATGGCGATACGATGACCGTTGACACGAAGGTGTATTACTTCGATCTCAACGGCGCATTGGACGATATCGACGGCCATATCGAGGTCGGGGCGGCAACAGCGAATACTCAGGCCAATATAGTAAACGCTATCACCCTGGGCGGAGTTCCCGGCACCGGATACGCCGCGAACATGACATTACATCCGACTGTCACAATTGACGACTTCGCCACAGATATTGCTGTTTTGACGGCGATGTTGCCCGGTCTGGCCGGCAATTCGATTGCCACTACCGAAACGTTTGCAGCCGTAACCAATATCTTTAACGGAGGGACACTCGGGACTACTACGGCGGGAGCGGGCTGGACGGCCCCGGTCACGGTCACTGCCAGTACAATTAGCGTGGCAAGCGGTGACAGTTCTTTCAATGACTCAGGAAGCGGATTCGGGAGCATAGTTGCAAATCAATGGATCAGGGCGTCCGGATGGACTGGTGATTATGTGGCAAATAACGGCTACTTCAAGGTCGCATCGGCCACGGCTGCGAAGGTAATCGTTTACGGGACCCTCGTTACGGAAGCGGAAGGATCCTCACGCACGATCAAGCAGGGCAGCTCTATCGTCAACGGTGTGGCAAAGAACTCATTCAACTTCGAGCGTACATATACGGACCTGACACAAGAGCTTGCGTTGTTCAAGGGCTGTATGCTGAATCAGATGACCCTCACCGTCGGGACGAACGGTATTATCACCGGCAGCTTCGGCGTGATGGGCCAGATAGAGACGTCCGAGACGGCAAGCGGCGGGGACGGGTACGAGGATCCGAACGATAACGACGTCCTGAATTCCATCGACCACGTTCAGGGAGTTTACGAAAACGCGGCAGCTATCGACGTTCTCGATTGCTCTTTGACGATAACCAACAACCTGAGAGAACGATTGAAGGTCGGGACGCTTGGACCGTTCAGCTTCGGAGCGGGCAAGATCAATGTCTCGGGTTCGTTTACGGCCTACTACGAAGGCAACACTCTTTATGATAAGTATCTTGATTTCGATAACACTTCTCTTGCCAAGGTATTTCAGGATGCCGACGGCAACGGTTACGTTTTCGATCTGCCGGGCTTGAAGATAACGGACGCCTATAGGCATTCCTCAGAAGGGGACGATGCCGATTTCAAAGTGCCCTGCACGTTCCAGGCGTTCATGGATAGCACGGAAGAAATTACAATCAGGATCGTTCGGTTCGCAGCGTAAAAAAATGACAGATGACGAATCAAAAAAAATAATAAAAGCAGCATCCAATATTTTAATGGATGCAGTTCTTGATATTATACAAAACGACTCCCATCACTGGAGCAACAGGCCATGTCAGTCATGTCTAACTATATCAGGAATAATCGGCAAGCCATTTGGTTGCTATAAATATCAAGAGGACCGAAAGAAAAACGAATCCGGTTAGCGAAGTGATTCAATACCAAAGAAAGAAAGGGATCGGTCATGGGCAGTTTGAGGCAATTCAGGCTCGATAACGACAAGTCCGTTGAGGGGGTATGGCATAAGTTCGGGGCCGGTATCGAGGTCAAGATAGCGCGTATGCACAACCTTGAATTCAATAAATACTACGAAAAAATCAGCGAGCCGGTCCTGGGCCAGTTAAGGCGAAGGACTGTTGACGGGGAAACGCTTAGGGGCCTGATGAAACAGGCCATTGCGCACTGTTTGATCCGCGACTGGAAGGGCATGGAGGACGACGACGGCAAGACGATCAAATACACGCCGGAAAAGGCTCTGGAGATTATCAGCGATCCGGCCAATGTGATTTTTTACGACTTCGTGATAGATGTTTCCGCGTCCATCAATTTGTTCTTCGAAGAGCAGAAAGAGCAAGCGGTAAAAAACTGATTGGCTGCCTGAAATGGCAGCTCGAATGGGGCAAAGATGTTAAGTTTCTTGAGCAAAGAGCGAAAGCCGGCAAGCCTACGCCGGCGTGGGAAAACATGCCGGAGCTTTACGATGACCTTATTGATACGTGGAGAGCATTCTGGTCCCTGCACGGACGCAGGCAGTACGGCTACGGACCTTGCCCGTTAAGCGTCGGTGACATTATGGAATATGCAAGGCTCTACGAAGTGAGGAAACCGAGAGAATTTTTCGAATACATATCGGCAATGGATAATGAATGGTTGATTTGGTATGGCAACACTAAGAGCGGCGATTGATGCAAGAGGGGCGACGCGGGGAGCTGCGGAGTTCGACAGGGCTACGGGGAAGATGAAGCGCAGCGCTGGGACAGCGACCAAGTCCATCGAGAGCGGTTTCGCAAGCGCCATGAGGCGTATCCTGATGTTCGGCGGTGCGGGTGGCGCGATATATACCCTCAAGAAATTCATCGACTCGGCGTCCGATGCACAGGAGACGATGAATAAGTTTAATGTCGTTTTTCGAGAAAACGCAAAAGAAGCGGCTGCATGGGCGGAGGAATTCGGAGACAAGGTCGGCAGGGCTACTCAGGATGTCGCGAATTGGATGGCGGGATTGCAGGATCTGTTTGTCCCGTTGGGTTTTGCGAGAAAAGAAGCTATGGAGCTTTCGAAGAATCTCACAGCCCTTGCGGTCGATGTTGCCTCTTTCAGCAATAAGGTTGACGCGGAAGTTATACGTGACTTTACATCGGCACTCGTAGGCAACCACGAGACGGTGCGTAAATTCGGAATTATTATCAGCGAGACTTCTCTTGCCCAGGAAGCCCTTAATCAAAATCTCGGCAAGGCTTATAAAGACCTGACGGATCTGGAGAAGGTCCAGCTTCGGTATTCGCTTATTCAGAAAGGCACAACCGACGCCCAGGGCGATGCTGTCAGGTCGATGAACGATTACGCCAACCAGGTCAAACGCCTCAATGCGAATTGGACGGAAATCAAGACGACTTTGGGCGGCCCGGTGATGGATGTCCTGTCAGATATGCTTGTAGCAATCAATAAAAACGATGAGGCAACAAAGCGATGGACTAAGAATATGGCGGAAGGTTTTGAAATAGCGTTGCCGGCAGCTAAGAAATCGCTTGGTATCTTAAGTAAGTTAGTAGATCTTGCTCCAGCAAGAATATTTGCAGATAGCTTCGATAAAGCTGTTTACAGAAGTTTCCCGGAGCACAAAACGCAATACATACCCGGCGGCAAGCCGGAAATGAGGGGCCAGCTTCCGGCGGAATCGGAGGAAGCGGCATTGAACAGGCGGCTGCAGGAGGCTTATGCAGGGCCGGCAGCCGGGCCATCGGCGCCAGTCCAGCAAACGGAGCAAGGCATTAAAGAACGGCAGGAGCTTGAAAGGCGGGTCATAGAGGATACGCGGCAGGGCATTGAAAGCGTTCGCAATCAGGATTATTTGACACGGATGGAGAGAATCAAGAGCCTCGAAATATATCGGGACGAAAACGCCGCCACACTAAGCGCTGTCGGGGAAGCAAGCAAAATGCTCGATGAAGAGATCCGCAGCGTGGAGCGTTCACGTCTCGATGCGATGAAGGTATATCGGGCCGAGCTGCAAGAGGATTTCGAGGATTCATCTTTGTATATTTCCGAAAGGTTCGCAGATACCGCCCAATCGATTGAAGGTTCTATGGGAAATGCCTTTTTCAGTATGATTTCCCAGGGTGCGAGCTGGAAGGATGCTATGACGGGCTTTTTCAGTGACGTCGGCAATGCGTTCGGCCGGATGGCTTCTGAAATGATGGCCCGGGCGATAATGATGAGTGCAGTATCGGGCATTGGGTCTCTTTTCGGACCAGCACCTATACAAGGTTCCGGACTGCCAGTAGAGCAAAGATTTGCAAATATTGGCAATCCGGTCCCGAGCGCCATGGGCAACGTGTTCGACAGGGGCCGGTTAGTGCCTATGGCAAACGGTGAAGTTCTTGACCGCCCGACTTATTTCCCGTTAGCAGATGGCAAGACTGGCGTTGCCGGCGAGGCTGGGCCGGAGCTGGGCTTCTTTCCTTTGCGAAGAAATCGGGGGCGTCTCGGCCTTGATGCTTCCGGAGGCACGCCGAACATTACGGTCAGCCCTACGCCCGTCAAGATCGTGTTCGTCAAAAACGAAAGAGAAGCGCAGATCGAGGCGATGAAAAGCAAAGAGGGCGAGAAAGTTTTCATCCAACACGCAATCCGTAACCGGAATTTGTTAAGGTGAAATTGATATGGCTTTCAAAATCGGATACGCAGACGGTCATAAGAATTTACTGATAGCGGTCAAGGGCTTCCTGTGCGATGCCAAGAAGGCCTACAACATCGCCGCAGGTGGAGGCAATACAGGGGACGGCTACGTCTCAGCAGAGCGGGCCGGGGCAGCGCCGGTGGATGAGACCTGGACGCTGACCGCAACGAGCGCAACCAATTTCACCGTGACAGGCTCGGTATCCGGCGCACAGGCGGCCGCGACGGTTGCGACTCCATACGATAACGGGATAGTCGCGTTTACGATCATCGCGGGCGATACGGCTTTTGTCGCTACCGATTCGTTCACGTTCGACGTGGCCGATGGTTTGGGTGCGACCGAGTTATATACGGCCATGCGGTACGATACCGATTACGATGGCGCCGGCGGCTACGAATTGATCCTAATGGGGCCGGGCACGGCGGGGACGGATGAGATTTACTCGGCCATTCAGACGGTCGAGAGCGCGGGCGACGATTATTACAACTGGCGGATAGCGGGAATGACGGGCTATACGGATACGGAATTGCAATACATGCCTGGCCTGACGCAGGGCAGGATGGCTCGATTACTGCTGTGGCAGAACAAGATTCAATATTGGTGCGTTGCCAACGGCCGGCGGTTTATCGTGGTCGCGAAGGTTTCCGGCGTTTACGAGGCATTATATCTCGGTTTCGCACTGCCTTACGGCCTGCCGACACAGTTTCCGTATCCTATGGTTGTTGGTGGTGCGGCGTGTCCATACGCAACGGCGGAAGATAACAGATACAGTTCTATTGTGACAAGTCACAGAGGATTCCCCAGCCCATTCGGAACTGCCGGAGTGTGTACGAATCTAACTTTTGACCCCACTTCCGAAGCTGGAACCTTAAAAATATTGCAGGGGACAAGCTGGAACCGGATATCCAGAATGGTCACTACGAATATCGTATGGCCTTATACATCATCTTATTATCAATATAATGACAATGCGCCGTACCACCAGTTCAGTACTTTACTACGAGAGAATGTCGACGGAACATACCCGATATTCCCAACAGTGATAATGTGTAATTCACCGAACAAGCATATTTTCGGCGAGATGCAGGGAGTCTTTGCCGTTAAAGGATTTGGTGGGATAGCTGCTGAGGACACCTTTGCAATAAACGGCGATACTTATGTGGCATTCCCGATTATACCAAATGCAGATGCTGCTAATTTTTGGGCCTTGAAACTGGAGTGATATCATGTCATACGAAGCGGGTGTAAGTACGGGTCCGAACGATTTGCTGGACAAACTGAGAATATTTCTTTTAGCCGACGGCTGGACGGTCAATTTGTTCGCGGCGATCGGCGCCGGGTACAGGCTTCACGTTCAAAAGACGGCGGCCGATGCGACGGTGATGTACTTTAATTTCCGTTCGGCTATCGCGGAAAAAGGTACTTTAATTTGCGAGGATACGGATAACGATGCAAATGGCGTTGTTACCGGGATAGTCATAAACGGTTCGACGGGCTACGATGTCGGGAATGTATGGGACCAGCAACCCGGACATCCAACATATTCGGATGAATCTTTTGGGTCGGTTATGTCGCCGATGTCGACGACAGCTATCCCGGCTTACTATTTCTTTACGATAGACGATACCGTCAATATCGCGATAGAGGTGACGGCAGGTAAATTCCAGTTCATGTCGTTCGGACTGCTGGAAAAACAGGGAACGATTACCGGCGGACAGTTTTTCTCTGCTTCGCTTGCGTCATACCGTCCATATTACGAGTGGAGCAGCACTTATATTCACTACTCTCCAGACTATTTTTCAGCAGCAGAAGGTGGATACATCAAAGGGGCCGTTTACGTTGACGTTGACGGCGTGGCAAGCTGGCGAGTGGCAAGGGGTATAGCCGAGCCAGATATAATGTTCCCGGGTGTGGCAAGTCAGCAAGCTGTATCTAATTATTCGCTTCGTGGTTTATGCTCATTTTTCTGGACACACGCACCAAGTACTTATAACGCAATGGCGGCAATGTGCCCGATATATACTTTACTAAAACGAGATGATGACAATTACTCTCTTATCGGCTGGCCTTCCGGCGTGCGGTTTCTGAATGTTACAAACTACGGTCCTGCCGAGGAACTGACCTACGGCGCCGAGACGTGGACAGTTTTTCATGCCGACGGTCTGGAGGGCGATCCGGGACTTATGTACTGCGGTTTTGCATTTAAGAAAGTAGTCTAATGCCGGCATTTACAGGAATATTGGAACCGAGTATTTTTGTCGAGGACACGCTGCGCTGTTCGGCAACGATTATCGACAATACCGTAGTCAGCCCGGTCGATATCGGTGCTTTGGAATCGGTAATTCCGCTCGGTGAAAGTGCATGGCATAATTACCTGCCCGTAGAGCAGATTGAGCGGTCCCGGACCGGCACGAAGGTCGATACGTTTCTCGATGATTACTATTACCGGATCCACGTTATGCCTGCTACGCTGCATTTCGGAGCAATAGTCACCCTGATAACCGATGAGATTATTGTTTGGAACGCTTACTTCGTTCAAAAGACCTGTTCGGATATCGTTGAGGTAAACGGCGATGAATGGGATTTGACGGGACTGGCGACGCCATTCAATCTTGCCGCGCTCGAATACACTACGTTCACGATAGAGGCGCCGTTCGAGGGCAGCCCGACATTCGAGGGCTCGATCACGTTCGACTTTACGGATGCGAACGATTGTATTGTTTTGTTGTCCGGGACAAGGGTGATATTGTTTCCGTGGAGGCCTCAGCAGCCGGTAAAAGAAACCCTGGCCTTCCTTACGGACGTTATTGTAGCAAGGGACGGTTCCGAGCAGAGGATTTCTACCAGGCCGGTGCCGCGGCAGGGCTTCAAGTTCCCCGTTATGATGGAGAGCGAAAAGCAGCAGGCGAGACTCGATGCCATGCTGTTCTCATGGCAGAAACGATCTTTCGGGCTTCCTGTGTGGCCGGAGCTGGTTGTGCATACCGGGGCGATCAATGCTACCGATATGGCTATCACGGTCGATACGACAAATGCCGACTTCCGGGACGATAGCCTGGCCGCTATCTGGCAGTCTGAGGACAGTTGCGAAGTTGTCCAGGTTGATTCTGTTGCCGAGGGAAGCCTTACGCTGGCAAATCCGGTACAGAATACGTTTACGGGCAGTAAGCTCATAATGCCGGTGCGGACCGCCCAGATGGACGCTTCGAGCAAACGCAAGGGACATTCGACGGGGCTTGCCATCCCCAATTTTTCGTTTGCCGTCAAGGACAATATACTATTGACGGGCTTCACGCCGGCGACTACCTACAAGGGCCTGCCGGTTCTTACGGAAGCGACGGCGATCGATCCGACTCAAAGCAAATCGTCCGACGCCGATGCTTACCTGCAGGACTATAAGGCGGGGGATTTTGACTTCTTTTCGGACAGCGATTTCAATATCGGAATTCAGTCTCATTTATTTTACAAGGACACGAAGGCCGCTTGCTGGGATTTCCGGAAATTCATTCACTCGCTGCTCGGGCAGCAGGGAACGTTTTACGTGGCGACGCACAAGGAAGATATAGTCCTGGCGGAAGGGTTCGGGGCGGCCGATACGGACTTCAACATCGAGAACATCGGCCTTGCCGACAATATGGGCGTCAATGATTTGCGGACAGATATCGCCTTCATATTCCCGGACGGTACGCAGCTTTACAGGGAGGTCACGGGGATAGTCAAATCGGGGGCGGTGGAAATCATATCGATCGACAGCGACCTGGATATAGCGGTGGAGCCGGGAGATTGCGTGATATCCTGGCTGGACAAGATGAGACTGGCCGGCGATGAGATCGAGTTTGTTTGGAATGGGGCGCATGAGCTGGTCTGCGATACGCAGCTACAGGCGACGAAGGCATGACTTACGAAGATTACGAGCAATCCGCAGCGGAAGGCAGGCCGGTAGAGCTGTACGATATTGCTATGGGGCTTACCCACTGGCGATTGACAAGCGGTGGTGAGGACAAAGATTACGGCGGGCATACCTACGAATGGGCGCCGTGCGAGCAAAGTGAAATAGGGCAGACGGGCGAAATACCGAAGGACGGCGTCGAGTTGAAATTGCCGAAAGGTCACGCACTTGGCCTGATTTGCGTTCCAGGCGTGCCGGAAGAGGAAGTGATACTGACAAGCTACAGGGGCCACGGCACATTTTTTACAACTTGTTTCAGGGGGTTTTTGACTAACGTGAAATTCGACGGCAATGCCGTGCCCACGTGTTATTTCGAGCCGCGAAGTTCGGACCTGCCTTTCGTCGGCGGACGCAGGCGGTGTATGAGGCTCTGCGGGCACAAGCTGTTCGGATACCGCTGCGGTCTCAACAAAGAAGCGTACAAGATCATCGATACGATCGATACGATAGATGGGATCACTATCACGGCGACGGAGTTCGGGGCCAGCGCTTACGATTTTGGTCACGGCGGCGAGATCGTGGTCGGCTCGGCCGGCCGGACCATAGTTTCGCATACGGGGATCACTATAACTATAAACCGGCCATTTGGCTCGGCCGTCGCCGCCGGTGACGCTTTGACGGCCTACCCTGGCTGCGAACATACACCGACAGCTTGTGATGGGTATTCTAATATGCCAAATTACGGCGGCCAGGAATTTCTGCCGGCGAAGAATATTTACGCGGGCGATTTGATTTACTGAGAGAATTATGTTTGTAACGATTTTTTGGTATTTTGTTCAGATAGCTATAGCTGTGGGTTTATCTTACGGCATCTTCCAACTGACCAAAAAAGATCCGAAGGACATCAGGTATGAGCCGGACACTTTTGATTTTCCGGAGATTCGAGAGGGAACGAAATTCCCGATTATAGCCGGGACATGCTGGCAAGAGGCGCCGGTTGTCGCGTGGTCCGGCGATATAAAAACCAAACCGGTTGGCATTCGCCTGAGCGATTCCGACGGCCAATACGTATACATAAACAAGTATTATTACGGCGCCCATCATATTCTGACACAGGGCTTTAATGACGGCGTCGTGCAGACCAAGGTCGGTGACCTGGTGGTCTGGCCGGACAGTACGGACAAGACGGTTCTTAACGCCGATGCCGCCGCCTCGGCCCCGATCAACCTGCCGGATTTGTACGGTGGCATTAAGGAGCACAATGCGAATATCACCGGCCGGGGCGGTATTACGGGGACGGTCGATTTTCAATACGGCCTTCCGGCCCAGACGCTCAACAGCTACCTCGAAAGCGTTCAGGGCCCGGGTGTGTCATGTAATCGCGGCCTGACCGCGGCGATATTGAGACGGTTATATGTAGGCCTGTCGACATCGCCGAAGCGGTGGAAGTACCTCATCAAGCGGACGGCGCACCTGACGACCGGCGAGGAGCAGTGGTATCCGGCGAAGGCGACAATCAGGAATTACGAGATAAATCCCATCCACTGGCTGAGAGAATGCCATACAGACACCGAATGGGGATTAGGGTATTCGACTGCGATATTCGACGATGACACCTTGAAGGCTGCCGCGGATGTGATTTACGATGAGGGGTTCGGACTGTGCATAAAATGGGAAGGCGACCAGTCGCTTGAGGATCATGTGAAGGATGTGCTGCGGTACATAAACGCCGTGATCCGCGAGGACCATTCGACAGGGATGCTTGACATAAAACTTATCCGGGACGATTACATTTTGGGGGATCTCGAAGAATTCGACAAGACGGACATTAACGCCGTCGAGGATTTTTCGCGGGGTACTATCCACAAGGTGCCCGATGTGACTTATGTGAAATACTGGAACATGATCGACAATTTGCCGGTTTCGATACCGTGCCACGATATGGGCCTGGTCAGCTCGCAGAACGAAATGCTCATTCCAAACAACGTCGATTATACGGGCGTTGTTAATGATGACCTGGCCGGCCGGCTTGCCGCAAGAGACCAGCATCAGATATCGGCGTTCCCGGCAACTATGAAAATCAAGGGCAAGCGGACGATGTCGCACCTGATGAAGGGCGATGTGTTCAAGCTGGCCTGGCCGCCGCTGGGCATCGTCTCGATGGTTGTTCGCGTGATTGCGCCTCATTACGGGACGCTGACGGACGGGGAGGTTTCGTTCGACTGCGCAGAAGACATATTCGGAATGAAGGATTCTCTGTACGGTGTGCCGCCGGCGACAGGGTGGGACGATACGGTGGACGATCCGGAATACGATGATGAGTACCTGATAGCCGGGATGGCAATGAGCGGGGCTGACCCGACCGTGATCGTGCCAGCAGAACCGGCCGCGGCAGAAATGGCATTGGCCGGAGTGGATCCGACCGTAAATATAACATGATCTAAAAAGGAGATTTAAAAATGCTCTGGACAAACAGAGGTAAGTTTTTGCTGCTGGCTTGGGCGTTTCCCAGAGTTGCGATGCCTACTAATCTTTATGTTGCCCTGGTAACAAGTGCTGTCGCGCCTACGGTAGATATAAATACACTTGGTCAGCTTACGGAAATCGCCGTCGGCAACGGATACACGACGGGCGGATACCAATTAACGCCGAATGATACCGACTTCGACACAATGACTGAGGATGATACCGGCGACAAGGCACTTGTTCAGCTAAAAGACCTCGCCTGGACGGCATCGGGTGGGCCGATACCGGATTCAGGCGATGGAGCGAGGTACGCAATACTGACTGATGACAACGGGACAATCGCGAATAGGCAGGTAATAGCCGCGTGGGACCTGATAACGGACAGATCGTGCACGGATACCCATTCGATTACGCTTGAAGATTGCGAGTTGCAGGCTGTTGAACCGTAGATTCAGCAGGCGAGCCTGGCTTCTCAATCCTTAAAATTCCTTTCTATCCGGTGGTGCGGGCAGTTTGAGGCGCTGTCCGCTCTACACCTACCTTCGACCCGAGATCGCACCGCCACGAGGCTGATGCGTGCTTAGGATTTGATTCTGGCGCCTGGGTCGGCTACTTAATACGAGAAGTCTCTGCTAACCAAATGCCTTGCACGGCGTTACCTTCCAGCCATAGCAAAAGAGATTCAGGATTATCCCAATAGACCCATTCAATAGTAAAACGGCCGGGATAAATCCATGGATCTATTTTTTTAACCTTCAAAGACGAACTATCGAGCCGTGCATTTACCGCCCAGTCAGGCTGGCCGAGAAGACTTTCGACCGAGTCATTCGACTGCCCTACGGCTATTGTTTTGTCGCGAAAAATCACCCTCGATTGTACTGATGAGCAACCTGCAACAAGCATGACTCCCAATAACATCGTTGACAGGATTATCACTTTCATTCTAACCTCCATTGACTATTTTGCATTTGGCCGGATCCCGAATGTGCTGGAATCCATTCTAACTTTCTCTTTCAGCTTTTCAAGCTCTTCGGCGGGGCCGGTTATCTTGCGGATCTCTTGTTGTAAGCTCACTATTGCATCTACGATCGCAGCGCCCGAGAAAAGAATCGCAAATATAACAAAGCCGGTCGGTCCTGAAACCAAATAAGTGGCGGCGCCTCCAATAAAGGCCAGGGCGGCCAAGAGAAACAATATCCATCGCATTTTTCCTCTCCTTTCGCATTATCAATCTTCTTCGATCATTTCGTCTCGCACCTCCATGCACACACTATATGCTTCCCGCTGCTGCTCTGTCGCGTCCTCGGCAGGGATATCGCCAAGGGCGTCAACAGATTCGTTCAAGGCATTGAGTATGGACTCATTGTCCATTATTCATCTCCGCAAGCAACTATGGCTAATTCCCTTAACTTTTCTTCTTTTGCTTTGGCTTAATGACCTTCCCTAATAGCCGCTTAGCAACTACCTTATCCTGCTCTTCCGGCGGCAGGTCTTTGATTGAATCTTTCCACGGACCTCTTCTTTGATTCTGCTTGCGTACTCTTTCGTCAAATTCTTCAATTTCTTTCTTGACGTTCAAAACGTTTTTGCGTAATTTAGCCATCGTTTGGAGTCCTTTCCAAATTTAAGGTCCGATTTTTTTGAGAGAGAGTCGGGCCTCTTTTTACAGTTTTGTCCCAAGCACACTTTTCGTCAAATTCTTCGATTTCTTCCTTGACACTTTTCTTAACTCCGTTTATTTTTTTCATTATCTTAATTCCGTTTTTGCCCGATTCGTTGTGGTTGGCGAATCGGGCTTTTTTAATTTTTCGTCAAATTCTTCTTTTAATTTCTTGACGTCCGGATTGCCATTTCGTAATTTGGCCATTCTATAGATTTCTTTCTAAGGCCCGATTGCCCGGGTAGAGCATCGGGCCTTTTTTTTACTATTTTCTATTGATTATTTTTGTGCTTCTTTCGCATAGTATTCCTGGGTTCTTGCCGCGGCATTTGCTTTATTATGATGCAGAAGTTGGTCTCTGATCTCCGTCAGCAGTCGAATCTGCGTATCGATCCTGAATATCCAACGTATTATTACCGCCTGAACGAGTACAATGAGAAAAATTGCAAGACCGTAGGGAATCAATGCCTCCATTTTACCTCTCCTTAAATCTAATTGACATCTTACCATCTACTCAACATTTTTCGTTACTTAGCGTAACTCCGGCGACACTATATAATACCGCACCTAATAGTTAGGTTTAACGAACACTTAACTTTTAGGAGGAACCGATGAAAAAAGAATCGCCGGTCCGTACTATTGACTTCGCCAAAGAGCGAGAAATACAGCAAATCAGCTGGCTTTTGAGGTTTTTTTCTGCTTCGTTTGTTTCTGGCTTTCGATCAGGGCTTGAATTGATACTTCAAGGCCATCTTTCAATCCTTCCCAAAAATCAGATTCGACAACCGGCGATCCCTTTGCATCCAGTTTAGCCACCTCTCTTAGTTGTGACGGCAAGTGCTGCCAAAGAAGCAAGGCTCCGGCACAATCTTCTTGAGCAATAGCGCCGACATGCGCACAAAACTCAACAAAACTCTCTTTGACCGTCTCTGGAATCGGCCACCCAGTCTTAATTTTTTCTATATTTTTCATCATCACCCTCATTCTATAACCCTCGCAACTATAAGCAATTAGGAAAATAAGGGTAAAATATAAGTAAAATTTTCCTAATATTTTCCTAAAATAGTCTTGACAAATGCTCATAATTTGTCGATAATACAGACGTACATTGATTAGGAGAAATTCGGCATGGTAAACGAAGCAACCGAAACTCAGGTGACGAAAGCAACCAAAGTTAGAACATCCGTGAAAATGTGGGCAGCGTTTGAAAAATGGATGGCAGTCCGTGGTCATCAAACGTTGTCTGGGGGCCTCCGTGCTGCTATCGAGCAAGTTACCAACTTTAACAAAGAATGTCAAGATAAATCTTCTCCATCTTAACAAATAAATAGTGGAGCTAAAATATGCGACCGGCAGTCAAACAAATTAATTCAGGGCAGACGGCTCAAAAAGCTTCCTTTGCCGGTCGCTCCGTCTGTCCCCTATTTGATAATACTCAGTTTAAACAATGCTCTAAATGCAAACAAAGCAAAAAACTTTCAGAGTTTAATGGAGATTCTGCGAGAAAAGACGGCTACCGATCTTGGTGCAAAAGTTGTACAAGGCTAATAGATAAACAATATAGCCAAACTGAACGACACAAAAAAATACGCAAGTTGTATCGCCAAACCAAAAAATATAAAAAAATAAATTCACAGCATCAAATAAGATATAGAAAACGTTATCCTCAAAAAATAGCTGCACACAACGCTTTGAACCGATATATACCTCTCGGAAAGATTCAGAAACCTGATAAATACAGATGCTTTTGTGGTGAACATGCCAAAGAATATCATCATTACTTAGGTTATTCACCCGAACATTTTTTTGATGTGATTCCTGTTTGCCGTCTTTGTCATGCGAAAATTCATAGAAATCAAAACAATCGACAGCGGGGCGGGCGGATAAAAAGCATACCTTTGCCGGTTCGCGGTCTGCCCGCTCTTTTATTTGCGAGGAAATCAAGATGAAAAAGTGGACTTATGAAGCTAAAAGGCAGGACGGCGATGTGATCGCTACGGTCAGGATCGAGCACGAGGATACCGACTCCGAGTATTTCCCGCTGCATCATTTCGTGCTGCACAGTCCTACGGGTTTTGAAATGGGTTATGACGGCTCAGGCCCTGCTGATCTGGCTTATTCGATCCTAATACATTGGTTCCTCAGCTATAAGCTCTCGTTGGAAGAGGCACAGGAAGAAGCCCAGGCTCATCATCAGGAGTTCAAGCGGGCGTTTGTCGCCAAAGAACGGGACCATCTTGTTATCTCTGATAGCGATATTGAGAAATGGTGGGTAGGGCAGGAAGAAAAAGTGGAAGCGGCAAGGGCGATATGAATATTACGCAAAAACAACCTGAAAGATCTAAAAGCCGACAAGAGCAGATAGCGGACCGGCTGGCCCAGATACCGGAAAGTCAACGCCGGATATATACCAAGGCGGTTGGTCGTAAGAGCATGGCGGCGGCTGTCAAGAGTTTCTGTTATGAGTGCGTCGGCTACGCACGGGAAGAAGTGAAACTCTGTACCGATCTTGGTTGCCCGCTTTGGCTATATCGGCCAGGCCGTAGAATTTCCAAGAAGGCCATTGGTGAACGTTTTTCAGCCGTAGAATCAACGAACGGGATAAGAAGCAAGGAACAGGCCATAGAATTGAATCTGTCGCAACAGCGTGGCCGTGGCGTGGCATCTGATGAAGGAACTCCCGAATTACATACTACGGCAGGGGTAACTCAATAATGGACGAAACACGCATAGACAACTCTGTTTTCGCAAAGACACGGCAGGAAGCCTGCGAGAATGTGGCGAGGGATTACATGCGTAGGAATTCGTTAAATATCGCAAAGGGCTTTAGGGAATTAGTTGATGAAGTATCTTCGCCAGACGGCGACTTAGACTTAACTGATATGTATATTTATGGTTATGTGGACGGCTTTGTGATGGCCATGGAGCTTATCTTGAGAGGGGCGTTGAATTTGCAGGAAATCAGGAAAAGCAGTTTTGATAGACAGATCAAAAGATACGGTGGTATGTAATAATGGACTCAGAAAAGCTAATCCAGACACATAGAGCAGCGGTAATCGCAGGCATAGCAGCTTTGAGCAGGCAGCTCGTTGACGATGATTTCCTTGAAGGCCCGCTGCAGGAGTTAATCTACGATCACGTAGACCTGCCATCCGAGGTAACGCCGTTCATTAAGGGAGTGCGGTTTGGCGCTGCTTACGCCATATCGATGATTTTGACGGGCAAGCTGGATTTGACTTTATTGGAAATTGAAACGAATCAAGGACCGGAGTCAGTTCGCCAAGGCGACGGCCCGGCGGATTCGGATTAAGAATATGTTCTTTTACAAGTCCATAGAGTCAAGAACATCGGTGGCATTAGCAAGGTCTGCGCGGAGGATATGAGCGTAGGTCTGTTCGGTTGTACGAATTGAGGCATGGCCGAGCATCTTTGAGACAATCGCTATTAGTACACCCTTGAGCAGCAACTGCGTCGCGAACCAATGGCGCATAGCGTGCGGTCCGAACTGTGGAATTTCGGCTTTCGCCGCAACCCGGTAGCACATCAGCAGCAGGGCATTCGGCGTGGCCGGCTTGATCCGCGGCAGGATTTCCCTGGCCGTTTTATTCAGCGGGATCGACCGCCGCTTACGACCCTTGCCGGTAATCGTCAGTGTCGATAGGTCGGCACTGATAGAAGCCGGACGCATTTCGTAGAATTCCGTCGCCCGCAATCCCGTATGTGCCAGGAATAAAAGCCTGTCCCGGGCCAATGGCGATGCGTTTGTGATAATCGCATCGAATTCATCGGGCGACAGAAAGCGGCTATCGGGAGGTTCTTCGGCCAGCATTTTGACTTCGGCTGCGGGATTGGCGATTTTGTACCGGCCGGCATAGAACCTGCAGAACGATTTGATCGCCGTCAGGTGTGCGTTTAAGGTCCGGTTAATATTTCCCTGGTCGCGGAGTTGGTAGAGATATTCATTGATATGCACCGCCTCGACCTGCTGAATACGCAGAACGCTTTTAGGCAGAGAACCAAGGAACCGTGCCATGACCATTCGATAATGCCCCTGTGTTCGAAGTGTATGCCGTTTAATATGTCGGTAGAATTTTTCGCAAACTGTCGCAACCGATTCCGAAGATATGACGTCACCGGATCTGATGAGCTTTTCCTGTGCCTCGATTTCTGCGTAAAATGCAACGGCTTGGGCCTTTTCCATAAAGACATGGGACCCGCTGAAAATGTAATGAGTATTTCGATTAGTAGCGCGCCATCGCACCCGCCACCTGCAAAGGTCTTTAACGTAGCCTAATGAAGCCATCTTTGACACAACCTTGACAGAAATCTTGACATTTTTTTGACAGGTTCATCCGAAGCACAGACACTTTGCGCCACATGGATGCCGTAAGTCTTTGAATATCCGTCGCTTAAATCATAAGCGGGCGATGGGATTCGAACCCACGACATTCAGCTTGGGAAGCAAACAGTTGCCCCGAAAAACCTTGTTTTTACTAACGCAATGCCGATATTAAAGACAGAAATTCACATCGTCAAGCCATTTCTTGACACTTTTTTGTCATTCGGCATATAAAAATGGCCGGGCTCCATCCGCTTTTTATACTCTTCCTCCTCCAGGACCCGGCCGCAATCATCTTATACGAACTGCATAGTATTGGTGCCGATCAGCAATCTGTTGGAGGCAGCGTTCGGAAGGGCCAAAGGACGGCCCCGGCACCTTTTTCTTGTGAATCTTTTATCTCAGCCCCTCTGCCCATGAGGGCGGGGGCTGGGAATTTCTTAGGAGATAGAAGATGAAAGATATAATCAAATTCACCCTAACAGTTATTGCCAGCACGGTAATCGGTTTCGCGTCTCACGTCTGGTATCTTGAGAACGTTCATGCCAAGGATTCCGGCGAGACAATTCCGTTGGCCAGCGTGGTCAATTCGCCGGAGTCTTTTTCCTGCACCGACTTGGACCCGAATTATTTTGAATGGGACGAAAGATGAAAGATGTATATTTGTGCAAGATATGCGGCGCAATTATTCCGAAGGAAAATAATTATCGGCGTCCTCGTTATTGCAGCCAGCCATGCTATCAGATTGATCACAAAGCAAAGCAGGTGCGAATCAAATGCGCTTTTTGTGGAAAAGGCTTTCTGCGCCCAGCCAGAAAATCGGCACGAAAAAAATACTGCTCGAATCAATGCTGCTATGCTGCTCGGCTCAGAATAGGCGCTGAATATGTCAATCAAAAAGGGTATGTGTATACAAAAGTCGCCGCTAAAAAGTATCAACTCAAACACCGTTTGGTTATGGAGCAAATCTTGGGGCGTAAATTGAAAGGGATAGAAAGTGTACATCACAAGAACGGCAAGAGAGCGGACAATAGGGTGGACAACCTTATCTTGTTTGACAGTAATTCTGCTCATGTTAAATATCATAATGACTTATTCAATGGGGCACACCCCAAAGACAGTCCAGCAGCCATTAAGAAGCGAGTTGCCTCAAGGCGAAGAAACCAAGAAAGGGCAAGTGCAGGGACAGAAGTGCATTACTCAAGTATTTAGAGTAACCGCATATTGTCCCTGCACCTGACTAAATGCTGCGGAAAATATGCCGATGGCGTTACGGCAAGCGGACACAAAATCAGGCAGGGCGATGTTTTCGTTGCGGCTCCTAAAGATATTCCATTCGGCACTTTGCTGACTGTTCCGGGATACAACAACGGAAAGCCCGTCAAGGTGCTGGACAGGGGCGGGGCGATTACTTCCGGCCGCCTTGATGTTTTTTTTCATACTCATAAGGCCGCTCTGGAATGGGGCGTTCGGAATGTTGTTGTAACAAAGTCGGAGAGTTAGCCATGACGGAAGAAGAACTCAAACGCGAAGGCAAATACTCAGATAAGTATCAGGAAGAACTGGCAGGCTGTTACGCCATTATGCTTGTCGTGACAATAGCCTGTGCGGTTGTCTATGGCGTGGCTAAGGTAGTCACGCTTATTAAGGGGGGATAACAAAATTTCAGAAAGAGAGAAAACCATGAGCGCAAATCTGGATAGGTTCAATTGCGGTTATACACCAAAAATCCCCGTTGAAGTCGGAAGCTGCGAAGCGTGCGGCGGCGTTGTCTACGATTACGAGCTTGATAAATGCGAGGCCTGCGATGCACGGATTCATCATGGCTGCGCTGAAGTTTGTGACATCTGCGCAAGCTTAGGCTGCAAGGGCTGTGTAAAGGAAGATCCGGAGGATGGGCTGCTGTATTGCGAAGCTTGCAGGCCCGAGCCGGAGAATGACCGTCCGGCGACGTTAGTGGATGTTGTTAGGGCGGCGACTGAGGGCTTGTCATGATTGGCCAGAAGATAAACACGCTTAAGGAATTAGAAGCGGCAGCGCAGATGCGGCAAAGCGTTACTGTGCCGGGAACTACATTTGATAAACCACGTCCTGCAGCTTTTGTGATGAATTTGCAGGGACATATAATCTATCGTCTGTTCTTGAAGGGCATGTTCGTATACGTAAAAGAATCTAAACCAAAAGGGCCGAAGCCGATGACGTGGCAGGTAAAGGAAAAATCATGCCAAAACTAATCCCATTAACGCAGGGTAAATTTGCGATTGTCGATGATGAAGATTACGGGTGGCTTAATCAATGGAAGTGGTTTTCTTACAAAGACAAAAACTCGCCTCATTATTACG
>Ga0307377_10002591_pt1 | contig 21187 bp, 17 predicted proteins | sample TR3MG_FD_202535 | JGI IMG/M metagenome (GOLD analysis project Ga0307377, IMG submission 202535) | Soil microbial communities from Risofladan, Vaasa, Finland - TR-3 | ecosystem: Environmental > Terrestrial > Soil > Coastal area > Acid sulfate soil | place: Finland: Risofladan, Vaasa | collected...
CTCAACCCCGCTGAAGTCGATCGCCAGGAAAAACTTCTTGTAATACTGACTGTCGTTAATGTCATAACCACCAGCCTCAAGGATTTGACGGATAGCTTCCTTATCAGAAACCTCCCGTGTCACAAAACATTGCCGAAGCTTTTTCATACACTCTGGGCGATCTGGGTCATAGGTTGATGGTGTACCCTGCAAAAAGTACGTTGTCCCCCCATGTAGGTGGCCGCCCATCCGCTTTGGTTTGCGACCTGGGGTAGAAAACCGACCAGTATCGGTCTTATGCGCTTCAAAATCAATGCGCAGGGTACCATCCTGTTTGGAGTCTCGGTACAAGGGAAACAAATACGTTGAAATGGCCTTCTCATTCTCACGGTAACGCTTGATCGTTGCCATAAATGGGAACCGATCACCCGTAGAGTCAATAACCCGATCAAGCTCGTCTGCCGCCGTCTTAACCTGGCCAGACTTGTCAGTGAATTTGAGCCCAGGAACTTCCATCTCCAGGAACATCTCACCGATCTGTTCGCCACTCTTCACATCGTACACTTCTGGGTAATCTTTCCCCTTTTTGCTGATTTTCCCAAAACCGTATCGTTGGTTGGCCAATCGCTTGGCGATATCGATCTGTTCCACAATAGGTTTGTCCGGGTCATCCGTTGTATAGCCGTCTTCCATCAGTACCCTGTAGTATCCAGGGCGTATATCTCGCCCAAGGATATCCGAGGCAGACGAATACACGGCTTCCATTGCCGCGATGTAGTCATGCTGGCCGGTCTTAATTAACTCAGCAACCAGATCTCGATTGATGAGTAGGCGGTTTCGTTCCATCCACCGGGTTGCTGCAACACAACTCTTCTCAATGGCATAGATCAAAATCTGATTGAACTCTTTGGTTTTGTCTGCTACGTCAGGAAGATACTCCTGAACAAGGCCCAACGTACACATTGGATCAGCACAGGCATACCAAGTTACCGGTTCCCACAGCGGATCGAGCTTAGAGAAATTTCGATCCTTGCTCCCTTCGGGAAACAATTCCTTTAACTCGATCATCTGGCGCTCAAGATCACGCTTGGATAGGGTCTTTAGGCCCTTGTCAAACTCACGGCTATTCCGCAATTGAGCCAAAATCATGGAGTCGTGCCAAAGGCTCGGTTTATCCCATCGACCCCAGGGCGGCCCCCCGTTGAACTCCAAAAACTCTGTGTCAAACTTGCCATTGTGGAAACACGCAACCGGAATAGACTCAGCCATTGTCAAACGGCGCATCTGAGGGGCCAGCACTGACATGGGGATGTTGGCTTTGTGGTACTCTCCGTCAGGTGTGACATGGCCTGTAGGTATGTAGTAACCAATATCACGGCTGGGGGCTAAACAAACACCCACGATGCTGTCTACTGTCTTGCCATTGTAGACTCTGTTGTCCAGGCCAGTTGTCTCCAGGTCATGGCCGTACATCCCAGCTTCGATGCACTCATCGATCACCAGAGGTAACGTATCTGGAGTGACCAACTCCATCTTTACATTTTCCATCCAGGGGTGTTTGTGGACTTCTGGATACTGCATGTCTTCTAATGCGTCAAATAAATCCATCAGCGATATCCTTTCAGGGGTTTCAGATGTACACGTCTTCCGCGAGACACAAAATGTTGTGATCGAGTTCTTCCCTCGTCAACTCGGCAGCATCGTGGCTAAGGTAGATGCGCCCCAGTTTCTCGGAAAATCCAACGGGAACGGCACCGAGTCGTTGGGCCATAAATGAAAGGTTCAACGACCAGGATTCAACCTTATCGGTCTTGTCCCATTCATCGAGGTGGAATTTGATGTAAGGAGGGCATACCTTTCGGATCGCCTCTTCCATTTCGGCTTGTCTTTTTTCTCGGTCACCCACAGCGATATCCTTTCTTACAGAACAAACTCATCCCCCAACACGATGATGACGTACCGGCCTTCAGCCCAGGCAAGCGCCACATCAGATTTGAGTTCCGAGTTTTCCCCAGGTGCTTCGTAGCAATCCGGTATTTTTTTTCCTGGCCTGCAATATGCGGAAGCCAGTGTACATGCCTTGTTGGTCGCCCTCCGACAGCGGCCCTCTTCCTCTGGCACTTGTCGGGCTAAACCACCAGGGAAAGGCCCGAGCAGCCGTATAAGCGGCATTGCATGACCATACAAGGCATGGGTGAATTCTTCAGATGGCACTTTAGGGAGCAGGGTACCCCAAATCGTGTCCTCTATTGGTGCTAGCACTCCCCACGGATCACCCATAAACGGAACGGGGCGCAGAATCTTGATCTGGCCCCAATTACCACCGTCAATAGATATCCGTTCGAGTCCTTCCAATTTTACACTAAGCCCCTCACATCAGAGCTTCCTTGCTTTTTTCCAGGGCACGTTTGCGGAGTTTTTGAAACGCCTTTTTACCGATGTCTTCTGTCCACTGTTCTTCCCCAACAAGCCAGTTGATCTTGTCAAAGACTTCCCACAATGCCAACACATCTTGCATGGCCATATCTTTTTCTTTGGTGCTGTTCAGGAGGAGCTTTTCTGTACGGTCGGCCTCGTCTTGGCAACTGCTTTGGACGAATCCAAACGTGTACTCGTCTTCAGGGATATCGTCTCTTATCTGGTGAATCCATACGGGTAGGCCGTACTTCATTTCTAACTTACGGCATGCCTCAGAGAAATTGACCTGCTCTTTCAATTGAACCAAGCCAATTGCATCATAGGTTTTCCCACAAGCGAAGCAGTAAAACGAGCTTGTACGCGGATATACCCTTGCTGATGGCTTACTATCGTGCCCATCCCCATGAAGATCACAAGAGAACTGTTGCTCTCGATCACCTCCTTCGGGATGAACCTGATAGCCGTAATCAACCAACACGGACAGTATCGGGATTTCGTCTTTGATTCGTTGGGCGCGTTTACTTGGCATTACTACCACTCAAAACGAAGCACTACCCGTTTGTCACGGCGATCCCAGGAGATTTTTTGGTAATCGTTTTCCAACAAGTACGCCGCCACCTTTGTCATCAAGCGATCTTCACGGTCTTCCAAATGGTAATTGCCTGGGATGGCCGCAAAAGGCTCAAGCATCAAAGATGTTTTGCCTTCCTGCGCCACAAATCCGATGTTTTCGTCAAGCAGGGCGGTAACGACACCAAACAAGAAATCCTCTTGTTCTTCTGGTGTGCCCTCCATGTTTTCCTTCAGGAACCCGTCAAAGTCACTTTTGCGTTTTGAACTGGACAAAGCTCTTGCATTACTGGCTTTCAATATTTTTCAAACCTCATTTGTATTACGCTATTCGTCGTTCCAACACTGGCACCCCATCATGTTTTGTAGGGAAGTTCCGGTACTGGGGGCTTCATGACAGTGTGGGCAAGTACCCACCACCAAGCTGACAACCAAAGCTATCTGGTCATCCGCTAAGTAGGGAAAACTGCTCTTGGCCGTTGCCCACAAAGAAGGATACTCTTGTTGGCACCCTTCAACCGTTTCATGCCTAAACTCAAAAACATGACCTGGCATAGTAGATCTCCTCAATCACCGAATAGATCAAACTCGGCTGGTTTCTCTAGCTCGGACTCATCAGCATCAGACTCAATATCGGCCCCGTCCCAACCTGCTTGCTCTGCGTCCCAATGCCGAATACGCCTTGTTGCGATCCCCACGTACTCTGGATCTTGATCGATCAACACAACACTATGACCTGTTCGCAAACAAGCAATACCTGTTGTCCCTGACCCAGCGAATGGATCTAAGATCAGGGCATCTTCAGGAATATCTGCCAGCAGTTTCTCGAACAATTCTATCGGCTTTACTGTTGGGTGGGTACACCGTTCGCCGCCTAACCCAGCATCACGCTCTGCACTGCTAGCTTTGGGGACGTAGTGCAACCCACCAGCACGCCTAGCCCAACAAATTGAATCACGGATTTCAAACCCTTTGTCCTCCAGGGAACATGCAGCCTCAAACCCCACAGGTTCCTCCTCTGGCGCGACCCACAAGACGAGCGCCCCTGGACGGACAACCCGCCAGATGTGTTCCAAGTAGGGTTCTGGGTCGCCATAACCAATCAATCCATGCAATTGGTTGTCTGTGTAGGAGTCCCAATCGATCTGGCTGGGATCAAGAACAACCAAGACCTCACCGCCTGGGGGGCTGATCATTGTGCGCAAATAGCTAATAAGTTCTTCTGGTATATGGCCTGGCATAGCAATGCCCTCATAAAATTGTTTGTAGTACCGAGTAGCGGTACCCTCGTCGCTGTATAGATTCCCTTGGGATTGATAGTTTCCTTGTGTGGGGCGGTATTTAGATGTCGGTTTTGCGCTACTCGGGAAATTTCCCGTGCTGGGTCGAATGCCACTCTGTCGTGCAAGATCACCTACAGCGCAACCCACAACACAATCCCAGTCTTCCACGGTCTCTTCGCCATAAGACATTATGGCGTCTGTGCGCGGCTGCTCAGACATTTGCTGGATATGGGCAGACTTTGATCTAGGAGGCCCTCCCACAACCATCCCGCCAGAGCCGACTTGTCTGGTTCCCTGGAGTACACACCCCGGTTGATGGGACAAGACCAAATTGGCTGGCCATCGTCCAGATACTGTAATCTCCAAATCACGACCTGAGCCGTCGAGCATCCCGATCCCCGTGTCACCTTGGCCATGATTCAGTATTTTTTGGGGCGATGCCCCTGACCCAGAGTACGTACGTTCTTCCAAACCAACACGGCTGCCATCTATATTGATCGGGCCACAACCCCACTTTTGGATATTGTCAGCTACGCTACCAATCAACGGCTTGCGGGTTACCACAATTGTTGTCGATGCTGGTGGCTCGTAGTCTGCTAACCACGCGAGAACGTCCCCGTGGCACGATTTGTCGGGCTTGCACCAACAACCCAATGCTTTCCCCCTCAACTTGTGTAAAGAGGCCAGGATGGCCCCCCTACGCTTCTGGTCAACTTCCTGGAACCGTGTGCCTAGTAACCAATCACGGTAACAGTCAATGGCCTCTTCCCTGTGCTTCACAATGAAATCGGCGGATGACCCGGCATTGTGCGACCAGGGATTACCGTAGAGCGTCCGTCGATCAATGATTAGATCGTGGTGGTTTTTTTTCAAATGAACTACTTTAGTGGTCATGGCTAAAACAACTCATAGGATGGTTGGGGGTCTGGCTGGGCAATCGGTTTTACCGCAGTAACCACGGGCTCGTGGGACGGTTTTAACGCTGTGCCAAACCCACTCCACACATTGGCTATTTCTGTGGCCACCTTTTTATCTAAAGATTTGGACACATTGAGGGATTTCGGGAAGCCCGAAGCGTAGGTCCACTCACATTTTCCGAGTTGCTCAAAACCTACAACTTGCATGGCCTTGGCCAACCGGTGAAATGTTCGTGATCCAGACATAGCCATGATCACACCACCAGGCTTAAGCACCCTGAAGGCTTCAGTGAGCCACATCTCATGCGTTTCTTGCATGACCTTGGGGTCTTTGCTGGCATCACCTTGGATATCAAAGGTTTTTCCCATGAAGCCGATAAAATAAGGCGGGTCACAAACAATAGCGTCTATGTTGTTATCTGCCATCTCGGCCATACGTCCAACACAATCACCTTCCAAGATTTTGATCTTTTGTTTGATTGCGGGGACGCTCATATGCCTACTCCCAACACCGGCTTCATAGCCTCTTCGTAGTTGAAATTTTTCCCAGCCGTTGCTTGGATGTAAATTTCTCCACCGTCAAAGCCGATGGGAGTGCCAAAGAACGTGATCACAGTTGATGGTACACTGATACGCCCAAAAGCAAAATCTACTCCCTTTTGGGTAGGCCGCCACAACCCAGAGTGTTTCTGTGTGCGTTCGGTTGTTGGCCTACGTTCCACGAGCCCCCACCACTTCAGGGTAGGAAGTTGGTTAGATCGCACTAACCAACGAGGCCCTACGTTGGGGACATCTACCCAACCAACGCCACTTGACTGTTGGGTAACGACTAGCCAGCACAAACATTTGCCCATTGTTGCGTTGATCTTCCGTTCGTAAATCTTGGTAAATCGACCGCAACAAGGGCAGTCGGTACCCTCAGCCAATCCACCACGGAGTTGGGTTTGGGCGTCCAAAAGAGTAACGTCCTCTTTTACTTGCGGGAGAAGTTTATCGACGGAGCTTTCTTTTTTCGGTGTGCGTGGGGGAATGGGATCTGCAAACAAGTCAAGCACACCTTGATCCATTTTAGGGTACATCTACTCCTCCAAGGTGGTTTCGACGTAATCTGGTTCGATGTCTCCCTCTTCGAGAGCATCTATCTCGTCCAAGATCGCCAGGATACGCCGCCACTCATAAAATACCCGCGCATAGAAATGCGCAAACTTTTTGTTGTCTCTGGATTTGAGGCATTGGTACATCACCATGTTCTGAGCCTCAAGATCATCGTTGACGTAACTCGCGGTGATTACGTCTGCACTGCGTTCGCAGTTGTGGGAAAACAACGGGCCTGTCAGATACTCATGGTCACCGCCCACCTCCAGATCGTACATAGGGGCAACGTAGGTGGTGGGTTGCGCACGTACCACACTCGTAATACCCGAAAAGGGGAGGTTGAACCGTTGTAGGTATTCTTTGGCCACGTCGGTATCTGGGAATGGTAGATCCGTCTTTGATGGCACCAACAAGATATCGCCTTCCTCTAAATCAGAGACCGTGCGCCACGCTACAGACTGCGGTCCTACTAATACGCGAACGCGGTGGCCGCCTGTCACCTCAACATTCGATCCTCGATCTGTGGTGATTTTCCAAACAGGCTGCGTCCCTTGGTCAAAAGTGTCCAGTACCTCTTTTTCCCCTGCGCGTGACCAAACCCGGTCTCCAACAACAACGTTCTCAATCGGGATCAACCCCCGTTGTGTCGGAACTAACGTGCCTTTCGCCAAGCATTCGTTGGCATATGAAAGATCGAAGAGGCTGTATAGCGGGTCTTTACCGGCATGGCGTAACTTTTCAACTCGCTTGAGCCCCTCGCGGCTAAGCTGGAACAAACCGACCACAGCCATGCCCTCACCACGGTTGAAGTTCATCGACATCTTTTTCAGATCGCGCACAACTTCGTTCAATCGCTCAGTGGTGCTGTTGTACCGATTCCTGGACGACATCAAAAGCACATGATCCACGACCAACAGCCGGAAAGGTGTCTTTGAGTGCAAGACCTCAGCCTTTGACCGGAGATCTGTGATTGTGAAGTCGTCTTTGTCAGGGTTGGCCACTTCAATGTGGATACCGCCGTAGCGATTAGCCGGGTCTTTGAAGTCAGGTAGCACAACCTCTTTGAAAAACCACTCTTCAAGATCAGACAACTCACCATCGCGGATCTTGCTGTACGAGATCCCGGTACAAAGTGTTGGATCACGCTGAATCCCGTACTTCATCCGAACATCCGTGAACTTGGGATGGCACGTGTGGATCGCGTTTAGGTAGCGGCGTACCTGTTGATAGGGCATCTCCAGGGAAAAAAACAGGTTGTCTTCGCCATAATAAACAGCCTGGTTGTAGAGCCAGTTGCATAGCGTGATCGATTTTAGATGGCCAGTAAAGGCTGCATGAATCCACAATTCTTTGGCTTTTGCCCCTTTGAGGGCGTTGTCCATCGGGTGCAATCCGGTCATCTGACCTAACCCAGCACGCGGATCACTCTTTACCCGGTCGTACTCGTCAACAGCATCATCACCGTCGGTAGTAACTTCGCCAGACAGACGTTGCCCTGTGGTGGGCGCAACAATGTCATGGCTCTGATCAATAAAATATCGGACAGCGTCAATAGGCCCTTCCAAAATGGTTTTACGCTTGCGGATGTCCCGAACTTCTAGCCCTGTGGTATTGATCGAGTTCGCCTCTTGTAAAAGGGACTTGATCTTGGATACACGAAAGTCATGCGCTTTGTCTTCAAGCCTTTTGCGAAAGTCCCCTCGTATCAAAACCGGGAGAGCCCTGACTTGATCTAGGCGGTCTGCCACTTCTGGCTTGCGTACACGATGCTCAAAGTGATTTCTGATGGTCATGTACTCAGGGACGTGGTTTTGTGTGGCCGAGAAATCCTTGATGAATTCCCAAAGTGTTGTATCTTCTTTGGTATCGAATCCTAACCTGGATTGTTCCAATTCCATAAAATTGCGGAAAAACTCTTCACGGTTATCTGCTGGCTGGCCAACAAAAGTTGACCGTAACAGGATCTTCATTTGTGACGGCCCCCCTTCTTGGTTGTGTTATTCGTTTTTTTCCTTGTACCTTTCGGCTTAGGTGACTCTTTCAAGGGTACATTCACCGGCTTGAACCCGTTACTTGTTGGGGGGGCTTCCTCCATTGGCCCGTTGGCATATCGGGCCGGAATCATAATGTATCCCGAAGGTGCTGTTTCTAGCTCTAGGACACTTGGGGCATCCAAGGTGAAGTGGTCCCACCCTGTTAGGATGTCCATTACACGGTCAGAATAACAAATGTGTCCTTCTTGAAACCGGTATTGCGGTTGATCAGTGATCCAAGTTGGTTTGTCCAAAAAATCACGGCGGGTCAAAGTTTCACGCACGGCATCTGGCATGGGGGTCATCTTAAGTGATCTAACCCCCAGTTGAACGATCAATAACCCTGGAGGCTCAATAAGATCCTCGAAGGTACTTGCCGTTGGCTCCATCGCGGACATCTCCAGATCAAGGATCTCATACGTACTCATGTTAGCCAACCAAGCACGAGGAAGATCACCGTCAGGAACAACTTTGAAATCCCACGACAACCCGACCTCAAGTGCTACTTTTCGTAAATGCTGCCGGAAAGCCCGGTTGCTTCCAGTAACCCAAAGGTTCTTGTTGTGGTACTTGACCAGGGGCGTCTCATCAATATCATAGACACGACTCAAGCCGACACACCCACGCTCCAAATGATTCAAGATCTTTTGTTTGTGCAGACACGCACAGGACACAACACCAGGGGGGCCTACCCCCATTTCTTTCAGTTGGTGGCCCGATCCTTTGCAAATCGGGCAATTGGGATCACCATGCCCGCCTCTGTTTGGAAACATTTTTATTGGGGGCACTTCTATATCCTCCTGCTACGTTATGTTCGGTTTTTTTGTAAGGCGTCCTCCCGTAGTCCAGAGAAGATGTCTGATATTTCGTCTTCAACACGAATTATAATGTCCGATTCGAGTTCACCTTTAATACGCTTTCCCAAAGCAGCCTCGATCAATCGAAGACCGCCGCGCATCTTGTTTACTGTGCGTACATCTACGGTACCACGTGCCACTAGATGTATTGCGTAAACCCGATCGTGCAGACTACCGATGCGGATCATACGCCCCAAAATCTGAAGGTATTGCCCGGCTGCCCAAGGGGTGTCGTAGAATATAATGACCTTGGCCGACTGTAGGTTGATCGCCTCAGACCCAGCATCTGTAATAAACACAACCCTAGTTTCTTCACCAGGACTCTGAAACTTACGCATGGCCTCTTTTCGGGCCTTATCGTTTTCATCCCCTGTAATCCGAACCGCTGGGACATTGTGTTGTTGTACCAGCGGCATCAGGTGATCTACCATCTTCTTGAAGCGGGTATAAATGATAACGTTTTCATCAGCAAACTCACCCTCCGTCAAAAAATCTAACAGGGTGTCTTCTTTCTCAGATCCCCCTGGGAGGCCAAGAAGAGCCAGGTGATTCGCGATCTGCTGGCAGTAAATAATCGCGGTTAGCTTGTCGGTGTAAATGGTTTCGCCGCCACCAACTCGAAGTACCCCCACCAAAGCATCGTTGTATGCTGTTTCCTGTTCGTGCGTCAGATCAACCAACACCTGGCGAGTCGTTAGGACGGGTAGCTCACTGGCAACCTCAAACTTTGCGCGGCCTAGAAAAAACGGTGATATCCGTTCTCTAAAAGTACGAATATGTCTTTGCGAGTGACCAACTACAATGGGGATCTTGAACTTTTTACCAGGAATCTTTTGAAGCTGCGTTACACAGTAGAGAGTCATGAATTTGGTTTTGGTTGAAAACACATCGTCTTTGATCACCTTGTAAATCCCGAACCCATCGAACAACTTGTTCTTGATCAAGGTTGCCGTTAAGCCGTATGCACGGGCAGCGCGATCAGATATGTGCTTACACACTTGATGTACTTGGGTTTTCGGGTTCTTGAACACGGTACACTCATCAAAAACCACGATATGATCTTCCCAATCCTGCACTTCCGAGAAGTCGTTCATCAGTGACTTGTACCCCGAAACCATCACTGTTGGTCCCGTTGCGTTGATGAACTTCACTCTGGTGCGTATTCTTTTGTCAGGGTCACCCCTCGACAACAACACCCGAATTCCTTTGGTGAACTTGACAAACTCACTCACCCATTGGGAAAGGGCGCTCTTGCTGGTCAAGATCAACACCTTTTGGTTGGGGTTTTTTTCCCAAATCTGACAAAGGGTCATGATTGTCTCGAAAGTTTTCCCTAAGCCAGTGTCCTCCCCGTTGACGAATCGAGTCATCGCCATCATATGCACTACCATTTGTATCTGGTAGTACCTAACTCGTAGGGGTTCCTCCGTACCATCAAATCCAACAATGCTATCCCTAAGATACTTGGATCTTGGTAATTTGAGGTCCGTACGCTCACGGACTTTCAACAGTTTTTTGTGAATGCGTTCGATATCTGCATCAAACTCTCCCGACATAAACTCCTCCCATAGATGTTCAACGTTGATAATACTCTATCAGGAGAGGATCGGGATGGCTAGTATGATGGGGGGGTCATACCAAAGAAACCTAAAATCTGCAAAGCCCCTTGGAGTAGCGAAAAGTCTGTAAAGCGCCAATGCTTTTCGTGAGTCTGTTGTACAAGCTCAAGAAGTAAAGCAGCTTCCACGTCCTTGTCTGTGTAGCTACCGCCTGTATGCCATTTTTGTAAGAACACAGGCTTAAACCTAGAGACGTACCGCCCTAGAGACGACAACAACTCACCACGAACCTTCTTTACCAACAGTGTGACGTACGACCATAACCCAAAGTCGTCAATCAACACATCTACAATGTCTTCATCGTCGGGCAATTCATACTCCCAACCTCGGTCACTGGGCATCGCGCCCTCAGCGTGGCCCAAACTGATCGCCCAGATTAAAGATCGTTTGTAGTTTTTTTGCATCGGGGGCCATTTTTTTTTCCTACTAAAAAGGACGTACCAGATATATTTCGGGCTGACACCGTTTTTGATCGACATCTTGTTGACGTAATCAACAAACTCTTTAGCAAACGGTGTCATACGGCTACGCCACTCGGCAGCCACCTTGTAAACCAATCGATCTTCTGTCTTGGTAAGCCCAAGAGGTTTTGGTACCTTCGGCTCCGGTACTGGGTAAGATTTGAACCACTTTCTATATAGATCTCGCAAGCCCATGTCCAAGCTCCTGTTTTGTTAAGCTCCTACCTTATATACACTATTGTAAAAAAATCAACTCGAACTCGAACTCGAACTGTTTTTCGAGTAATAGGTATGTAAGCAAACAGCAATCGGTCAAAAATAAAGGAGTTTATGATGAGAGATCGAGTAGCTGCCATCGAGGTTATCGCCACAAACTGCATCTTCTGTGGGAAACCTCTAAACGACCCCGAATCTACCCAACGAGGTTCTGGGCCCGATTGCAACAAAACCTATGGCCAACAAGAAGTAAACCCAGCGCCGACGGACGTTGCCCGTGCTATGGGATCGTTGGCTCGTAACCAAACCTATCTGAAACAGGTTGACCCCCACATAATGGTACGAGTCGTTAAAGAGCATCCTAATGGCCATAGAATCGGAACAGAACTGATCTATACAGCGAGTTCCTACCGTAAAGATAAACAATTTGTGTCGATCATCAGTGAGTCCTTGCGACATCTCGGCTACACCGCTGCCGCTGAGAAGATCAAGGAGAACGTCGAGAAGAGCCTTAAAAAGAAAGTTGCTGTGACCCTCAAGTTCGTCGGGGACTTGATCGAAGTACATATGCCCTACCACAAGGAAATAAGCCAAAATATGTATAAGATCCCCGGCCAGCAAGTTATCCGTGAACCAGGGAACGCACGCTACAGACATCGATCTGTTCCCAAAGATCAGATCAAAAACCTCCTGACTCTCTTGGGGATGTACCTGCCTGGTAAAAACGCCTATATCGAAGAGCAAGGAATTGTCTGGCTCAATACGCCGCCACAAGACGAGATTGACGCCCTCAACAATGCCGCTGTGGCCACCAGCACCAACAACGGTACCACAGAAACCGTGAGGCTTGTGTTGGATAACAACCGCATTGAAGTGTATGCCCCCTACTGCCCACCTTTCGCGGTCGAACTCAAAAAAATCCCTGATCGCGTGGCTATTTGGGATAAAACTGGGAAAAAGGACACGTTTATCTGTTGGACAGTGCCTGTGGGTTGTAAGAGTGAGGTTGTTCAATTAGCCAACAAATTTTTCCCTGGTGCACAAATCAAAGACGAACTTAAAAAAGACGGATTGGACTGGCTATGAAACTCTACCACGGAACCACAGAAAAAGTAGGTCGAGCGGCCCTGGAAACTGGACTGCTCCCACGTGATCTTTCTGGTAATGCCGGAAACTGGGACCATACATCTCCAGCCCGCCCCGATCTTGTGTACCTGACAGATACGTATGCACCCTATTTTGCGCTGGCCGCAACTCCCACTGGTAAGGTGCCCAACACAAAATGGGCCATCATTGAAGTTGACGTAGATCTACTGAAGACGTTCCTGTTTTTGCCAGACGAAGACTTCTTGGAACAAGCTACCAGGGGGCAAGATCACCCGGATGATTACTTTTGGGGAGATCTTCTTGAAGCGGAGTCAATGGCAGAGCGCACCGAGTTTTTTCGAGAAAATTTGGAATCCTTCCAACATCTATGGAGAGATTCTGTCAACTTCCTCGGAAACTGCGCATACCAAGACATAATTCCCCCAACTGCCATCACACGGGTTGCGATCTATGACCCAAACTCAAACCCGTTCATCACCATGACCGCCCTAGACCCGTCAATTTCAACGATCAACCACCAGATTTGCGCAGACAAGTACCGAGGACTCACATCTTGGTTCTTTGGCGAAGCAACCGTTGAAAGTCTATTCGGAGAGATCATGATGCAGGTGATCACCCCTGAACATGCCGCCAAAGTGGGCGAAGTCATTAAGAACACAACCGGCTTGGAGATTATCTGTCCTTGACCTGAAATGTTCTCTGGTCGTACAATTTGAAACTTGAAGCCCCTCCTTGGGGCTTTTTTTATGTCTCCAACATGAGGACGGAACCGATGCCGATGCTCAACAAATTCCAAATTCCAAAATCAACCAGGAACCACCACCTACAAGAATACAGAAAGCAACTGTCCAAGCAATTAAGCACACCAGGTCTTTCAGAAGAGACTAAAAAAGAGTTGCGTTTTAAGTTGGCTACACTAGGAAGACCAAGGGATTATACGGCCTAGCTGGTGGGGTCATACGGAGCAAGGGGGATTCCGACTGGGCTGCGAACCTGACGAGAGAACTTCCGAACCATCGGCTTACCATTCAAACGATATCGATCTACCGCTGTGGTTCCCTTACCCCACTCAGTCGGCGAGTTCTGCCCTAATAGTGTTTGGGTCAACGTTTCAAGTTGTTGCGGGGTAGCAAACACAGCAGAGGTCAAGATCAACATCTGGATCTCATCGCCGTCAGATACCTTGGTGTTCGTGGAAAATGCCTCTTCATAAAAGTTACGAACAAGCAAAGCCCGACAAGACAGGATGCCACCCTTGGCAAAGATATCCTGGGGGGCATCGGCAATCCACATAACGGGGCCACCTGGGTTGTCACCCGACAATTGAAACACAGATCCGCCTCCCCTAAAGAGGCGGAATTTTTTTGTCCCCAGCGGTCGATCTACGTCATGGTACGCAACGTATTGCAAGATCCCCCCGTCAGCCATTGCTAAGATCTCTCCGGGTGTTCCCAAAGATGGGGTGTACTCTTGGCCCTGGGCTGTCAAAGGCATGATCAATAACTGAATTGGCCTGATTGTCGCGGTTGGAACCCCAACCTGCATAGATCCCACAGGATCTGCAATGTTCTCACCCAGGAAATCAGCGTCTTGGATCAAGATGCCCAAAGGCAAACGTTCTGTCACGCCCGTAAACGTCACAGGGCTTTGTCCAACACCAGCATTTACACGTTGATCTTGTCCGCCAGCCAGATATGCTTCATTAACTGTTGCACCGAGTTGGTTGTCTCCCGGGGCAGGGGCTGTGGTGATCTTGATAGATTCTTCCAGACCAAAGCCAAGAGTCACTTTGATCTGATTGCCCACATCTCCAGGGATCTTGGAAACAAGACGAACAGTTTGGGACTCATCAAAGATCGCTTCCACGAAATCTCGTAACGACGGATGTCGATTGATCCGATCCGCAAAATTACGGGCAGTATTAACCTGGACATCCTGTGGGCTAATTGCTTTAGGGCGTACATCTGACGGGTTGTGGACATCTGTATCTTTGTCAAAAACACGGATAATATAAGGCTGAACATCAACCGGGATCGGATTGGGCGTTGTGTTTGTTAGACGCACAATAACAATGTCTGACGATGACGGATCTGCGATTCCCTCTACCACCAAACCTGCTGGTTTCTCTTCTTGGTTAACAACTACGGTGTCTTGTGATCTTGTTCCTGTCAGGGGAACCGGCCAGAAGGAAATGTCGTGGGCAGGTACCACAACAGCACCATGCACATCCACCAAGTACAGGAGATTGTCCAACATAACGTCGCCTATGTTCGCAGGGACGTACGTGGAGGAATCCTTGAACGTAAACGAATACGGAGTACCATCGGGGGCCGTGATTGTCAGGATATCATCCAGGTTTTCAACGTGGTCTAGTCTAAAGAAGTTCAGATCAACCCAGGCTCTGTTCGGGTTGTCCCGTTGGCTCAATGTAAACGTTCGGGGCAGTACTCTCCAAGGAACCGTCGAATCTGGGATTCGATCAACGGCATCTGGTGAGTTCTCGATGTGTCCGACATCTAACACGGTACCCTCAAGTAAGTTGCCTCCAACGTTGCCTGTTCCCAGAGTTGTGTAGAAATCCACCGTTGCCAAGATCTCAAGGGGTCTCACATTGGGGGTTTCAACCTGAAGCACACCATTAATATTGTACTGCTGGATCGTGGTACTCAATTGTCGGGCCGATGCTAAAGGCACTTGCCCGTACCGATGCTCATAATCCGACGTGGTTCGCACATTGCCTGCACGAGTCATGTACGGATCACCCTGGTACACCGTGCGGTTGTAGCCAACATACATCGGTTGGTTGATCGGCGCTGGGGTAGGAATAACCATGTGGACACCTTCAATTTCAGGGGGCGTCACGATGGCAGTCTCGTCAATAAAAACACCAGCACCTGTATGGCGTCGAGCCATAACATAGTTGTTGTGGTTGATCCAATAACGGGCAAAACCAAAGACTTCACATTCAACGACATATTCAAAGTCTGTGAACAGATCACCGGGGGTATAGTTCGGCGATCTTGTGATGTCGATGGCGTTTTCAGGGATGATGTAGGTGTGGTCACCATACTCATTTGTTTGGTCGAGGGCCCCATCCTGAAAAATGAACAGGGATTGTTGGGTAACATCTCGGCGCAACAAATTGGTAGCTCTCGGTGTTGTGTCAGGGGTCACTCGATCAGACTGATATGTACGACCACTTTGGGTGATGTAGTCTGCCCGATCATACACACCGTACAGCCGAGCAATTCCCAAGTATGGGGGTAACTGAATTCCCCTGAACACGTTACCTAAATCAGATGATCGTATCTCGCGCAGTCGGTTAGTAAGTTCCTTGGCATTGGATGTTAGCGAACCGATATCTGTGGTCAACCGAGCTTGGTAGGCAGGTTGGTTGAGCGGACCACCCGTTATGGTGCCCCAGTGGGCATACGCATGGCCTGAAGTACTGCCGGTTTGGAAATACATCGGTTTGACCAGGTTCCCGCCAGTTGTGTTGTCTTCTCCACCGACAACATAAAAAACAGGCTTGGTGGCATCTGTCGCGTCCACAAACAGGTGGTTGATTCCTTCTAGGTAGTTGCCCTGCCCCTTGTTCGTATCGTCGCCCACGTCCACGTAGTAGGGTATATCCTGACGGCCAAAACGAGGCATCCATTCTGGAGGTACTGGGAACGCCAATGTTCGCTGTGGGGAGAAAATCTGAGCCCCATCCCGAGGCACACCTGCTAAAACAGACCCAACGGGGTACGTCGCACCACCGAGTAGATCTGGGCTGGCTACCGTAATATGGCTCTTGATGGTCATTTCCATATCTTGGAAGGGCCGAAAGAAGATCGTCTTTGATCCTCGATCATAGAAAAGTTCATGCTCACGATCTTGTTCGCTCCACCCAACAACGTTTCCCCCGTACCCTTCCGCAAAAGGTGCATCGAGTCCCTTGCTGGGCAACCTATTCCAAACCTGAATGTGCGCAGGATCATAGAACACTTCACTGACAGGGGTACCTGCCTCTGAGGGGAATGTCGGATCGCGTAACGAATCGGGTTGGCGCAAGAAAGTTCCTGAACCAGACGGGCTAATGACTGAAGTTCGCCAAACCTCATCTGATATCCGAGCAGTACCCCCACGACTGGGGTGGTATTGCAGAGTTAAGTTGAGAACCAACTTGGACTCAACACTTGACGGGATACTATAATCTTCTGGTGTTCCGAACCCAAGGGTATCTCGGTTCCAGGGGTTGCCGTCTTCCCATAAACCTTCGATGTCAGTAATCCCCACAACCAGGGCGGCAGGGCCACTTGTGTACCCCTCACCGTCCTCGGAGTTGGTTACCATCGATCTGATTTCGGCCTGGAGTGTTTCAGCCGAAGCGGTATTGAAATTTGTGAAATCTGAACTTAACGGCTGCACAACAATAGAGGTCGAGTTCGTGGCGTCGTTCGATGTGTACCCAACAGTCCCTGCGCCCAAAACTTTGAATATACCGTTATTCCCCCGGCTACCGGCTGATGGATCACCCCACATGTTAAGGTACACATCTGATGATGATCCTGTTCGATCACGGCCATTATTAGTGAGCATCCCGTACAAAGTTCGTTGACCCCGTAAGAACGGAGTTGTAACCAAAGAGGGATTGTTGTTAAAACTAGCGCCTGTTTTAGTGTAGAACCCGCCAGACACATCAAAATCCAACCCAACATCAATTTCAAATGGGGGGCCATTGATCAAGTCCGTATTCGCGGCAATACCAGAGAGCCGTAATGATGGATGGAGAATACCGCCCAAAACAATAAAGGGGTTGGCGTAATCGAGGGCGTACCAGGGGTACATTGGGCCAGGGTGCTTCACAGCGGCACCCTCTCCGGGGGCATCTGGCATCAAAGCGTACTGATCAATAAACCGCATGGTCACAGGAGCTTGTCGCCCTGTAGCGCCTCGTTCTTTCCACCACTCCCTGGGTGACAAGAAACGCACAGCCCTGGTAGTCCCATCACGAAAAGTCGCGCGTGCGCCCTCATCTCCTGTTGTGCCGCCAATATGTAGAAAAATCTGAGAACCATTACGCCAGGCACCGGTAGCACCCTCGTTGTTCATAAATCCCGTAGGCTTAAAGTCCGCACCGACATCCCAGGACACATTGGTATCAAATTGATCTACCGTAAATCCCTGGTTCAATAAGGCGTCGTTATCACACATCACGGTAACGTCTGGTTGGGGTGCTGCGGCATCTGAGAAGATTGTCCTGATGCCGTCAGGCCCATCAAGTACCTCAGTATGGTTGGGCTGAGCCACGGTGCCGTCGGCCAACAAATAATCGACCTCAACAACAGACACACCCTCAGTATCGCCAATCCCAGATGCTTTGAACGTCGAACGCAGCTTGTTGCTTGTCAAGGCACCCAAGTTGTGGAGAAGGAGGTTCTCGTAGTCCCATTGCCCAGGAGTAACCGACCGCCGAAGATCCAGTAGATCTTGCTGAGCTACCTCATCGGCAAACAAACCATCCGCTCGTGTGTTGTAAAAATAAATGTCGGTGGCTGCCTGATGGCCAGTGGCGTGGGTTCCATTCCGACCACGCCCACCTGTGGGGATTGTGATCGTGGGCGGTGACACAACAGTATCAATCGCGCTGATCCCAATAATCTCGTCGTCAATTATCAAGAACAAATTCGTGAGTACATGGCTCGTGTCGTCAATGCCGGAGCCAATCAGATCATTAACCTGCACGACACCGGTTGTATCAGGTCCGAGGTAACTCACCAAAGATGCCTGGGTTAAAACTTTTGCGCCATCAAGGGGATTAGGGAGCGTTTTGGCAGACGGTGTGCGCTCAAACGCTCCATTTTGGTTCGGGTTTCCAGATTGGTTGACCGCCACAAACGTACTGGAGTTTCGACGGAACACCGCGCAGATCGGGATGGCATATGTGAAGCCATCGACCGTACCCAACGAGTTGTTGGGATCTCCGTCACCGGCACGCCAAAGAGATGGATCGTTAAGGGCTGCCCTCATATTAGAAAACGAAAACCCGCCAATGGGGGCCGCTGCTGAACCTTGGCCGAGTACGTTTGGATCACCGAGGCCGTCTGGGTAGATGTCCAGAGCAACACCAGCGCCCAAACCAGAACCCTGGCCATACTTGCGGATACGGTACTGTACTTGGAGGCGTTTGGAGGCTGCAAAACCCAAAGTTGGATCAGAGATATCGTCGCTAATGTTTGTCCCACCGAACATTGTGTTGCCGAATTTCCAGATCTTGTCGGCGGAGGGCTTATGCTCGGTTGCTGGATTAGCTCGTACGATGACTTGCCATGCCTCTAGGAAAATCAAGTCAATCCGCATATCAGTCATTGGGGCTGGGTATAACTTGATCCAGTTAGCCAGATCCGCGTCTGATGTAACGTCAGTTCCGGTAATTGGTAAGATCCACCCATTGATATTGGCCAAAACAACTGGCTGGAGTTCACCGGTCTTCGGGTATCCCAGCTTGAAGAAATTGGCCCACAACGGGTTGAACTCATAATCATCTAAAGCACGTACTGGGTCAGCCAAGAACCCTGAAGGCATCTCGGCCTGGATTGTTTGACGGATTGTTTCTTGATGGATCTGGCTAACCAAGTTGTAATCGGAGTCCAGGGGTGGCATGTTAGCCTGGGCGATCACACCCTGGAATTGCCGCATAAACGCACTTAGCGTTCGGCTTACTCCACTGCCAAAATCTTCAGCCATTCTTCTGGTACTCCCTAAAACATAAAAGCGTAAGTTGCAAGATAGTATTTCATGGGATCAAAGTTGACAAAAGCCAACCGGACATCGGCCCCCGGTATGGGGAACGCCATCGGGATAAGTCGAAAAACACGTTCCCATGTTATGGCGTTGTCTTTGGAGAGCCAAACTTCAAAGTTTTCATCAGTCTGGTCAACCTCAATGATTGAGCGGATTGCAGGGGTGTTCGTCCCTGCCAACGTACCATACGAGGAAAGCACATCGTCGGACACATCAAACTGGTATATCTTCCAGTACACCATGAACTCATCAGTACCCTGGTCATTCGTTTGTGGTCGAATATCAATTGGATTCGTGACCAAAAGCCCAGGACGTACTGGATCGAGTTTTTCGTTGATCGGAGGCAGCGCAACATTGTTTGGGACAAGCCCTATGGGGGCCGGTGCGTTTCGACCTACTTGTGCTCGTGTCGGGTATGTGAACCCACGAATAGGGTGATCAAATGTAGCCGTTAGATCAAACTCTCCAATGTTGGCGGCTTCCAACAGTGGGTTGTAGTAGATCCAATCGTACATCGGGAACATGGCCAACAACTGGGCATAGGACAAACTAGCAATGTCACCACCATCAATGGGGAGGATGTGGGAGGTGTCGTCTACCGTAATTGTGGCACCCTCAACAATCGGAACAACAAATTTACCGTTGACAGCAACAAGTTCACCCAAAGCTGGTGTGTTCTCGACTTGTAGGATCTGTGGATTACCTGCTAAGGCTCCCTTAATATCAGCCACTACTCGCATCAGGCATTCTCCGGTCGTACAAGCTCGAGTCCAATAACGCCCCTACAATCTGCAACAGTTGCGTCGGGGCCACTTTGCTCGAAGTTGAACCACTTACCATTAACGTTGTCGTGTAGCACTATCTTGATCAACACGGGGACTTCACCCGCTGTATTTGTGAATAGGTTTTGTGTTGGGCCCACATTGACCCGTACTTGACTATACACGACACCACTCTCTTGATCTACAGCATCGTACGTCCCAACACCTACGACTTGACACCCGGCCCCGTCAAGTGCCGCATCCTGCTTACTGGGGCCGTCACCATCAATACGGCCCATATCCATCCAAGTTGTTGACCCTGGAACTTTAGCGTAGATCGAAAGGCCCTTTGCGCCACCTGGAACATACCCGGCGTATGCAAAATTCTCTAACTTCACTCCATGAATACGGATCGAGAAATAGGGCTGCCCCGCGCTATGCGGACATGGCGCTGTTGATCTTGAAAAGGCCGTATCAAAAGCACGTACGTATTCCCGGTCACCGGCAGCAACTGAGTAATCTGGTTGGGATAGCGTAATATCCCCCAAAGCTGAATCTGGGCGATATCCCGCGACGTACCCTTTTTGGGGAAACATTAACAGCCCAGCAGATGGAGTCGGACTTGTCACACCGTCAGTGACTGGGGGGTTCCGGTCTGGAATCCCTGCTACCTGGGCCTCGGTACTCATATCTGTTGGAAAGATAAGCGTCAGGTTGATCACATAATAAGTAGATACACACCAAGAGGCCCCATTATAAGGAGCGCCAGCGGCACTACCAGCACGCACAGGTAAGTCTGTGATAGGAGTCGGGACACCAGCAGTACCTGACAGCCCTGGGCCTATCAGGTTGCTCCGGTTTGCCACAGGGGTTACCCCCAGCCAACGAGAGTGCCACCTGTAGGTCTCATCCAAGAATTTCTCGGTTACATCTTTTTCAACTGTTTCGAGGCCTGGTAATACAACACCAGCATTAACAAAGTTGCCGTACGTCGGGTCTGTTACTCCGTCATGGCGGGTTGAGTGGAACAATATCTTGGCAGGGATCGACTGAGCAAGCAACTGCCCCGTTGTTGGGAACAC
>Ga0307377_10002594_pt1 | contig 21159 bp, 32 predicted proteins | sample TR3MG_FD_202535 | JGI IMG/M metagenome (GOLD analysis project Ga0307377, IMG submission 202535) | Soil microbial communities from Risofladan, Vaasa, Finland - TR-3 | ecosystem: Environmental > Terrestrial > Soil > Coastal area > Acid sulfate soil | place: Finland: Risofladan, Vaasa | collected...
GGTAGTTAATGAATGTAATGAGCGTAATTCAAGAGGAAAATATGGTACAAGAGGATGCAAGGCTGAGTTATTTGATTATTTCTCCAGAAAGACTAAAATCAAAGGATAGTCACCAAATTCCGCCTAACAAGTCATAGATTAATTTAACCTGGTTCTCTGTGAACTTCCATCTCTTATTCATATTCATATCAGCCCATTTATAAGGATTCGTATCTCGTTCTTCTGATACAGCACACCAATCAGCGACCATGCATGCAATATATGATAAGGGCATCTTTGTCGCATCTGTTATTTCTGCGGGCTTATCTCTATCGTTTTTATTAATATTATCTATTGTTAAATTCTCATCCCAGGCCTCGGGATGATGTTTGTTAAATTTGCAGTGGTGGAAAGTTGCTTCCTGCATTGCATCCTTAATATCTTTTTCCGGATTATATTCTTTTCCCTGATCTTTTAAATAATATTTATAAGTAATGTGCTGATAGGGGCTGAATTCAGGTTCTTTAAATTTAGACTTGTCGTGTGCTTCTTTTTCTTGCTTCAAAATATCTGTATTTAAACGCAAATCTTCTAATTCTATAATTTTATCCAGATATTTATTGACTAATTTAGTATGATACCTTGTTCTGTCTTTAAAATATTGCTCTTTATTTTTAAAGTTAATATTACTATTTAAAAAGTTGGATATTACTTTTTGAAATAGGGCCTTTTTTTCTTCTGGCGGCTTTCCCGGTTTAACTCTATTGATAATACCGAGCTTGTCACATATTGTATTGTACATTTTAGTTTGGATAGGTCCCCCTGAGTGCCCATCAACCAGTACATAATTTACCATCATAGCAAATATTTCTTTAGGAGTATTTTTAGCTGGAGAAGCGTCTATTTTTAAAGAAAGGTCATTTAAATGCCTATCAAAAAAATGGCCCAATTCATGGGCAACAAAATCTTCGTAAGTATCTTCTGGTTCTAAATTTATTAGATATATTTTTTTATAGTCTGATGTAATAAAACCCCCATGATCTTTTTTTGCATGTTCACGATCTTTTTTATAATCAGGATGATTAGAGGTCCTCCATTCCACATCTGCAGGCAATCTATATTTAAAAACTGTCTCCATTTTATTACTAATATTTGTAATTGCTTTATCGAATTCTGGAATACTCGTAGAAATTATACCCGCATTTAAATAAAAATAAACAATGTTCTTGGCCATTTTTTGTTTCTTCGTCCAATTTTGGGAGCTGTTTTTTGATTCAGGATTAAATGAACGAGGGCTCTTGAAAGTTTCAGTTTTCATAATGGTTCCTTATTTAATAAGAAACCAATTATAAAGAGATTATTATTATGCAGCTTTCATGTTATAAACATTCCCAAGTTTTTTGAACTCATTTTCATCAGTTTCTATGAGTACTTTGAAGGCGATTAAATTATCAGTCGGCGGTATCTTTCTATCTTTTATGCGTACACAAACTTCTTCTACAAGCTTTCCTTTTTCCCAGATTTTTGTGTGATCTCTATTTCGGAAAATCTGATATACACGTCCACTACGTCCTTTGACAAGTATAAAACCGTGAATAATATATTTCCGAAACTCCGTCTCAGTAATCATTTCTCTCAGGGTTTCTATAGCAACTTTTTCACTTTGAGGGATACGAAATCCGGACTGAGATCCCGCCCATCCCGTGGCTCTGGACTTTACAATAATAGTCAGGTTCTTTTTTAATTGGAGTAATTTTCGTTTAAAGCGGTTTGGAGAAAGAGTATCGAATTTTATTTCAAAATCCATACGCCAGTTATCATTATGCATGTTTTCTTCAACATACAGTCCTGATGGTATAAACCCTCTTTCTGAATAGACTTTTGATTCATCAGCTATCTCTAGCTTAGCTCCAAAGAGTGATCCGATAAGAGCTTCTTCTTCTTCAGTTGTTATAGGATCACCGTCAATAAGAAAATCCTCTTTTTGACACAGGTAGTCTAAGCTGCCTTTTTTAGTTATCAATTCATCATATCTATCTTTCTCAAGGGTAATTTTATCTACTCTTAGATCATTGATTTCAATTTTGGCCATCGCGTCAGCTATACAATTTAAGACAGAAGAATCCGCGACATTATTAATTGGATTACAGAGTGCTATGGGCATGCCTTTTCTTGCAATATTCATATTTTTTCCTTCTTCTTAAAAGGTGAATCACTCATTTAATCCTTGTACCGTCTAATCCTTTATGTATGTAAAATGTATCTTTCTGTGCAAATCGTGTTCGTTGTTTCACATGGAAGTTTGATTATAGAATAAGTATCGCCAAAATGTTCTTATGCAGCCATCCTGTAAACATTGCCTAATTTCCTGAACTCATTTTCCGAACAAAGGATAGCAGCCCGGAAAGCTATTACATTATCAGTCGGAGGTACATTCAGACTTCTCTTTATACGCACACAGACCTCCTCTATGAGCTTTCCTTTCTCCCAGACCTTGGTATGGTCCTTATCTCTAAAGATCTGATATATGCGCCCGCTACGCCCTCTGACAAGAATAAAGCCGTCCTTTAAATATTTCCGAAACTCCGTCTCAGTAATCATTTCTCTCAGGGTCTCCATGGCTACACGCTCATTCTCCGGAATATCTCGGATAGGGTTAGCCCGGGATTTAATGATAATAGTCAAATTGCTTTTTATTTGTGTTTTTAAAATCGCAGAAGGATTAGCAGGAGAAGCCATGAAGGGGTAATCGGAATAAGTATAATTCACAGTTTCTATGTCAATATCTATTCTCCCAGACATGGGCTCATATTCCATTCTTTTTACAAAAGACTTGGAATTTGTTTTTATATCAGGATATTGAAAATCTGAGAAATAGTCGTTATTTTTTTCAATGATATATTTATCTGAATAAGTCCTATAATCAGTTTCGCTTTTTATATTACTACCATCAAAAAAATTTCCTATAGACCCATCAATATTTAAACCTCTGCCCTCTTCTGTATTGAAATATGTGCGAAGCATCTCATTGGCAATTCTCTTTTTATGCTCTATATCGCCTATAGGGTCGTACCCAACTCCTAAGCGAGAGTCATAGGGAGTAGAGGGTACCTGCAGACCTATCCTTCTCTGCATCCTTTGTTTTACTTCAATCTCTGTGTAAGCCACTTTTTCTTCTGGACGAACGTTTTGTACGTACGGGAACGGCCGTTTAAGGAACCGGGCTCTCAGGCGAGGGCAATCCCCTGGATAATCTATGTCATAATCTCTCCACTTGTAGGGGAGTTCCCTATTGTCTGGTGGGGCATAATCGGAGAAGATACGGGGAGCCTGGACATAGTCGGAGATACGGGGTGCGGAGAGGGTAGGCATTAGGCAGCTTTCCTCATGTTATATACATTTCCAAGTTTTCGGAAGGCGTCTTCGTCGGTTTCTAACATTATTTTGAAAGCAATCACTGAATCAGTGAGCGGTATCTTGATATCTTTTATCCTGACACAAATTTCTTCTATTATTTGTCCTTTATTCCAAACTTTTATATGTCTTCTTTGTCGAAACAATTGATAGATACTCCCACTTTTTCCCTGGGTCGTAATAAACCCATATTTCATGTATTTCCTGAACTCTGCTTCAGTAATCATTTCTCTTAGAGTTTCTATGGCACACCACTCATTTTTTGGTATACCTCTGAAATCGTATGCTCTGGATTTTACAAGTATTGTTACTGTATTATTTTTTATTTTATGCATTCTTACTAATTTTAAAGAGTATTCAAACGGTATTTTTAAATCACCAAACTTAGGGTCAGAATGCAGATAGCAAATCCCCTTAGGGCTTTCCTTATCAGGGATAACCTTAATACGTGTACCCATAAACATGGGTATATCAAAATTCATGGGATTATGTTTTGAGTTCCATAATCTCCTTATCCAATCTTCATGGTTGTCAAACATTTGCTGATAATGTAATGTTCTCTTAAAATGATTGAAAGTCGTCTGAGGAATAGTCATGCTCTTAGGTTTAATATCCATATGATTCATTTTTTGGCTTGCTTTTACAAGACCGTCCACAAAGACATCCTGATCATACTGAACGTCAACTAACATTATGCAGCTTTCCTCATGTTATAAACATTACCCAGTTTTTTAAAGGCGTTTTCATCGGATTCAATCATAATCTTGAAGGCAATGACCTTATCTGTTAGCGGTATTTCTCTATCCTTGAAATAGACGCAAATTTCTTCTACTGTTTTTCCGTGTTCCCAGACTTTTACATGAGAGTTGTTTCTATAAACCTGGTATACAAGCCCGCTTCTCCCTTTTACAAGGAGAAAACCGTCCTTTAAATATTTTCTGAAATCCTTTTCAGTTATTATTTCTCTCAAAGTATCAAGAGCAATCAATTCGGGGCCCGTTATATTTCTTAATGTTCTAGTTCTGGAACTTACACATATTGAAGGAGCTAACCCAGTGGTGTGGTATGCTTTAAAACTGTAATCGTCTGCCAATATAATATCAGGGCTGTCATTTATTATCCAAGAACTGTCACCTCCAGTGATGTAAAATCCGCTGGGTACAATACCTCCGCTGGGTACAATACCTCCGCTGGATAAAACACCCGCAGGGACAGACCCTCTTATACCTACATCATCTATAAAAGTAGGGAAGCTATATTTAGAAGAGTCCTTTGCTGAAAGTCCTTTAGTGGTATCAGGTGCTCTTGGTTCAGGAGCTTTCCTTTTAATGACCTCTAATTCAATCGTTCCGCTATTATTTGTTAACTTTATTCTCATATCTCTCTTGTTTATTATATGTTTCCAAGTTCCACTGTTGTTTATAATACGTGTCCCCTCTTCAACTTTAAGAGAACCTGTACTTTCAATACAGCCTCCATTTCCGGTATTGAAATGTGCCGTATCGTCATCGTAAGCTGTGTAACGAAGTGCTGCCACTTCTTCAGGCATTATGCGGCTCTCCTCATATTATAGAGATTTCCAAGTTTCCGGAAAGCTTCCTCATCTCCTTGGATCATGGCTCGGAAAGCTATGACCGTGTCAGTAGGAGGTATTTTTCTGTCTTTTAAATGCACACAGATTTCTTCAATTATTTGGCCGTTTTTCCAGACTTTTGTGTGTGACCTATTCTTGAATACCTGGTAAGTTTTACCTTCTTGACCTCTAACAAGAACGAAGCCATACTTGAGATATTTCCGAAATTCCATTTCAGTTATATATTCCCTGAGAGTTTCCATGGCAATCTGTTCATTTTCAGGTATTTCTTTATGAGAAGAGGGCGCTCTTGATTTAATCTGGATCAGGAGATTACTCCTTATCTTTTGTATTTTGCAGTCTCTTAGAAATTTCTCCTCATGTTCCTTTTCCTCCTCAATGGATTCATTATGAATGTAGGTGCCACCCAGAGTGAAGAGGAAGTCAAGAGAATTAACAGGGTTATAGCTATAGTCGGTTACCCATGACCCTGTTGTTGGAGAATCCATTTCGTAAGAAGTAGAGATTGCTGTGTTTGTTGCAGTACCAGTTGTATAGATACCTGAAGCTGCTCCTGCTGTCCCGCATTGATTTACGGTATCTTTTATTCGGGCAAAAGTTGACTCATTCACTGGACTATACAAATATTTACTAAGATTTAAATCTCCCGTTGCTGTACCAGTTGTATAGATATCTGAGGCCACTCCTGCTGTCACGTAGTTGCTTGTAATATAGCCGTTATTATACCTTACACTAATACCGGAATCCGCCCTCGACAGATCCCGCTCCACATATAGAGATGCCATATTAACAATCCTTTAAAAAAGATTGAAGTTTCTGTTTGATACTAACATTATCTTTTAAGAACGCGGTGATAGTGCGGCCGTTTCTCATAATGCAAAGGCTGTTCTTCCCGTCACCAGGAATCTCTACAATACCCTCGGATTTTTCTAGAGTTTTAAGAGTATCTTCAACTTCGCTTCTGAATTTGCTTGACTCCATTTCAAACTTAAGGCTTCTCGCATCATCATGTAGGTGCACAATACCGTGCTTTTTATGCGCTCTCAGACCAGCAAATGTTTTTTCGTTTGTACCGCCCATAATTATCACTCCTTTTCTTTACACAATTTAATTTTTCATTCACATATTACTTTATAGAATTTTTTAATATTTTCTTTTTTCCATGCAGGATTTCTGTATGCAAAACCAACACTTACAGGTATTACAAACAAGGCCCCCAGAGGTCCGGTTATGCCTATTATCATGAGTATCAAGTAAACAATACTTGCGGGAACCAAAAGATCACCTGCCATGACTGTTAATTGTACACCTATAAAGAGCATAAAACAGAAACATTTTATTACTATAGGGTCTTTAGGTTTCCGTAGAAGTATGGCGTATCTACTCACTTTATCCTTTAACAGTCTCCGGTACCATTAAGATCTCTTCTGCATCAACGTCGAACTCTTTGATCTTTCTGTTTTTCTCGCTGTCTCGGTCAACGCTGAATGCTGTGTATCCCTGTTTTAAGAGATCGAGAAATCTTTTCTTTGCCTGCTTTGCTTCTCTACCGTTATCCCTATCCCAGACAAGGCGCTCATCACCTTTGTCTGTAAGAATTTTCATGACACTTTTGGCTATTTTCTGTGCCTTGACAATAACTTCTTCAAGAAACGGGCTGAACCTTTCCATGAGAGTGCCGTCAGGTTTCAGTATTTCATAGCCTTTTCGTTTGTAGTCCACGATCATCTTCTTTGCCTGTTCAATTTCTTTCATTTTGGACCTATCCCAGACAATTCTTTGATCCATTACCAATTCATTTGACATGATACCTTCTCCTTATTTTTTACTTTCCATTCTTCTTGATAGAATTCAGTTAATTTTAACGATTTCCGTTATTTTTTCCCTGTGAGAATTTTTTTCAATTTTGTGAGCATATTGTAGGCGCGTTTTTCGAGGGAGATCTCAATGTCACCCTTTACACAGGCGAAAACAAGAGTATCATTTTCACCAGACCCTTCTATTTTTACACTTTCCCCATCTCTGAGATTATTCAAGTTTAATTTGTCAACTTCTGAATCAAAGACATCACAATCCTTTTTAAATAGTAGTGTCTCTGCCTTGTTGAAAATATGAATATTACCCCTTTTGAAGACCCTGTATTTAAGTTCCCCTAAAGTGCCCTCATCAATAATCTCACCTTTTGGAGGATCCTTTCGCCCTTCTCCAGATTTGCTCTGAAATTTCAGTATTTTTTTTGTTGCCATTCAATTCCTTTCTGTTATTGATGGATTGAAAATTTTTCTGCCCAAAGGCGTGCTAAAAAACCCTTTCCAGTAGGCGCTGTGTTTTCAAAAGTTTCTTTTTGGTAATCTCTGCACGAAGCTTCCATAGGACGGAGATCGTCTACGATTATCTCATCATGGATATCTTCATTGAACCTATCGCCTGTTATTATACCATTTTCTATTTTGCGGTAATGAATATGCTTGCAGGTAGGGTTAGGGCAGTGGACACGGTGATTCCCATTAAGAGCCATGTTAAGTTTCACATCGAAATATTTACCGCATACCTGGCAATAAAATTCAACTAATTGGCGCATAATCTTTAATTCTTTCTGTTAAGTCACATTACCACACTAATAAATGGTACGAAAGTTAAAGGCCAGAATTAAAGAAAAAAATAATATTCTTTTGGCAGTAGTGTACAAGTTATCGGTTTTTTTCTTATTTTATAAGGTTTTTTTCTTGAAAACTCTATAAAACCCCCAAATTTTGCATTAATCTATTAATATTTTTAATACAGTAATATTTTTAATTCCGGAGTTTTAGGTGAAAAATTTAGGAAAAGCAATAGATTTATTGATCCAGATAGACTCGGATTTTGAGAAGAAGCTGAAGCTCATAAAGAATAAATGGCGCCGGTGGCCAAATAATTCAACAAAGTATTGGGCTGAATTACTTGAATTCTTGAATACTGATTCTTTAATGACCCATCCTCGAAGGGATCAAATAAGAGATGCAATTAATACAAAAAAGAAAAACAAGCGTAAATTATATTCTTTTGAGACCCTTTTACAAAATGATAGAGTTATTGGTAATATACCCGGTAATATGGCTGACAAAATAAGGAGACAGGATCGACGATCTATTGAAATAGCAAAACTTCGTATCGAGGCTGATTTAACACGAAACACAGATTTAATGGCTGAATTGATACGAAAAGACCATATTCTTGAAATTGAAACAAAAAAAATGTGGGTATCTTTGAGGGACCATTTTAATTTATGGAAACAACCTGGAAGTTATAATATTAGGAGTAAAGACGGCGTCCTTTTTCTAGTGATGCCTCAGTTAAGTTCACCACCCCAGTATATAAAACCCGGTGTAATAAAAGTAGATTCCACTATGTTAAGAAATTTTTTTCGTTATATGGGGATAGATCCTTCCGATATAGAAAGTTAAGAAATGATAAAAAGAATAGTAAAAGCCTTTCTTAAGAGTGCCTATGATTTCAGTTCTGTTCAAATGGACTTCCCTGATGAAATAGCAGAGGAGATCCGTAACTGGTGTAAGCTGAAGATTCCTGAAGATATGCTCGCAGCCGACGGGCGTGAAAATCATATACATGTAACGGTAAAATACGGTCTCCATGGTGTAGACTTTACAGAAATCAGGGAAATATTCAAAGATGAGAAACCTCTAAAGGTTAAGCTGGGTAAAATAACTCTTTTTGAAGCAGATGACTACGATGTAGTGAAAATAGATGTGATCTCACCAGAGCTGCATAGGTTAAACCACGTCATCAGTAAAAATTTTGAAGTAACTGACACTCATCCAAAATACCAGCCTCATTGTACGGCAGCGTATGTGAAAAAAGAATTTGGTCCTCTTTTCAACGGTCTTTCGGATTTTGAAGGTAGAGAAATTGTATTGGACTCCGTACTCTTTTCTGGTCGTGATAATCGTCAGACTGAATTTAAAATAAAGAATGCCTATTTTAATCAAACAACGTGGCTCCCCGGACGTAGTACAAGAACTCACCCTAATTTTGAGAAAATGCAATACAGAAATAAAAATGCACTTTTTGTCTGTATTTCTTGTAATTTACGCAGGTATATGACAGCGGCTTCAAGATGCCCGCGATGTGGGCATTCTATGACGAAAAAGTCCTGACCCTTGCAGCGTTGATCTTTAACGTGCGCCCTCGGAGTTCTATATTGTTAAGATTTTGCAAAACAGAATTAGCAGCTTCTTCATCTTCCATTATAACGAATCCAAAACCTTTTGATTTTCCAGAATGGTGGTCTTTGATAATCTGCGCAGAGCAGACAGTTCCGTAACTTTCAAACAGTTCTTCTAATTCCTTTTCTGTACTATTCCATTCGATATTTCCAACATAAATACTTTTTGACACATATCCCCCTTAAAACTATTTTGAATATATAGCATTTACTAGTTGTTTAATACATTCTGCGGTGCTCCCAAGCTGCCTTCTGCCCGCTTTTACAGTGAAATTTTTTACTACAGTAGCATCCTCATTAATATACTGGGCTATAATTGAAGCTGTTTTCTTTGAGACACTTTTGTATTCATCCGCAAAGATATTGAATCTCTCAGTTACTCTATCAATGTCATTTTCTTCTACACCCGGCAATGAAATAGCAGAGTACTCTTCTAATTCCTGAAAATCTAATCCCGTTAATTGAGCGGCTTTTAAGGCTCTCTCTGATGGGATACCTTTAAAAACAAATCCCCAGCGTAGTTTTGGGAATTGAGTATTCCATCCCAAGCTGATCGGTTTTTCAGGGATAAGTGCTTTTGCGGCGTTAATCAGGGGGCCTTTGAGATGTATATGAGCTATTCTATGCATCAGATTCTATCATCACTTTTTTTAAGTCTTTATTTTTATCTTTAACAGGATCAAAAGGTCTTTCAACAAATTCTCCCCCCACAAGTTCTCCTATCATTTCACCTTTTTCTGCAAAAGGCATATCTTTATCTGCAGGTTCTTCTACTATTTTTTGTTGACGGGATCTTAAGGTATCTTTTAATCTTGTGATTTTCTTTGTTTCTACCCAGATCCCGGCATTCTTTTTATATATAGCTTCAAGAAAAGATGCAACGACGTGTCGTGCTCTCTTTTTATTTTTGTCACGCCAGATATTTATACACTGAGCAACACTTTCATCTTGTTCTTTATTCTCTACTTTACGTAACTGATGCATACAGGCATCCATCCAATCTCTTTGATTTTCAAATTTCTTGGGATCGGGCATTTATCTCTCCTATGAGACAGCTTTCAAATAATCAGTCCATTCTATACTTGCATTTTTTTCCTCTTCATTGCTCTCTTCCATTATTAAAGCGGACTCTTCATTTTCAGCGTCTTCAAAAATTTCTTTTATTTTCTTCAAATGGTGCTCAATCCCTATTGAGGTATTGTTCTGATAATAATAATCATGATTATCTTTTTTTAGCACAAAGTTCTGCTTACTGCCCATTTTACGAAGCTGCATTTCTATTTGTTCAATATGATGTTTAATGTCAGTAAACCACTTTTCTTTTTTTCTTTCAAATTCTTTTCTGTCAAACATTATTTCTCCTTTATATTTCAGGAGTTTCAGGAATGTTTTCTTCTGCTGGGGGTGTGTACGGTCCCCATACATAGGCCTCCATGCCCTTAGATGTCCATACTATTGCTGAAAGACTTTCGGAAGCTCTATTTAATTTATTGACAATATCTTCAGTTATTTCAGTGTTCCGGCGCAGTAATATTTTATATAGATTCTCTTTCTTATTGTTTGTCTTTCCTATAACCAGTTCAGTTTTATTTCTTTCAGCGCTGTTTTTCAGGCCCATCTTATCAAGAGTTCCGCTGATCTGGCCAAATAGACCTGTGGGATCGTCATTGGGGTTAGGCTGAGCTATTTTCAGGAAGGTTCGGGCTACTTTTTTTGCCTGCTTCTTAAGTTCTTCCTGTTTTTGCTGATGTTCTTGCTGTCTTTCCAGTTGTTTATCTATTTGTTCTTTTCTTCTCCGGAGCATCTTTGTCTTTGGGTCTTCCTGCTGGGGAGGTGCTCCAGGTCGGGTTGGCTTTGGGGGTGTTATTGCCGGCTGTGTTTTTGTAATCATATATAATCCTTCAGTTATAAGATAAGGACTATATACAAATATTAAAAGATTATCAATCAGTCCTTTCAAAATGATACATTGCACGTTTTTTGTTTTCAGAGAATGATTTACCTATTCTGGACTCTCCAAGTAACTTATGTGTGATAAAACCTATTTCTTTAAAGGTTGTTACTACATCACCGTCTAAATCGTGGGCTTCGAGGATAATATTTTTAAAATTTGAGAGGTATTTTAAGAGTCTGTCTTTATCTTTGATCCACCGTAAGAAGCTGAGACAGAAAATGACATCATAATCATAGCCAAGGATTTCTTCATAATTGGAATTATCGAGGTCTATCTGAACGATTCTCATTCTTTCTTTAGAAATTCTAAATGCTTTTCTTACTAAATCGGTGGCTCTTATGTGGTGAGAATTAAAATCAATGGCCGTAGCTGAACCGAGATCACAGTATTTTAAGAGAAATGCGGGCACGACACCCATACAAGTGCCCAAATCTAAGATTTTTAGACCTCCCCACTCAATTTCCTCTTTGAACTTTACCCATCTTAATTCCCAGGCTCTTTCTCCTTCAAAACTTCTCCCATTTATAATAATGCTATAGTACGGTTTATAGTCCATTCCTCCTGTAGACATCGACCAAGCTTGTTCTATAAACTTCATATCAATGCCGGAGTTCCAAAGTTTCACTTTTTCATTATACAGGTCCTGCAGAAACTCGTAATAATCCACAGGGATGCATTCAAGATGGTATTGTGGGATTTTATACAAGTCTCTGATATGTGCTATTGACTCAAGATCAATGAGACCATAGCTGTCACCAAAGTCTGCAACGTTTGATTGTACCAGATCGTAGAAGAAGAATCCAGTTTTTCGGGCATTGTCAGTTAAAATCTTAAAAAGATGCCCGTATTTTTCATCCTGCCCCGAGACATTATCGAAAATATTGAAACCGTGTTTGTTTTTATGCCTGAGAATGTTCCCCTGGATTATGCCACCAGTATCTTTCATAGGGCAATCGTAGGAAAACATAGAATAACCTACACAGGAACCATTATCTGAGACTAAAATTTCATCGAATCTTGCTAAATTATTATAGAATCCAGAATTAATGGCAAGAAGAAATAGATCTCCTAATTTTCTATCCCAGATGACCGCTCCTTCTTCCCATAATTTATAGTATATGTTTTTGACTGGATCAAAGAACAGTTTATTTTCTTTTAAGAGTTCACAGACAGAAAAATCAATGGTATCAATATGGCGGTAACCCATTAATAATTTCTCCGTGCCGCTATTGAAAAAGACTTGGTACCGGGATCAAAGTTTGAATACATGATAACAAAGTTAGTTCCAATATCTCTTTTCACTTCATTAAAGAATTCCTCTGTGCCGTTATCGATCATGTGAACGATAATATGGCCTCCAGGCCGTATCAATCCTTTACAACTATCATAAACAGGTTTATTATCCGGTTTAAAACCCATGGGCCCTATATAAACAATAAAGGGAAAAGCTTCTCTCTTGAATTCTGAGTTTAAGTCTGAGATATCCGGTTTGAAAAAGGGATTGGAATCAACAGTAAGAACATTAGAGTGTTTATAATAACCACCGAAGAAACAGAGGCCTTTATCAGCTGATAACATATATTTCTCAACTTGAGATAAATCAGGGATTCGTAGCATATCAGTCATGTACTTAAAATGCTGCCCCGTAAATTTAAATTTCATATAATCAATAGCCTGCAGGAGGTCTTCAGGATCTATTTGCGTAAAACAAGGGCTTGGATGACCCTTTACACACGATCTGAAGTCATGTTTGAAACACGGGCTGCAAACCACACTGGGATCTAATCCTATAGCGTTCTTGAAATATTTCATACGAACTTCACTTGGGAAAGGGCCGTATATGCCTATTAGGGGCTTTTCTAGGGCGCCGGCTACCTGAACCATGAAAGTATCGGGGGAAATGATTAAGTCGTATCTATTGGCCAGAATGATGGATTCACGGACGTTATAGCTTGTAGCCAGAATGATTTTTTCATTTCCTTCTCTTAAATAACTGGCTATAATATTGTGTTGCTCAGTGCCGATGAGCATAATTTTTACATTATCTTCTTTTATGACATTATCTATTACAGCTTTTAATTTTTCTTTTGGGAAATTACGGAGAGGCGCGGATGTTTCCATCTGAATTCCTATCACGTAATCGTTTTTTCCAATTTTCAGGTTTGAGATAGTTTTATCGCACCATTCAGTTTCCTCTTTTTTGAAGAAAAGACGTGGTTTTTTATCTTCAATAGGAAAATGAGTACTATCAATATTGAAATAACTGAAAAACATATCAACAGCATGAGTCTTTTTTGACGTTTCGCTGGATCCTTCAATAATTCCTTGGAAAAAGATTGTGTAGTCCATATTTTCTAGTAGAGACGCATCGAAAGGCATGTCATAGAGCTCATCTACTTCCGGAAGATTCTCTAAAGGTTCTTTACATCCGGATGCCATACGGATGAAACATGAAGGATATTTTTTCTTTAAATATCTGAAAACAGGATTAATAAAAAGGATATCTCCTATCCCACCTGTGCGAAATGCCATGATCCGTTTATTTGTAAGATCTTCTCCTTTATAAGGACGTCCCACAGACTCAAAAGGATAAGACATCCCTATCTTTTCTTTATAAAGACTCCGATACTGGCTCTCTATATCTTCAGCCATGACGAGTTGCGTTCCAGCCTTGTAATTAACATTATTGTGATTAAAATCTTTAGTTATTTCTATGATTCTCATATAAATTTTTCTCCTATCCAATGAATAGCACTATTTATAATATAAGGATCGTCAAGTTCTTTATCTTTATATGGCATTTATTAACACCCGTAGAATTTTATACGAAGCGCACCCTCCATCTTACCATCAGGTCCTACCATTCCTACATCATTTTTAAGATAAAGTGGCCATCTCTTCTCAAACTCTCCCGAAGCAAAAATCCCTTTTTCTTCCATCATTTTTAGAACCAGGTTTAACCGTAGTTCTAGATTATAAATGTTTCCTCGGTACTGGTCGAGGATCTGACTCTGCTGGTTTGTTTTCAGGGTCAGAAGTTCATTGTTTTCGGCCATAATCTTCACTTTCTTTTAAGTGGTTTTTATTTATTTTCCATTCATAATAGGTATCTAAGATCCGTCGAATCATCTCCGTGAAAGAAATCTCTCTTTCTTCTGCATCTTTTTGGACACGGGTTATTTGTTGCTTTGAGAAGTATATTATTTTCTTAGTAGTCATATTTATACTAAATAGGTATAAATATGGTATAATAGTATTAATTCATTATTATTTTAAGTAGTGCTGTTTAATTATAGAAAATACAGAAAGTTAGATAGAAGTGGTGGGCTATATAGAGGAACCAAAAATTTTAAGGAACGGTTTATAACTGTCAGAAGTTCATTGTTTTCGGCCATGGTGTCTCCTTCTCAATTTGTAATAGTTTTTGATAAAGTTCTTTTTCTTGTTTGGTTATAATTGGCGGGATATTAATATAAGCTCTGGTTTTGAAAGACCCTATTTTTCCTTCATAAGTTATACCACCATTATTCACATCAATAGTATCTCCACTATGTATTCCTGGTGGTATCTTTATTGTCAATTCTTTTCCAAAGACTGAGAGTTTTATAGAGTCCCCCAGTATTGCCTGTGCCGGGCTTATTTTTATTTTTCCTGTAACGTCTAAATTGTAAACTTTATAATTTGGGTCCTCTATAATGTCCAGATCAATAAAAAGATTTCCTGGTACCCCCGCAAAGCAATGATTTCCCAGATTCAAGAGCATCGTTGAAGAGGCCATTAAAGGATTAAGAGTTATATTTCTACGTAATATCTCAGCTGTTAAAGCGGTTCCTTTGCAATCAAAACATCTTATTCCTCCTGGTGTGGCTCCTACCCCTTTGCAATAGTGGCATTTTTTTCTTTCTCCAAGAGCCAGAGAGAATCCCTGTAATCCGGTACCGTTACAACAGGTGCAATCTTTTATTGTTCTGTCCAGAGAACCAGTACCATCGCATTTTTTGCATTTCCCATTTCTTTTTATAACAATGATTCTTTCTACGCCACGTACCAAATCAGCTCTACTGACTTTTACACTAACTCTCAGGTCAGACCCACGTCTTTTTATTGTTTTAGTTTTAGGACGTGACCAATTGAATTGAGAATCGTATTTTTCCTTTTTAACAGGGTCTTTAAGGATCTCATAGGCTTCAGTAGCTTCTCTGAACATTTCTTCAGCTACTTTATTATCCTGTTTTTTATCTGGGTGAAATTTTAAGGCTATTTTTCTGTATGCCCTTTTGATCTGCTCATCAGAGGCATTCTTTGATACACCAAGAATATCATAGTAATTTTCTGACATATTAGAAAAATAGTGTAAGGTTTACCCATCTTGTATATATAGATGGTACAGAAATTAGAGGTAGGAATTAAACAAAAATCTTACGGAGTGTCATAAAAAACACGGAAATTGGCTTCATCTACCCCATCTGCGTCTTCTGTGATCTGTGCGTCAATCCACAGATAGTCGGAAGCATTGGTATACCAATCAAGTGAAACGCCGTTAGCAGAGACTGCTGTGGCGTTGGGGACTTCTACGAAATGATTTGATAATTTATCGTTACCGGACTCTATTGAGGCCTCAAAGGCTGCAGCTTTATAATATCCAAAATCTGTGTCTTTCCAGATTCCTTTGCTTTCCAGATAGATTTTTAAATTACTGACAGTCTCTGTGTCGGAGAGGGCTCTCAGGACAATAGGTTTAACACAGTGTTGTCTTTGAATGAGGTCACCAAAGTCCAGAGCAACAGCTTGATCTATTACTTCGCCGCTGATATAATCATAAATTTCAAAATACACGATTTAATCCGATCTTTTAGAATTGCGTATATGTATAAAATTGCAGTAAATTTATTGTTTTCTATATTAAAGATTTTTTAATTGCTCGTTAAAGCAAAAGAACACTCTACTTTTTCATTTCTTCAATTTCTTCCACACTTTGTGAGGTAGGTTCTTCTTTATACAAATCCTTTAATTTTTCTAATACCACAGGATTTCGATTGCACACTGAACAACCAAGACCTTTTTGCCATCCGTCTTTTTTACAACCAACACATCTTGCATATTTTCCTTTTATTATTGGCACTACTACCTTCTAACCTGCTATATGTTCCAGCTCATATTTAATTCTTTAAAAAATTAATAGATTATGTCTTCACTTTCTCAGCTTTTTCATTGGCTTTTATAGTACACTTTTTTGAAATTTCTCTTGTTTCTAAGTGGACTGCATTGTGATGCTGTGTAATACCTGTAACCACAATTACAGCATAGTTCCCAACCCTTCCATAACTTTACTTTATAACTTCCACAACGTCTACACATACATCATTCCTTTCATTTATCCCCCTCTTAACTTTTTTCTGAGATTCTGCATAAAGTCTTTTACGACAGCTTCTGAAAATTGTTCCTGTGAGAGCCTGTCATTACATATTGTACAATCCTTAAGATGGCTCGTAATTTCTGTTTTTTGTTCCTCAGTAAGATCTTCCATCCAATTATAATGAACGTTATTAATGTCCTCAGAAAAGACCCTTTGATAAATATGCCCTGCAGAATCAAAAATATCGTAGTGCATAATAAATTTTTGGCCACACCCACCGCATTCACAGAGTTCTTGCCAGTAACGGGGTTCAGCAAGAATTTCATCTTTAAAGACAAAATTAGCAATGTCTGTGAGGTCCGCATTACAAAATTGGCATAATTCTTCGGTGCTCCCAATGTCTATTTTTTGTAGGTTTTCCCAGTTTTGCATGTCTTTTCCTTTTGTAATCTCTTTAGATTTCTTTGAGCTTTTGATCGTTTTCTATTTATACTCAGACATATTGTACATAATGCATCACTATTCTTTGCTATAGGCCTGTTTCCGCACTGCCCACACAGCCCCTGATTATATCTTCTTCTATGAGTAGCTGAGATACATCTTATACATCCTTTTTTACCCTTAACTACTTTTTTCCTCTCGCAGTAAGGGCATACGCCTAATTTAAGTAATCTTTTTCTTCTCTCTTGTTTGTAGACTTTTTTCTTCTCTTTACAGGCATCACAGGATTTTATAAGACGGCCTTTTTGATCTCTACGCTCTTTAATAGAGAGGAGATTTCCGCAGACAAAGCATTCTTTATTTTTACTTCTTCTAACGAGTCTTGTAATGTTATAGATTTGTATTTTCGTGACTCCGAAGATTTCTGCTACTTCTCTGGCGGGGAAGTCCTTCCTGGTGACTCTAAGAGCATACACTGCCAGCTTTTCTCTGTCAGTCCAGGGGTAGTTCTGTAAAGGTTTTACATCGCTTAAATACCACTCTGGTCTTTTTAAAATGTTCATTAATTCTCCCGGTTTATTGTCACATTTCTCTTTCTATTTATATTATACCAACATTTGAACCAAATTATTTAAAAATCTTTAAAAACAGGGGAAATCTATATGTAGTTTTAATGTGGGACGTATCAAATCTACTGTCTCGTGGCACTTCAAATGGAATCATTTAAACTTATATTTTGCTCCTTTTATTTCCACCAGACGTTGTTAACTCTAACCACTTCATTAGCTTTTCATTGTTCTTCACATGTTTCCTGTCTATTTCTATCCAATCATTAAGGTTTTCGATAGGGCACTTTTCGATACACTTTATTGGCTTTACTGTACCAAACGGTTCTCCAGTATCCCAATGGTATTCAGTGAACACAAATCTCTCGCTGAACTTTGTACGTATTCCCGCGAATCCTTTCTTGGGTTTGTTATAAACACCGTATGTAAGATTCCTGGAGTCTATTCGGTACAGGTGCCCATGTTTACATTCTTTAAGTGGTATATAGTTTATTGTACGCCCCCTTTCTATGAGTTGCCGGTGTTCTTTTTTCGACATCTTTTTATTCTCATTGTTCTGCCTGCCTATATTTGTTCTAATGTTCTGCCAAATTATTTTAACATGGGCTTGCGTACCGTTCTATGACGTTCTTTTTTAGGAAGTGTCTGTCCTGAAGTGAAAGTGCCGTTGGACATGCTATGAGACGTGGCACTTTATGTCTTCGTATGCTTGAAAATCTTCTTAAATATATTCTTAGGCTTTTTCACTCTGCTCTTAGGTACTGTAAGCTTCAGCCTCCGGTGCTTCTGAGTCTTAACCGGTTTTATCTTACGAGGCCTTTTGAACCAAGTGGGCTTGTATCGCATAAACATTTTTCTATGCTTAAGGACACTTTTGTGAGTACGGAGATACCGGCGTCTTTGTAGACGAATTTTTGCTCTGTTACGCCTATAATAAAGACGGGCTTTTAATCTTTGGGAAGGGGGCCTGCGTTTTGGGGGCTTAACCCTGAGTTTAATGGCTATTAGTATTCTTTCCATAACATAAAAAAATATATTAAAAGAATATTACGATCTTGCGAACGGGAAAGCCCACGACTCGTGGGAGCAGTCACTATTATATGCTATGTTTTTTTTTGAAAGTATACAGCCTGTATTCAGGGGAATTCTTTAATTCATTCTCAAGAGCATCGTGCTCACTAAGTAATTGCTGTACCTTCTCGCTCTTGAGATGACCGCGAGCGATCTTATCCTGGATCTCTTTCATTCTCTTTAAGGGCTTCGTAACCTTCCTATACATATTATTTTGGCCCTGGAGAGCAGACTGATTCTTTAATTTGTGGCAGGTCTTACAGAGATACTTTCGTTCACGGTTTTTCGTACCATTTGGAGGTAAAAAGAGTTTACTAGCCCTTTTTTTACATTTAGGACAGAGAAAGAACCACCGGTGACCTCCAAGATGATTCTTTAATGCTTCATATTCAAATAGCTGATCATTGACTGAAAATTTTTTCAGCTCATTCAATGAATGGACGTGGACTTTTTCTAAGGTAGATTCTGGATAATCCCTTTTAATAAGTTTTTTTATTGTCTTCTGTAGGGGATTAATGTTAATAGAAGAACATTTTTCGACTGTTAATTGCATAGAAACATACCTTTTTTGGGTAAAATACTGTTTACTCAAAAATAAAGTATTAATAGAATATTAAAAAAACTGCTAAAAAAGGTATTTTAATAGTTACCAAAAATATAGCAAAAGGAAGTGTTGTAAATGAACGATATGCGCCTATGTCGATTTCTTTCAGGCGTTCCATTTCCACTTACATAAAGACATTCTGGTCATAATGATTTAAGATAGCGTTTCGATAGAATAATACCGTTTTTATGTCAATAGGTTTAAAGCCGTGACAATCCATACCTACATTCAATCCGTTCTTTTTTATCATCTGGAGTTTATGTATGTGTGCGTATAAATAGAAATCTTCTATGCTTTTCATCTCTTCAGGAGCATGGACCAAATGGAAAGAGGCGCCTTGAGCTCCCTCGGATGGGCAGTATGTTAAAATATGATTGCTACCTAGCATAACAACCCTGTTATCTTCTTTAAGCTGTGATACTGTTATTTCTTTATCATAGTTTCCCGGTAAAACATAGATGCATTTACCTTTTAAATGTTGGAGCATTTTGACATTGCCAAAATCTCCCAAATGATACACTGTATCTTTATCAGTTACCAGGCCGTTCCACTGTTTAACAATCTCCCAGTCCATTTCCTCTACAGAAGAAAAGGGCCGTTTAGACAATTCTAATGTTCTTTCTTCTCCAAAATGGGTGTCTGCTGTAAAGAAAAGATCAGTTAATGGTTCGGTCAGCTCTTTCAGGATAGTAAGTGCATTGTGGATACAACCAGAGAGGCTGTCAGCCCATTGAACACCAGCTCTGTCGCATCTTTCTACGATGTACCGTATATTAGGGGTATTGGGTGGTGCGCCTACGACTATTTTTCCTGACTTTAGCCACTCCCCGAATTCAATGTTGGTGGTAAAGCCCGGGAGATCCTCACTTCTGGGTATCCAGAACAGGATAACTTTAGAAATGCTCAGAGCTTTTCCTTCCCAGTCTACCTGTCGGCTGTATGTCCAGTCTACTGGTTTGACATTATCGCGGTATTCAGGGACGTACACTACACCCTCGAACCCTTTTTCCTCTAAAAAATTAAGAGCCTCGCTTCTCCATCCTTTAGGAACTACCGCATCTTTTGCAACCCTGTATGTGGGGCCTGCTAGAAATATAGAATCAGAGCTTTCTTCCATTATTTTATCAAGGGTATAATTTACTTTGACTGTGCATCCCATAATATTCCTTTCTTTCTATATATGCATATTAGAGCCATCTCTATTAACTTCAGCGAACATTTTCTCTTTCCTTCCATGCTTTCAGAGCTTTTGCTACTTCTTCTATATTTTCCCCATCATAGCGGATAACTTGTGGATGTGTGTACTCCGCATTATGCTTCTGTGTGGGCATAATAACAAGTCCTCGTGGCCTCCATTCTAACCAACGGGTTATATATGGAGGCCAGTCGTCAACTAAGATTTTACCGTGTACTCCGATATAAGGAGGCTCATTCGGTGGTTGTAATTTTTCCATACTTTCACGTAGAGCCAAATCATCACACAAAGTGCCATCCATGTCAAATAGAATAATATCCGTAATTATTTTAACTTTGATTCAAAGTTATTTTGGGCCTCTCTGGAAAATTTGAAATGAGGAGCTTTATACTCCGGAATGGTAACTTCTTTTCCTGTTCTGGGGTTGCGTCCGATCCGAGTCTTCCTATCTTTTACACTGAAAGTTCCAAACCCGCGTATTTCTATACGCTGCCCCTCAGATAAAATTTTTAAAATCTCATCAAGAAAGGTCTCTACAGTTACTTTTATATCTGTGACTGGTTTATTATCAAGTTTTTTTGAAATTCGATTACATAAATCCAGTTTGGTAGCGTTACCGCTCATTTGGGCTCCTTATAATACTCTATTTTTTGATAGTATTCTTTTTATGAAAAACCAGATTTTTTGTATAAAGTTTAAGGGTGGTATACCTAATATATTTTTCTCAAGAACCCATTCTAATGCACATAGATCAGGGTACTCA
>Ga0307377_10002595_pt1 | contig 21158 bp, 23 predicted proteins | sample TR3MG_FD_202535 | JGI IMG/M metagenome (GOLD analysis project Ga0307377, IMG submission 202535) | Soil microbial communities from Risofladan, Vaasa, Finland - TR-3 | ecosystem: Environmental > Terrestrial > Soil > Coastal area > Acid sulfate soil | place: Finland: Risofladan, Vaasa | collected...
GGAACAATACGATAAAAGGCTGGAACAGATGAAAATAAGGCATTATAATAGACAAAAAGATATTGATAGGTATTACAGGTATGAAGATTTGTGGGAAACAAAAACTAAAGTCGTAAAGTAGAATTAGAAAAGGTAAATCAATAGAATCATAGTATGGAGAGATGTTCATCCTGGGGAAATCCATATTTTTTCTGAAATCAAGCAATCTGTATTTATTCAACACTTCTTCTTTATTGAAGCCATTATCAAGAGTATGAACAATAGCTTCATTAAGATTGATATAATTCCCCTCTTTTTTTTGATAGTCTCTGTAGTATGAAATATAACTGAAAGGTTGATCCGGATAATTATTTTTTATATTTCTTATAGCTCTTCGGATAATTGTAGCTGAACCTAATTTTCTCCTTGAAGCTATAATTTTAACCTCATCTAGCCCGTACATGGAAGGTGTCAGGTAGATCATGTTTACAATTTTATCGCTTAGATCTTTATAAGCTAATGAATGTCTTTTAAAACCTATACATGTAATAATTAAGCTATCAGACTGGAATTCAGAATTTTTAATTATTTTAAAATCGCCATCAGCATTTGCATAAACACCCAATTTATTCTGCTTAAGCAATACCGTTGCAAACCTCACAGGTTCCGAGGTGTTATTATTTATTATTTTGCCATCAATATAGTCGATTGTTTGAGAGTAAAGGCAGACATGATTTGCCTGAAAAAAAAGACTCAATAGAAATAACAGGCGTAACAAATTCAATCTCATGGGATGAAAAATAAAAACCAATTCATTTCACAATTGTGTTAATATTTTAACAGCAAAAATTATTCCAACGTGAGAGGACTATTTCTGTAAAAAATGTTTCTGTCATATTATTTCTAACTCAAGTAGAGTGCTTAAGTCCGACAGGTAACTTTTAGCAGAGTTTAAATTGCTAAATTTTTTGATTGACATAATCTGTTTGTTATCAGATCCGTATAAGAATATTCTAATATCCGTATTATGTAAACCGATTTTCTGGGTGCCCCTGATATATGCCCGATATCCCCTATGAGATTTTTTTAATCCGATCTTCATATCAGGGTTAATATAAATCCATTTTCCAACTGGGATGATGCCAAACAAGTTATTAGAAAATTTAATTCTTTTGTTGTCGACATCAACGAAAGTACTTGTTGAGGTAAAAGAAACGAAAGCTCCAATAACAGCTATAACCAGGCCAATCAACGAATAATATGTAGTTACAATTCCCCCTATTATCATAAAGAAGCCTGTGGAACTTCCAAATGGTCCGAAAGTTGTATCTAATTTGTTTTTGGTAACCATAGGTGAAATCTGTTATTTATTTTATTCCGTATTTAAATCCTGCCATATTAACATTCAGGATTATTTCATTCAATCCGGTTATCTTTATCACTGAATCAGGATTCAAGACAAGATTTTGTTCTTTTTTTCTTAATTTATTCAGTTCGTCGACCGGGTTTGAGCATAATCCCAATTACTCATCCAGCCTACTTTCTTCCGAGTGTTGAGTAAAGACTGCAATCATTGGAGGATAGTTGCCCGTTTGAAAACCTGATCTGTTCCTCCAGTCAATTAGGGAGCTAATACAATGTGCGAACTGCAAGAGGGTATTCCAGATAATATACAGTTATAAATGGTCTAATTTATTATATGTCAAGGTTGATCAAGCGTTTTTAAATGCATGCTTGCCAGCAAATTTAGAGTATTTACCTAATTCATGCTCAATGCGCATCAGTTGATTAAATTTTTCAACCCTTTCACCACGGCAACCACTCCCGGTCTTCAAATGTCCAGCGTTTACTGCTACTGTCAGGTCTGCGATAAAACTATCTGGTGTTTCTCCGCTACGATGAGATACAAATGCGTTATATTTATTTTTATAAGCCAACTCAATTGTCTCAAGTGTCTCTGTGACTGTCCCAATCTGATTAAGCTTTATTAGCACTGAGTTTGCAACTCCTTTAGAAATGCCTTCGGCAAGTATTTGTTTATTTGTACAGAAAATATCGTCCCCGACTATTTCAATTTTGTCACCAATACTTTTGGTCAGGTTTTGCCAACCTGTCCAATCGTTTTCAGCCAATCCATCTTCAAGAAGTACAATTGGATATTGATTAATCCAGTTTTCCCAAAGTTTAATCATTTGATCACTTGTCAGGAACTTGCCAGTACTTTTAAATAGTTTATACTTCCCATCTTCCCAGAGTTCACTGGCTGCAGGGTCAAGGCATATACTTACTTCACTCCCGGGTTTGTATCCTGCTTTATTAATTGCTTCGAGGATGACTTCAACAGCTTCATCATTTGATTTTAAATCAGGAGCAAAGCCACCTTCATCTCCAACACCTGTGCTGTAACCTTTGCCTTTTAATACAGATTTAAGGCTGTGAAACACTTCAACACCTATCCGGATAGCTTCAGTAAATGATTGGGCACCATGAGGGGCAATCATAAATTCCTGAAAGTCAACATTATTATCGGCGTGCTTGCCGTAGTTCACATGCTTCACGCTCACCGGTAGATGCACCACTAGGCACCATTGCCTTTGTTTTTGTTCCATCTTCCAATGTAACATTTGCTTCTACTGTTGGGTTCCCTCGTGAATCGAGGATTTCCAATGCTGAAACGTTAATGATTTTCATGATTTTAATTGTTAGTTAGAATTTTATTTCGTCTAAACATCAAATCTTCAAGTTCAGCAAGTAATTGCTCAATTATCATTAAAGTTGATGTCAAAGATCTTTTGTGATTATTTTTTAATAATATTTTATCGTATTTCATAGATATTACAGAATCTGATAATAATTTGATAAACATGGAATAAGATTACTGAAGAAATTGAGAGTTGAAGTATGGTCTTGGTCAATCATGAATAACTCCTTTAATATGAATACTTAGCAGGAGTTATCAGCTTTTTGCGGCGGTTAATGGTGAACTCCATCACCAAGGTTTAAATTTAGTAATTTTTCCTGTTGGATCGGATATTGTGAAGTGTTTTTTTATCTTATATAAGTTTTTTTGTCATATATAACATTTATTCATTTATTGAAATAATCTAAATCATTAATTACCCCATAAGTAATTATCCTAAATTTTTCTTGAATTTTATGTTGATTGTTAGGGTACATTTGCAGAAGTAACAATGCAACATAATTTTCTTTTGGGTCTGCCCAGCCATAGGTATCCCAAAAACCACCAAATCCAAAAGAACCGGCAGCCATGGGACCTTCGGCAGCACCCTTCGCATTTGTCACCCATGCGGCAAATCCCTGGTCATAGTTGCCGTCATCAAGATTAGTTTGTTTTGAAAGCATCATTTCGATAAACCGTTCGCCTATAATACGTGTGTTGTTGAATACTCCCTTGTTTAGAACCATTTGGATAAATTTTCCATAATCTTCAGCAGTTGAACATAAGTCAGCAGCGCCTGAAAAGAATTGCCTGGTTTTAATTTTGGGATAGGCAGTATCAGGATATGTTGTGGGTTCCAATCCAGGTCCCTTTTCTGCAGGTTGATATGCTGTTACCAGTCTGTATTGTTCTTTCTCCGGAGCAGTGAAATAACTATCATTCATGTCTAATGGATCGAGTATGTATTGCTTAATGTATTTGTCGTATCTCATACCTGAGATTGTCTCAATAACGACTCCCAGTACATCGTAACTTAAACCATAAGTATATTTTTCTCCCGGCTCGAAAAGCAAGGGTAATTTGGCAATACGTTGGATATTTTCTAATGAAGTTCTGTCATCATCTTCAAATCCTTCACTAATATTATTCTTAATAACAAGGGTATTATATCTTTCATCCTGAAACCCATATCCAATACCCGATGTGTGAGTTAATAGTTGCCTGATAGTTATTTCGTTTGATGCAGGTTTTGATGTAAAGCCTGAATCGGGTAAAACTTCTATTAAGAGTTTAGGATCCTTGAATTCAGGAATATACTTACTAACCTTATCATCAAGGAAGAGCAATCCTCGTTCATAAAGTTGCAATACTGCAACAGCAGTTAATGCCTTGGTCATTGAAGCCATGCGGAAAATATCATCTTTGAGCATTGGAACATTGTTTCGAATGTTTCTGTAACCATATGCTTTATGAAATGCCACCTTCCCATTATGGTTAATATAGACAACTGCACCAGGTATTTCATTCTTCTTTACAGCTGTATTCAAAAGAGAGTCTATCAGATTAACCCTATATTCTGGTGTAAATAATTGATTCCTTCTATTTTGACTGCATGATTGATTCAATAATATTGGGAAAATAAATAATGAAAAAATAATTTTTATTGTTTTCATTGTGATTTGAGATTAGGTAATACCTTGTGTTTTTATATCAACGTATTAAGATACGGTTTTTAATACGGTGATGTTCACATGGGAAGGTAAATGGAACTCGGCTATCATTTTTTAGTTCACAGTTATTTGTCTTACAAGTGAAGTATTATCGGGCTGTATTATATTAAAGTTATAAATCCCTGGAGTATGAAATGTCATATTTAGCTTTTGACCATCAAGAGAAACAATGACTGTTGGACATGTCCCATTAATATTTTCATAAGTACCCCAGGTCTCTATCGTGATATCGTTGTCTATAACGGTTTGATTGAATGTTTTAAAACTGTAACACCCATCAAATCCAATAGTACCGAAAAATTTTATATCAAATGGGATATTCAAAGTAATTGTGTCTGGGATTTGAATACTGTCAACCTTAATCAGAAAGTCTTGATAAGAATATGGTTCACTAAGACAAGATCTCAGGAAGAAGCTTATAGTTATTACCATCAAGAATAAAAAAAAAGATTTGATTTTTTTCATCGTTATCAAAGTTAAATTGGTTGTTAACTATACTAAAGGATGACAATACGTCTATTAAGTTACACAAAAACTGAGCCATTTTTTATGAGAAATGGTTAGGCTTTCATTTATTTTAAGTGCCAATTAGAAGAATCGTTTTTTTCATTTGCTTTATTTGTAGTTCATACAACCGTATTTAAAATATTATCTTATTATTAAAAATGAGCTTTTAAAATTCATATCATTCTTCTACTATAAGCAAATCCCATGGTTCAATTGTGAGTGTTTCTTTATCGGCAATTTTTTTATTTGAAGTTAGTTCAGTGCCGCTTTTATAAGGGTAAACAAATTTGGCTGGTTCTGATGAATAATAATTTTCTCCTGAATGGCATCGGAAACCATCGAACCTTCGTAAAGCAAAGTTCCCCGTCCGAAATTATTGATGGTTATTGCAGGGTATTTCTGATAATATTGGTGATCGTACCAGGCCAGGGGTTTGGCATTTTCAAGAATTATGTATTCTGCCCAGGTGGATACTTTATTTTGCTCTTTTCCAACCTTAAATGGATCGTCTTTTAAGGCCAGGTCCTTAAAATTGGTAAATTCCTGGTAGTAAAAACCACATGATTCACGAAGCGGACCTGGAGCCAGAACAGGGCGAACCATTGAATTTTCATCGCTAAACCCGCTTTTGAACTGCATAATTACATCTCCTCCGTTTTTCACATAAGCATTTATTTTTTGAAGCAATTCATCGCTGGCAATGTATAATGATGGGATGATAACCAGATCATATTGTTCAAATTCCGGATTTTCAGGAAAAATAAAATCAACCCCAACGTTATTTTGGTATAATATTTTATGGAACTGTGCGACTAACCGGTTTCGGTATATATCATTGCTTCCGCTTTCCCAGGGGCTTCCACTTTGATCAAAAGGCATAAAATTGAGGGCCTCGTTCGAATCGTGACTGAAAAGAATAGCTACTTTATTATTCTTTTTCAGGTTAACCAGTTTTTTCCCGAATCTTTCCAGTTCGTGTGCTGTTTTAGATACTTCGGCATAAGCCCTGTTAGGTTGCAGGTCATGAGAAAGAACACCTTTCCAGTAGATTTCCTGTCCGTAATGAATGGAATGCCAATGCCAGTATTCTACCATATTGGCACCGGAACCAAGATGTGCATAAACATTTTGGCGCATTTGGCCAGGGTAGGGTGGTTGTTGCATACGCGAATTCCAGCCAATGGTTTGTGCATTGGTTTCGGTAATTAAGTAATTCGTGTTTTTTATCGAACGGAAATAGTCCCCTGCAAAAGCAATTTCATTCCCCGTTAGGTCATCTTGTTGTCCGTGGTATACATTCACAGCCATTATATCCATTAACCTGGCACTTTCATGTTGATCAATGTCCTGTACTGCGGGCATAAAACAGTGAATAATAAACTGGTCATCGCGCTTGTACTCTCTAACAATAGCCGATTGCCATTTTAGAAAATCGGCTACTGCTTTTCGGTTATAACGTTCCCACTCCAGCTTATATCCGGTATTGGTAATACCGTCTCGTGGGGCCAGTTCTTCCCAACTGTCAATGGTCATTCCCCAATAATTCAGCCCCCAAATTTTATTGAGGTTTTGCGGTGTGTCAAATTTCTTTTTCAGGTAATTAACGAAACTAACCTGGAAATCGTAATTATTTACATTTCGTGAAGTCGTTTCGTTATCCACCTGGTAACCAATTATCCCGGGGTGTTTGGCATAATGCTCCATCATTTTCCGGATTATCCGTTCAGAGTAAAACAAGTATGTTGGGTTTGTAATATCCATATTCTGACGGATACCGTAATTAGCTTTTTCTCCTTTCTGATAGGTCAACAGGACTTCAGGATGCTTGTACCAAAGCCAGGCAGGTATGGAGTATGTTGGAGTACCAAGAATTACTTTGATACCTGCCTGGTGCATCTTATCAATGATGCGATCCATCCAGGCAAATTCAAATTCGCCATCACGAGGTTCAAATAGACTCCATGAGGATTCACCTACACGGACAACTGAAATTCCTGCTTCTTTCATCAGTCGGACATCTTCATCCAACCGTTCATATGGCATGTATTCGTGATAATATGCAGCCCCGTAGAGAATGTTGTCAAATTTCGCAGGTTGGCTTTTTGCTGCTGATGAGAACAGAAAAAGGCTAACGATTAAATAAAGAATTTTGTATTTCATAATGGAATGTATTAATATTTCCTACAAGTTTCAACTACTTATTATGTTAGGTTTTATTATTGTGTTACAAATTTAAATGTGCTTAATCCAAAAACCTGCTCCCCCTTCATAAATGTTTTGTCATCTTCCATTCGTTACTAACCTTATGGGTAACTTTTTATACAAAATAGCTCTTGTGTTTTTATTCTTTCACCTTCTTCGTCAGTGTATCTCGGATCATCTTCCTCAGTTCCAGTTGTTTATTTTCAACAACCCTCCTCGATGCAGGACGATAATACTCTGCATATCTGCACCTGGCCAAACTATAAGATAAATTATCATTATTGCCTTTTATATCTACTCCCAGTTTAATTGGCAATGGACAATCTACTACTGAAACATGGTAATCGAAACTAAGGTCAAAATTATGCCGTCCGGCTATCACCGCCTTGTATTTATCCATAACAATAAGGAATGGATAAATATCAATTTCGTTACGGAAGATAGTGAATTCAGCAGATAAAGAATCAACTTTGTTTACGGTTTTTTTATTGAATTTGAGCTTTTTGGCAATCTCGCTGAAAGTCTCCCCATCCATCAATACCAGGTTATTCCCTTTTATAGACGAGGCGCCTCTTAAAGTCGATTTCTTAATGTTATACAAAGAGTCCAGGTATGTCTCAACAGCAATGTGAAATTCCCCCGTTCCTCCAAATGATCGTAACATAGGCATCAGTGAATCAATATCAGGTATCATGGTTAATAATTCACCGATCTCAACATCGAGCATATGGTAATCCAGTCCAAGAAACAGATGGTTCTTTCGTGGAGTACGATACATAGCTGTTAGTTGCATCCTGGCAGCAGGGGTATCAAAGGTAAGTCCATCGAGCAACAGGATACCATCATGCAACTGCACATTACCAATAATATCAGTAGCCGTATCAACACCCAGGGTAGCCGTTTTAATATTGGTGCTAAGCAACACATCTATTCCCTTAGGTACCATGTACGGGCCTGTGTAAGTTGAATCACTGTCTGAAGCTTCAGGTTGTTCTACTGCTGTTGTATCTCCATTCCCGAGTCCGCTTGTAAGGGCCATTAATTGTGAAACATCGGTTGTCTTCGAAACAAAACTGAAGTTACCCTTCAGTATTGAATCGCCCCTGAAATATGATAATACGTTGTTTAAATTACCTGTTAATTGAAAATCAGACTTGTCAATTTGTATTATGCCTTCCTTAATATTAAATGTCTCGGGTTCGAAATTCATTTTTATTGAAGGGATCTCAATTGGATATGAAAGACCTGACATGGTGATAGTACCCTGATTCATGTCAATAAAACCTTTAACGAGCCATTGCAGAAAGATATCTTTTTGAGTATTGTCATTCAGGATGTCGGTGTCTATGTTGATTTTTTTAACCACAGCCGAATTTTGCCCGATGATGGTTTTTAATTGTTCACTATTGTAAGACAACTTGATCCTGGGTTGATCGGGCCTGTCAAAACTGGGAGATAATGATATTTTTCCAGAGGGTTTTGCAATTGCAATGCTCATGGTATCGATCTCAGCAAATAAAGAATCCATGTCAAAGGAGCATATTAAATCCGGTATCCTGGTAGTATCTCTTACATCGGATGTTTCCAGAGTGATAAATGCATTTTGAAGTGATGCATCATAGCTTTCAAGTTTTCCTGCTACCATGTTGTCCAGAAGGATGGTTGCAAAAGCAAATTTTGTGTTTTTTGCTGATGCTTTTCGGTTGGGCAATGCAAAATCAATTTTTGACCGGTCAGTTTTAAGCGATATACTATCGTAAGTAACATCAAAATCTGATAGGGTTACAGAACCTGACAACCTCATTCTTTCAAGCTGCATCTTCTTTAATTGGGACAAAGAAAAGGCTGCCTTAACCTTTCCGGCTGCCTTACCTTTGAGGTTTACCTTCATACTGTCAGGTATCATAGGATTCAACTCATCTAACGTTAATATGGTGTTCGTTGAAAGATTGCAGTGTATATCCGTGAAGAGGTGATTCACCAAACCTTCTATATAAAATGTTGAGCGGGGTGTTTTGGCATTGAACCGGTTGATACGCACAAATGAAAGGGAATCGGTTTTCAAATCGGAATAAAAAGTAACATCACCTTCAATATCATGTAATGGTAGCGGGAACCCGGCATATTTCATTATTCCTTTTTCCAGTAGCAGATGGATGTCCATCAGTGGCATGACGGAATTATTTAAGAGGCCTTTAATACTCCCCTGCGATGACAAAAGGCCATCACCATCAATCCCTTCGAAATATGGATGGAATGATGGCGGCACCAATGCCAGCATACTTTTAACCGGACAGGATGTAAATTTATAGCTGATATCGGTAATAATGTTCTGGTTGATGGTGTCATTCTCAACTGTACCATTTAGCAATAATTTCAGATCATTGATTGAAGCCGTTGCGTTTTTAAGCCTAATAAACTGACGCGATGGTATAACATCGACCGGAATATCGAACTGTACTGAAGCCTGTTGGAGGTATTTTTCTCCATCATATTCAAGCGAGATCCCGGACCTGCTCACCTGAACGATGCCGCTTATACTATCCTGTGTGATAGTTCCGGTAATTTTAGCGGTAAGGTCGCTTATGACCGTATTAAGCTTTAGTGAAAGATCATTATAATGAAAATTGACATCATTTAGTACAACATTCCTGATGTCAATAGTGGGTAACATTGTTTCTGAATCTGTCTCAGGGGGTGAAGTTGTATCTGTAGCTACGATGTCATAGTTGGTATTTCCCAGACTGTCTGAAAAAACATAAACAGATCCGCCGGTCAGCTCTAACCCGACCAGTATCAATTCTTTTTTTTTCAACCATGCGGCTGCATCAACAACACCAACGAGCTCTTTCACATTAACCAGCGTATCGCAGGGCGCATCCGCCACCGGATTAATTAATGCAAATTGTTTGACCTTAAATCCAAAATTCGGGAAGGTGCTGAAAAACGTTAATTCAACTTCACCAATTTCTGTTTGACAAGTGATGAATTTTTCAGCCTGTTTGCGAACAATGGGTGTAAACCGTTCAGGAGTGAAAACAAGCCACAACACAACGCTGATTGTAACAATCAGAACTGCAAAGAGCGATAAAACAGTAATAAAAAAAATCTTTCTGAATTTTTTCATAGCATATCCATTAACCTCATAGTTAAAATGTTATGGAGGTACTGTTCTTTCTAATTGGTAGCTTTGGTAAAAGAAAAGTTTTTCCCAAAATCATCATGATATTTTAATGATATAGAAGTTAATTCGGTTACAGTATAAATTTTGGGTACAGAACCAACAATTTCTAAAATATGGATATGTATCAGTGTCGATTTTACTAAGGTCCAGGTAAAAGCCTGTGCTTCTGCTTCGGTGACATCATCGTCTGTATCCCATGTAGTACCTGAGCCATTATCTAAATATTTATAGTATAAAGTTCCTGATTGCCATTTCCCGATCAATAAGGAATCATCGAAGGATTCTTCTTCTGGCTCGCAGGATACTGCCAGAAAAGAAATAACCAAACACATAGTGAGATAGGAAAGTGTCTTTTTCATCATAAGAGTATTGATTTTATGAGGTATTTTGAACACCCCGGATAAATAATCTTTCATTATAGTATTTATCTATTTTATATATAGAATTTCCCAATTGCAGTTTAATTCACAATGTTAAAAAAAAGTTGTTACATATTTCCGTTTCATGTCATAAATATTCAGCGTTTAGAGATGCTCAAATCTCACCTGATTAACCAGCCAATTAATCATTACCGACCGAGTTAGCTTGTGCTCTTATTTCTTGTCATAATGAAAACGACAAGCATATATCATAATATCAGAATCGTCCACTTGATAGACTAATCTATGCTCCAGGTCAATACGTCTTGACCAATATCCAGCGAGGTCAAATTTTAAAGGTTCAGGTTTGCCAATCCCCTCATAAGGAGTTCTTTGAATGTCCTTGATTAAGGCATTAATCTTCTTGAGAGTCTTCTTGTCTTTAGTCTGCCAGTAGATATAATCTTCCCAGGCATTTTTGGAAAAAGTAAGTTTCATCATTCCTCAATCAAGCTATGTTTAACCTTCTTTCCGGTTTTCATTTGCTCGATTGATTCAAAGAGTCTTTTGGCATTTTTCTTTGAGCTTAATAAATGCAAAGTCTCCATGATTGAATTATATTCGTTAAGAGATATTAAGACAGTCCCTTTTCCAGATCCTCTCTTGATAATTAAAGTCTCATTGTTATTTTCAACGCTATCAAGATAGTTTTTAAGTCCAGTCCTGAATTCAGTATAATTTGCTGCAATCATAAACCTGTTATTTTAAGTGTCTAATTAAGTACAAATATACGTACTTTATTGAGTTATTCCAAATATTTGTTAAAGATTGAGTCTCTATTTTCCTGTTTTGGATATTAATCTCGAAATCACTTAAGATTTGTCTGGAGATTCGTCTCCCTGTTAGTTTGGTTTTTGCCTCCCGTCCCGATAGCGAAGTCTGACCGTGCCAGCCGAAGCCGAAGGCTGAAGGCAACCGAGGACTCCGCAATGCTGGGGACGAGCTCGGCGCAGCCATTTAACAAAACCGACCTTATTGCACAAGTATTAATTTATTTATGATTATTGGCAGTTTAATTAATGGCCGGATCACTCACTCGTCCCATAAAAAGTATGGTGCCAGTAGATGACTCCCTGATAAAATAGAGGAAAGGATGGTCCAGTGTTATTGTTGTAACATTTAGGCCAGCACTACTTAATCCTATTTCAACAACTGTAGCGGCAGCAGCTTCGGTACCTTCCTCGTTTGTTTCAATAAATGTCTGATGCAATACCCTGCTTATCATTAGGCCCTGATCACTGATGTTGCTGAAGTTAGCCTGATCAGTGAAGGCTATACCCATACCAAGACCTTTAAGATCATCATTTAGAAGCCTCTTATACATATGTTTGAATCGTGGAATACTAAGATCTACCTGATGAGTATTTTCAGCGAGTAGACCCATCCACTCCTGCCACATTGAGGGATTGAGTGCATTGGCCACGTCACTGGTAGTCACATTCTCATCAGGCAAAACCACTACCATAGTGTAATTACCCTGACCATATGGAATTTCAACAATTGTTAAGTTATTGTGTCTAACCGCTTTCAAGTTCTCTGTCTGATGCATCATAGGAACTGTTTTTGAGGCAGAGGGAGTAACATAAAATGGTTCTTCTTTTGTATCAGCTTTGTCAAACTGATACCTCCACTTGCCGTTGAAATAGACAGCATTGATTAGAAGCATGGCAAGGTCAGGATTTAAATTATCTAACATCTCTGTTATCTTATCATGAGTCTTTTCTGCAATCCAACCATTAACAATATCTACTGCATTAGGATTTGTAACATCGATATCACGAGCCTCTGCTATATACCATGTTTTTAGATCTGTAATAAAGGGTTGTTTAACAATGAGTCGCTTTTCAACCCAAACCGAATTGGCTATTTCCATCACAACACGTTTATCTACTGGTACCATCTCTGTCATCAGCTTAAGGTACGTGTTATTTATCTGTTCAAGGGTTTTTTGCTCCAGTCCGAGTGTCTTTCTCATAGCCTCAAACGTTTCGCCTGCTGCACCATTGAGTGTCATAGAAAGGGCACTGGTAATGCTGAATGGAGAAATCATTATGTTCTCTGTCCCTTTGGCATCGGTAAGGATAGGTTTGAAAAGATCAAATGCAAACCTGTTTGCGGAGTCTATCACCTCCTTCTGATAAACCTCAGTAGTTATATTTACCGGATCACCAGACTGTTCAATTGTATCCTTTTTTTCACAGGATGTCAGTATAACCACTGAACTTACAAAGGCTACAAATAATCTCTCTTTGATAATGCTTTTCATTTTGGATGTTAGTTAGATTAACCTTACCGATACAAAAATTATACCAGTAATAAATTTTCTTCGTACTTTTTCAGTTAGCACAAGTATTTCTTTACAGCCCTATTGACTCTGTCTCGGCAGCAGGAATAGTCATGGTACACAAAGGTTAATAAGTTGTGACGCAGTTTCTCGCAAAGACTTTGGGGTCGATTACAAAGCTGTCCGGGCTGCCGACCGTGCCAGCCGAAGGCAATTACACCTGTATCGAATCACTCTTTATATAACCTATGGAAGTCAAGAATTTAACCATAAATTCCATCGTTGATAGGAAATCCGGGTTATCTCCTCCGTAATAATTGAAGAAACCATGATCACGTCCTTCATATGGTACTACATCACAACGATTGCCGTATTTTTTCATTTTCCCGAGGAAATTTATAGCCTGCTGGAACGGGACACTTAGATCAGATGTCCCATGAAATATAATCGTTGGTGGGGCACCTGAAATCACATGATGAATCGGAGAGATTTCGGATGCTTTGTTCACCCAATCATTAGCGATTTCCCCTGGTGTATTTTTAAAAGCTTCTGGAAGATCAAGAACTGGATTAAATAGCACCAATGCGTTGGGCACGGAGCTAACATTTAAATCCTCATTTTTATCATCATATTCTTTTATCAGGGCTGTACATGCTGCAAGATGTCCTCCTGCGCTACCACCTCCAGCTGCGATACGATTTTCGTCAACCCCTAACTCAGAAGCATGAGTTCTAACCCAGCGAATCGCTGACTTCGCATCAGCAACGCATTCAAAAGGAGTAACACCGTGCCGGTTTTTTACACGATAATCAGCAAGAACAGCTACCATACCACGCTCAACCAGATACTTACATTGGGGTTCAAACTGAGTAACTTTGCCTCCTGCGAAGCCGCCCCCGAAAAAAAAGACTATCGCAGGGAGTCTCTCTCCGTCTTTGCGGCCAGAGGGTTGAAAGATGTACAACTTTAGGTTTATATCACCGATGGTTTTATAAACTTTCGACTCCATCCCGGGTTGTTCAATTGGGATTTGGGAATAAGTCAAAACGGGTAATCCATTTATTAAAAGCAGAAATAAGTACTTTAATAGTTTATAATTCATAATAAATTTTTTGAAAAAATATATACATGATTTAGCCTATTGAACTATGGTCTCTTTTTAATTTTTGTAACTTGTGTTTTCGGCTTGCTATGCCACCTAACGACCTTGTTATAGTTATTTTACATTTATCTCCAGCTGTTTTCCTAATCCTGTTTCAATTATCTTTCTGAGCGTGTCAAGTTCTATATCAGATCTGTCGTTCTCAATTCTAGAGATATAGTTTCTAGAAGTACCACTCTTTATAGCTAATTCTTTCTGTGTTAATCCAGATTTAATCCTGGTGTCTCGGACGAGTCGTCCAATTTTGGAGGTTATCCCAGTTACTTCTGTGCTACTGTACTTTAACAAAACATCAGCACCAATTTCAAATGGGACTTTTACTTTTTTACTGTTTTTATCCGTAATGAATTGTTCAACGTTACTCCATGAGAGAGTATTGTTTTTTAATTCAGCCTTTGCAAATTCATCAGCGTTTTTAAGAATCATGATAGGAGAGTCATTATTAATCTCTAATTTTTTGAAGACTTTTTTAAAATCAATAATTCTGGATTCTCCATTATTGAAAACAACTGAAATTGATAATCCTTTAATCCAGTTAATTTTCAAAACCCTTGGTATTTTAATATTTCGTCTCATTGTAGATTTGGATTTAATTCATAAAAAACTTTAAGTGCCCAATCTGAGTTAGCAGATAACCAGTCGAATACACTCCTCAATTGTTTATTTGGTAACTCTCCAGCATAAATGTCCTTGGTCTCAATTACGATTAAAATTTCAAATTCGTTATAGCTTGCATGTATATGAGGTGGCCTATGTTCTCCATTGTATACATTTATCTTAATTCCATTGAAGTTATCAATTGTTGGCATTCAGTCATTTTTACAAAGGTATCTAATTGGGTACATATTGACAAATATATTTCGGGATATTTTAATTTAGTCTGACAATTAATCCTGAAAGATGGTACAAAGTTGTCTCGTTATAAAAAATTTGTCAAAGTGATCAATCCAGATAAACGACGAGAAGTCCTCCTGGGATAGAAATTTTGTAAGAGTAAAAAGTCCCGGTAGATGGCCGCGAAATTATCTCGTCGGCCGGCAACCCTATTGACTTTGTCTCGGCAGCAGGAGTAGTCATGGTACACAAAGTTTTATAAGTTGTGATGTGGTTTCTCGCATAGACTTATTGAGCTGATTGAGAAGTTGTCCGGGCTGCTGAAGGCAACCGAGGACCGACCACAATTTCCTTTGCGAAGCAAATTGAAATGATCATTCGGTCCGAGCTCGGCGAAGCCAATTACCCATAGCAACATCCGTGTTAGGTGTTGTAGTAATTTTAAATCAAGCAGTTAGCTCTTATGTTAATTGTCAGGGTTACAATTTTTCGAATGCATGACAAATAAAATTGTCGCTGTCTCGCTGGTCATACCTATTTAAGTTGCATAAGACGTCATCCTCCAATCCAGGTTCGTAGTTTTTTAAGCATGTCAGACATAGAGAAGGCATTTTAATTAGGTCAGGATTGATTTCGTATCCGTCATCGGTGAAGATGCCCGCAATCTTTGTAACATCCATGTCATCGATATGTTTTCGGCCTTTACTATCTGTTTTATTAAGTGCTGTATCAATTTCATAATCACCTGTTGGATGACTCTCTCCAGTGATGCAGGTAAAACAACTATTCCCAGCTTGAGCGGAGCCTATAACCCAAATGTCATTTCCGCAATGACATTTTGAACCTTTTTTGTAGGCTTCAAGTGCAGCCTCTAATCGTACTCTGAGAATCTTTTCGTTTTCAGAGGGATTACTTTTCATGTGTAATTTTACATACTTATCAATCGAAATTGGAACGAATGCCATAATAAAGGGTTTTGTTTTGAAAGATATTACAATTTTTGTAATCGAAAAAGAGTAAACCAATTGTCATGATAAATTCTATAAATGGCATAAGTTGGTGGTATCCAAAACTATAACACCTAACGGGAGTTTGTCTATTAACCTTTCCAGGGAGTTAAATATTCTTCTGATTCAGGCAGGTATAAGCAAACCTGGGAATTTGATATTCCTGACTGATAGCCGGGGGAAAAGTGTCTTAGAATGCAATAAACATAAACCCCACATCGGAGCTTGCACGGCTTATTCCTTTCTTTGTAAGAATATAACTGAACCCCCATTGTCGTTTTATTGTACCGAAAGGATGCTCAACTATAGCCTGACGTCTTTTATAGAGGTGTTCTTTCTCCTGATAAGATTTACGATTTCTTTCGTAATATTCTGCAAAAGTGGTTCTTGAAAGGATCCTTCCATTTTTTGATCTTGTGCATTTCGTGTGTACCGGACGGCCGTTTTCGATATAGTCCATTCTGAATCCATAATCTTTAATAGAAAGGCTATCAGCAAAAAGGGTAGGTTTTTAGACAGTCTGACGGCCCGGCGGTAGGAGTAGTTAGCAAACTAATTACACCTACCATCCGTGTTATAGGCTGGCTTTTATTCCTGGCCCGGTACCTGTAAATTGTCTCGTTATAATTATTTTGTTTTAATCTATAATAGTCTGAGAAGTCCAGTTTTGATAAGATAATTGGCATGGGGCAGAATCTTTTTTTTAATCAAGGGAGGGAGAAAAATTTAAAATTCTATGTGGTTAGCAGGCACACTCTTTGCCAAGCTTTGGTGAACACGATGGCGAATGAGGCTTGGCAATGTGTGTGACTGCTTTTGTTTTGCAATTGCCAAAGCTCTAAAAATCCTTATTCCATAGGGGTAATCTCCCATAAATTTCGAAAAATCGCTGAATTAACAGACTTTCAACAAACCCGGGGAGATCTTTATGTTTTGTATCAAATGTTACAAACCAATAAATATCTAATGCATCTATATTTTCTTTCAAAATCCGAGATTCAAAAAAGTCCTGTCTGTAAAATCCTTCTTGCTTATTATTCAGGCAACCGTTTAATCCTAGATCTTTAAATTGCCCATTTTGTTGTATCGTACCAGATTTGCCAATATAAACAAGTTCGATTCTACCATTTGATAAACGAATAATATAATAAACACCGGGTAAGTCAGGAACGCTTTTGCTTACTTGCTTTAGGTTATCTCCTTTTTTAAAAAAGAAATGTCCATTATTCTTATATTTTTTTATCTCATCAAACATTCTTAAAGACTGTATTTTAATATTGCTTATGAAAATTATTCATGATTAAACCGTTGGATCAGATTAATGGAAATGAACTTAATTCAATCGTGCAGTCGACATCTTGTGTGGGCCTGATATCTGATGAAGCAGGATCGTCTGCATATAATTCTGCAACAGCACCTCCCACAAATACTATATCGTCCTTTAGTTCTTTTAAACCATCTGCCACAGTTTGCAGCATTTCAATATTATCGGTTGGCATATTTCATTCTTTTTTCTAATTCTTCTATTGCAATTTTAATTTCTCTTGCCCGGCCAACTCTTAGAGTGTCAGTAATCGCAAGTAACTCATAAAAAGATTTGTCTTTTTGTGCAACCTCTGGTATAGTTTTATAAAGAGGCTCTATTGCCTGGCCTCTTTTATCTCCCTTTGCATATGGCCAAACATATATATCTCCACCTTGAGAAATGGTTTCACTTATTGGAGGTGCAGAATGTGCAGTTGGTATACCCCGGACAATTGCTCCTGGTTCAACCGGGAATATATACTTTAATCCGTAAATCAGAAATTCTATAAATGAATTAGGATTAACACTTTTCTTTTTACCATCAATTAGTTTGGCAATTTTACTTCTGTTTAATGCTTCAGATACTTCCGAAGGACTTAAATGAAGTGCATTAGCGATATCAATATTACGCCATTCCTGATTTTGCATTGAAATAATTTTCAACAACACTACAATGTCTTGAGGACGCATTCCATTATGTTTCTTCATAGCCATTATTATTGATTCGCGATTCGCGAATTGCAAATATAGTACTTAAATTAACTCACACAAAATATAAAGATCTGGTATTTAGTTCAATTGCAGTAAGAGTACCATATCCAGGCATATTTGAATAAACACAACCTGTATCAAGATTAATCACATTGTTATTACTATGAACTATTTTTTTACAGGCATCCACCGGAATAGGCCGATGTGCATGAATAATAATTTTATTTATGAGCGAAGGATTCTCATAAGTCTTCCTGCACACCCAAATCATAGAATATTTATCTGCAAAAGGATTAATATCAGTATTATTAAATCCTGCATGAACAAAAAGGTATTCTTCAAAAGCATAATAGGAGGACAATCCTTTGAAAAATTCAATGTACTTTGGTTCAATATCTTTCAAAGAGGTTATATTAAAGCTCTTTAATGTTTCAGAACCTCCATTCTGAATCCATTCTGAAACAAGTTCTTCATTCTTATAAGCATCAAGTAGCATTGCTTCATGATTTCCTAAGAGTGGAACGATATCAAAACCTTTAGCCTGAAGGTCAATTATATAATCGATAACTTCTTGGCTTTGAGTCCCTCTGTCAATGTAGTCGCCGAGTAGAATAATCTTATCGCCTTCCTTGATCTGAATTTTTTGTTCTAACAAGGTTTGGAATGCATCAAAACATCCATGTATATCTCCAATAGCAAACAGTCTTTTATTCATTTGCTGCTGTTTTCATCATTTTTGTAAGTGATGTCTGGAAAAAGCCATGGGTTGTCTATTGCAAGCCACCCTTTGGCAATGCACAGCAAATTGTTAAATATCTTGGCCAGTACTCTCATCGGGTTGCCATCAGTAATCATCGCATAAAGAATATCAGTGATGCAGGAGTTACCTTCTTTTACAAGGACTACAGGGACGAAAGCAGAATAAAACCGACAACATTATCCGGGGTTAAATTCCTGCGACGGTTCTGCATGCATATTCTGCCCAGGCGGTTTGTTAAGATCCGAGCACCCACAAATGTGCTTTATCCGACAAAAATATTATTGTGTTGATTATGGCCATTTTAAACTACATCAACATATAACCCCGAAACCACCCAACAGCTCTGAAATGAGGCTTCAAATGGAACACGAATAACGGTGGTAAGTGCATAGAATATGGTCAGGTGACCGGATGTAGTGCAACGTGTGACTTCATTCCTGGCACTCCATGCCAAATGAAGTCCTCTTTATTATGTGTAGGGTAAATTTTAAAATTGTCGAGATGTATGATAGTTTGTCGTCAAGTAATCTTTCTTGTTGTCAAGGATGGCAAGGCTGGAAGGCTCTTTTGCAGCTTTTGGTCAAAGGTTGGACGGTGTGAGCTGCAAATGTGCCTGACAGGGGATAGGTTTTTCTTATTAATTTAATCCTTTGTTAATCGTAATATTAAGTCTTTTATTAATAGGTACAAGTTTCCAAAATATTATTGCTTAATCCTTTAAATTAGCAATCAACTTCTCTACATCATTTTTTTCATCTTCTATTTGTACACCCAAATAGGATTGTTCTATAAGATGGTTTAGTAATTGAAGACTTTTCTGTGCTTCTAAAAGTGCCTTAGCCTTTTGGTTAAGTAATTCTAATTGATTGGCATAATGATAATGCATCGCTGCCAAGTCATGAATATATGTTTGCGATGAGTTTATTTCACAACATTTCTCCATTGTTTTAAGAGATTTTTCATAGAAAATAAGCGCTTCTTCGTGTTTCTCAAATGAATTGAAGTCATTAGCTACGAAAAAGTATATTCTAGATAAACCTTCAAGAGAAATGCAATCTTCATAAATATAAATATATGAAGTACTTTTATTAATCCATAATAGACTTAATCCGTGTGCTTCTTCTCTCTTATCATTTGCTTTTAGATTCAGGATTTCTTCAATTGCTTTGTGTTGAAGATTAGGAAAATCTAATTCTGATATCTCGAGTTCTGAGAAGTAATCAATTTCTCTTTCAGTTGTTGCTAAAGGAATATTCTTTTCCAAAGAAGTTTTTTTAATCCAATTTCCTAAGTTATCATATATGTAGGTGTATTTTATTTCTTCATTTTCCTCAGGCTTTGTTAAGTTGTAAAATTCTCTCCTTAATAGATTTCCAAAATCGTCATATTCAAATATGAATTTCCGATCAATTATACCTTCAATATCATACTCCTCAATCATAATTTCTTCACCCTTATTATTATACGTTTTGGTAACGCTTAATCTATCATTTGAATCATATTTGGCACTTTTGATTAGTTTCCCACCCTCATCATATAAATAGTTTGTACGTTTGGTTATAAATTCGTTATAAGACTCCGTTTCTTCAATTTTTTGATTTTGAGAATTATACTTGATTGAGACTTTCGTTCTACAAAGTCCAGACGATATATTTTTTTTATATTCAATCAAATTTTCATGTGTATCATATTTGTAATTCTGGTGCCATAATAAACCATCTTGTTCTTGAATATTAGCATGAATGGGTTTGCCAGACTTATTATATTCAAAAATTGTCTTACGTCTTAGGGTTCCATTTTTATAGCAACTATATATCTCAATCAGATTACCCACTAAGTCATATTTTTGTATTGTCCACCGGCTTTGAGGATCATATGGATTGTCACTAAAATAGGCTTCATTTTTCTCAATTAGATGTCCTTTATCAGTAAATGTCTTGGTTATTATGGATTCTTTTTCCAATTTTTGATTATTATTAGAAACATCTGGTAGGTTATAGCATGTTTCTTTTATAGACCTAACTATTTTAAATAATTTTGTTTTTGAGTGATCCATTTTTATCGTTAGATTTATTTTAAGTTTGGTATGATCTGTAATTCGAACTACTTTCCTGGATTTGGTTGAAGGCAAAGAAATATTTCAATTTGTTGTGCCCCGCTTTATTTAAACTCCCTCCATTCAATATTTTTACACAGTCCTGCTAAATCAGGAAACATTGAAAAATAGTTAATCCCTACAATATCAAGCTTTTTAATAATTTCTGTTCTTAATTCTACTTTACGACTTTAGTTTTTGTTTCCCACAAATCTTCATACCTGTAATACCTATCAATATCTTTTTGTCTATTATAATGCCTTATTTTCATCTGTTCCAGCCTTTTATCGTATTGTTCC
>Ga0307377_10002597_pt1 | contig 21152 bp, 24 predicted proteins | sample TR3MG_FD_202535 | JGI IMG/M metagenome (GOLD analysis project Ga0307377, IMG submission 202535) | Soil microbial communities from Risofladan, Vaasa, Finland - TR-3 | ecosystem: Environmental > Terrestrial > Soil > Coastal area > Acid sulfate soil | place: Finland: Risofladan, Vaasa | collected...
AAAAAGGGAAAACGATAAGGCCATTTAGCTTGTTTTCTTAAAGGAATATATCAATTAAATTAAGAATTAAGTTGGTATGAGTTGGATGTCAGAATAGAGATTCAGGAGTGGAGACATAATGATCTTTTGGGATAATTTTGAATATGGTGTTTGGCGACTCCTGGGTCATTGGTTTGGCAATCGGGAACAGTATCAGAAGGAGCAGAATCCATGTGTTCATGCTGTTATTGAGTGGCATTCCAAAGATCCCGAGAACAGAGGGTATGTCTGGTATTATGTTCGCGGGATAAAGGAGTCTCAGTACTGTCATGCTGTTGGATATACTTATGATGCTAATGGAGAGAGGAGTTATTACGATATTCAACAAGGATTCATTCGGCTAACTGATGCTGAATTGGCAACGATTTATCTGGACATTAAACCGGCGAATTCACTATCATGAGTTGGTATAAGAAATCTCAACATCAAAGTGCTATAAACGGCAAATCTAAACAATCTGCCAGAAATTTCATTTATCGTATTGTTGGAGATTTAACCAAGGGTGTTTTTAGAGATGAGGATTGGAGTAATGTAAATGCTATATGGAAGCGGCTTGATGAATACCGTATCGAGAATAACTTAGTTGATACTGAGTATTTTAAGGATGGAAGGGGAGATCTTGCCGGGAAGATGTGGAAATTTGAAGTTCCTTTTGTTAATAATAAAGGCAAGCCATCTGTTTTGTATGGAACTTTAACGGCTCATTTTGCTGGCACTGTTTTAGACCCCACTTCGGTATATGATATTTCTTTTGTGATATAAGGGAATGTTTTAAAAAGACCCTGATTAATTTCGGGGTCTTTTTTTATCCAGAAGGAGGAACCATTGTCTGATCGGTTTGTTGAATCACTCCTTGGTCTGGTGTAGACGGGACTGGTTGAGTTGGTAGTGGGGCGGGTTGTTTGGCTTGTTGCTCTTGTGGTGCTTGTGGTGCTTGTGGTGCTTTGGTAAGAATGGTTTTTAATTGGCTTGGATTTATTTGTCCTAATACATCAAGTATAGAATAAAGAATTGCTTTGCTTCGTTGATTCTGCATAATGTCTCCAATTTCAGGAGCTACTTGCAACAATCTCCCTCTTATCTGCATGAGTATTTGATTCTCTTCGGGAGTTATTTGCATTGATTGAGTTAGTTTCTTGATCTTCATTTTGATTCCCTCACAGCTTGATTTTGACTCCCGACTTCCATCCCTCAAATGGTGCAGTAAAATCTATAATTTTTACAATTCGTTTTTGAAAATCTAGTTTCTTTATTTTCTTTTTTGCCCATTTTCCATATGTTTCAGAAGACATTTGGGTATACAAGACCTTGTTTTTGTTTACGAAGAGTCTAACCCCACCATTTTTGATAATATATTTTATCAGATTATTGGGTCGTGAACAAAGGTTTTCTTGAAGCGCAAATCCATTAAGGTTCAGTAGGGTTGATATTAGGGAGGTGTTTTGTTTTACTATTGAAAAGTGGTTTGTTCCATGGAGGAGGATACCGTTTTTCAAAAGCCAGTAATTACCCCTTAAGCTTTCTGGAGCTTCTCTAGCATTTTGTTCTTTTATAATATCTTTGCCGGTTATCTTTCTCCATGCCCAATCTACAGTTTCAAAAAGAATCTTATTTTCTGCTTCTGAGTAATCTCGTTTTACTATACGTGGAGATGGAAGGCTTTTGATTGCTCCGGCTATTTTTTTATCTAATGAAGGATTGTCTTTAAGGAATAATTTGAGGGATTCGATATAGGTGGCAAGGATGTCTGGGTTTGGGATGTCGTTTTCATTCACGGCTATTTTTGTTATCTTGGCATTCATGTAGGCAGCTTTCTCAACATTTACTTCTTTTTTCTCTTCTTTTTTCCTCTTTTTGGCTTTCTGTATCTCATCGTAGACATAATTAACGAATGCGAATAATGGTTCGTAATCGTTTTGTCTTTCTTCTAGTTCTTTTTCGTAAGCTTCTGTTTTTTCTCTATATTCTTCGAGGGCTTCATTGTAGGCATCTTCATCAAATAGTGGTTGGGGTGGTTCGACTCCTTCCATTGAAAGTTGGTTTGGGTCAGGGGGTGTTATGAAATCTTCTTTATCTGGTTCATCGTCTTCGTCCAGTCTTGGGTTTTCAAGTTGCATATAGGGTTCGGCATCAAACCACCATTCATCAACATCTCCACTGAAGCTTTTCCATGTCTTGACGGGCTTTCCTGTTTTTCTATTGGTAACTGTTGTTTCAAATCCTGTTAGTGCAGCTTCTAGTTCGTCTAATTCGTTGTGTTGATCGGCATAGTTTATAACATTATCGATACATTTTTCAGCAACCCCTCGATACCAATAAGATCCGGCATCTCCTTCAGAGTGACTATCTAATATATTTTGGTAATATGTTTCTGCATCTCCACCAATTCCAGAGATGTTTGTGGTAAGCCCGTAGTCATCAAATTGATTATAATCCCCCAAGTCTCTTACAGTAACTTTTTCTCCATATCCGTCATCCATAGGGTCAAACTCATAACCAATTGTCTTTAGGTGATCAAACCATTCTTTAATCATGGCTTTATATTCTGGAATGGGTTCGGCGTTTTGTTTGCCCTGTATTTGTTTGACAGCTATTCCCGCGTCTTTTGGATTGGGTTGGTTTTTATCTTTGTAATATATTTCTGTTTCTATCGTGACATGGGGTTCGTTTTTTGGATCTCTTAATGAGAATATATTTGAGCGACCCTCAGCAATATCTCTACTATAACCTCCGACGCAATGACCCATGTTGTTTCCCTCTGGTTCGCAATCTCCAGGACTTAGTTCAACTATTTCCCACCCATTAGAAAGTGTATGCCAAACCTTATGAGTCTTGTATTTCAGCCCTTCCTCTTCGGCTTTTCTAGCTAATTCTTGATGCCATGTTTTCGAAGATTCTAATGCCCGATCTAAACTGTATTGTAATAAATCTGGATTTGTTGCTTTTGCCCAGTCGAATATTTCTTTAATCAAAGACTCTCTCATGTTCAATTTAAAAACTTGCACTACAACGGATGTATGTTCTGGTAATTCTTTTTGAAAGTTCTTTTTATAATGTGCTATTATTTCTCTCGCAAGCCATACTGAATATTTTGGACTTACAGACACAGCATAATCTATGACTTCCTCTGGATAACCTTGTTTCCTGAGATAATCTTTCTTTGTATCAGTTCCAATCTCTTTAATTTTGTCTAGGGGTAGTGATGGATTTTTACGTATTTTTCTCAAGATAATTTTACGACTATCTCCGTCCAGAGAAAGAAGATAGTCTAATGTCTTTTGGAGATCTGCAGGAGGAACACCAATTTTTTCTAAGTATTCTATATTTTGGGCTATCTTATAGATTTTCATTACAACTCCTCTTAAACTTACTTAGGAGCTTCTTGTTATGGACTTCATCGGGAAGCATATCTATTGCATTTTTAAAGATTCCTGGGGCTATTTTAAGCATCCTGTGGGCTATTTCTTCAATAATCTTATCTTCGGTAGGAGTATTTCCCAATAAGAGCATTCCAACGACACTTGAGCATAGAACTGGGTTAAAAAAGTCTTTTTCTGCTCTGTCGAAAATGTGTTGTAGAAGGTTGTTGTCCCAATATTTTTCATGGTCTGTAAGAACCAATTTGTACATAGTTGAGGCTATTAAATTTATAGATTCCTCGTCATTATAGTCATTGGAAAACATTTTGATTGTAGAGAAGGCTTCATAGTATTTTTTTTCATTCATCATGTCATTGATATCTTTTGTTTTTTGTTCTATAAGATGGTTTGGACATGTTGTTGGATGCTTTTCTTTGTTTTTAGATGCTTGCTTTTTGTAGTTGCTGAAGTCTTGATCTTTATATCTCTCTAATAATTTTTGAGAAGCTTCTTCTTTTGTTATATCTGGGTTTTCGTCCATTAAGTCTTTAACAAATTCTGTAAGCTCAGACATCCAAGCTCCAGGTTTGATATTAAGAACTTGCATAATCTCATGGCCGTTAAGAATAGGAGTAATAGTAGACTTATCTGGAGTAGCTTGCATCGAGATCATAGCTTCGTTTAGTTGGCTTTCTAGCTCTCTGTATTTTTGAGTAAGTTCTGGATCTATGTCCATTCCTTTAGATTGGGCATCTGCAAGGGCAATATTGAATACATCAACCCAGTTCAAGCCCTTCTCTCCCATTTCCCTGATAAATTTTCTCATGGCTTTTCCACCACCTCCAGGGCCTTCTACAAATCGGTGTGGACGCATATGGTGCCTGGCGAGCAACCCAACTTGTTTCATCATATTGCTTTCCATGTGTAGGTAGCGCATGATATGTTCAGAAATTTCTCTACTTTCCATTTCATGACCAATATAAGATGTTCTGCCAGGATAAGATTTGCTGTCCGTATGTATATCTTTGAAAAGTTTACCTATGTCGTGCATTATAGTTGATAGAAGCATGATAACACGTTTTTCTTCTGGTAAATCGGGCATATTAGCCATGAGATTTTTGGCGACTTGCATAGTATGTTGCCAAAGGGTCAGTAAATGATGGGGATTATTCTGTTCCATCTCTAATGTTTCCATATGGCCTTCGTATTTCGTTCCAGTAAGAGCTTGGGTAATGATGTCCTGCCAAATGCCTGTATCTTTCAAGAGTTGGAGAGCATAATCTGAGTTTGGATTTTTCAGTATCTTGACAATTTCATCCCCGATTCTTTCTTTGGCCAATGCTTTAGGAACATTCATTTTTACGATTTTCTCTCTGATATCTGGATCCATCATAGCCTTGTATGTTTCTGGATCTATTTTGCCGTTGTATTTTGCTGCAAATCTTATTGTACGAATGACTCTTAGGGGATCTTCGAAGAATCTATCTAATGGGTTGCCGGGTGTTCGTATAGTTCCTGATATTAAGTCTTTGATTCCTTGTCCTGTAAAGTCTACTACTTTGTTGTTTGATATATCGTAAAATATGGCGTTTATAGTCAGGTCTCTTCTGCTGGCATCTTCTTGAGGAGTGGCAGGTTTTATTTCTGTTGGCACTCTTGATTCGTTGTTGTACACTTCTGATCTGGCTCTAGCGAAATCTAGTTCTTGTTCGGTACCGGAAGATAATGGAACATACATTTTGGCCGTTTCCACATGTTTACTTTTCTCAGGGTTGGATCGAATGACATGTGGGTTTTTTAATCCGAGTTCACGAGCTAGCATGTGGGCAAAATCTTCTCCAGAAAGGTTGGAAAGGACGATGTCGATGTCGTTTGAGGGTATGCCTAGTAGTTTGTCCCTCACCCAGCCGCCAGCCACGAATGCCTCTGTCGAAGGAGTGTATTTTTCTATCACGTTTTTTATGACAGAAAATACCTCTTTTTCGTCGGAGGTTAGTGTGTTATGAATATTGGCATCTACATTTGGCATAGTACTTATATTATTCGACAAAAGTTAGGAAAATCCTGTTATTAATCGGCGTAATCGAAGTACCACTTAAAACGAACTATTCCTACTCCAAATTCGTGGTCTGTGGGGAGTGTAACGTTTATGTAGACGTATTGGGAATTGTTTTTATTGATGGTTGGAATAGATATATTGTAAGGACTTGATGAAGATTTTGTTGTGTTTACTCCTTCAAAGTATTCAGACGGCTCTATGTCTACCCTTAGGTTTTGAGAGTAGCTTATTCCGAATAGGTCATCAGCAAACGTTATTCCACCCGCATTTGTTAGTCCCAATTTGATGTTTCCAATAGCTGAAGCATATGGGATTTTTAGTTGAATGATTAATGTCTTGGACGTTTCTCCAGGAGCGAGTGTTCCGAACGTTAAAGTATTGGCTCTTTCATTGTCAATTGTTTCGTCACTGTCGCTGGCATTTGTTCCTGACAATTGAATAGATTGTCCATTTGAAAACTCATAGAATACTGTTTCGACATGAGATAATGGAGTTGGAGGAAGAGTGGTCGTGGTGGTTGTTGTCGTTGGAGTACTTGTGGTTGTTGAGGTTGAAGGTGTTGTTGTCGTTGTGGTCGTTGTGGGTGTACTTGTTGTTGAGGATGTTGTTGTGGTAGTAGTAACGGGAGTTTCAGAATGAAGAATATAAATGACTGCTTGGGTACCTGTAGATCGTTGTATTGGCACATAATAAAGTTGATTACTATCGAAAAAATGTCCAAGAATCGGAGTTTTTTCAATTGTGTCTGTGGTTGTGGCCCCGGTCCGAAATGAACTTAAATAATTTCCACTTGTGTCAACAATATATATGTTATCCCCAGTAGAGTTATCCGATGCGATATATATGTTTTCGTCTGCATCAATAATGGGAGAGATTGAGCTATTTGGAAAGATAGAAAGATCCCATAATTGAGTATAAGAGTTTCCATCGTCTTGTATCGCGTATAAGTGATTATCTACTCTATAATAAATTATACCATTTGTATCAATAGTTGGAGAGGAGATATTTGTTCCGGTAACAGCATGTCGCCATTTTTGAGCCATGTCTGCATTAAGAACTTTTACTAGGCCATAACGAGTTGTAATATAAATACTGCTTTTGGTTGTTCCATATGCAATTCCAGCAGGATACATGTTTACGTCTGATCCAGAGGGTTGTAATGCCAGTGTTACATTTTGAGTAAAATCGTCTTTGTTGGCTCTAAATAATCTTGTTCCGCCTGAGTCAGGATTTAAAGTTAAAAACACGCTGTAGGCGAAGTACACGTATGTATTTGTATCATCAGATATAACTTCTGTTGACATAACGTCGTTGTTGTTTGGCCATGTTGACCATTCTTCATCGTTTATATAAACTGTTTCTTCAAGTGTTCCAGTTGTTTTTATCCTATTTAAATAGACTCGTCTTCGTCTGACTCCAGAATATTGCAGTCTACTATGAGCTGCAAATAAATTGCCCCCAATTGGTAATATGTGGCTTCGTCCTTGAAATTCGGTACCTATCATATCTGTTCCGAATAAATAGGTCCATCTTTCTGTTCCGTCTTGGGAATTTAAGGCATATAGAGTATTTGCAAAATCAGGATTGTCGTTGGCGGTTATTACGTATATACTTTCTGAGTCACTAGATATTGATATGCGTTGATCTATATCGGTGGCGACGCTCCATAGAGTGCCAGATGACCAATAATTGTTTCCATCTGAATCTGTAGCAATGATTATATGATTGTTTCCACTTCTAATTCCAAGGTAGATAATTTCTTGGTCAAGGATTTCAGAATAGGCAATTACGGCTTCGCTTTCAGGTTTAGTTGAAGTTCCTAAAAAGGCTGCTGCTTTTAAATCATATCCTCCTGGCCGATATGGACATTTTCCAGTACCCTGATCGTCATACCTGTTTAGAGGCCAAACTGGAGTGAAATCTGCCATTATTCTATTTCCACTGAGATATTATTGGTTTTTTCATCAACACGAATTCTAACTATATTATTTCCTAATTTGAATGCAAAATACCTTGATTCTATTTGGACATTTTCACCATTCAAATCAGCGCTGGCGGTTTTGGCCTGTATATATTCGCTCATGTTTGATGGAAGGGAAATAATTTGCCCGTTGTTATTAAATTCTAGTTTTGAAACATTGTCTTTAATATCATCCCATTTTACATTATCTGTTTCTAGGAACATTTTTTTGTTATTCGCCGTAGCCATCCAATATTTCATTTTATCTCCTTAATAGTCTTGTCTTGCTGTTCCAAGCCACCATTTTTTCCTATTTTCATGACGAACATTTATGGCTTGTATCATGTCAATGTATTTTTTTGCATTTCCCCAATATTCATTTTCTTGGTAATAGTCGCCATCTCGTACTAAAATATCAGGACTTGCATTCAGTTGGTGTCGTATATCTAAAACAGGACCGTCCATAAATTTATCAGCGCAGAGATGTTTCTCTATTACAATCTCGTCTTTATCATATTTGTCTTTGAGCGGTTCGATGTTTAAAAGCGGTTCAAATTTATATTTTCTTTCTTGTCGAAGTAACTCTAGTTTTTTTGAGAAGACTCTTTGCAGTAAATCCTTTTTTCCAAAACATGTACTGAGCAAGAATGTTCTCATGGCTACATCGAAGAATCCAAATTCATTTAAAAAGCAGCTTGCAAAAGAGCAGTAGGCAAATGGATATTGATATGTTATGAGGCACTTCTTGACGGCGTTAATGTATCCCTTTGGGTAAAAGCAGTCATGTTCCATTAACACGATGTTATCATTAGAGGCTTGTTCTAAAGAGAAGAGAATTTGCTTGAATATTGATTCGTAAGAGTAAGGTAATTTTCCTACCACAAAATTTTTATACTTCGACTCTATTCTTAAGTCTTTAACAACATAGTTATAAATATCCGATCTGTAGAATTCATTTTTAGATGCGTTAAAATCATCTTTGTATATTGGAGAGTGGATCAATGGGGAGTCTATATAATCTTTAAGTAGAGGGAAATGAGAGGTTATGATAAGTTCGCAATCGTTCTCAGAAGCATGGCGAATTGCTCCCTCTAAACTCTCCTCGAGAATCAAGGGAGATACAAGGTTGTTGGTATAGAAGAATATTGATATGTTTTCCATGATTTTATAAATATATTATACATTATTTTGTATAATAACTGTGAAAATCTATGAGTCCATTAAAATCAGCATATGACTTAGCTTGTGAAAGAATCATTGCCCCCAAGAATATCAGGAGGGATTATGAACCTGAAGACGAGCCTCTAGATTTCGTGGATATCCCAGAATTTTCGAATAGATCGGATTTAGTATTAGATAACAACGAGACTAAGTTGATATTAGATCCAAAAGCTGCACGAGAAGAAAAAAAACAGGAGAAGGAGTTTTTAGACATTCAGGTTCAAGAAGCTCATTCTATAAGCTATGGGGACAAAATAATGGAAGTTTGTTGGAATGGTAATTTTCTGGACTACGGCGGATTTGCTAGAATGAACAGAACCATGGCTTTTGGACTTTCCAATAGAAATGTCAAGGTTAAGATTGAGATAGAACCTTATTTGGATCATGTCAACGAAGCAACAAAAAACGAACTCAAGAGACTGTCCAATATTCAAATTTCTAAAACTGCCCCTAAGGTTTTTGGAGCTACCATTCCTATAAATTTAAGTTGTGGTGGAAAGAAAATACTTTATACGATGATAGAGACTTCTGAGAAAGTTCATCCTGATTATGCAGGCAAATTGAATCTCGTTGATGAAATATGGGTTGCTACTGAATATGGAAAAAGTATTTTAAAGAAAAGTAATGTCCATCCACCGATTTATGTGATGCCACTTGGAGTAGATATTAAGCGTTATAATTCTAATGCTGGGCTTATGGATTTTGGTCCATCTATGAAGAAATTTAAGTTTGTCAGTGTTTTTAGATGGGGATACCGAAAAGGATATGACATTTTATTGAGAGCTTACATGAGAGAATTTTCCGCAGAAGATGACGTTAGTCTCATTCTTGTTTCTAGGCCAGTTTTAACCCCAGAAGAGAATGGAAACAAATCTATTATAGAAGATTTTAACGACATCAAGCAGTCTATTGGGAGAGCAGAAAATGAACTTCCTCATGTTGCTCTATATGGGAATAAAATCGGAGAAAGAGACATGCCGAAGATATACAACTCCGCAGATGCCTTTGTTCTTTTTTCAAGAGGAGAGGGATTCGGATTGATATACATAGAGGCCGGCGCATGTGGTATTCCAGTTATAGGAACCAAGTGCTCTGGACAATCTGATTTTTTGAATGATGAAAATTCTTATTTGATTGAGCCCGATGATTACGTAGAAGCTAAGATAACAGGAAATTTGTCACACGTTGCAAAGTCATGTCGTTTTTATGAAAACCAACTCTTCCCAGAATTTAGAGAAAAAGGAACAGCAAAGGCCAGAGAACATATGAGATTTGTTTATGAGAACTATAAAGAGGCAAAAGAAAAAGCCAAGAAGTTACAATCCTTAGTGGTTAATAATTACACTTGGGATATGGCTGTTGATAGAGTATATAAAAGATTAAGAGAGATAGGAGATTAGTCATGAGTACGGCATCTATAACCTGTAGTGTTTCATTGAGTAAAAAACTAAGAAAGCTTTTGAAGAATGGACAGTCTAAATTGACATTGATAGTTCAGGGATTAGAAGGTGGAAGAGGAGTCGGGCATTTATCTTTGTCGAATGATTTGTGGCAAGATGTACCCATGGAAGAGTTGATGAAAATGGGAGAGACAAATATCATGTTTACTCCAACAGAAGGCCTTGAAGAAATGCCAGGTAACATTCATAAGGCAGTTTCAACACTTTTCACGACGGTTCCAACTAAGGGGATGGAAAACATTGAGCCAGTTGTTCAGAAAATTGCTGCCGTGAATGTCCCAGAGAAAGGATCTGAAAGCCGAGCGGTACAACCAGAGGTAAAAACACCTACGGCTTTTTCTGATGTTGATAATCCGTCTTGCAAAAAGTTTATAGATAATTTAGAAGATTTGGTCAAGGCAGTTCTCGAGGCAAAAACAAAGCAGTCAGGCATTGATCCAGATAGTGCTGAGAATCCAAGACAACGAGCACTTCTTCTTGAGGCAAAAGAACGCGCCGAATCCATAGATTTCCCTGCCTTTATTGTCAATGATAAGGTTGGTAATTTGGCCATTAATGACCTAGACCTGGCACTTCCTTTGAATGCTCCATTTGACTTGTCTAAAATTTCTGCTAGAAGAATTGCTGCAAGTAAAGAATTGAAGATTTTATTGAGAGATGGTTATATTAAGTTTATTTCTCCATCAGATGCTCCTTTATATGCAGAAGCTGCTGCTCAAGGAGATTCAAGAATTCCCCAACTGGAAGTATTTGACAATGTAGATCAAGCGGCAGCTAACATGGGAGGTACCGCAGCAAGAATTATCGATGAAGAAAATACTATGGATCTTACCAATGAGAATTTAGAAGCCCCAACTCTTGAAGAAAGTATGATTTTAGATTTAACTGCTGGAATGCCTTCTTCTAGGGCTTCTGCTCCTTCCCCACAAGAACCAAGACGGTCTGTTCATGGGAATGCTGAACGACCCGAGGTTAAAAATCCTGATATTAAAACAATACGGCGAAAAGATTAATATTTCACGCCATTATTGTTCAAAAATCGAAAAATCTTAAAGGGAAATTGCGTCTCATATAAGAATTATTCTCTAGATTAAAGTGTAATTAAATATTGGAGATGCAAAATGTCCTTAAAATATTATCCAAATAGAATCCAGAACGGGCAAATTCCTGTAATTGATCAGTTGATGGCAAGAAGGAATCCCCAACTGGCCACCGGTTCACAAGATATCACCGTCACGGCCTTAGATTATGAATTAAGTGCCACGAATAACTGGCAAATTAATTCCATATCGTTAATATTTAGTAATGCAAATGCCAGAGACTATAGTGCGGCGGTAAAAAATGGTAAAATGGTAGTAGCTGATGTAAATGACGCATTATATTTTCAAACATCAAATTCTTCAATACAAAGAATCGTTTTAGATCCAGGATTTTATGATGATGTTACTTTGCCTGTGGAATTAAAAGCTCAATTAGATGCAAATGCTCAGTTTTCTTCTTTGGGAAGGACTTTTACAGTCACTTATACAGCGGCCACCGGTTTATTTGCAATAACTCCTAGTAGTGGACAGATTAGATATTTTCAACAGAATCTTTCCGTTGCAGCTCCTCGTCTTGTTGAAAGTATTGGTGGACACATGATCGGATTGACTGCTAATACAAATTTTGCTGCCAATGTTACAAGCGATACTGCTGTTTATGCTATGGGAAGTGAAGCTTTTATTATTACTGCGACCGCTGCTGTTGTTCTAACACATTACAACGATGATTTGCATACTATGACCGTAGATCAAGCTCTTCATTTAGAAACCAGTGCAGCGGCTCAGACTGTTACTTATGCTATCGATTATGAGGAATTGATTTAATGCGGATTGTCAAATTAGACTCTAATGAGTGTGGCGGATTCAGACCCCCTAAGGGACACATGGATACTCAGATGTACCCCGAATGTAAAGGGTGGCCTACTGACCGAGATATCGTTAAAAAGACCGAAGAAAAAATAAAGAAGAAAAAGAAAAAGAAATCTTCAACAAATGAGCAATCTAAAGAAACCAAAGAAGCAAAGCATTCATGGCCCATTATGCGCGGGAAAGAACATGAAAACGAGGGCATATGGGAAAAATGGCTCAATGGAAAAATTGACGATAAAGAATTTGTGGATAGAATGAAACAAGTTATAACTATGGGTTTTACTGGTCTTACCAAAGATCCAATGGTTAGGGATGGCATAGTCAGTACATTGCGAGCTTTTGATAATACTGGAGATTATTCCGATACTGCAAGAAGTCTAAGTGGTTGGCTTGCGGCCGGTAAAGATATTGTAGAGGATGATGAATTAGAACTCAACATGGCTTCAATAGGAGATGAAATGAAGATAACAACGGCCAAGAAGAAAAAGAAAGAATGGGATCCAAACCCCTGGGCTGTCTGTGAAGTCAGTGTTGGAAAAAAGAAAGATCCTGAGAAATTTGAAAGATGTGTGAAGAAGGTAAAAAAGCAACAAACAAATAAAGATGCTTTTAATTTAAGCAAGTTCATCAAAGTTGCAGACCAATACGAAGTTGTTGATAGTGAATTTAATAGGAAAAATTATCCTGATATGATAGGTAAAGTTTTAGATAACCCACCCGCTTATGCTCAAGTAAAGGTAGTCAAGGAGTAGTCATGAAACTTGTCAAAACAGCAGAAGGCAAAACCAAGCTAAAAATCAGTAAAGAAGAGTGGGAAAGAATCGGGAACGAACAAGGATGGATGACAAAAGAAGCTTGGCCAGAAAAAGTAAAGAAGGGTCGCTTCACAGAATGGTGTAAGAGGAATGGTTTTGATGGCCCTTGTATCGAGTGTGCCAAAAAAGCCGCAGATAGTGACGATGCTTCGGTAAGAGGAATGAGTACATTTTATATGAATACCGTCAAGCCCAAGGGTAAAGACGCATCAGACGTTTAATTTGAGTTCTAATTATGTCGCTCCAAACTAGAACAACAGCTTTACAGAACGAGATAGTTCGTCTGTATTTTAAGTTTGAACACGATGGTCGATTGGCCGATCCAGTTGGTCAGCCCCTTGTCGAAATTTTAGATACAGATGGGGTTACTCCTATTGGCCAGGTTCCGGCGACTGCAGAACACACTGGTATTTATTATGCTGATTGGTATGTTCCCGCAACTCTTCCTCTGGGACAATATTATGATAGGTGGACATATCAATGGGTGTCTACTGGAAGTGTTCAGGAAGATGTTAATGTATTCACTGTTCACTCTCTTGATAACTACATCAATTTTATTAGCGGCGGCGTGGCTTATGATGTTTCCAGTAGGGTGCTTCAGTTAATAAATGATCTAACCAATGAATTTATTTTTGAGGCTCAGCACATTCCTATTTATTTTGAACAGGGCATGCGTATCCAGCAAGAGAACCAACAGAAAAGAAGAAAAGAATATTATTATTTTGCAATTAATGGAGATAGATACCACGTGGCCGAGGATTCTGTTTATTTTAACAACAGTCAAAGATTTACTGTTGTTCAGAGCTTGGTTCCTTTATATTCGAGTAGTTCTTCCAGTAGCGAGAGCGAAGGTAATACAAGTTCTAGTACAAGTTCCAGTAGTTCCATAGATTCCAGTTCTTCGTCCTCTTCATCTCAAAGTTCTTCGTCTTCAATCTCAAGTGAATCTATTTTAAATACATCAAGCTCAAGTACTTCTGGAGCCACCCCAACTACAACGACAACTACAACGACGTGGGGATACACTCCTGTTTTGACAACGGTTGGAACTGGGAACCCACTTGCTACTGGCACATTGGCAAAGATAAGTGGTGTTGGCCCTGTATCTCTGCCCTATCTTGGAGTTCAGAAGAAAGAGAGCAGATTCTCAACTATTTATAGTCTTGCATATCAAAATTGGAATAGAGATCCGAGACCTATTGTGAGAGTTAATAATACGATTATGGATGATGGATGGTACTCGGATTACAATGGCAAGATTTATATGGATGGATTAATGGCACCAGAAGATAGCATCAATGTAGCATATAATTTTTCTTATTTCAGTCCTGAAGAAATTATGTCTTTCTTGGATATCGGGCTTAAAATGATGAATGCTACAGAGCCATCAAGTGAAACATATAGTACCTTGGTTAATATGCCTAGTGTGTGGGATGCTGGGGTTCTTTTGTACGCTGCCGTAACTGCCCTTAAGAGATTGATTTTCGGATTGAACTTCCAAGAAAAAATGATTATCTTTGGAGAACCAGAAGCTGCAGCCAGAGCTATTGCTGTTTTTCAAGGTTTGTATACAGATTACTTAGCGTTATGGAAAGAGAAAGCTATTGAAATTAAAAAGAGACTTCCAGGTATCGCACAGTTTGTAGCCCCCGAATATACGCTACCGGGCGGGCGCTCACGATGGTTCCGTTATTTATATAAGAGCGGTTCTGGCGGTTAATACTAAAATATTTCTTGGGTATCGAAACCAGATTTTGTATAATAGTGTTATAAAAAATAACACTATATTTCGAATTGATGATCCTTATTCATTTCTAACCAAAGAATTATTAGAAGAAGAATATCTACGTAATAAATTAACGGATAGTCAAATTGCCAAAAAGTATGGAATAGGCAGTAAGGTGACCGTTTGGAGACGCAGAAAATTTCACGACATTTCTAATTCCTATCACAATAAGTCCAATCAGAATGCAAGAAAAAATAGAAAATTTTCCGTGTCTAAAAAACAAGCATTAGAATGGAATCGAGAAGGAAAATCGTATAAAGAAATGGCAAAAATAGTTGGATGTAGCCGTATTGTTTTGTATCGTCGTTTAAAAGAGTTTGGACTGGTGATAGAACAAGAGCAGGCAATGAATAAATTAAGGAGGCATGAAAAATTAACAGATTTACAAATCAAATTTATACTTGGTGATTTATTGGGAGATGGGAGTATAACACCATGGGGAATGTATCAATGCAATCATTCTCATAAACAGAAGGAATATATAGAGTATAAATCCAATATTCTTTCTAATTTATTATCTCCAAAATTTTGTTTAAAAGAATCTTGTGTTAAGAACAAGCAGAATGATAAGACGTATAAAAAATATTACCTAAGAACAATGGGGAACAAAATTTTAAAAGACATTCATATTGTTTTCTATGCAGATAAAAGAAAAATTTTCCCGTATGACTATTTGACGAATTCTATTTTTGATGCATATAGTTTGGCTATTTGGTATATGGATGACGGTGGCAGAAAGTTTAATATACCAAGTCTTTATACCTTTGATTTTGAATATAGTGGAAATTTAAATATTTTGGATTTTATTGATAAGAAATTTAGTATTAAGGGTATTTTGTGTATTGATGATAGGGACATCCGCCATCCAAACAAAAGACATTATATATCTTTTAAGAATGAAGATGCAGATAGGTTTTTTTCTATAGTTTCTCCTCATATTTTGCGTTGCTTTCAATACAAACTCCCTTCGAAATTTCAGTCTAAAATATAAAGGTTTTTTGCTCTATCACCCGAAATATATTAGTAGTGTCATATTTCTTGAGTTATGGAACATAATCATGAATTGGTATAAAAGAGCAGAAAAAGAAGAATCTTTTTGGCCGAAACCTAAAATGTCAGACAAAGAATATGCAGATTGGGTAGCTGCTTCTGAAAAAAAATGGACTCATGTTGATTCTAGTTTTATCGATGGTGTAACTTATGATGAAGATAGAGATGAATTGGGAGTGAAAATGGGAGGGGAGAGAGAATATTTCTTCGAAGGTGTTCCCAAAGATGTATTCGATGACTTCATGGACTCTGGTTCTAAGGGTCAATTTTTTAATAATATCATTAAGAGAAAATACAAGCGGAAGAAAATTTAAATGAAGATAACTAAATTATCTAAAAGTTCATTCCGCAGAACCGCAGCCACTCCCGATCAGAACAAAAAGAAGATTGAAAGTGTGGAAAAGGAACTCAAAGATGTCAAGCAGAAGATAAAAGATTTGCAGTCTGATATCAAGAAAGTTACACAGTCTATAGAGTCGTTGAATATTGGCTCCCGCAGGTTTTGGCAACAACAAACAGTTTTTACATCGTTGCAGAGAAAGCTTGAAAGGTTTGAAAAAGTAGAGGAAGAGTGGAGAAAATATAAGAAAGACATGGACGATAAAATTAAGAAAGAAGTGGAAAAGAAAACCAGGGCTCAAATTAGTACATTAGGGCCATCAACGTAATGAAAATCTATAGAATAGCCCAAGAAAAAGGGGTTAAAAAACCATATAAGATTTTTAGGTTGGCTCATGGACAAGAAAAATTTATTGTCAGGGTTTGGGCTTTTTCTTCTGAGCAAGCCAGATTGTTTGCTATTAGTATGATGTCTGTTTTGAAGGATTATTTGAATATGGGATACGAGATCGTTGCTAGGCTTGACGAAGAAAAATGGAACGAAATAGAGCGGGCGAATATAGCTGAGAAAGAATTAAAAGACAAACAAATACAAGACGCTTGGTGGCAAGATTAAAAAGGAGATAAAATGAGAAGTGAGTTTAATGAAATGATAATCCTTGGAGAAGCTAAGAAGAAAAAGGGCGGCAGTTTGAGTGCTGTTCTTAAACTCATTCAGGACCTAACTGATTTTGAAGAAAAGCTTCAGGACTGTATTGATTCGCAAGAAATGTCCGAAAACAAACAGAAGATAGAGGGGTTTGTTCAGCAAGTTGATCAAATGTATGATATCCTTTTTGAAATTGCCAGGGGTGGTATATCCTCAATTAGAAGCGATAGGGCAAGCGGTGTAGGCAATGAAGATGTTGAAGAACCCGTTGAAGAACCCGTTGAAAATGAAGTCGTTCTTGATAAACAACCAGAAATTAGAATTCAAAAAGAATTAGGAGTTAGACAACCCATAGCTCCAAAGATGTAATATGCCAACAAACCCATTAGAAATCACGTTGCAAGATATAAGAGCCATTGTCCACGGTTTGAAAATGGCTGGTCTTGCTTTCGTGGATCAGGAAGCTCTTGGTGATATAGAGTCAAGGATTAAGCTTTTGCCTTCTCCGGAAGAGATTAATAAAATTGCGGAGTCTCCCAAGGCTATACATGAGCTTCAGAAGTTTATTGGGGAGATAATGCAGCTGATCGATGTTTATAGTAGGAGAGATCCTGAGTTTAAAGCGAGACATAAATCTAGGACTGGTTTGCCACCTAGATATAAAGTATTGGAATGGAGGAACGTTATGAATCAGGCATCAAGAAACCTGGTTAAAAGCTTGGTTAAGATATCTTCTGTTGCTGACGAGAAGGGGAGATATAAGATAGCTAAGGAAACAATTAGATGTGCTAGAAAAGTTCAGAAAGCAGAAATTGAAGAAAAGGATATTAAAAATCTTGTTTCCCAGATGGACAAAGAGGGAATGACCGAAGAACTTAAACTGCTGAAAGAAGCTCAGGCATGGCAGACATTCAAGGGTTTTATGGGTGGAATTGGTGGTGGTGTAGGAAATGGATTCAAAAACATTTGGCAATCCGGTCAAGCAGGTGGTTTAAGTGCAAAATTTGTTGATGTCGGCAAGAGAATTGAACGGCTAACGAGTGAATTAGCTAATATAATTAATAAGGCTTCGTCCTCTGGTAATGCCAATGTACAGCGTCAAATGCAGTCACTTTATGATATTATTGCTGCGTCTGCTAAGGGGTGGAATCAGGCTGTCGATCAAGCTAATCAAATGGCACAGCAAGCCGAACAAGAGTCTCCTGCAGAAGTAGCTCAATCTGTTGCCGCTGCTCCTGGTGATAAAACTCAAGCAGTTCAATATTTGCAGGGATTAATGGGAACACAGGGATTAGATTCTTATCAACAACGCGCGCTACAAAATGCGATAGATTCTCTTAATCGTTAAGCATATTTCAAAATTTAAGCCCGGTTTTCTTAAAGGGAACCGGGCTTTTTTTGTGGAAGTATATAAAAAAGGTGTATCATGAAAATAGCTTGCCGATGTGCGTCTTGCGGAAACATATTTATGCAAGACGATGATGATTTGTGTTTGCAGATTGATTTTAAGGCGAAAACCATTTCTTTTATTTGCAGGAACAAGAAATGTAAGCATGAAAATATATTGGACCTAGGAGACTGGCAAGAACAACAGAAGCATAGTCCTCTTCCTCCTATGGCTTTTATGTAGGTGTGATATGGGCGATTATGTAGATGGAGTAAGTAGATCGGGCGGGAGTGTTCATAACGTCCATAGTGTTAATGTTTCAAAGGATGTAGATATAGATGCCATTGCCGCTGCTGTTGCCAAAGCTATCGGTGGGATGCCGTCTTTTCGAAGAGGACACAGCGGCGAAGAATTGGAAGATGGATTTGATAATACTAAGTCATTAGAGAATATTGCCGAAGCCATGATTGTTCAGCGGGGTAAAAACGAATCTAATTTTGAAGATTTGGGAAGCGTTAAGAAAACTAAAAAAGATAAAAAAGATGTTGATAAGACAATTGATTTATTAAGTAAATTAGGGGACTAACATGACCAGTGAAGAAAAGCCTGATATCGATGTTCAAGAAGTAGAAGAAGTTAAGAACGTCAAGAAAGATGATAAAACAAAATTTAAGCCAGGTGTCGGCTGCGATGTAGGTACCAGTAATATCGTTGTAGCAAGGCAGACCGAAGATGGAACATTTGTTAACAGATTCCACAGGGATATGCTTTATCCTTTAGATGTATCCGATGAGTCTGCAGATCTTCTTGAGCGCAGTGACTATCTGTATGTCAAGGTGGCAGGTAAATATTACATTGTTGGCGACGACGCTTTGAAACTTGTTAATGCAATTGGCAAGGGTGAAGTTGTCAGACCAATGAAAGACGGAATTTTGAATCCAACTTTGAAACAGTCCTCGGAATTATTGTTTTATATCATCAAGGCTGTGGTTGGGGATCCGATTATTGAAAATGAACCGTTAAGATTCTCATGTCCTGCTAATCCTGTTGATAGAGACCTTGATAATCTTTTTCATAAGATGGTGCTCAATGGTTTCTTTAACAAGATGGGATATGTTTCCAAAGATGTTAATGAAGCTATGTGTATTTGCTATGATTGTAACCCCAAAATGAAGTCGGACGAAGAAGAAGTTCCTCTGAGTGGAATTTGTTGTAGTTTTGGAGGAGGAATGATTAACGTTGCTCTTTCGTTTAAGGGATTGGAGTTAAATAGCTTTTCCATAACAAAAAGTGGTGATTATATAGACGAAAGAACAGAGCTTGCAACCGGCATATCTAAAAATAAAATTATAAAGATTAAAGAGAGAAGTTTAAATCTTGAAGATGTTGATGTTTCAGATAGGGTACAGTCTGCGTTGTCTATATATTATGATGAAATGATTAATAGAGTTATTCATTTGATATCAAAAGAGTTTGTTGATAAAAATAGCGATATGGATGGAGAAATAGAGATTGTAGTTGCTGGTGGATCGTCTATGCCTAAAGGTTTTTGTGACAGGTTTGAAAAATGCTTAAAACATTCTGATATCCCGTTTAGCATTTGTGGAGTTAGGCATTCTGATTCTCCATTTAATTCCGTTTCTCAGGGTGCTTGTATTAGAGCCCAAGCAGATTACGCAAAGGTAAGCAAATAGGAGGTGTAAGGTGGGATATTGTGCCGTAGAGGATTTAAGGAGAATTTTGCCTGAGAATGTTAGGATAGGCGATCAGAATATTGGTCGGCCTGTTCCTGGACGTCCTGGTGGTTCAGGGTCAACGAGATCTAATATTAGTCCCAATGAAGCTGAGAGCTATATTTTATATGCTAATCAGTACATTGATGGTCGCTTAAGGCCTTTCTATTCTTGTCCCTTGAGAAGAATAAAATCTTACGAAACTTTCCTGGAAACAGATGTTGCCGCAGGTACCAGTGTAACCGTGACAGTAAATGATTCGGGTGCCTTTATCCGTACAGATTTGGTTAGGCTTCAAAACAAGAATAGTATGGAAACCGCTGTTGTTCTCGAAACTCCAACTATTACAACTATTGTTTTAGATACTGTAACCGGAACTTATTTAACAGCCGATGATTCTAAAATTAGTATTCTTGAATATCCAGATCCAATACCTATCACGGCAGCAAGGTTGGCCTGTTCTTTTGTTCTTGATAGATTGTTTGTTGCAGAGCAGGCACCAGATGTTAGTACTTATGGCAAGACTCAAAGAAATCTTGCTAGAGAGGCCATTGATGACATTCTTAATGGTACGGTTTTGTTGTTTGGTCAAGAACATACCGGACGAAGATTCTGCAGAGGAAGTTTGTATGATGCATATAAGTCTCCTGCAGAAATTCAAAAAGGCCAGTCGAAAGAGTAAGAGATGGATGATCTTGCAGAATATTTTGAAAAAGCTTTGCAGGGATTAAAAACGTTGAGTGCCGATATTGGAAGAATGAAGAAGTTGAAAAAAGATGTTGACGAATCTTCTAATGATGACATAAAAAGACAGAAGGAAGCGTCTTTTCATACAAAATCTCTTCGGAGTATTACTACTTTAAGGTCAAGTGTTCAAGAGGCTAAGGAAGCAAAGGCAAATCCAGATGTCACTTTTATAGCAGATCAACTTAATAAGATTTTTGGAGATTAACATGTCTGTCGAAGAAGTCACAGAAGGGCTTATCAGAATTATCAAAGAGAACATGATTGCTCAGGCAAATCTTGTGTCAGATGCTCTTACGGGTGACGTCTTGATTAATGTTGAAGACTCGTTTCACTTTGAGCCTAGTCAAGAAATAGTTATTGTAGATGATGGTTATAACGACTCTACATCTCCACATTATGAAAAATATGAATATGCTGTTGTTAAAGAAGTTAATAACACCCACTGGATTACTTTAGAACAATCGATACAAGATCCTAGTGGTGGATGGCTTGTTTCTAATGATGCCTTTATTCAAAAAACAATTGGTCATTCTCCTTTGTATGATGAAAACGTTTTGTATGGAGATCGTGAAGTTATTCCAAGTACAGATATGGCCATTGCGATTGAACCTGTTAGTTTGTCAAATGAATGGATTTAT
>Ga0307377_10002598_pt1 | contig 21148 bp, 18 predicted proteins | sample TR3MG_FD_202535 | JGI IMG/M metagenome (GOLD analysis project Ga0307377, IMG submission 202535) | Soil microbial communities from Risofladan, Vaasa, Finland - TR-3 | ecosystem: Environmental > Terrestrial > Soil > Coastal area > Acid sulfate soil | place: Finland: Risofladan, Vaasa | collected...
GCGCTTCCGGCCCGAACACCTCCGGCCAGAAGTGCAGCAGCACCACCTTGATCGCCCCCGCAACCGGCACCGCCAGCACGATCCCCACGAACTTGAACAGCACCGCCCCTGCCAGCACCGCGAAGATGACCACGAGCGGGTGCAGCCCCACGCGGCTGCCGACGATACGCGGCGTTACCCCGTAGTCGAAGGCGATATTACCCGCCATCAGGATCCCCAGCACGATCAAGATCGCACCGGTGCCTTGCCCATTCACTCCCATCACGAGCGCGATCACCGCCATCGACGTGGGAAAGCCGAGGTACGGGATCACATACAGCACTCCCGTCATCATCCCCAGCAAGACCGAGAAGCTCACCTGCGCAATACCGAGCACGGCGATTGCGAAGATCCCCACGATCAACATCATCGTCGCCATCCCCAGCAGGTAGCTCCCCACCAGCTTGTTGATTTCGCTCAGCACCACGACCGTTGCCCCGCGCCGCGGCTCGGGAAGCGCCCGCAGCAGCTGATGCCCCAGCTTCTGGTAATCCCTCAGCACCCAGAACGTAACGATCGGCGTGATGACCAGCAGCGACACCAGCACCAGCGACCGGTTCAGCAGCCCCAGGCTGTTCCGAAGCAAGTTCCCGCCGTACTCCTGCGCCCTCTCGCCCAGGTTTGCAAACGCCCTCCGCACGTCCTCCGGCACCATCCCGACCACCCGCCCCCACGTCACAATCGTCTCCTGCGCGTTCATCACGAACTGCCGTGTCTGATACGCGTAGTAATCGTACCGGCTAACCAGGTCGCGCGCCTCCGCCGTCAGCGGCGGCACGACCAGCACGAGGGCCAGCACCAATCCCACCAGGAACACGCCGAACACCACCAGGATTGCCCGCTCCCGCGGCCATCCCCGTCGTTCCAGCTGCGCGATCCCGGGATTCAGCAGATAGGCGATCGCCGCCCCCAGCACGAACGGCAGCAGGATCCCCCGGACCTGGTACAGCAGCCAGATAACCAGCAGCACGCCAATCAGACCGGACAGCCACTTCGGCCACGCCAGCAGACGCTCCTCCGGCCGGTATGCTTCCGATTGGCCGCCGAGCGTCCGCGTCGTGGCGGCTTGAACCACCGTCACGATGTAGGCGATCACGGCCACCGCAATCAGGGCAACTAAAGCAGTCGGCAGGTCCAAGCGTCACCTCCCCCAGCGTGTACGGAAGGCCCTGGGCACGAGCCCCTGCCTCCCGCCCCGTCGGCCTCACCCCTGGCCGAACGCCTCACTCGTTATCCTGCTCCCGCACCGACTCCCGCAGCTTCGCCAGCGCCCGCTGCTGGAGCCGCGAAACGTGCATCTGCGAGATGTTGAGCCGCTCAGCAACCTGCGTCTGCGACAGGTTGTCGAAGAAACGGAACTCTATGATCTTCCGCTCCCGCGGAGACAACGCACTCAGAGCCTCCGCCAGTCGCACCCGCCGGTCGAACTTCTCGATCTCCTCATCAACCTGCCCCACGTAATCCGACAGCTTGCTCCGCGTCTCATCCGAACCGCCGCCCATATCCCCGTCAAGCGAGGGCAGCTCGTACATATCCCCAAGCTCCATCGCCTCCAGCGCCTCTTGCTCGCTTATCTCCATCTCCCGCGCGAGCTCCGGCACCGTCGGCGGTCGGTTCAGCTTCTGCGTCAGCGCGTCGATCGCCTTGTTCGCCGCAAGGTTCAGCTCTTGCAGCCGCCGCGGCACCTTGACCGCCCACCCCCGATCCCGGAAGTATCGCCGGATCTCCCCCACGATCGTCGGCGTCGCATAGGTCGCAAACCGTATCCCCCGGCTCGTGTCGAATCGGTCGATCGCATTCATGAGGCCGATCATCCCCACTTGGGTCAGGTCCTCCAGCGGCTCGCCCCGGTTGGCGAACTTCCGCGCCAGATAGCGCACGAGGTTCATGTGCGCAAGGATCAGCTCCTCGCGCACCTGAGGGTCGCGGGTCTTCTGGTACTTCTCAAACAGCTCGGGGGTCGCCGCATCGCGTCGTTTCTTCCGCTTGGCCGGAGCCCGTTCGACCGCCTCTTTAGTTTCCGCGGCCTCCCGCGGCTTCATAGACACTACCTCGACCTGCGCTTCACCATCCGCACGCAGGTCCCGCTCTCCGGATCGCAATCGACCACGAGCTCATCCATCACTTCCCGTATCACCACGAGGCCCAGCCCACCGGGATCGTCCCAGTTCTCCATGTCGGCCGCGCCGGCCTGCGCGGCTCGCTCTGCGTCGAAGCCCTGTCCCCGGTCTTGGACCTCCACCACCAGCTGCGTCGGGTCGATGCTGAACCTCACCACGATCTCGTCGCCGGCGTCGTCGGACACGTGCTCCACCGCGTTCGCGCAGGCCTCTCCGACAGCCAATTCGATATCCTTGATGATGTCGTACGTGAACTCGAGCTGAGAGGCCAGCGCGCAGGCGGCCATGCGCGCCACACGCACGAACTCCGCCCGCCGCGGGATCTTGATCTCCACCTGGTCGGGGGTACTCGTCTTCATCCCCGCACCTCCTTCAGCGCTGCGGCCGCATCGTCGTAGATTCGAAAGACCTGTGTCAGGCCCGTAATCTCGAACAACCGCTTCACCCTCGGCCGAGCCACCGCGATCACGACATCCCCGCCCGATTCCTTCATCCGCTTCAGCAAACCGACCAGCGTCCCGAGACCGGTGCTGTCCATGTACTCCGTCGCGTTCAGGTCGACGACCAGATGCTTGGTTCCGGTCGACATCAGCTTGAGGGCCGCGTCCCTGACCTGTCCCGCGTTCGCCACATCCACCTCCCCAGCCAGCGACAGAACCGCCGTCCCCTCCCCTTCCGTCCGGGCGTCGATCTTCAGCGGCATCGTCATATCGCTCTCCTCATCCCACTTCTGTCTCGACCCCCTCCGCCGTCCCTTTCGCCCGGGGCCGGTGCCCCACCACCTCCCCCAGCCCCTTCCTCACCCCGCCCAGCCAGGAAACGACCTTCGTCACCGCCGGCTGGATCACCGAGAGTGTCACAACCTCCGGGTCCAGCCTCTCGCTGATCCGGTCCACCCGCCCCAGCGTCCGTGCCAGCGAACCAAGCCCCTCGTCTAACTTCCTTGCCGCATCCTGAACCCCTCGCGCGGTCTCCTCCCACGCCCGCACCGTCGGCGCGAGCTCCGACTCGACCAGCCGCCCCAGGCGGTCCACCACGGCCTGGGCGCGGACCATCAGGAAGTACGCCTTCACCGACACTACTACTAGAGCCGCCGCAACCAGCATGGCTGCAAGCAGGGCCAGCGTCTCCATAACTCGCTCCTCTCCTCAGAACCGCTATCGGAACCGGTATCACAACCGGTATCACAACCGCTATCAGAACCCAGCTTCGATCGTCCCACCCAGAGCCACCGCCTCGCCCTCATAGCACACCGCCGCCTGCCCCGGCGAAATCGCCCACTGCGGCTCCGCGAACTCCACCCGGACGCCCTCGCCCTCCGGCCTCGCCACGCATGCCGCCGGCCTGCCCCCCGAGCGTATCTTCGCCGCCAGCGCCGCCCCCTCCGCCGGCAGGTTCCCGCGGGAAACGTAGTTGACCTCCCCCATGACCAGCCCCCCGAACTGCGCCTCCTCCTTCTCCCCCACAATCACCCGATTCCCCTCAACATCGATCGCCACCACATACAGCGGCCGCCCCTGCGCCACCCCCAGGCCTTCCCTCTGCCCGATCGTATAGAACGCCACCCCTCGGTGCCTCCCCACCTGCCGTCCCTCCCGGTCCACGATCGGCCCCGGCCGCACCACCTCCGGCCGGCGCCTCGCCACATACTCCCGGTACCCCTCCCCCGCGATGAAGCATATCTCCTGGCTCTCCGGCCGCTCCGCCGAGGCCAGCCCAAGCTCCGCCGCCCGCCGGCGCACCTCCTGTTTCGTCATCTCCCCCAGCGGAAACACCGCCCGCGACAGATGCTCCTGACTCAAGCCATATAGACTGTAGGATTGGTCCTTCCGCTCATCGACTCCACACAGAAGCTGCCACCTGTCGGCCCGTTCGTCGTACGCCACCCGGACGTAATGCCCCGTCGCCAGCTTCCCCGCCTCGATCTCCGCCGCCCGCCTCAGCAGAGGGCCGAACTTGACGAAGGTGTTGCAGCGAATGCACGGATTGGGGGTCCGGCCGCGGGCGTACTCGTCACAGAACGGATCGATGACGAATCGCTCGAAGGCATCCCGAAGGTTGAGCACGTAGTGGCGGATGCCCAGCGCCCGCGCCACCCGCCTCGCCGAATCCACCGCCTCCACCCCACAGCATCCCCGCAGCTCCGCGGGAACATCCGCCTCCATGTCGTGGGGCCAGATCTGCATCGTGAACCCCACCACCTCATGCCCCTGCTCCAGCAGCACCGCCGCCGCCACCGAGCTGTCCACCCCCCCGCTCATCGCCACGGCAACGCGCCCCCGGCTCATCCCTCGCCCGTCCCCTCCCCTTCGTGGTCCCGTCGTCGCCGCTCCCACTCCTCCAGCCGCGCCTTAATCTTCTTCTCATACCCCAGCTCCCCCGGCTCGTAGTAGCGCTGCGACTTCGTCCCCTCGGGCAGGTACTCCTGAGGCACGAAGTGCCCCGGAGAGTCGTGCGGGTATTGATAGCCATCGCCATGCCCGAACTGCTTCGCCCCCGGATAGTTCGCGTCTCGCAGATGCTTCGGCACCAGCGGCACCTTCCGGTTGCGCACATCCTCCATCGCCCGGGAAATCGCCAGGTACGACGCGTTGCTCTTCGGCGCGCACGCGACATAGGCCGTTGCCTGCGCCAGCGGGATCTGCGCCTCCGGCAGCCCCACGTACTCCACCGCGTGCGCCGCCGCCGTCGCCAGCACCAGCGCCATCGGGTCCGCGTTCCCCACATCCTCCGCCGCCTGAATCACCAGCCGCCGGGCGATGAACCGCGGGTCCTCCCCCGCCGAGATCATCCGCGCCAGCCAGTAGAGCGCCGCGTCCGGGTCCCCGCCCCGCATCGACTTGATATAGGCCGAGATCACATCGTAGTGCGTATCCCCGCCCTTATCGTACTTCAGCGCCCGCTGCTGGGCCGCGTCCTCCACGATCTCCAGCGTCACCACCCGTTTCCCCTCTGTCTCCTTCGCGAGCTGCGCCGCCGCCTCCAAGGCGTTCAACGCCGCCCGCGCATCCCCGTTCGCCAGGTTGCTGATATGCTCCCTCGCCTCCCCCGCCAGCTCCACCTTCAGCTTCCCGAGACCGCGCTCTTCGTCGGCCAGCGCCCGGTCCACGATCGTCCCAACTTGCGCCTCCGTCAGCGGCTCGAACACGAAGATCCGCGACCGACTCACCAGGGGCGCGTTGATCTCGAAGAACGGGTTCTCCGTCGTGGAGCCGATGAGGATGATCGTACCGTCCTCGACGAACGGGAGAAACGCGTCCTGCTGCGCCTTATTGAACCGGTGGATCTCATCCACGAACAGGATCGTCCGCCGCCCCTGCACCTCCATCCGCTTCTTCGCCTGCGCCGTCACCTTGCGGATGTCCGCCACCCCCGACGTCACCGCACTGTATGGCTCGAACTGCGCCTTCGTATACCCCGCAATGATATGGGCGAGCGTGCTCTTCCCCGTCCCCGACGGCCCGTAGAAGATCACCGACGACAGCTCGTCCTTCTCGATGGCGGTGCGAAGATACGTCCCCGGCCCTGCGATCTGCTCCTGCCCCACGAACTCATCCAGCGTTCGGGGCCGCATACGCGCAGCGAGCGGCATCGCCTCCGCCCTCGCCCCCGGCTTCGGCCGCCGCTCCTCCGGAAACAAACTCTCCGCCGTCTCCTCCCCGCGCATACATCACCTCTGCGGCGGATGATAGCACGGGGCCAGAACGAGCGTCAACGCGAACACCGTCGTCAGACGAAGATCGGCCTCGGGCATACGCGCCGAAGGTGAGCTTACTCCCCCTTGTCAGAACAGGACGCCAGTCTCTCCATCTCCGCGAGCAGCGCCGGCACATCGAATTCAACGATCCGCCAGATGATGTCGAGGTCGATGGCATCGTATCCGTGGATGAGGCGGTTGCGCAAACCGATGAGCTGCGCCCACGGAATCTGAGGATGCCGCGCTCGCGCACCCTGCGACACCCGCCGAGCCGCCTCGCCTATGATCTCCAGCAGACGGACCACGGACAGCGCGAGCATCCGGTCTGAGTCGAGATCGGCCCGCGTCCGACCCCGGACCATGTCCACGAGCTCTCGTGAGTAGGCGGCAAGATGCTTCAGGGCGATGCTGTCACGCTCGGCCATATGCGTCCTCTGCTTCGTCGAGCACGCGCCCGCGGAACTCAGGGCTGAGGAACCCGGGCGTGTTCAGATCGACGGCGCGCCCAAGTATCCCCGCCAGCTCCTGCTCCATCGCCATGAACTCGAGTCCCGGTATATGCCCAGGCTCGAACTCGACGAGCACGTCCACATCGCTGTCCGGGCCGAAGTCATCCCGCAGCACCGAGCCGAAGAAGGCCAGCCGCCGGATGTGGTGCCGCCGGCAGAACTCCGTCAGCCTATCTCGATCGACCTCGATGGCAATAGGCATGATTGCTCTCTCCGTGCCTACGGCTCATGTAGCACTTAACTGCGCTCATTCTAACACGCCCCAAGAACCAGCGTCAACGCGCGGTCCCCCAGATCTTCATTCCGAGCCACTGGGCCAGGATCGTCCATTCCGCCCACTCTCCTCCCCTTGACCCCCGCCCCCTCTGATGTTATAATTTAGTTGAAACGGAGACCAAAGCATGATCAAGCAACTCCGCAAAGTCGGCAACAGCAGCGCCCTCATCCTCGACAAGGCCATCATGGAGCTCATCGGCCTCGAGGAGAACGGCGAGGTGCAGCTCGCGGTAAGCAACGGATCGCTCATTCTCACCCCGGTCCAGCCCAAGAGCGTCAGCCCTGAGCAGTTCGAGCAGGCCCTCTCCCGCGTCGTCGCTCGGCGCCGCGGCGTCCTCAAGCGCCTGGCGCAATGACTGAGGACCCCATATTCCTTACTGTCGAGCAGATTCTCGCCATTCACGACCGCGTCATCACCGAGTTCGGCGGCGATCCCACCGTGCGCGACCACGGCCTCCTCGAATCAGCCACCATGATGCCCGCCGCCCGCTACGCCGGCCGGCTCCTCCACCCCGACCTCCCTGCCATGGCCGCTGCTTACCTCTTCCACGTCTGCCGGAATCACGCGTTCGCCGATGGCAACAAGCGAACCGCCCTGACGGCCGCCGAAGTCTTCCTCCTGCTCAACGACCAGCAACTTACCGCCGCCAGCAGAGACGTGGAGCACCTCGCGCTTGGCGTGGCAGACGGGAGCCTCACGAAACAGCAGGCAATGACTTTCTTTCGGAAGCACGTCCGCGCCCGCGGGAGGACCCGTCGGGCAAACGGATAGGCGCCTTCGCTTCCACCACGCCCCTCGCGCGAGCCGACAGGACGCCGGATGTCTTGCCCCGAAAGACCAGATAAACTGACCACAGGAGCTTGCGAACATCATGAACTACATCCGCGACCGCGTTCTCAACCGTGAAATCCTCTCCGGCACCTGGCTCAACCTCGGCTCCAGCATGACCGCCGAGATCGCCGCCAACGCCGGCTTCGACTGGCTCGTCATCGACCTGGAGCACGGCGCCGGCGACCACGAAAGCTGCCTCCACCAGCTCCAGGCGATTGCCGGCACCCCCGCCGCCCCCATCGTCCGCGTCGCCTGGAACGAAGCCCCCCGCTTCAAGCGCGTCCTCGACCTCGGCGCCGCCGGCGTCGTCGTCCCCTATGTCACGACGCCCGACGAAGCGCGACAGGCCGTCGCCGCCATGCGCTACCCACCTCAGGGAATCCGCGGCGCCGCCAGCCTTAACCGCGCCACCGACTTCGGCAGGGACTTCGCCTCCTACATCTCCGACGCCAATCGCAATCTCGTCACCGTCGTCCAAGTAGAAACCGAAGGCACTCTGGACGTGGTGGACGACATCGCCGCCATCGACGGAGTGGACGTGCTCTTCGTCGGGCCGCTCGACCTCAGCCTCAGCCTCGGCATCCTCTCCCAGTTCGACCATCCCCGCTTCCGCGCCGCGCTGAAGAAAGTCTCCGACGCCGCCCGCACCCACGGCAAGGCCGCCGGCATCCTCCTCAGCAGCCCCGACCAGATCGAGCAGACCGTCGCCGACGGCTTCACCTTCATCGGCCTGGGCTCGGACGGGGGTGTGCTCGCGTCGGGGATGCAGAGCCTGGCCGCCGCCTTCAGCAGCTACAAGTAGACCGCCGGGATGACAATCCCGGCGCTCCCCACCGCTCAACGCACTCACCCCCGTCCACCGACAGTAACGCCAAAGCCGAGTGAGGGGGGTCTGGGGGGACGAATCGGCAGTCGTCCCCCCGGCAGCATTCCCACCCGGCACGGCAGTGCCGGTCGCCCCCTTTGCCAGGGGGCTTGGGGGGACAGCGTCCCCCGCAAACCATCGATCCCCTACCCCACCGGCCCTCCACGGAACCGATTCGTGATTGGCAGCCGCCTATCCCGCCCGAACGCCCGCGACGTGATCCGCGGCCCTGGCGGGGCCTGGCGGCGCTTGTACTCGCTGTGGTCCACCATCGCCACCACCCGCGCCACCACATCGGGATCGTTCCCCGAGGCCACGATCTCCGCCACCGGCACGTCCTCCTCCACATACGCCTTCAGAATCGGATCGAGCACCTCATAGGGCGGCAGCGAATCCGTGTCCTTCTGGTCCGGCCGCAGCTCCGCCGACGGCACCTTATCCATCACACTCTGCGGGATCACCTCCCGCCCCGCCGACTCGTTCCTGTGCCTCGCCAGCTCATAGACCAGCGTCTTCGGCACATCCCGCAGCACCGCGAACCCCCCCGCCATATCCCCATACAGCGTGCAGTACCCCGTCGAGACCTCGCTCTTATTGCCCGTCGTCAGCACCAGCCAGCCGTGCGCGTTCGACAGCGCCATCAGGATGTTCCCGCGAACGCGCGCCTGGACGTTCTCCAGCATGATGCCGGGGGCGTCCGCAGCGTGCGGCGCCAGCATCGCTTCGTAAGCGGCATGCGCCTCCTCGATCGGCACCGTCTTCAGCTCCATCCCCAGCGCCTTCGCCAGGGCCGCGGAATCGGTCTTGCTCCCCTCCGACGAGTACCGAGACGGCATGGAGACCCCGACCACGTTCTCGGGCCCGAGCGCGTCCGCCGCGATCGCCGCCACCAGGGATGAGTCCACCCCTCCGCTCAGCCCGACCACCACCTTCTCGAAACCGTTCTTCCGAACGTAGTCCCGCGTCCCGACGACCAGCGCCCGGTACGCCTCCCCCTCCATCACCAGCGGCTCCGCCATCGGCGGCCGCCCCAGGCCGGGCTTCTCCTCACGCGGACCCTCCGTGATCGTCATCGCCTCCGAATCCGACGCCCGCGTCCGCTTTCGCCGGCGCGGGTCGTGCAGCCGATGCTGAAATGCCTCGTCGAGGTCGATGTCCGCCACGATCATCGCCTCCTCGAAGGCCGGCCCCCGCGCCAGCACATCCCCGTTCGGGGCCAGAATGAGGCTCTGCCCGTCGAACACCAGCTCGTCCTGCCCGCCCACGAGGTTGACGTAGGCGATGAACGCCCCCGTGTCCGCCGCCCGCGTCGCCAGCATCTCCCGCCGCGTCTCGAACCTCCCCATGCAGTAGGGAGACGACGAGATGTTCACCAGCAGCTCCGCCCCCCCATTCAGCGCCTGCTCGGTCGGCGGCCCGTCCGGATACCAGATGTCTTCACACACGCTGACCCCGACCACCCCGCCGCCGATGCGGAAGACCGGCCGCTCCGTGCCCGCCTGGAAGTACCGATCCTCATCGAACACGCCGTACGTGGGAAGGAAGTTCTTGTGATACACCGCCGCCACCCGGCCCCCGTGCAGCAGCGCCGCCGCGTTGTAGAGATCGTCCTCGCGGTGCGCCGCCCCCACGACCGCCACCATCCCCTCCGGCGTCTCCACCGCCACCTTCTCCAGCGCCCGCCGGCTCGCCGCGATGAACTCCGGCTTCAGCAGCAGGTCCTCCGGCGGATATCCCGTGAGCGCTAGCTCCGGCACCGCCACGACATCCGCGCCGACGCCCCTCGCCTCCTGAATCGCGCCGATGATCCGGGCCGCGTTCCCGTCGAGATCGCCGACCGTCACGTTTATCTGCGCCAGCGCAATTCGCAGGTGTCGCATGGCTTCCTCCACCGCCGGTTCTCCGCGTCTTTCCGAACAACTACTCCGAACCCAGCCTTCCCGCCTGCCAAGCAAATACCCGCACCGCTCTCCTCACCCTGTCATTCCCCATACGAGCTACGGGGCATATCCACACCTGTCACCGACATCCTACCGGTCCAGGTACCGCAGTATTCAGCCTGCAGCCGCCGGCCGTTTGCCGTTGTGGTAGCACAGGTTTCCAACCTGTGTAGGCGGCGCAGCCGCCTCCCATCGGCCTCCATCGGCGGCCGTGGCCTTTCCCGGTAGGACAGACGCCCGGTCTGTCAGGCGCCGCGCCATTGCCGTCTTGTAGGCCGGCAATGGCTCTGCAATCCCCGCCGCTGCACGCAGGCGATGGGCCCCGTTCCCCTCGTGTGCCCGGATCGGCCCATGGAGTCCACAGGTCGTTCTCAGGAATCTCTCCGGACCAGGAAGAAACATACTGGATACGAGACCGGGCGAATCCGGGATGCACCGGATAGCCGGGTCTTTCTCATTTGAAAACTGCACGTGTCTCCGATAAAGGCAAACCGGTCTAAAGACTGGGACGCAAAGCCTTGGGCCTAAGGTCCGCTCTCTGCGGACGATGGCTGCCAGGCTGCCGAAGACGCTAGCCGTCATCCGGGTCAGACAATGACCCGCGGGGCGGAGCCTTCTCGGCAGGCTGGCTTTTCGTTTGGGCTGTCGCCGGGCGGTGCTGACAGCGGATGGGCCTGCCGTGATAGGCGCTCCGACTCGCTGGATGGATGCGAGCGGAAGGAGAAGTCGAGATGAGCGCTGATGCACGGGATATCTTCTCCACCGGAGACGGCCGCCTCGCCATGCGCGAAGCGGATGGGTGGGTCGTGACGACGATAAGAGATAGCGCCGGTGACATCGGACACAGTGCCAGGATTGTCCTCTCCGAGCTTCTGCCTAGTGTGAAGACCCTCGAATCTCGCCTCGAGGCCCTCGGTGACGCCCAAGGCAGACCCATCGATGTGTTCTTGGGGTTCACACCGGAGGGCGATCACCTGTGCGCGGCTGTGACCGCAGACGAGATGTCGATCGTGGAGGTCTCAGCCGACGGAGTAGCCCGTCGGCTTCTCTGCGGGCCCTACCCGGCAAAACAGGCGCACGCCATGGCGCAGGCTGTGATACAGGCGGGCGCGCGGCGATAGACCGCGGAGAGAAGCGTCCGCAATGGGCAACGCAAGACCGCGACATAGACGCACTGGCTTGTGAGTTCCGTTCCTTCGGTAGCGAGCTTGCCCTGAGTCTGGACGAAGGGCTGTCGAAGGCGAATGCTTGTCCGCCGGTCGTGTGGCGGGCCCGCCGGGCCGTTTCCGTCCTGTAGGGCAGGAGCGTGTCTCCTGCCCAGGCCGTTCGCCGTTCTGTAGGGCGGGCATTCCCATGCCCGCCGGGCTGTTCCGGTAGCGCAGGTTATTGTTGCTTCGATAGCTTGCTGCCGAAGCCCGGAGCCAGCGCGTCGCGGGAGTTCCGGCGATCGTCAGTGTAAGTCTTTTGGCTTCTGCACACCGCCCTGGTGTTGGGTCAGAAATCCCCTTAGCCTGCTGGCCCACTGAGTGTCCAATTCATCGAGGGTGTCGAGTTGCTGCTTCGCCTTGTCCGTCTCTCCCACAATAGCGTAGAGCACACCGAGTTCGTACTGCACCTCGGGATCATTGGGGGCCCTCTTAGACGCTTCCTGGAAGACCGTCAACGCTTCACGAGGGCGGTCGAGTTCTACATACTGGAGTCCCAGGTTGAGGCGCGCGTCTAGCATGGAGGGATCTACGTGCAGAGCCGCCTGATAAGCGCGAATCGCATCCTCACGACGGTTGGTGTTTGCGTATGCAACCCCCAAGTTGTAGCGGCCCGCGGCATCTTTTGGGTTCACTGCGACGCCACGTTCAAACGTCGCAACGGCTTCCTGCCAGTAACCGAGTTCCCCATACGCCACGCCGAGGCCGGCTAAGGCCCCCTCGTCGTCTGGGCGCAATAGAAGCGCTCGTTCGAAGCAGGCCTGTGCCCGGAGGTTGTCGTCGCCGAGGTAGAACATCCCTGCCTCCCGCCAGAGAGAAGCCCGGAACAGGAAGGCCAAGGCCAGAACTGCTCCTACCACCGCCAAGGCGGCTATTGGCCTACAGAAGCGAAGGAACACTGGAACTGGCCTCCGACTTAGGAACACGTCTTCAGTCCTATAGATGCTTGCGTGCGCAGCCTGTGTGGCACCGCCCTATCTCGACGACCGTGGCGACTGTTGAGATGTATCCAAGGAACCTGAGGAAGTTAAGGAAATCACGCGCACTCACCTACTTCCTGATCCCGGCTCCCTCCCCCCATCCCATCGTCGTGACACCTCCCCTCACCCTCCATCACTTAGACGCCGCAACCCGGCGAAAGGTTCTACCCCCTAACGGTCCTCGTCCGCCTCCGACACCTCCCCCTCCCTCACCACCGGCTCCCAGATCACCCAGTCGGCATCGGGGTGTTTGGCCCAGGTGCCGTCGGGGAGCTTCTTGCGGGAAACCCAATGGACGTGCCCGTCCACGAATGCGAAGTAGTCTCCTGCAAACTTTGTGTGTCGGGTCACTACGTCCCCCGGCCCTCCTGTAGGATTGTCACCGGGGCGTGCCGTCTCGTAGACCAGGATGACCGACTCTGGATCTCGGATCGCGCTGATGTCAACCCCTGACAAAGCTGAGTTCATGCCGTAGCTGCAGCGGGCCTGGGTCCGGTCGAACGGACATTGCAGCCGCTCCGGGGCAGCAACATACGGTGGTAGCGCATCCACCCATGCATCGGCCTCGGGTAGACGCCCATGGTGATCCGCGGCATACATCTGCAGTGACATGCCAATATGCTTTAGGTTCGAAAGACACCTCACGCGCGCCGCTTCGGCCCTCTCGTCCTGCCAGGCGCCGCCGACGACCCACGCCACCACCAGCAGGAAGAGCATACCGACGGCAACTCGCTCAGGACCTCGCCGCCCCAATCGCCACCCCGACACGAGTAAGTACACGGCAGCAAAGGTAGGGATGAGGCCGACGAGAAGAATCGCCGTCCAGTGGTGACCGTTTCGCACTCTGCCGACGATCGGAACGGAAACGACTGCCCACAGCCACAGGCCGAAGAGAGAAGCTGTGGCGAACAGCAGCCTTCGCGCAGTGCCCTGCATCAGCATCCTACCCCCTCAAGCTTGCCACGGCCTTCACGTCACCACTCAGTCAGCTTTCTCGCTCTCCTCCACCCCCACCTCCCAGATCACGTTGGCATCCGGCTCCTTCGCCCAGATAGGCTTGCCGTCCTTGTCCGGGCCTAGCTTCTTGCGGGGCAGCCACCGGGCCTCGCCGTCAGCGAAACCGTGGAAAATAGGGAAAATAGGGGGAAAATAGGGACAGTCACCTATTCCCTGACCTCCGGCTCCCTCCGCCCCCTCGCATTGTCGCGACGGCTATTGTCATCTTCGATTACTTAGACGCCGCCGAGCCCCTGAAGGTTCGCACCAAGTCAAGGAATATCCTGCTTTTCCCCCTTCTCCCGCCGTTGCTTTGGTAGCGAGCTAGCCCTGACTAAAGCCAAAGAAATGCCGAAACCCTCGGCCGCTGCCGTTCCGGGGGGTCCCTCGAGAACGCTCCCACGACGTCTTGGCCGTTGGGGAGGGGGAAGAATCGAGGGGGGAGGGGCCCTCCCCCCTCGAACCGCATTCACCCTATCGCAATGCTGATCTTTGCCCCCCTGTCGGCTTCCGACCGGAAGGCATCTTCCGGTCGCCACCCACCGCCCTCATCCCCGGCCCCGCCACACAACCCCACGCCCCGGCCTCTGACAAGACGACTGCCACTGCCGCCGGCACCCGGCACGCAAGTGTCGGGCCTCCCCCCCGGGGGTTTGAAAGGGGGGCGGTAGCTCCCCTTTCCGGCTTCCGCCGGGAAGGAATCTTCCCGGCGCCACCCACCGCCCAGCACTCCGGCCCCGCCACGCGGCAACACCCCCCAGCCTCTGACAAGACGACTGCGGGTGCCGCTGGCACCCGTCAGAGGGGCTTGGGGAGATGGACGGACTCCATCTCCCCAACATCCCTCACATTGACTCGCCGGAGAACCTGAGCCGTCCGAACCGTGCGGGCACGTGGAAGCTCGGCGGCAGCACCAGCGTCGGCGACCAGCAGCTAAACTCACCCTCCCCGGCATGATCGATCCGGTAGAAGTTTCCTCGCCACTCCTCACCGTCTACGGGCGGCTTCCCCGCGCGCCCGATCGAAGCGAACGGAAGCGCCACCTCCACCGTCCAGCGCTCGTCCACATCAGACGGATCATCCAGTGTTCCGACGACCTGCACCGCCGACGCGAGACCCTCGCAGTCCCAGCCGACGTCCACCTTCATCCGGCTCCGGTCACCCGACTCCGGGCACTCGATCTTCGCATCGAACACCACATTGTGCGGGCTGAACTCGAACTCGAAGTACCGCGTAACATCCCCACCGGAGCAGAGAAATGCCTCCACGACCTCTTCCTGATAGATGGGGTCATCGCGCTCCCGCATCTTTCCCCAGATGTCGGTATCCACGGCGACGAACGCCAAGTAGAGATTGCTCTCGTCCCAGCACATCTTCACCTCGGTCGGAAGCTGCGGCTCTCCCGTTCCGTCGGCCAGTGCGAAATCCCCGACCGACTCCACCCGCGACCAAACTCCCTCTGTCAGATGGCCGTCGATCGTGATCGGCTCCACCGTCTTCCGGCAGATGTAAGTCGGCAGATCGCTCATTTCCTCACTCCCTTTCGTCTCGACCTCCGCCTTCGGCGGCTTAGCAACACTCGGAGGCGCCGGCGTCGCCGAGATGTCGTCCAGGAAGATCGCGCCCGACGGCCCCCGATCCTCATGATACTCCGCCAGGTAGATCGACTCCAGCGTCACCGGAAACTCCGCCTCCTCCGGCAGCGATGCCGTCAACCTCCGCCAAGAGCCCGACCAGTTCACCTGGTTTGCCAGATCGACGGCGAACTCGCACCCGGCCGCGTCCCGCAGCCGCGCCCGCAGCCATCCGCCCTGGCCGTCGCCCAACACTTGCACCGAGAAGGCGCGCGTTTCGGGGAGCTGGACCTTCATCTCCACCTCCGCCGTCCGCGTCCCCACCCCCTTCGAGAGGTCATACTGGAGGCGCAAACAGGAGTTCGTCGAACGGCCTGGGTCATCGACGCGCTTTGCCGTGCCGGGCGCGTCCGCGGGCTGTGCCCGGAACGTCCACTCGCGCGCACTTTCGAAGCCCTCCAGGACCCTCGCCTCCGTGCCCATCACGACCGTGGCCGTGCCGCGCGTGCCGCCCACGTCCGCCACCACCGTCACCTCTCCCTCCCCCTCAGTCGCCCGCAGCAGCCCCGTCCGGTCGATCGCGCACCCCGCCCCCGACGGCTCCACCCGCCACTCCAGCCGTCCCTGAGGCACCGCCATAGGCTTGCTATCCGCATCGTACGCCTGCATAGCAAACTGCTGCTTGCCGCCTCGATCCAGCAGCACTCGCCCCGGCGTCACCACCACCCGCGCCGGCGCCGGGGTCACCGTCATCACCGTCGAAGTCTCCATCTCCCCCAGGCGCGCCATCACCAGCCCCACCGTCGCCTGCGCCGTCTCTCCGGCCGTGAACACCCCGGCCCTACTCACCGTTCCCAACATCGGCGCCGCCTCCCAGGCCACCTTTTCCGGGTCAACCGGCACGGGGTTGTAGTACTGATCCACCCCCCGCGGCTTGAGTGCCACGCGCTCACCACACAGCACCGTCATCACCCGCGGCTCGATGGCAAGCTGCACCGGCGGCCCAAGCGGCGCGGAGCAGAACAGACCCAGTCCGTTCACGACGGCCCGCTCCATCCCGCCCGAGGGGGAGTTCATCACCCGGTCCCTCACCACCATCGTCGCCGATCCGCCCCCGTCCAGGTTCATCGCGTCACTGCACCCCAGCTCGATGAACAGGTCCGCCAACTCGTACAGCGTCATCCCCTCGCTGTAGCCCGGCTGCCTCCCATCCACCGCCACCATCACCATGGTCCCTTCGCGGATCCCGACGCCGGAGCGAGGATGCCGCTTGCCCGCGAAGCCGTTCGAGAATCGCTCCCGCTGGTGCTCGACCGAGGCGGCGCCGTTCCTCACCACTCGGGGACCCCCGCCGACGGCCTCTCGGATATCGCCTTCCTCCCCCTCCAGTGTTAGGGACAGCTCGACTTCGTCGCCCGCCTTCAGGTTCCGCAGCGCGTAGGCCCCCACGCCCCTCGCCGCCAGCACCGCTCCCTCCGGCGGAATCCTTTGAGACGCGCCGACCGTGACGCTGGCGATCCTGGCGCTGACCCGCGCGTTCGCCCGGAACGGCCCCGTAAGCCCTACGAGCGCGATCTGAGTCGTCTCGCCATTCGCCCGCGTCTGTTCGCCGAAGCGCGGCGTGAAGAGAACCACATCCGAGAACCCCGGCGGCCGGTTCATCGCCGCCACCGGATACAGCAGCTCCGCCGGCCCCCACAACCACACATTCGGACGCAGCCTGTCGATGTGCGCCGACCCGTCATCGAGGACGTAGAAGACCGACCGCGCCGGGTCGGGGAAGGTCACCAACTCTCCCTGCGACACGTGAAGCCCCAGGGGAACCCCCTCATAGCTTCCCCCCGCCAGCGAGAAGAAATCCGCGTTCACCGCCGCGACGGGGCGAATCACGTCCGACTCCGCCGCCGCCAGCATGCCGGAGAGCTGCTTCCGCGCCATCCGCTCCCCGCCGCCGAGGAGTGCCCGCACCTCTATGTAGTCCTCCGAAAGGTCCGCCTCCACGACGTGAATCGTCCACGGCACCTCGGCCCGATACATCCTCTGGTAGATCGCGCTGGGGCCAATGGGGACCGGCGCCTCGGCCGCGCCGACCGCCGGCAAGAGCGCTGTGAGGAGAACACTGAGGATACTGAGTGAAACAGCCGCGGCGAGCCTTGCTGACCTCATTCGCAGTCTCCGTCCGGTGCTTCGACTTGTTCTGTGACCCATATCGCTCTGAGCGCCATAGCCACGTCATCCCGAGCGTTGACGAAGACGCCACGCAGCGGAACGACCCGGCCCGCGGCACAACCCACTCCGGCCCGCACACTTCCCCAGAATGCTCTCCCGCTCCTTCCCCTCACCAGATGACGCCCTCGCACTCTACCGCGACGCTCATCTCCCACCCCCGCCCCCCAGACGCTCCGACAGCGCCCCCTGCTCCATGCATTCATCCCATCCCCGCGCCAAGAAACGGACAAAACAGGTTGACTTGTGCTCCCGAACGGGGTATATACCGTATAGGATGATGGTCGGCAGTAGGTAACCTACTGCCGACAGGACTCCCGGTCCGGGATTCTCCGCGGGCCGACGTCGGAGGCGCTCATGCCAGGATATGCCTACTTCTGGGGCTGCTACATCCCCGGTCGGCTGCCCCACATGGAGCAGTCGACCCGTGCCGTGTTCGCGCATCTCGGGATCGACGCGGTGGATGTGGATGGCCTCACCTGCTGCCCGGAGAAGACCATGATCCGGAACATGAGCTACCACGACTGGCTTCTCACCGCGGCTCGCAATCTGTCCGTCGCAGAGGAGGCCGGACGGACGTTCGTGACCCCCTGCACCGGATGTTTCTCCACTCTGAAGGAGGCTCAGGTCAAGCTCCATTCAGAGCCCGTGCTCCGGGAGGAGGTCAACCGCGACCTGGCTCGCATCGGCCGGCACTACCGCGGCACGGCGGACGTGGTGCACCTGCTCGATGTCCTCTACCACGACTTCGGTCCGGGCGATCTCCAGCGGCGCGTCGCCTACCCCATGACCGGCATGCGCATCGCCGTCCACTATGGATGCCACCTGCTGCGCCCCAGTGGAAAGCTTCTCTTCGACGACCCCTTCTGGCCCACGAAACTCGACACGCTCGTTGAGGCGATCGGCGCCGCGAGCATCCCCTATTCATCGAAGATGGAGTGCTGCGGCAACCTCCTGCTGAGGGCGGGCGAGGAGGACACGTCGCAGGCGATGTGCCGAGGCAAGCTGCGAGATATCATCGCCCAGGAGGCGGACGCCATCACCCTCGTCTGCCCCTCCTGCATGATGCAGTACGACACCGTGCAGTTTCTGCTCCAGCGCGCCGGCGAGAACCTGCACCTGCCCGTGCTCTACTATCCCGAGCTTCTCGGATTGGCGCTCGGGTTGGAGCCGGAGAAGCTGGGACTCCAACGCCACCGAGTGGACGTGAGACCGTTCCTGGATCGCTGGCAGGGCCGACGCGAGGCATTCGACACCATCCGGCGTCACTGGGACCTGAAGCTCCTTCAGGCCTGCGCCGAGTGCGGCGCCTGTGTGGACGACTGCCCGGTCGCCCGCGCCGATCCGACGTTCGATCCCAATGCGCTCGTCCGGATGCTGGCCGCGGGGCAGGTCGAGGAGGTCATCCATTCCCCGGACCTGTGGAAGTGCGTGGAGTGCTACACCTGCGCCGAGCTCTGCCCCAACAAGTACGACCAGATGTCGATCCTTCGCCAGGCGAAGCACCTCGCCATGGAGGCGGGGCTGGCCCCGCCGGCCGCCATCGAGGGCATGCGGGCCTTCCGCGAAAAGGGGCAGTTGACACAGGCGTCGAGCGGGCAGCGCCGTCGATTGGGCCTGCCCCCGACTCCGGCCGTGGGCGCCGACGAGCTGCGAGCGCTGCTGGGGAAGGATGAGGAGAACTCACGTGAAGACACGGCGAGGGAGAGTGAGGTGAGCGGCGATGCGTAATTCCAGATTCGACCGAGGTGAGCGCAACATATCCGGCTGCGGCTTGAGCGGCATGATGAGCCTTACGGGCGAGCGGGTGGATGGCCGGGTGATACGGGAGTCCATCGCCATCCTCCACGAGCGCTCGAACGGTCTCGGCGGGGGCTTTGCGGCCTACGGGATTTACCCGGAGCGCGAGGACCAGTTCGCGCTGCACGTCATGTACGAGTCGCCCTCCGCCCATAAGGCCGCGGAGGAGATCATCGCCCAGGACCTCGACATCGACCTCGACGAGAGAATCCCCACCCGAGCCAACAGGAACATCGTCGATCCTCCCCTGCTCATGCGCTACTTCGTCCTTCCCCGCGCCCTTCAGCTTCACGAGTTGGCGATGTCCGCTGAGGACTACGTGCTGGAGCGCGTCATGCGGATCAACGCCGAGGTCCCCGGCGCCTACGTCTTCTCCAGCGGTAGAAACATGGGGGCATTCAAGGCGGTGGGCTACGCCGAGGATGTCGCCGATTTCTACCGCCTCGAAGAGTATGATGCCTACATCTGGATCGCCCACGGGCGCTTCCCCACCAACACGCCGGGGTGGTGGGCCGGGGCGCACCCGTTCACTCTGCTCGACTGGGCGATCGTCCACAACGGCGAGATCTCCTCCTACGGCATCAACAAGCGCTATCTGGAGATGTTCGGGTATCGGTGCACGATGCGCACCGACACGGAGGTCATGGCCTATCTGCTCGACCTGCTGATCCGGCGGCACGGGCTGCCGGTGGAGATCGCCTGCGAGGTGATGGCCGCGCCCTTCTGGGAGCAGATCGAGCGCCTGCCGGAGGACAAGCGCCGGCTCCACACGGCCCTGCGCCAGGTCTATGGCGGCGCGCTCGTGAACGGTCCGTTCGCCATCGTCTTCGGTCGGCAGGGGGAAATGGTGGGCATCAACGATCGAATCAAGCTGCGGCCGCTGGTGGCCGCCCGCCAGGGAAGCTGGCTCTACCTATCGAGCGAGGAGGCGGGCATCAGGGCGATGTGCCCGGATCCGGACCTCGTATGGACGCCGAGGGCCGGGGACCCCGTCATCGGGCGGCTCGGCAGCGATGTCGTGATCGGACAGCCGGAGAGCATCGGCGAAGAGGCCGCGGTTCACGCTTTCGCCCGGGGAGGTGGCTAGTGAGTAGCACGACCACGAGAAGAGATCCGAATGCCAAGCCCGAGGCGGGGACAGCGAAGCCGAACCGCCAGGCGCGCGCCCCCATCTACCGACCCCCCGATTTTCTGTGGAAGCGAGACGCGGATCGCTGCGCCCTGTGCAAGCGATGCGTGCAGCAGTGCGGGTTCGATGCGATCACGTGGGAAAACGGCCCTGTCGTCGATCCGGCGAAGTGCGTCGGCTGCCACCGCTGCGAGGCTTTCTGCCCCCAGAAGGCTATCACCGTCGAGCCGAACCCGCAGTGCCTGCGGCCGCATCCCCTGTGGACAGAGGCACACCGCAAGAACCTGTGGACTCAGGCGGAGACCGGAGGCGTTCTGCTCTCCGGCATGGGAAACGACCTCTCCTACCCCATCCTCTGGGACCACCTCTTGCTCGATGCCTGCCAGGTCACGAACCCTTCCATCGACCCGCTGCGGGAGCCCATGGAGCTTCGGACCTACCTCGGTCGCAAGCCGGACCAGATCGAGGTGGAGATGACCGATGACGGGCCGGCGCTGGTGGGAGAGATGGCCCCGAGCTTGGAGCTGGAAGTGCCGATCGTGTTCGCCGCCATGTCGTACGGCTCCATAAGCCTGAACGCGCAAAAGGCGATAGCGATGGCGGCGGAGGAGCTGGGCACCTACTGGAACACGGGCGAGGGCGGGCTCCATGAGGACCTGAAGCCGTACGCACACCGCGCCGTTGTGCAATGCGCCTCGGGCCGGTTCGGCGTGACGGCCGACTATCTCAATGCCGGCGCGGCGATCGAGATCAAGATCGGGCAGGGAGCGAAGCCGGGAATCGGCGGACATCTCCCGGGCGAGAAGGTATCGGCCCAGGTCTCCGAAACGCGGATGATCCCGGCCGGCAGCGACGCCCTGTCCCCAGCCCCGCAGCACGACATCTACTCGATCGAGGACCTGCGGCAGCTTATCTTCGCGCTGAAAGAGGCCTCGAACTACGAGAAGCCCGTCTCGGTGA
>Ga0307377_10002599_pt1 | contig 21145 bp, 20 predicted proteins | sample TR3MG_FD_202535 | JGI IMG/M metagenome (GOLD analysis project Ga0307377, IMG submission 202535) | Soil microbial communities from Risofladan, Vaasa, Finland - TR-3 | ecosystem: Environmental > Terrestrial > Soil > Coastal area > Acid sulfate soil | place: Finland: Risofladan, Vaasa | collected...
TTGATTGTTTCTCCCTCGTGCATACTCCTAATGAATAAGTATTACCATCATATTATTTAATTTTCCTGGTCTAAGAACATTTTGTGGTAAATTTAGGAACGATTGATCGGGAGCTAAACACGTACCAAAAAGTTAACTTTTTTAAGTATGTTAGGGATATTTATTCTAATGATTTTTGCATGCCGAGATTGGCAGATTTGCTCGCAAAAGCAGAGTAACTGAGATCCTATTGAGCATGTACCGAGAATCGAATGCATGAAATCCGTTTTGGCAGAAGACATCCATTGCATTACTTGCTAGCGCTTTTCAGCAGCTCACGTACGCAACCCTTCCACTAATCTATCCGTTATTTCCCGAAAAACTTCTCTTAAGGGCTCTTATCGGGCATATCCTTGCAAGCCTTTGCATATTGATAACGGCCTTAAATATCCTGGAGGTAGTTGTTGGGTTTTGACTTGTTGAACGCTTACTCGAAAAAGAGGAATGCAGATGAAAGTTGCACGTAGCTACCTTATCATCCATTAAAAATAGAGGCCCTAAATCTATCCCGCTCCGCCCACTGTCGCTTCTGCCACCAGCAGATGCGGCGATCCGTCGCTCACGGGCACGAGCTGTCCTGCTTTTCCGCAGCGCCCGCTGTTGAACTTAAGGTCATTGCCCACAGCTTTGACATGCAGTAGTGTCTCGAGAATCTTGCCGGACAGGGACACGTCTCGCAAAAGCTTCGTCTTCTCGCCCTTTTCCACCAGATAGCCTCTCTTGGCATTGAACTGGAAGACGCCTTCGCCGGTACTCACCTGACCGCCTCTGCTTCCTGCCAGGTAGACTCCATCTCCCAGCTCCTCGAAGATCTCTTCCAGCTTCCAATCTCCGTTGGCGATGTAGGTGTTGCTCATGCGCACAACCGGTCTGTCCAGGCCCTCGGCGCGCGCATTGCGCGGCACTCCGCCCAGCCGCGCAGCTGTCTCGCGGGTGTTGAGATACGAATTGAGGATGCCCTTTTCCACCAAAACCGTCTCCTGGGCAAGGCTTCCCTCATCATCAAAGGGATAGTAGCCGTTGTACATCAAACAGGGATCGTCCTTGACCGTCACAAGCTCCGATCCGATCCTCTGGCCCAACTTTCCTTCCAGACAGGAGTCGCCCTCCAAAATGATATCTCCCTCTGTAGCATGGCCCACGGCTTCATGAACGAAGACCCCGGCCAGCTCCTGATCGAGGAGCACAGGAAAGCTTCCCCCTTTGGGCACATCTGCGTCCAGAAGGGCTACAGCGGTCTCTCCTACCTCTTTGGCCAGAGCAATGGGATCTTCCCTGTCAAAGAGCTCCAGGCCACCCACACCCGATCGCCCCTCTCCGTCCGTCTGGTACAGCCCGTTTCTGTGGGCCACGGCACTGATGACAAATCCCATGCGCGTCGTCTTTGACTCCAGATCCAGGCCCTCCGAGCTGCTGTAGCTCGCGGAAATCTCCATCTCCGAGTAGACGGCCTGAGTGGAGGAGACGCCTTTGACTTTTGCCGCATCTTCAATCTCCCGCAGCAAAGCCACTTTTTCCTCCAGGGAAAGGTTCTTGGGATCTTTTTTGACGGTAACCACTACGCTTTTGCCCGCCGGAGCCTCAGCCAGCTGCAGATCCTCGCGCCGGTCGATCTTCCGGGCGATGCGCTTGGCCAGATCGATCTCTTTTCCCAGGTCGCCTACGCTGTCAGTGGTCACAAAACCCCAGGCTCCCCCAGAGAGGGCTCGCACCGCCGCTCCCTGGAAGGGTGCCTGGGCAATCTCCTCCAGCTTGCCGTTGTCCAGGACAATCCTGGTTCTACTGCCTCGCAAGATGCGGATGTCGTAGAACTCAGGCGCCATGGATTTCAGATGCTCCTGCTGGGCGTAGGAGTGGGTGTGGAGATCGTTTCAGGCAGGATGATGCCGATCTTCTTCTCTGTGGCAAACCTCTTCAGCTTCTCAATCAGCCGGTTCCTCTGCCCACCCATTGCATACTCGAAGACCTCGCTGATGTTGGAGACGGGAATGATCTCGATCATGCCCTTGATGGAGTCGTCAATCAGCACATCGCCCATGTTGGATTTGGGTATGAGCACCGTCTTGATGCCTGCTTGCGCCGCGGCCTCGATCTTCTGCGTTACGCCTCCCACGGGCATGACATCTCCCCGCACAGACAGAGAGCCGGTCATGGCCACTGTCTGCTTGACAGGCACGCCTTCCATGGCGGATATAACAGCCGTTGCAATAGAGATAGATGCGCTGTCGCCCTCTACGCCCTCGTAGGTGCCGATGAACTGAATGTGCACATCCTTCTTGGTTATGTCCTCACCCAGGAACTTCTTGATGAGCACGGAGACGTTGGTGACCGCTTCTCTGGCAATCTCCTGCAGCTTGCCTGTAGCTATGATCTTACCCTCATCCTTGGATTGAGCGGGCGTGATTTCGGCCATGATGGGCAGCACTATTCCCGAGTCGCCCATAACAGCCAGACCATTGACTCTTCCCACCTCGTCACCGGAGGAGTGGAACATGCTGTAATCCTTGCGCCTCTCCATGAAGCGGTCTGCAAGCTGCTGCTCCACGGACCGGGCCATCTTCTTGGCCTGCATGACGTGATCTGCTTCGGTCAGGTTTGCACCATTGGAACGTGCCACGTCCCCAGATACCCTGATCAGACCGCCCAGATCACGCAGCATTAGTGTGAGATGGCCCTTCCTGCCGGATCTCCTCTTGGCTTCCCGCATGATCTCTGAGACGGCATCCCTGGTAAAGTGCGGTATCTTGCCGTCTCTTACAATCTCCTGGGCCACGAATCTGATGAGCTTGTTTCTGTTCTCCAGGGTGTCGCCCATGGTGTCTCTCATGTAGACCTCATATCCGTAGCCCTTGATGCGTGACCTCAAGGCGGGATGCATTCCCTGCACGGCATCCAGGTTTCCAGCAGCGATCATGATGAAGCTGCAGGGCACAGGCTCCGTTCTGACCAGTGCGCCGGAGCTTCTCTCGCTCTGGCCAGTGATGGGATACTCGCCCTCTTGCAGAGCGGTAAGCAGGCTTTGCTGTGACTCCGGGCGCAGGGTGTTTACCTCGTCTATGAAGAGAACTCCCTGGTGCGCCTTGTGAATGGATCCACATTCAACGCGCTCATGGGATGGGGTCTCCAGGCCTCCGGACTGGAACGGATCATGGCGGACGTCTCCCAAAAGGGCGCCGGCATGCGCTCCGGTGGCATCTACGTAAGGAGCCTTCTTCTTGTTGTTGTTGTCCACCAGAAGCTTGGGGACCATGGCATCCTCTTTTGGCAGCATATAACGCAGTGAGAGGAATATGAGCGCTGCTGCAATGATTCCGAAGAGAAGCTGGCCCGTATAATAGGCATATACTATCAAGGCCATTACTATGAGCATTAAGAACATATTGCGCGTCTGTACCTTTTTTCTGGCCTCCATCTTCTGGGCATCGACTATCTGCTTGCCTCTTCCGGCAGGCACGACGCGAACGCGCGGAGTGTTGTTATCCTCTGGATTGGCATAGACCAGCACATCCTGCAACTCTTCCACAGGCAGAAGCTCGCTCATGGCCTTGCCGAGCATTGATTTTCCTGTTCCCGGCGATCCGATGAGCATGACATGGCGTCTCTGTCGTGCCGCCTTTTTAATCACTTCCACGGCTTCATCTTGGCCGATCACATGATCTATGAGGCTCTCAGGCACGGTTATGCTGCTGGTATCCTTGAAATCAATATCCCCAAGCAGCTCTTTCGACTCGTCTTCAGAAGTCAATTTTTCGGCCCTCATATCGTCTTTTAATCCTTCTTGACTATATATCTGGTGCTTTGCTTCCATACTCTTTTTGGTCCTTTCAATCTGTTCTTTGAAATTGTTCTTTGAAATTGTTCATCGAAATCTTCTAAATTGCGCTTTCAAATTATGCTTTGAAATCTCGGATCATTTTAAGGTATTCTTCCAGCATTCCTTTGGATAGATGGGGCTTAATTAGCTCAAGCGCCTCCTGGAAATGCTCTCTTGTAACCAGTATCCTATCAATGATCAATTCTTCCCTTTTCATATCGGATCGAATATGCGCCCTTAAAGCAAGCATTCCCGCTTCCCGACAGAGCATCTCTAAATCTGCGCCGGAAAAGTCCTCAGTCATCTCGGCCAGCCACTGCGCCGAGATTCCGGAGGCGGCCATGCGGGATAGATAAATCTCTAGTATTCTCTTTCTTGCCTGCATGTCCGGCATGGGAATATAAACCAAACGATCGAATCTGCCGGGACGGAGCATTGAGCTGTCCAAGAGGTCCGGCCTGTTGGTTGCCGCTACTATTACCACATCTTTGAGCTGCACCAGGCCGTCCAGCTCGGTTAAGAACTGACTGACTACCCGCTCTGTAACATTTGAATCAGATCCGCTGCCCCTGCCTGGGACTATGGAGTCGATCTCATCGAAGAATACCAAAGCGGGGGCTGCCTGGCGGGCTTTTCGAAAGACCTCTCTTACGGCGCGCTCCGATTCGCCTACCCATTTGCTGAGCAGCTCCGGGCCCTTGACGCTTATGAAGTTCACATTGCTCTCGGTGGCTAAAGCCCTTACCAGGAGTGTCTTGCCCGTTCCCGGCAGGCCGTAGAGCAAGATTCCCCGCGGCGGCCTAACGCCTACGGCGGCAAAAGCTTCCGGGTATTTCAGCGGCCACTCTACGGCCTCGATGAGCGACTGCTTGGCAGGCTCCAGGCCGCCCACCTCATCCCAGTGCACCTCCGCTACCTCTACAAAGACCTCTCTCATGGCAGAGGGCTCGATCTTCTTTAGAGCTTCCTGGAAATCTTCTTTCGTAACCAGGAGGCTCTCCACTATCTCGGCAGGTATGTCCTCTTTGACATCCAGGTCGGGAAGCGCCCTCTCCAGTGTTCGCATGGCCGCCTCTTTGCAAAGAGCATAGAGGTCCGCCCCCACATAGCCGTGCGTGGCATCTGCAATCTCTTTCAGGTCCAGGGACTCGTCGAGAGGCATGCCCCTGGTATGAACATACAGCACCTCCAGCCGGCCGTTTTTGCTGGGAATGCCTATCTCAATCTCTCTATCGAAACGGCCGCCCCGGCGAATGGCAGGATCAAGAGCATTGGGCCTATTTGTGGCTGCAATTACTATTACCTCTCCCCGGGAAGAGAGGCCGTCCATGAGGGCCAGGAGCTGAGCCACCACACGCCTCTCCAGGTCGCCGGAAACCTCTTCGCGTTTGGGGGCGATGGAGTCAATCTCATCGATGAAGATGATGGAAGGAGCGGTCTTGGCGGCCTCCTCGAAGATCTGGCGCAGCCGCTGCTCACTTTCTCCATAAAACTTGGAGACAATCTCCGGGCCGGAGATGGATATGAAGTTGGCGTCGGTCTCACTGGCTACAGCCCGGGCGATGAGCGTCTTTCCCGTACCTGGCGGTCCGTGCAAGAGCACTCCGCGGGGTGGATTGATGCCCAGGCGAGAGAAAAGCTCCGGATGGCGCAGGGGAACTTCTATCATTCCCCTGATCTCCCTGATCTCTCGGGAAAGACCGCCGATATCCTCGTAGGAGATATCTCGCACGTGCAGTGCCAGCTCTTCTAAAGTCTCCCTGGTGATGCTGATGATGGTCTCGGCAGTCACGAGCACCGCGCCAGCAGGCATTGTGCTGACCACGGCCAAATTGAGGCTGTTATTGATCATCTCCACGCGCAGCATCTCACCCTTGACAACCGCCCTTCCTTGCAGCATGCGAAGCAAGTACTGCGGCCCACCCATGAGCCGGATCTGGCGCGTAGGTGCGACTATGATCTTTCGGGCCGGCCTGGCCTCAGCCCGGGTGACAACAACTTTGCTATCTATTCCCGCACCCAAGTTGGCGCGGGTATTTCCGTCAATTCGGATGAGATCCTGGGGGTCATCAGGGTTTCCAGGCCAGGCTATGGCGTAGACCTTATCTTTTCCTTTGATCTCCACTACGCCGCCGTTTTCCAGGGAGAGAGAGGCCAATGCGTCGGCTCCAATCCTGGCCACGCCTTTTCCTGCATCTTTGTGATAGGCTTCAGAAATTCGAAGCTGCAGAGAGACTTCTTTGTCCGGTCCTTCCAAGACCGACCCTATGCCCGTTCCTTCCCGCTCCATCTCGCTTTTTCCCATCTCACCCGGCTCCATCTCGCATTGCCTCAATTCACCTTAAATCAATTCGACAAAATCATTTCGGTTCTGATCAGTCCCGCTCTGATCAATTTTTCTTTGGTCAGTCCGGCTCTTATCAAACTCTCTGGGCGATTACTGAATGCTCCATTCCTGGCTTTTCAAATGCACAGCACCGCGCTCTTCCAGCCGCTTCAACCGGTCTAAAACCACAATTTCCGGAACTTCCAGCCTCATGGCCAGCTGACCTGCCTTGGCATCGCCTGAGAGCAATGCCGTCAGAATCTCCGCTTCTAACTGGTTTTGCGTATAGCTTATGGCCGCGCTGCAAGCAATCTGTTTGATCTCCATCTCTCGAGACTCGATCTGGTCTAAGAGCCCACGCAGTTCAAGCCTCTTTTCCTCCAGTGAAGAGAGTTCATCTCGCAAAAGCTTCATGTCCTGGGCCAATCCGTTATCTTTTACCGCGGGAGCGTCCTCGGAGAGAAAGGCTCGCACGCCGTAAGAGTGAGGCGAGACCGCCACCTCCAGGACCGTCTTTCTGGCTATGCGGAAATACTTTCTTCTTCCCTGGTCCTGATAGCATTCCACTATGCCGGCTCTCTCCAGCATCTCCAGATGATCGATGACCGCCTTGGGCCCGACATCCAACCGCTTGGCCATTTCATTGAAGTAGAATGGTCGGAAAGAAAGGAGTTGAAGGATGCGCCTTCTATTTTCGTTTCCCAGGATATTCAAAAGCTCAACTGGATCCAATATCATCACTCAATTATCACTTTTAAACTTGAGGTTAGTAACGCTAGGTTAGATAAACTTTGCGGTGCCTGGCAGTTCGCCCCAGTTCGACAAAGTGAGAGAAACAAAAAAATTGTGGTGCACCCCCCCCCTCAGAGCCTTTCATGGACGAAAAGATGGCAATGCCTGCCAATTCATTGGCGGGAGTAGTCACCGGATGCTGAGGATAAACCAGAATGAAAGAATACCAATCGCTATGAGCAGCAAATCAACCACCTGCCTGTGGCCCACCCTCCAGCGCGACAGAGTGAATCTGATGCTGATGAGTACATGCACCAGGAAGAAGAAGACCAGATACAAGTCAAGCTCGGTGTGCATATGTACTGCCTGCTGCAGGGGCAGCAAGGTCCTGTTCCACCAGGCGTATCCTGAGATGAGGAAGATGATCATGAAGATGAGAAGCATCCAGGCGCAGATTCGGTTTATCTTTACGAGAAGTCGGCCAGTCTTCAAAGCAAATTCACCTTAAGGTCTATTATTGAATTGCGTATTTATTAATTGATGGTACAGGTATGTGCATGTGAAAAGCTTGATAAAGGAGAAGGTTTGACAGAGGGATGTTGTAGGCAAATGACGAAAAGCCTATCGCCGAAAAGTGGAAAGATATTGGAGGCATATTGTTGAACAAGAAATACACGATCCTCTTACTAATGTTAGTATCCCTCTTTTGCGCAGGGCTGTCACAAGGGCAGCCTGCCGATGATAATTCGAGTACAATAGAGAATAATGCTACCACGACAGAAACTCCGGTCCCTCCGGCAAACGAAGCTGCGTTGAACAATGAGACGGCTCAAGTCAATGAGACGGTTGATGCCAATGTTACAGAGGCCAATTCGGGACCAAATCTTAACTACATCTGGTCTTTTTCAGGCATAGAGATCGACCCCATAACCATGGCCCTCAATCAAGAAGGAAGCGAGCTATACGGCCAGGCCAAATATGAGCCTGAGGGCGGAAAAGCCTGGAATGCCGACGTCGTGGGTTCTGTCACAGAAAACGAGGTAGAGCTGACCATGACTGCTCAGAGGGATATGGAGCTTACCACCACCAAGATAACCGGCACCTATGCCAATGATACCATCAACGGCAACTTCACCCAGATCAGCGGCGGAAAGAAAATAGGCAGCGGCACCTTCAGCGCCATAGGATTCTACCCGGATATATCAAGCTACACTCCTGCAATCATCGAGGAGCCCAAAGTAGAAACTCCAGCGCCTGCCGCTGTTGACACCACTGCGGACTCGAACGCATCTGGAGAGCAGACGGAAGAGACGGCCTCAAGGTTCATTGACGTTCGCCAGTACGCGGATAAGATCCAGACCGGGGTCGGAGATATCAGCGGGATTCCCATAGGAATGGGCTGAAGGTAAATCAGAGAGATTTCGGGCGCCGGGAATTTCGGCGCAGTATCCTTTTTTGACCGTGTACTTACTTAACTGAACAATTTTATACTACTACCTCATCTCATCATTAAGCTGGGGTAGCGATGGAGTCAAATCTTGATTTATCGAAATTTTGGTGCTGGCAGAAAAACTGTCCCGATTATGGGAAAAGAGGCGCAGGAAACATAGTTTTGAAAGAGCGATAAGGGAAGGAGAATAGAGCACTTCTCAAGTGCAAAACCTGTAGCCATTGCTTCAGCGAGACTCATGGAACACCATTCTTCGGACTTAATACATCAATGGATGAAGTCTGTCGAACATTGGCAGAGATTTGGCATTCAGGAGAAAAACAGATGTTTTATGATACGTTTACAAAATGTTTCTGAAAACCTATTTCTATATGCTTGAGAGATCTATTCTTCAATGCCTGCCAAATCCCTTCTCCTCAAGATCAGTCCGGAGATGGAGGTGTACATCCGTGCCCGCTCCACAGACCTGCGTATAGCCACCACCTGTGAAGGGCCCTTGATGTTTTCCATCAGGATCAGCTCGCCCAAGGCGACCGACCACGTAATAGAAGTAGGTGGGCGCAAGGTCTATGTTTCTGCAGTCCAGGCGCCCTACATCAAAGCCATCGATGCCAGGATGCTGCCACGCTGCGCCCTGGAGAAGAAGCGGCAGTGAAGCTGCTATCTTCCTGCCCGACAAGGACATGATTTTCTTCCGCAACTATTAAAAAAATGATCTGATTATCAAGACAAGGATTTAATTCATTAATATAATTTTGGCATTCATATTAAATATTTCTCAAGCAACCAACACCTTTGCACCCCAGCAGAGGTCTCATTTCCATCCCGATAAATACGATATGACGCTATCGTGTGGAGTCCTGAAATTATTTCGCGCCCGTCTTAATTTTATTGAACTTGAATTATTCATATTTACATCACAACCCGAACAATCTCTGACCAATTGCGAAATAGGTTTCTAATGGCATTTTCCGTCTAAATGCCATTTCCGGAGTATCCAGGCTTTGAAAATTAGGCCTTTCGCGACCCTACAGATACGAGCATTTTACGACTTGCAAAGCTATATGCGTTTAAATTAGCCCTTTTAAAAGGAAAATAAAAATGGTGGAAAGGCCCGGAGGCTCATTTGATCTTTTTCTCGAGCTTCTTGAGCTTCTTCTTGGCGGATTTGCTACCCGAAGCAGCCTGCTTCGAGAGCTCTTCTGCCTTGGCCTTCTTCACTTTGTTCAGCTTCTCCATCTGTTTCTTACTCGTTGGCATACAGTCACCTCGCTACCCCCCTTTGGCTGATTCTCTTTAGCTTTTTCCGTCTTAACAATATCCCTGTATCATTGTACCAGCCTATAAAATCTCCGAATGAACGAAAAGCTGACCTACGATTCTCGTATTCTCCGAAAAACCGTTCTAGCTTTCCGTTCGTCTGGAGATATTTCACTCTGGCTAATATGGGCTTGATACCATATCTTTTTAGGTGATCTTTGAATTCGCTGTTCCAACTACCGTGCTTACGTGATCCCGTGTCTGCTCCTTCATAGGGCAGAGCCACCAATACTTATCCACCAGTTGATCGACTATGCTTGCTGTTCTCGGTATTGATTTCAAGGAACTCCCCGTCGGCAAGTAGGGTGCCCAACTTTTTCGCCCAAGACAGACTCCTGGCCGGTCTCCATGTTTTCTTTGATGATCTGCTTGACTCTTCTTTTGTGAAACCTTAACATCCCGCGCAATATCTTTTGTAGCTTCACCTTGTGTTTTCGAGGAAGGATATCGCGAACCTTCGTCTTGTTCAATTTCATATCCTGAACTATGCATCCAGGCTAGATGGGAAGCGAAATAATTTCGGGACTACACAATATGACGCTATCGGCGAAAAAAGTTTAGCGGCTGTCCAGCCATTTTTTTAGAGTGCGCATGGAGCCGGCACGATGAGAGATTTGGTTCTTTTCCTCCAGATCCATCTCTGCCAAACTCATGTTGCCCAGATAAAAGATAGGGTCATAGCCAAATCCCTTCTTGCCCCTCGCCTCAAAGCCGATCTGTCCGTGCACCTCTCCGGAGAACATTACTGGTTGCATATCCGGCTCGGCATAGGCGACCACGGATTTGAAGAAAGCATTTCGTCTCTCTATTCCTTGCATGAGCCGCAGAACCCCGGCGTTGCCTATGGTCTTTTGCACATACGCAGAGTAAACGCCTGGAAAGCCCTGCAGAGCTTCCACAAAAAGGCCCGCATCCTCGAGCATCACCGGCCCCTGCAACCTTGCCATGACCTCTTTCATGCCGTATGCAGCCACCTCTTCTAGAGTGTCTGCCTGAATCTCGGCATAGCCAATGTCCCTTTGGATGAGATCACCAAAGATTGCCTGTGCTTCGGCATACTTTCCCTTATTACTTGTCACAAAATAGATCATTTCGCCACCTTTGCCGCTTTTTCCTCTTTTTTCCTTTCTTGCGCAGTCACCCTTTTCGATCTACTAATCTTTGCACGAAAATGGAAGTTCCCATCTAAGCAGAAGCTTTTGTCACTATATCCCGATTTCTCCCGGAATCGAATAGCGGACTTCTGCCAGACGAATCTCTCTGGTAGACTGCTTCTGCGTGCATCTCCGCTTCTCCCTAGGATGGGCAATTGATGTTCCGCAACATCTCGAAGCAGGAGATGATCATGCCTCAGCCGTTGCAAAGGATGGCTGGTATCAGGTGAACGCCCTTCTAGTACAGAACCTCGCCAACCTCAGAGGTAGGTCGGCCCGTTGGCCAGCTTGGCCACCAGGCGGGCTCGGATGCAAGGCCCGTTCTTTTCGGTGATCTGGTTGCTCAGGGCAGCGGGAATCAGCACGTTCACCCCCATTTCCAGGAGGTTCTGGGTGGATATATTTTCCGCCCCACTTTTTGCTTCCCGAAAGTCTATCAACGATCCGGTCTTCTTCTTATGCAAAAGCACCTGCTCGGCGAGAAGGCCTTGGGGGTCGTAGATGCCGCCCCAGCGATCGCTGACCGCTATCCAGAAACCTAAAAGCGATGGAACAAGAGAGCTGGCATTCGAATAAAATAATTATATATTTAAAAATAATCGTGATTAATCTGTTCGCCCCGCCCCAGCCTTAAGATCCTGCAAGGCCTTGATCACAGCGTCGGCATGCCCTTTTACGGAAACCTTCTTCCAGATGCGGGCGATCTTCCCCTGTGGGTCGATGAGAAAGGTAGACCTGATCACGCCATAGCTCTCTTTGCCGTACATCTTCTTAAGAGCCCAGGCTCCGTAGGCTTCCGTGACCTTGTGATCCTGATCGCTCGCTAACTTTACACCCAGGCCATGTTTCTCGGCAAACTTTTTGTGACTGGCAGGCGAGTCTCGACTGATACCCAAAACCTCCGCGCCCAGATCCAGCAGCGCCGGCAGAGCGGCTGTGAAGTCTACCGCCTCACGAGTGCAGCCACTGGTGTTGTCTTTGGGATAAAAGTAAAGCACCAGCCATTTGCCCAGGTAGCTTTTCAGGCAGATCTCCTGCTCACCCTCGCCGGGCAGACAAAACTGGGACGCGACATCTCCAACCACGACCATTAACTTCCGCCTCACTTTGACTTATCTGCAAGACTTTCATCTTTGGAGATAAAAGACTATGGGCGAAATTAGAGATATAGACTATGAGCGAAAATATGAAAGAAGGCTTTGGGAGAATGTTGAAGGATGTGGGAGAAATGAAAGAAGATGGTAGCATATATGAATATATAAAATAAGATCTCTACTCCGCACCCCTCGACTAATGAAAATACCGTATTCTATTATTATTAATAGTTGATATTGGAGAAAGGGCAACCTTTATACGACAATGTTGGTATTACACCAAGACCATAAGAGATCACTAAGGAGAATACCAGATTAACATGGGCAATAGCATGGATCTTGACGAAGTGGATAGAGTCATACTTCATTATCTCCGGCAGAATGGGCGCATGAGCCTGCAGGAGATGTCAAGAAAATCCGGAATCTCTGATGCAACAATACAGTTTCGGCTCAAGCGCATGAAGGCCAATGGGGTTATAGAGCGATTCACCATTATAGCCAGTCCGACTGCCACGGGCCATGTCGTGACCGCGATTATGCTTGTGCAGACAGATGCAGAAAGACACGACCAGGTAACAAACGATCTGGCGAAGATCCCTGAGATAACTGAGGTCTATGGGATACTGGGCGAGTACGACCTCTTCCTCAAGGTCTGGTCCAAAAGCCTTGAGGAGCTAAATGTCCTCATAAACGATCGTATAAGATCGATTGAAGGCATTGAAGACCTGCATGAGCTCGTAGTAGTAAAGCGAGCAAAAGATGAAATGCCCCCGGTTTAGAGGTTGAAATGGAAAATTCCTGGAGCATCAAAGAGAAGATAAAGCATTTAGGCCTAATGCGGGCAAATTGGGTAAGCCAAAGCCAGGGTAGAGGAGCAAAGGAGAGAAATATTCCACCAACAAAAAAAGACGCTAAATCCAATATTTTGGACCTTCCTGACCCCCTGCAGCCTTTTGCAGGCGAAAAGCTCCTGGAAAAGCCCAAGATCACTATAATAGATTATGATGAACTGCATTATCACGAGGCTGAGGTCAAAGACGTACAGGAATGCTTCAGGTTCAAAGATAAGTCCTCTGTAACCTGGATAAACATTGACGGCCTGCATCAGATGGATGTCTTAGAGAAACTCGGCTCATGTTATGGAATCCATCCTCTGGTTATGGAAGATATCCTGACCGATCAGCGTCCTAAAATTGAAGATTATGACGATTACATATTCATCGTGCTCAAGATGCTCTATTACGATGAAGAGGAAGATAGAAAAGCAGAGGACGAAGAAGATGAAGACGATATGGGGGATACTGATTTAGATATGGATCAAGTGAGCATGATCCTTGGTCACAATTTTATAATATCCTTTAAAGAAAAAGAGGTAGATGTATTCAATCCTTTGCGGGACCGTCTCCGGACGGCCAAGGGAAAAATAAGAAAGCAAGGCGCAGACTACCTGGCTTATTCCATGATTGACGCCATCGTAGACCACTATTTCGTAATCATGGAAAAACTAGGCGATCGGTTCGAGGACCTGGAAGATGCGGTTGTATCCGACCCAGAGCCTGGCATCCTTCCCACCATCTATAATCTTAAGCGAGATATGCTTTTCTTGAGAAAGTCGGTCTGGCCTTTGCGAGAGGCCATCAGCAAGATGCAGAGGACAGATTCGCCCCTCGTATCGGAAGCGATCAAAATCTACCTGAGAGATGTCTACGACCACACTATCCAGGTGATCGAGAACATTGAGACCTTCCGCGATATGTCCGCCTCGCTGCTGGAAACATACCTTTCCAGCCTGAGCAATAAATTAAATGAGGTAATCAAGCTCCTCACCATCATTTCCACCATATTCATTCCCCTCACCTTCCTAGCGGGGCTGTATGGGATGAACTTCAGGTTCATGCCAGAGCTGGAGTCACCTTGGGGCTACCCGGTCGTTTTGATATTAATGCTGCTGGTAGTAGTGATAATGATGGCCTATTTCCGGAAGAAAGAATGGATTTAGCTTCAATGCTGCAAATTACTCTACGTTCCAAGTTTCAGTCCTATTATAGTTAGGGCTCTTCATCTCACTCAACTTAACGAAAAGAGCATTAACTTGATTGACATTATTGCGAAACATGCGCACTTTTATCATCGTCGGCCACAAGGCCACCACTACCCCTAATTTCTCTTTGGAAGACATCCCCGGCACCTCAGGCCGCCTGGATATCCTCTGCCGCTCCGTCACTGCTGCCTTCGTCCTCTCTCACGGCATACGAAAGGACGTCTGCGTCTACCTGGTCCTGCTGGGCGGCGAAGTTCCCAAGACGATTCAGCTACGGGGCGAGACCCTGCGCCACCTCAATCCGGATGAGCGCACTACAGCCGCTCTGCTCAAAAAAGCCCTGGCCGTACCGGCCACACAAGAGTGGGCCATGTCCACATCGGGAATCTTTGTGCGCACGGGCGGCTTGGCGGAACTGCTGGCTGATTTGAAAGATGCGAGATTGATCTACCTGCGAGAGGACGGCGCTGACATGCGCGGACTTGATATCGGCGGCCTTTCCGGCGAGACTGCCTTCATCCTGGGAGACCACACCGGCATGACGGCAGAAGAGGAAGGCCTGATCGAGCAGGCCGGCGCCAAGGTCGTCTCACTGGGACCGACCAGTCTGCACGCCGATCACTGCATAGTGCTCATAAACTGGTTCTTGGATACTAACCCTTTTATGTCGGGATACCAATAAAATCCGTTTAAGTGAAACTGCGGCGGCGCACCCCGCTGCAAGCAGACGGGGCATCCAAGGCGCCGCCGCATGAAAGCAGAACCAGGTTAAGCTGGCCCAAACCTAAGTTGAATACGCATGCCCTTTATCCCAGTCGCAGCAAGCTGCGGGGTATTGCATTTTAAAATAAATAAGGAGCTAAGACATGTCTGGATCGAAGAACCCAATAATTGCAGTGATATTGAACCTCATCATCGCCGGACTCGGCCATATCTATCTAGGGTACACTAAAAGAGGAATAGTCCTGTTCCTATTAACGGTCCTGATAGCAGCCATCAGCTCGGGATTGGGCTGGATTGTGGGCGTTATCCTCTGCTCATATGATGCCTGGCAGCTTGCCAAGAATAGACCCGCCCCCTTCGACTTCCTGGTGAAATATATCGGCGAATAGAGGATCCACCCTCAAAAACTTAATACCGACCGGCCAGAAAATTCAATATGAATAGTATGTGAATAATATTAGTGTAGCGTGTCTGTCAGAACTATAAAGCCAGAGAAAATGCTCGTACCGGAGGCGACCATCTGTTATCTCTTCGCTCATCTCATGCTCCTGAGCGCCCCTATCGGCAACATTTTGGACCCTCTAATGATCTGACTGGCAAAAGGCGACATTATTAGTATGCAGACGATCAAGGCCGCTCGGATATCCTCTGCCGTACCGTCACTGCCGCATTCCCTTTCTCTCACGGCATTCGAAAGGACGACGATAGTATCCGCGACGAGCAGGCCGGCGCCAAGGTCGTCTCCCTGGGACAGACCATCCTGCATGCTGATCACTGCACAGTTTCGATCAACATCAACTGGTATCCCGGATAACTGCAGATTTGCCTCCCGCTAAAATGGTCGGAGAACGACTCTGAAAGCCAATGGCATGAATGACGCAAAAAAGGGAGATGGGAGTTATGCTCTATTCTACACACAGGGCAGCCAATCAACGCTGATGGCGCCACAGGTGGAGTTGCCCCAGAGCTGGATGAACTTCTCGATGGAGAAGACACCAGTCAAATCCTCAACAGATCTGCCGTACTCGGCATGGCGGCCCTTGAGCTGGCTATCCGCTTTGGGATCTCTGGAGATCCATCCTATGTGAGCAACGCCGATCACATTGCTGTTCAGATTGGCCTCGAGCACACCGGTACAACAAGCTGGACATCCACCTGGGCCGAAATCTCTGGTGATGCCATAGCCCCTGGTCTTAACCTCGGTGGTCTTCTGCAGGTGCTCAGCGTGGGTATACATCTCAGTCAGCACAGCGCCGATTGCATAGTTCTGCACACATAGTTTTTCAACCCACTTCTGGTCATAGGTCCCAGTCTGGTAAGATACGGGCATGTACTCGAACTCAGCTTCCTTAGTGAAATTGATGTAGTCCATAAGGCAGGTTCGACCAGTTGGGAATGCACAAATCGACAGCAATTCATTGCCGAAAATATCTATACCGCCTATCGGCATTCCGTTCCTTTCAAGTTGCCTCTCTGCTTCCAGTTCAGTCTTCTCGGTGATGACGTTACCGGAACCGGATTCCTTCTCTACCAGTTTCTGACCCATAAAACCATACTGGGTAGAGACTATCATCTCAACATTCTTATATCCTACTCCTTTCACTGATGCTTTTTCATACATGTAGTTTGCAGCGCCAGCAGTGCTTACTAGAGCAATAGCAAGTACCACTAATACGGCCAATCGCTTATGCGTTTTTGTTCCCTCCTCTATCGTTGCAGATTTGCAGACGCTGTTAATCATACTTAAGTTATATAAGTATTTACCATCCATAATTTTTTACTCAAAGAGTTATAATGAATTCATGAATTCACTCATCCTGTTCAGCATAGTCACATTAATCTTAAAGTCAAATTTTTAATTAATATCTATTAGATCTTTTAGCACCAGTTCATCGGAATGAATAGGCGATGTCGATGTATGCGAGCCCTAATAAACCAGAAGCTCGATCGCTAGAATAGAAGAGTCATTATGAGTGAAGAGAATTTAGAGAATCCAGAGAATCCCAAGGACAGCATCCTTGACACGGCCAGGAAGATCATCGGCCTCGGCCCCATCTGCGACAGTTGCCTGGGCCGCCAGTTTGCCATGCTCTCCACCGGCTTTACCAATGCTGAGCGCGGGCGCTCCCTCAAGACGGTGCTGTCCATGCAGGCCTCCGCCGATGAGGACAGAGCCCTGCAAGAAGAGCTGGCGCCCTCCTTTCGCCCGGCGCGCCTCAAGCTGGGCCGCAAAGACGAGGAGGATGCCCAATGCACCGTATGCCTGGGAGAGATGGAACCCCAAAAGCTGGATGCATGGGCGGACAAAGCGGCCGCAGCTCTCGCGGGCCGGGAGATCGAAACTCTTGTAGTGGGCACAAAGATGTCCGGCCTTTTGGCCGAGAACGAAGAGCTGCTGCTGGCGGACGGTGGCTCTTTGCATGCCGAGCCCTTCAAGTCGGAGCTGAATCGCGAAGTGGGCAAACGGCTCTCTGCTCTCACGGGAAAGACTGTTGATTTGAAGAGCCCGGACGTGGTTGTTCATTTGAATCTGGAAAAGGATGAGGTAGAGCTGCAGATCGCGTCCCTCTTCATTCGCGGACGCTACCGAAAACTCGTGCGCGGCATTCCCCAGACACGCTGGCCCTGTCGCGAGTGCCGTGGCCGCGGTTGCCCCCGCTGCGAGGGCACAGGCCGCATGTACCAGGAGTCAGTGGACGAGCTGATCCGACCGGCTGTAATGGAAGCTACTGGTGCAGAGGACACAGTCTTTCACGGTGCAGGCCGCGAGGACATCGACGCCCGCATGATTGGCACAGGACGGCCCTTCATTGTCGAAGCGGTGCGGCCCCTTATCAGGACAATCGATCTGGCCAAACTGGAAGAGGAGATCAACCGCAGCGCCGTTGGCAAAGTGGAGGTCTTAGGCCTCGCCAAGGCCAAATCCGCTATGGTGGTGAAGCTCAAGGAGGCCACATTCGAGAAGACCTACTCCGCCCTGGTTAGGCTGGGTGCGGAGGTTTCAGAAGAAAAGCTTAAATCCGTCCTGAAGGAACTAGAAGGGGCGGTCGATCAGCGTACGCCAACGCGTGTGTCCCACCGAAGGGCAGATAAGCTCAGGGTGAGAAAAGTTCATAGCGCGGATCTAATTGAGGTCACGGGCAATTTGGCTCGTATAAATATTAGAGGCGACAGCGGTTTGTATATCAAGGAGCTGATCTCCGGAGACGGAGGCAGAACCTGCCCGAACCTCGCACAGGCACTTAGAGTCGACGCGATCGTCGAAGAATTAGATGTAATAGATGTAGGTGGAGAATCAGATGGCACATCATCACGGAATGCGGAAGAAGTCAAGAGACAAGCTGAGCAAGACAGTCCGAGCTAGGGGGATATCCCCAGTCGTCAGGGCAATTCAGGAGTTCGAGACGGGCGCAAAGGTTCATGTGCTCATCGATCCAAGCATACACAAGGGCATGCCTCACCCCAGGTTCCACGGAAAGACGGGCGAGGTTATAGGAAAGAGGGGAAGAGCCTTCGTCCTAGCGGTCACAGATGGCAACGCCACAAAGACCTTGATCACATTACCAGAACATCTGATGGCACAGAAATAGATGATTGTTAAAAGCGTTTTGCAGGAGGATCTTCTGACCATGGCAGAGGTCAAGGAAATCCTCGACCAGGTCCGACTGAAGCGAGCCGAAGAAGAGGAACTGGGTTACGAACTGCGTCGGGCCATCAGACATGCGGAGCTCTTTAGCAAGGGCACTGCAGAGGATAGCCGGGCAATGGTAGCGGAGCTCATGAAGCTTGAAAAGATGAACAAGGAAATTGCCGTAAAGATCGCCGATATCAGGCCCGTCACCAAGGATGAGCTGAGAGCGATTTATGCCAAGGAACGGTTCACTTTAAGCGAAGAAGAGCTCAATAGTATTTTAGAGATCGTTTTTGGGGGATAAAGGCACATGCCTGAGGGGAGACCGGCGAAGAGAGAAGAGGTAGCTAGGATTCTCGATTACCTCCCCTATGGACGTACTCCTGACACCAGGAGCTACCAAAAGCAACCTATTGTTCAGGCCGTGGGCGAGGCTAACTTCGTTCTCATGGAATTGACCCCTAAAGAGGGCGTAGTTCCAGCGGCTGCAACTCAAGTCTACATCGGCAGCGGAAGCAGGGATGTCATAGATCACGTCAACCGCAGAATCGACTATGCTGAGCTATCCAACAACGCCAAACTTGAGCTATCTTATCAGATTCCGAGCATTGTCCTGGACAACGAGGCCAGGTTCATTCGCTACTTCAACGAGGCCGGACCCATAACCACGCGCATGCATGCGTTGGAGCTCTTACCGGGAATTGGCAAAAAGCTTATGTGGGCCGTTCTCAAAGAAAGGAAGAAGGGGCCCTTCAAGAGCTTTGCCGATTTGATGGAGAGAGTGAAGGGGCTGCACAATCCAGAGAAGCTCATAGCCAAACGAGTCGAGGACGAGCTGATGGACGAACGGATCAAGTACCGGGTCTTTACTACTGCCACCCGAATGAGATGAAGCTTGGTCAACATTTTCTGATAGATCAGGGCGCAATAGAGCGCATAGCGAGCTACGCCGATCTGCAGCCGGAGGACCGGGTGCTGGAGATCGGACCGGGGCCCGGAAACCTCACAAAAGAGCTGGCCGCTCGCGCTGGCCGTGTCTATGCTGTAGAAATCGATTACGATCTGGCAGGGCAGCTCTACGACCGGTTTTCCAACGTCCAGGTGATAAATGGCGATGCTCTGAAGGTAGAGCTTCCCTATTACAATAAGATAGTCTCCAACCTTCCCTATCAGATCTCTTCTGGCATCACCTACCGATTGCTCTCCCGGCCCTTTGATAAGGCAATTTTGATGTACCAGTGGGAGTTTGCCCAGCGCATGAAGGCGAGTGTGGGCAGCAAGGAGTACGGCCGTCTGGCCATGGTGGTGGGCTTTTTCTGCGAAATCGAGATTTTGGAGAAGGTTTCCAAGATGGCCTTCTGTCCTGTGCCGCAGGTTGACTCGGCCATCGTCCGGCTACAGCCGCGATTGGATCGACCGGATGCAGATCCGTCGGATTTCATGAGGCTAGCGGAAGGGCTCTTCAATAACAGACGCAAAAAGGTAAAGAATTGTCTGGCGTCCATGGGAGCAGGCGGTGAGGCTCAGGCTGAGCTGGACGCTGCCCTTTTGGAGAGAAGGCCAGAGAATCTGTCATCTGACGAGGCGGCAAGCCTTGTGGCAGCAATATCCAGAAAATCCAATCGCAGTTCTTTTTAAGTCGAAAATAAACCGCATGCTGGCTTTAGAAAATCCGAGCTGTTGGGAAGGTTGATCTCTCGTGTCCGACCCTAAGACGAGCAAGAATATACTGCTATTGGGATTCGTGAGCCTTTTAAACGACATCAGTAGCGAGATCATTCAGCCTGTTCTTCCCCTCTTTATCGCCTCTTTAGGGGGCGGCAGCCTGGTCGTGGGACTTATCGGCGGCATAAGCGATGGCCTGCCCAGCCTGCTCAAGGTCCTGGCAGGATGCTGGTCGGATCGCCTTGGCAAAAGAAAGCCGCTGGTAGTGGCAGGCTATGCCCTCTCATCTCTCGGAAAGCTCTTTCTGCCCGCGGCGACCGCATGGCAGCATGTCTTCCTGCTCAAGACCCTGGAGAGAAGCGGCAAAGGAGTGCGCTCTGCGCCCAGAGACGCCATGATCTCCGAGTCGGCTGACATAAGCAACCGGGGAAGGGGCTTTGGGCTGCACAGGGCCATGGACTCTACGGGTGCGGTCATTGGTTCGATCCTGGCCTATCTTCTCTGGCAGGGGGGCATGAGCTACACCTCCATCTTCATGGTAGCAGGAGTTTTGTCTGTGGTGGCTCTGTTTCCCTTCCGCTGGGTAAAGGAGAGCTTTAAGGCCCCTAATTGCGAGGTCAGACTAAAGCTCTCAAGTCTCTCCAAGGAGCTACGCAGCTTTCTTTTCATTGCCTGTCTTTTCGCTTTGGGCAACTTCAGCTACATGTTCTTCATCCTGCGCGCCCAGGGTCTTTTTTCCGGGGCGGAGGCTGTGGCAGCCCCACTGCTGCTTTATGTTCTCTTCAACCTGGTCTATGCTGCCCTGGCCATGCCCGTTGGCATCTGGTCGGACCGGGTGGGCAGGAGAAAAGTCCTGTCCCTGGGCTATGCCCTCTTTGCCCTGACTGCCCTGGGATTTGCCTTTGTCACTTCTTTAGCGGGCCTGATAGCACTCTTTGCCCTCTACGGGCTGGTCTACGCACTGGTGGACGGATCGGAGAGAGCGTATGTATCCGACCTGAGCCCCGGCGGTCTGCGTGGTAGTTCTCTCGGGCTTTATTACGGAGCTATTGGTGCTACTGCCATTTTATCCAGCCTAACAGCCGGTGCCCTTTGGGCCTGGTGGGGCGCAGAGGCGACGTTTCTCTTCGGGGCAGGGGCGGCAGCGCTGGCGGCA
>Ga0307377_10002601_pt1 | contig 21123 bp, 18 predicted proteins | sample TR3MG_FD_202535 | JGI IMG/M metagenome (GOLD analysis project Ga0307377, IMG submission 202535) | Soil microbial communities from Risofladan, Vaasa, Finland - TR-3 | ecosystem: Environmental > Terrestrial > Soil > Coastal area > Acid sulfate soil | place: Finland: Risofladan, Vaasa | collected...
CCATTATAGGGTCGCTATATGATGTGATATAGACTGGTTGCTCTGTACTTCGTGAAGGCTGCTCAATTTTATCGAGACATATGCTCACTTTTACCGAGAAGTGTGCTCTCTTGAAACGAAATATTCAAGATTTAGAGAAAAATCCTTGCGAATACTTTAAACTTAGGTTTCGGCTATTCAGGTTCGAAAGTGTTGACTTTGCTGTGGATAAGTTAAAAAGGGGAGAGTAAAATGATAAGTATTATATTACTCAACGTCTCAGTAATACTTGTTATATATTTTATCAGTAAGTTTATTAACTTACGACAAAAACCGTACAATTTTACTAATCCAAAGAAAAGTGCTTTATTTAGTATCGCAATAGTTGCAATTGATATTTACCTCTTGAATCCAATCATTTTGTTGTTTTTAATAAAATATTTTCCTGATGTAACTGGGCCGTTGAAAGTTCTTCTTGAATGTATATTTCCGATTATCGAAGTGGCACCAGTTGCTCTAGCACTATGGCTTAGAAAAGAACCCGTAAATACGTTAGGATTAACCAGTTTAAATCTCGCAAAATCGATTATCATCGGAATTATATGCTCAATTATATTCACTGGGGGTATCATAATTATTAACCTCAGTTCCATTTCGTTTGGATTAAATAAGCTATGGACACTCATGGAGCTTGCGATTGTTGGACTTACCGAAGAAATAATTTTTAGAGGATATGCTCAAACACGTTTAATTGCATGGTTAGGTAAACCGAAAGGATTAGTCATTTCATCTCTGCTTTTCAGTATTGCACATTTTCCACAAAGAATGCTGGTATATGGATATGGAGTTATTGCTGCGGCAAAAAGTTCATTATTGCTTATGCCCACCGCTCTAGTACTAGGATATATGATGATGAAAACGGAAAATATTACAGCCCCAGCTATTCTTCATACTTTTGTTGATTGGTCACAAAACCTATTAGGCAAATCTTGAGATGTCTTATTGGACAATACGCAATGATGGCAGCAATTTAGCCTGTACCACAATCAAACCATTGATTTCCTTGGTATCGTTACCGATTTCGGGAAGATGAAAGATATATGAGTTAGGAGGGCAAAAGTGGAAGATTTATTAAGGGACAGAAAAAATATGACTGACGAAGAGTATAACCCATTTTGAGCACCCTTGAACAAGGAATTTTGAATTATGAACGATCCATTTTCTTCTATGATCAATCGCTGCAATCGTAAGGATTTACGCTAAGAAGATCAAAGAGTTGTTGAGCCTTATCATTCTGTTGCATTTGTTTTTGCCACTTGTCAGTCTCCTGGTCATACCAGTAGATCGTCACAATGTGTTCCAACATCAAAATCACCTGCTTGGCGGTTGGTTTGCTCGTATGCCATCCTCTCACTGGCTGAATGCGAATGTTCTGTTGCTGGACCGCAGTCCGGATGCGTTCTTCTAACGTCATATAGATAAACAGCGCGATCAACAGCACATAACCCAGAGCTTCAATCCTTTCTGGTGTTTTCAAAAACAAGGAGTCCACAAACATAGGGTCTTTCAGGAACTTAAAGCGCAACTCGACACTGCTTTGTTGCTTATATTCCCGTAACACTTGCTCAGCAGGTAGTTCTGAGGCATCGTTGTGATTCGTGGCTAATACAAAATAACCCATGTACCGTTCTTGTTCTTCCATTAAATCCGGAGGTACTGATGCTATTTCGATCTTGAGCGTGTAGACGGTTTCCAGCTCCTGTGACTCGTCTTTCTTCGGTCTTCCCCGTTTATCACGGCGTTTTGGGCGAGTAAGCGACTGGGTGGTGCTAGAAATGGAGAAAGACGATTTCCGGTTGGTATGCTCAAACTTTTCCCAAGCTTTCTGTGCATCCTTGGTACAGGCGAACTCCAATCGGCTCAACTCTTCCGAAGCTTTCGCTAACTGCGATTGTTCCTTTTGCAGTTGGCGTGCTAACGTCTCTTTTTTTTGTTTCGCTAAGTGAGTGGAGTAAACCACGCTACAACGCAGTGGAATGCCATGATAATCCTGACTTATCTCTTGAATGTGATATTCACTGGCATTCTTCTGATCAGATAAGCAACCTAGGCTTGTCATCTGGGGGTTCTGAAGCACCTGTTCTATACAATGTTTGCGAAGTTTGTGATTATAAATTATGGAAGGCTGTTTGTCCAGCAAATCCTCCATACCTCTGAATTCGCCTATATTAGTATAATTCCACTTATATTAAGGTCGCAGAGTAAGTTCAATAATAATTTATATCGTTCAATGCGCAAGAGCCAAATCGGAGCTTGAGAGTCCAGGCATTTTTAGTGGGTACCAATTAATAAATGATGATTTCCATTTTATGCATGCTCAAAATGAGGTATAAGGAAATGTGGGGGATGATAGGGCCTATTCAAATAAAGATGATTGAAAAGATTGGTTTATGCCGGCACAGCCTTGGTGACGTATTCTTTTATTATAACCCTTATGATAAGCCCAATGTATGTACTGCTTTGTTGCACGTTTTAGACTTGTACATTTGGAGAGTAGCTTTAGGTTTTCCCTCATGGGAGGCCGATAATAGATCTATTTATAGGATTCATTGTCCATCGAAAAAGGGAACTATTTGGGAACTTTCTAAGCTAAAGCAAGAATGAATATAATAGAAGATGCATTTCCAATGGATCCTTCCGTTCGCTATAATTCTACCCCACTACAACCCGCCGGGTTGACGTCATGGTAAACTTGGAGAGTAAGAATATATGTAGTTTTACGGATATCCCAAATGGAAGATGAAGGATAGAATGAAATTTAGGATTTGTAAAATTTGCTCATAACAATAAGAACAAACTGCGCACACAGATTATGCTGGTAACGACTGGCCTGGATATTGCGCTTAAGACTTTGTTTGAGATAATGAAAGCATGAAGGGATATTGAGAACTCGATTTTCAATAATTTGAAACGTGAATGTGGCTTAGAGCATTGCTTTGTGCATGGAGGAAATGCCGTGGAAGCAGTGCTCTATTTAATATTTATAGCTTAAAATATAATGCAATTGTTTTTATTCAGACGACTGAGGAATCATTTTACCACTCAACGTGAAATGGTAAGGCTTTTATTAAAAGGGCTATATCTGATAAAGTATAGATCTGAATTGGTTTTTAGCAGCTCATAGAGATAAAGCAATTGAATATGAATCTATAATCATGGGGTAGGGGGAGGTGCAACTATTTTCAAGGAAGATTAGGTAATTGGGAGGATAATTCACATTAATAACTGAAATTAACAACAGAGGCAGTGGAATTCATACAGAGGATAAATTGCTGGGTGCACTCAGAACTACCTCTAGGAAATAGACGGGGGAATGAACATGGGGATATTGTTATTATGTCTTATTTCGGGCGTTGGGCTTGGGTGGAAAAGGTGGCTACCCCAGCGCATTTTGGCTTGGAGTGGTCGGGCGATCACTTTAGGCGTCATCTTTTTGCTCTTAATGATGGGAATTAAAATCGGGGTCGATCCAGAAACACTTTCTAAGTTAGCAGACTATGGTTTGCAAGCTCTTATTTTTGCTCTACTAACAGTGACGGTAAGCTTAGGCTTGGTTTGGGTTTTAGAACGATGGTTTTTCCCCTCACATAGTATGATAGGGTTCGATATGGAAATCGATAAAAATGCGCACCCCTATAGAATGACCCTTATTATTTTCGTAGCCTTTGGCCTAGGAATCGGGATTGGGATGATCTTCTTTCCAGAAACAGGAAAACATTATCTCTCAACCCTAACAAATGGGGCGTTGTATTTGATCCTCTTTGCGGTCGGTCTCGATCTTGGGGATAATCGGAAAATTTGGAAACAGATAATACATTTTGGATGGTATGTTTTTCTGGCACCCGCTGGAGTAGCTGTGGGGAGCATCATAGCTGGGATGCTCGCAGGAAAGCTGATGGGGTGGACATTTATGGAAGGTGGCGCTGTTGGTGCTGGATTTGGATGGTATAGCCTTTCCGGAGTTTTGATTACTGAACTTCATTCCACGTCATTAGGGACAGTCGCTTTCCTCAGTAATGTGATCAGAGAATTGTTATCTATTCTTCTTGTCCCCTTTTTGGCACAAAGGGTAGGGCCCTTGACCTTGGTTGCCCCTGGCGGCGCAACAACAATGGACTCGACCCTTCCGCTAATAACTGCGGTAGGGCCGCCAGGCGTAGCTGTGATCTCCTTTGTCAGTGGACTCTGCCTTTCCGCACTTGTTCCTATCCTCGTCCCCCTATTTCTTTGAAAATAGCGAACATTTTCATAATGACTATTTATGCCTATCCTGTCAAAAAGCTTTTTTTACTTTTTTAACGGGATGGGCATAAATAGTCTCCGTGGTAGCGTCCTTGGGGCCCCGCCAACATTTTAACGTTCCGATATCTGCTTCGCTGGTGAGCACAAAGTCTTTATGAGTGCATATAAATAAATATTCAGAATACATTGAAAAAAACAATTATGCATGTTAAAATTTAGGTGTTCGGTATTTGCCAATGTTGTTCAATAGACGAACATTTACTAACTAAAAGAAAGGGGGAATGGCATGCCTATAAAACCTAAGCGATTGCAAAAAGGAAATACTATTGGTGTTATATCACCTGCAAGCCCATCCTATTATAGAAGCGATATTATCCGTGGAGTAGACTCATTGGAAAAGTTAGGATATAAAGTACTCTTAGCCAAAAATCTTTCTAAAAAAACTGGATTTTGCTCGGGAACGGACCAGGAACGTGCAGATGACATGAATGAAATGTTCAGAAGAGAGGATGTCGATGCAGTTTTTGTTACTCAAGGAGGATATGGATCAGCTCGGATATTGCGCTACCTCGATTATGATATGATTCAGCATAATCCGAAAATATTTACAGGTTTTAGCGATATTACTTCATTACATTTAGCACTGCATAAAAAAACTAACATGATTACGTTTCATGGGCCTGGAATGACCAGGTTTAACTCTGAAGAGTTAACTGAATATACAAAAAAAAGCTTTATAAAAGCAATAACAGATACATCGCCTATAGGAAAGATTGAAAAAGCCAATGAGGAGAAATGGATCAATGTTATTTGTGAAGGTGAAGCTGAAGGTGAGCTCATTGGCGGAAATCTTACCTTAATTTGCGCAACGTTAGGAACACCTTATGAGATCGATACAGAAGGTAAGATTTTGTTTATTGAAGAGACGGAAGTAGAACCATGGACATTGGATCACATGTTTAGTCACCTGAGAAATGCAGGTAAACTGGAAAAAGCGGCGGGCATTATTATTGGCGAGTTTAATCAATGTGGCCCAAGAAAAATGGACCCTGGATTCCATGTTGACATCAGTGAAGAAGATGTAGTTTATGACTATATTAAATCATTGAAAATCCCTGCAATTCATGGCCTGCCTATTGGACATACCAAGGACATTGCAACACTTCCTATTGGTGCAAACGCTTATCTTAATGCCTCAGAAGGAAAACTCGTTGTGACAGAATGCGCAACAGCACTTTAAAATTATCATCTTAGTTGAAGGTATGAAAGAATTCTAATGTGGAGGATACTTTAAAACGGAAAGGTGAGATAATTACAATGAAAAGCAAATTAAGGAAAATTATTTCTATGTCCGTCATTTTACTCTTTCTCTTGTCTTCAAGTGTTTTTGCTGCTTCTTCTTCAGCAACCAATAACATTCATACTATGCGTATAGGTGTAACAGAGCAACTTGACAGCTTAAGTCCAATTGTTTCATATACTTGTACAGGATTTGAAACTTTTTTGGCTCTTTATGATCCTTTGGTAAAGTTTGACGAAAATCTTAAGCCTAGCCCAGATATTGCGAAGGATTGGAAACTCAGTGACGACCAGTTGACTTGGACTTTTCATTTAAGAGATGATGTAAAATTTCATGATGGCGTTCCTCTTACATCGGCTGATGTAAAATTTTCTTATGACACTATTGCTGAAACGGGAATGGGCATGTATACAACGTTTACAGATGGAATTGCATCCATAGAATGTCCGGATAAATATACAGTTGTCATACATACTAAAAAACCCAAAGCAAATATGCTCATGTCGACCGTACCTATTTTGCCGGAACATATCTGGAAAGATGTATCTAAAAAGGATTTGGAAACCTGGCCGAACAGTAATCCTATTGGCAGTGGACCGTTTAAATTTGATGAGTACAAACAAGGACAGTATTTAAAACTTAAAGCAAATGATGATTATTTCTTAGGTCGTCCTCATATTGACGAGATCGTTTATGTATTTTATGCAAATAAAGACACTATGGCTCAGGCTCTTAAGCTTGGTGAGATAGATGCTGCAACAAATTTAAGTCCTACCCAAAAAAAATCACTAGAAAGTGATAAGAACATTCAAGTAATATCAGCGCAAATGAAAGGGTTTACGGATATTGGGTTCAATTGTTGGACTGATCCGAAATCAAAAGGAAATAAGTTACTCCTTGACAAAAATATCAGGCAGGCAATTGAATGGGCTATTAACAAGCAACAGATTATTGATGTTGCCTATTCAGGGGAAGGCACTGTCGGAACCACTATCGTAGATCCCACGGATTATTACCATTATCAACCACCTGCAAATGAACTAATAGGCAATAATGTTGAAAAGGCAAAAGAAATACTAAGTGCTGACGGATATAAAAATATTAATGGGGATGGAATCAGAGAAGACAGTAAGGGAAATCAGCTTAGCTTCACACTGGCAGTGATTTCTGACAAAACCGAAGATGTCAAAGCAGCACAAATGGTAGCAGGGATGGTTAAAGCTGCAGGAATTAAATTAAGTGTTGAAACATTTGATCAATCTGTGGTATCAGACAAAATTGCTAAAGCAGACTATGACCTCTTTGTTTGGGGATGGGAAGCGGATGTAGATCCTACGACAATTTTAGCAGTTGTGACATCTAAAGAAATCGGAAATATGAGTGAAACTTACTACCAAAATCCGACATATGACAAGCTTCATGATGAACAGCAGGCTATTATGGATGAAGCAGGCAGGAGAGATGTTGTAGGGCAAATGCAAAAAATTTTATATGATGATGTGCCTTACATTGTATTAAACTATGATACATCTGTGCAAGCAGTAAGAACCGATAAATGGACAGGGTGGAAACAAATTCCTAAAGGAGGGCCATTCTTTTTAGGAGCTACGAACATCAATTATTTGAATGTGCTTCCTGTGGAAGCAGCAGTACCAGCAGCAGCAGCGCCTGCCAATACTAAAGCTTCAACAGGATCCTCTGATAAGGGCCTGATTATTGGAGGAGTTATAATTATCGTGATAGCGATTGCAGTAATAGCATGGAAAAGACGTAAGCCCGAAGATGAAGAATAATTAATCATTAGAGACATGAGAAATTATTATTTCTCATGTCTTACCCTTTTATAGGAAACAAGTTGATTACCCGAGGAGGAAAGCATGAAAAGAAGTTATTTCATAAAGAAAGTATTTCAGGCTCTATTGACCATTGCGGCAATACTGGTTTTCAATTATTTTCTTTTCAGAATCATGCCGGGAGACCCTCTTCAGTCACTTATGAGAAATCCAAAAGCAACACCTGAAGCAATAGAAGGGCTGAAGAAATTATATGGATTAAATTATCCATGGTACGTTCAATTCGAGATTTATATAAAAAATTTGTTTAGTGGTAATTTGGGAATGTCATTTTTATATAAACAACCTGTATATGAAGTCATTGGATCCAGAGTACTTCCTACGGTTCTTATGGTCGGATTAGCTGAAATACTTGCGACCATAGTCGGAATTGTATTGGGAATTTTAGCGGCAGCAAGGAGGGGGAAGGCAGTAGACGTTGCTTCATTAAGTTTTTCATTAATCACTTATTCGATGCCTACTTTTTGGTTAGGGATTATTCTGGTCTCTATATTCAGCGTTTCGTTACAGCTTTTACCAACAACCGGTTTATTGACGGCGGGTCAGAGCTATAGCTCCACGATGAGTATGCTGGTGGATGGCATTAAACATTTAATACTGCCGACACTTACTATGAGCCTTGTTCTAATAGGTGAATATACCTTACTCATGAGGAATACATTGATAGATGTTTTAACTGAAGATTATATTACGACAGCCTACGCAAAAGGCTTTAATGAAGATTATGTAATCAAAAAGCATGCTGTGCCAAATGCGATGTTGCCTATGATAACAATTATTGCAATGAATACAGGTTTTGTTATTGGTGGTGCTATCCAAGTTGAAACAATATTTTCCTGGCCGGGCATTGGGCGGCTCATGTACGATGCACTAACAGCACGGGATTACCCGTTGCTTCAAGGTATTTTTTTGATGATAACCTTTGCTGTTATCATAGCAAATCTACTGGCCGATTTTACTTATGGATATCTGGACCCAAGAGTTAAACAATAACAGAGCTAGGAGTAGTAAAAATATGAAAGATATGAAGTCTAAAACGAAAAGGCCAAAATTAAAGAAGTTTCTCGTAAGCTTGCGAAACAGTAAAATGGGAACGATGGGGTCAGTAATCTTGGTGTTTTTTTTGCTCTTAGCGATTATTGGACCAATTATTTATCCGTTTAACCCGCAAGTTTTCGGCACTGGTAGGGAAATCTTAAATTCTCCAAGTATGCATCATCTCTTAGGTACGGATGATATGGGAAGAGATGTACTAGGAAATCTGATCGCAGGATCAAGAATTTCTCTTTTGGTAGGGATCATGGCTACACTCATTTCTATGATTATTGGGACTGTTTTAGGTATTCTTGCCGGCTATTATAATAAGAGAATAGGTTCCCTGATCATGCAATTTACGGATTTTTTTCTGGTCATCCCTTGGTTGCCATTAATGCTCGTGTTGGCCGTTATTTTAGGAACTAGTATCTGGAATATTATTTTAGTTATTGGATTGACCGGATGGGCAGGAACTGCACGAGTTGTTCGGGCTCAGACGTTATCTGTGAAAGAAAGGCCTTTTATAGAAAGGGCTGTTGCGATCGGATCCAGTGGAAGACATATTATGGTCAAACATATTTTGCCAAACGTGTTTCCCCTGGTGTTTGCCAATACCATTTTGGTATCTGCTGTTGCCATATTGTCAGAAACCACCTTAAGCTTCTTGGGCTTAGGCGATCCAACCCAACCTAGTTGGGGAATGATGCTGCACTATGCATTTGAATCCGGTGCAGCAAGCATTGGTGCCTATTGGTTTTTCATCCCTCCTGGATTAGCAGTTGTTTTAGTTGTTTTAGGATTTACCTTCTTAGGGTATGCCTTTGATGAAATATTAAATCCGAAGCTAAAAGGGAGGTAGACATGGAATTATTAGAAGTTAAGAATCTAAAGACTTATTTCAAGACTCAAAAAGGAATGGTGAAAGCTGTTGATGGGGTTAGTTATTCTTTGGATTATGGAAAAGTTCTAGGTTTAGTAGGCGAGTCCGGTTGCGGTAAAACCACCACGGCTTTATCCATTGCAAAATTACTTCCTCCTGAAGGGGAAATTGTCAGCGGTGAAATATTGCTTGAAGGTGAAGACCTTCTTAAATTGAGTAAAAATAAATTCAAACGAAAAAGATGGAAAGATGTGTCTATAATTTTTCAGGGAGCAATGAGTGCGTTGAATCCCGTTATGAAAGTTGGGCTGCAAATAGCAGAAGCGTTGATGCTTCATGAGAAACTGACCTACAAGCAGGCTATGAACCGAACAAAGGAACTATTCAAACTGGTCGAAATAGATGAAAATAGGGTGAGTAATTATCCTCATGAATTCAGTGGGGGTATGAAGCAAAGGGTTATGATAGCCATGGCACTGGCCTGTAACCCAAAAGTCGTCATCGGGGATGAGCCCACCACTGCATTGGATGTTATGGTTCAAGCTCAGATCCTGAATTTGCTGGAGAAACTAAAAAAAGAAATCAATATGGGGTTGATTCTAATCACACATGATCTCTCGGTCTTGGGAGAAATCTGTGACAATGTTTGCGTTATGTATGCCGGAAAAATTGTGGAAAATGGTACTGTGGAAAAAATATTTAACAATCACAAACATCCTTATACGCATAAACTGATCAAAGCTTTTCCGAATATTCACGGGGAGAGAAAATTATCCACATCAATTCCGGGGAATCCGCCAAACTTACTAACCCCTCCTTCAGGATGTCGCTTTCATCCTAGATGTGAGTTTGCTGATGAAAAGTGTAGAACAAAAGAACCCGAGCTCAATAAAGTAGGAGATCATCATTTTGTTGCATGTCATTATGGGGGTGCATTTATTTGAGCGATGTAGTAAAAATTAAGGATTTAAAAGTGTATTTTGATATACAAAGGGGGTTCCTTGAAGATATACTTTCAAAAGAGAAATTGCAGGTAAAGGCCGTGGGTGGTGTTAGTTTAACCATCGGAAAAGGTGAAATCGTCTCTCTTGTCGGAGAAAGCGGAAGTGGCAAAACAACTATCGGGAAAGCTGTTCTTGATTTAGTTCCCACCACTAACGGAGAAATTGTTTTCATGGGAGAAAGCCTTAAAAATAAGAATAAGATGGAAAAGAAATTATTTAGGCAGAAAGCTCAGATGATCTTTCAAGACCCTTATCAATCGTTAAATCCGAAAGATATTATTTTGGATATCGTTGCAGAACCTCTGATAGTCCACAAACTGGTTCATACTGAAATGGAGAAAATAGAAAGAGTGAAAAATGCTTTGGAAATGGCAGGATTAGTTCCAGGCGAAGATTTTCTTTATCATTATCCCCATGAACTCAGCGGAGGACAGCGTCAAAGAGTTGCAATTGCCGGAGCCATTATTTTGGATCCGGAATTTATCGTAGCGGACGAGCCTGTATCAATGTTGGATGTTTCCATTCGGATAGGTATCCTTAGTTTAATGATGGATTTAAGAGAACAGAAAGGAATATCCTATTTATTTATTACTCACGACCTGTCTCTCGCCTGGGTAATTTCAGACAAAATTGCCATTCTCTATCTTGGGAAAATTATGGAGATCGGTAATGCTGATATTATAATAAATTCCTGTCTTCATCCATATTCGCATGCATTGACCAGTGTTATGCCTGTGCCTAAAGTAAGTAAAGGTAAAGAAAGAATTATTTTACAAGGAGAAACACCGGACCCAATTCACTTGCCATCAGGATGTAGATTTCATCCAAGGTGCCCTAAAGCTTTCGAGAAATGCATCATCGATGAACCAGATTTAATCGAAGTCAGTTCAGAACATTTTGTAGCCTGTCATTTATTTCCAAGAGGATGTGAGATGATTGACTAGTTATAGTTTTAGTGATCTTTTCAATTATGTTGAAAGTGAAGAAATAGTTGAAATGTTATCCCAAATGATAAAAATTCCAAGTTACACGGGCTTGAAGGATCAGGAAAGCGAAATTGCAAATTATATGTATCAAATCTTTAAAAAAGAAAACATTGAAACCCAAATGATAGAAGTATTACCGGGAAGGCCCAATGTTTATGCATATATCAGAGGAAATAAACAGGGACAAAAGCTTCTTCTTACAGGGCATAGTGACACAGTTCCTGTTTACAATATGAGGATCGCGCCATTTTCAGGAGAAATAAGGGATTCAAAAGTCTATGGAAGAGGCGCGTGTGATATGAAAGGCTCTTTAGCAGCAATGATGGGAGCTTTAATCACTATAAAAAGAGCTGGAATTCAACTAAAAGGAGATTTAATTTTTGGAGCAGTCATAGATGAAGAAGAAAGAGGAAAGGGAACAGAATTTATTGTTAACAATGGACCCGAAGCGGATGCTGCCATCGTAGGAGAACCTACAAAACTGGAAATTGCAGCTGGGCATAGGGGCTTAGAATGGCTTGAAATTAAAGTTATCGGTAAAACCACGCATGGAGGAACGCCGGAAAAAGGTATTAATGCCATTTCGAAAGCAGCTAAGCTTATATCCAGAATTGAAAGTAGCTTGTTGCCCAAGTTTAAGGAAAGAAAACATCCAATTATAGGAGAACCAATATTGAATTTAGGGGTAATCCAGGGAGGGGATCAGGCTAGTTCCGTTGCAGGAGAATGTATCATTAAAATTGATCGGCGCTGGACACCCTCTGAATCTATAGCAATGGTATTGGATGACTTCTACAGATTATTCGATGAAATTAAAAAAGAAGACCCGGAGTTCAATGCAAAGATCAGAAGAATTTATGACGCAGGAGATATGCTTGATCATTGTCCGCTGGAAATAGACTTAAACCATCCAGTTGTCACGAGTTTGTCAGAGGGAATTAAAAAAATAAAAAATATTGAAGCTGTGGTAACCAATTTTCCTGCATGGACAGATGGGGCTCTATTAAGTAATTTTAAAAAGATACCTTGTGTTGTATTCGGTCCGGGCGATTTATCCAATGCACATTCTACAGATGAATGCATAGAAGTTGATCAACTGTTAGATGCCTCTAAAATTTACACGCTTGCCGCTTTGGAATTTTGCGGGGTTGAGCGGTGGCTAGAGGGTACAAAGTTCTGACCTAAATAATTCATCGTGAATCCCGAGCCACGAAAAAAGGAGACGGGTTATGGATAATGGAACTTTGTTTCAGTACATTGAAAACAGTAGAGAAGCAATAATTAGTGACTGCATTAAATTAATCAACATTCCAAGTGTTTCACATCGGGCAAAAGATGTGTATAAATGCTTAAAAACCTTCCTTTTAATGGCGGAAAGTTATGGGTTTTATACTTATATGACACCGGAAAAAGATGTAGGTGTCATTGAGATGGGGCAGGGAGAAGAAACCATTGGTATTCTTGTTCATGTCGATGTTGTGGATGAAGGAGATATAGAGAAATGGATTACAAAGCCTTTTGAAGGAACCTTCGATGGCGAATATATATTAGGAAGAGGGGCAGAGGATAATAAGGGACCGGCTGTCGTTGCTTTACATGCTATGAAAATCATGAAAGATCTGAATATCCCTTTAAAGAAAAAAATTAAGCTTATCGTGGGAACGCAAGAGGAAGTTCTTTGGACCGATATGGATCATTTTAAACAGCATTTTAAAACGCCTGATTTTGGGTTTACTCCTGACGGTAGTTTTCCCATCGAAAATAGAGAAAAAGGATATGCTGACATTCTTTTAACTTTCAGCTCAAAGGAAGACTGTGGCTATGAAATAAAAATAAAATCCTTGAACAGTGGAGGCAGTGTTAACAGTATTCCTTCTCATGCAGAAGCGGAAATTGAAATTAGTTCAAGAGCCCGTAAAGAAGAATTTATAAAACGCTCTAAAAACAAAAATATTAAGATCATGGAATTAGAGAATAATCTTTTGAAAATATGTGCAGATGGAGTAACGGCCCACAGTTCCGAACCAGAAAAGGGAGTCAATGCCATTAATCTAATTTGCGACTTTCTTGGGTCATATACCATTAGCCCAGGTCATGTAAAACAGGCAATAGGCTTTGTCAATGAATATATGAGAAATGATTATTATGGGAAAAAATTAGGTCTGTATCAGGGAGATCCCTATCTGAATGGGGATTACATGGGATATACTACCATAGTCCCAACGATCATGAAGGTTCAGGAAGAAACTGTTTTGAATTTAAATACCAGAACGAAATACGGAACCACCATGGAGAATCTTTATGAATCTGTTTTTAAGCATAAAGACGAATTTGAATATTCCATAAAGGTTTTAGGTTATATGGACCCACTATTTGTTGATAAAGAAAAAAAATTTATTAAAACAATGAGTAATGTATATGAGGAAGTCAGTGGATTTAAAAATGAATTTAGATTAGCTTACGGGACTTCGTATGCCAAGGCTATGACAAATATGGTATGCTTTGGACCAGTCTTTCCTGACCAACAGGATTTTGCCCATCAGGAAAATGAACGGATATCAATAAAAACCTTACTAACTGCTGCAAAAATCTATGCACTTTTTTTAGTGAAAATTTCTATGCTGGATCAGATTTGTGGACAATAAACATCATAAGGAGTTATATATGAAGGTGAAAAATAACGAAAACGTTTCTAGCATTGAGAAAGCATTTGAAATTCTGGAAGTACTTGCAAGGCCACCTTATGAGTATAATGTTTCGGAAATAGCAAAAGTATCCGGAATAAACAGGACTACTGTTTACAGGATTTTATCCTTGCTCAAGGGGAAAGCTGCAGTTATTTTAGATGAAGACAGTGATAAATATAAATTAGGGCCATTAAACTACAGCCTGGGATCCATTTATATGGGAAATGCTAATTATGAGAATAATTTATTAAAACTATTGAAGGAACTTGCCGAACTCTCCAAGGAATCCGTTGGGTTGGCACGCCGAGATGGAGATAAAGTAATTTCACTTTATGAAGTGGAATCATATCAGCCTGACAAAATGCACTATAAGTCCGGTACGTTTTATCCCATGAATAAAGGATGCTATGGGAAATGTCTTATGGCATATTATGATCCTGAAAGAGTAAAGACATTGCTTTATAAGCAGACATATGAAAAAACATGTTCTAATACTTTAACGGATCCGCAGGAAATATTAGAGGAATATGAAAGAATCAGAAAACAGGGATATGTTCACAGTGTTAGTGAAACGCAGGAATATGTTATAGGAGTAGGTGCTCCTGTATTTGAATCAAAAGGTCAAGTCAGAATCTGTATAGCTATTTCTTTTATTAAGGCTGATGATTTCGAAGAAAAAATGGAATGGTTAGGACAGCTAATACTTAAATATTCACTAGAAATATCGAAGCTCTTACCAAGATCAGCACGAATGTAAAAAAAGTAAGTCTATCCCCGAGAGTAATGCCCCCTACTCCACAACCGTTCTCCTGTTTATATTTGTTTATAAGCTTAACTTATGTTAGTGTTAATCGAAGGATAAGGATCAGGGTTAGGATTAGGATATCGGCACGATTGTAGGGATTAAATACGAACGGAAGGTGGAAGGCCTATGGCCATGACCCCTAGAGAGCAAGAAATCGTATTGATTCTAAAAGAAAATCCTCTTATCTCGCAGGAGGATATTGCTCAGAAGCTTAAAACCAGCCGCTCTTCCGTGGCAGTGCACTTGAGTAATCTGATGAAGAAAGGAATCGTAGTGGGAAGAGGATATATTGTGAAGGATAACCCTAAAGTCTGTGTTATTGGTGGAATTAATGTGGACGTCAAGGGCCATACTTTAGCAGAGCCAGTCCTGTATACCTCTAACCCTGGACAAACGGTTACAACGGCTGGGGGAGTAGCTCGCAACATCGCGGAAAATTTGGCACGCTTCCAAGTTCCGACAACTCTTCTGAGTGTAGTCGGTCAGGACTCCTTAGGAGAACGTGTGCTTGCGGAGACACGTGATGCTGGGGTTGATATTACCCAAGTAGAAAAAATGTCTGGCACTACGGGGACTTATACAGCCATCCTGAACCAGCGGGGTGAACTCCTTGTAGCCGTGGCTGCTATGGAGATTATTGACTTACTTACCCCCTCGTTTTTGAAACGTAAAGAAGAACTCATTTTATCTTCGACTATCATTGTCTGTGATACCAATTTACCAGCCGATACACTCCGCTATCTGATAGCTATCACGAATGACAATGGCATCCCTTTGGTGATTGAACCAGTTTCCAGTCCCAAAGTTGAGAAATTAAAGAACATTTTGCAGGATAAAAATCAAAAAATCTTTCTTGTAACTCCGAATCGTGCAGAAGCTGAGGTACTAGCCGGAATAAGTATTGAATCAGATGCTGATTTTCCAGTTGTAGCTCGCCAATTACATTCTTTGGGCATCCAGAATATTCTTTTGACACTGGGAGAGCGTGGGGCCTTATTTTCTGCCATGAAGGATGGATCTGAGTTGACGATGCAGTTGATTCCGGCGTCAAAGGTCAATGTTAAGGATGTCACAGGTGCAGGAGATGCCTTTGTAGCTGGGATAATCTATGGTTTAATGTCGTCAAAGAGCATAGAGGATTGCTGTTTATATGGACATGCCGCTGCCAGTCTTACATTAATATCGGAGACAACCGTTAACTCTGACCTCAGCGCATCAATGCTTGAACAAGCTGTGGAGAAACTACGTTAGGAGATGTAACAATGAATTCTGCTTTTCAACAAAAATATTTGGAGATCGCCCCTGAAGTTTCAAAGGCCTTAGCAAAAGGGCAACCAGTTGTAGCCTTGGAATCAACAATTATCTCCCATGGTATGCCCTATCCACAAAATGTTCTCACTGCTCGGGAAGTAGAGACAATAGTGCGATCAGAAGGAGCAATACCTGCCACTATTGCTATTCTCAAGGGAAAACTTAAAGTTGGTTTGAATGAGCAGGAGCTCGAATTATTGGGAAAGTCTCAAGACGTCCTAAAAGTAAGTATCCGCGATATTCCTTATGTCATCGTCAAAAAGGCACATGGTGCAACTACTGTTGCAGCTACAATGCGAATTGCAGAGCTGGCGGGAATCTCAGTTTTTGTGACAGGTGGACTTGGAGGAGTCCATCGCGGGGCTGAGAAAACCTTCGATATCTCTGCTGACCTAACTGAATTATCGCTGACCAATGTAGCAGTCATCTCTGCAGGTGTAAAATCGATTTTGGACATTGGCTTGACATTAGAAAAGTTAGAAACTCTAGGGGTTCCAGTCGTTGGTTTCCAAACCTCAGAATTTCCGGCTTTTTATTCTCGCCAAAGTGGATTTAAGGTCCCCTTGCGTTGTGAAACTCCAAACGAAATTGCAGCCCTAATGCAAGCAAAATGGGATCTTGGCATTAAAGGAGGCATAGCGATTGCTAATCCGGTCCCAGAGAACGAAGAACTCAAATCGGAAATTATCAATCTGGCAATCGACCAAGCTTTACAAGAAGCCCATTCTCAGATGATTACGGGTAAAGCAGTGACTCCTTATCTTCTCGCTAAGATCGTAGAGTTGACAGGTGGTGAGAGTCTGAAAACTAATATTGCGTTAGTAAAACATAATGCCATGCTCGGCAGTCAGATTGCAGTTGCGTATGCGAACCTTTGAATAAAGTTTTAACATTGAGAGTTTCTACAGAGTAAAATAAGTGATAAACGAGTATACCATGCCTGGACAGAACAAATGGTGATCGGTTAGAATAGGGATAACATTTGCCTTTAGACAAATGTAGAGAGAGGAGGTACTCATTTGAGTATACATATTGGAGCAAAACAAGGGGATATTGCCGATACAATTCTTTTGCCAGGAGATCCGTTAAGGGCGAAGTTTGTAGCAGAGAACTTTCTAGAAAATATCGTTTGTTATAATGAAGTCAGAGGAATGCTTGGGTTCACTGGAACCTATAAAGGGAAAAGGGTTTCTGTGCAAGGGACGGGGATGGGGATCCCCTCGATATCGATTTATGCAAACGAACTCATCACCGAATATGGCGTACAGAATGTAATTCGAATTGGAACCTGCGGTGCGATGCAAGAAGACATTCATCTTAAAGATGTGATCCTCGCGATGAGTGCATCCACTGATTCTAGTTTGAATAAAATAAGATTTAACAACATGGATTTTGCACCAACAGCAAGCTTTCCCTTACTTTTGAAAGCTTATAATAATGCCGTCAAAGAGGATATTCCGGTTAAGGTCGGAAACATTTTAAGTACAGATACTTTCTACGGGGATGATCCCGATGATTGGAAACACTGGGCCAAGTTTGGCGTGTTGGCTGTAGAAATGGAAGCCGCTGCTCTTTATACGCTAGCTTCTAAGTATAAAGTTAATGCATTAGCTATCCTCACGGTAAGCGATAGTCTTATCACGCATGAATTGACAACGGCAGAGGAACGTCAAAAGACCTTTCGGAAGATGATTAAAATCGCCTTGGAAACAGCAGAGTAATTTAGCGCGGACAATAACGGGGTGGAAATACTTTTAACAGGTGATGGACTGACTTCCGAGGAGTGCCGAATCTCTTATCCTTTTTACGGCGGAATGCTCAGGAATTAACTTGGGAGGCCAAGTTCTGTAGAATATAGACACTTACTCGATTATAATGTATATTGAAAAAGACAGTGCATAGTTGACCAATAGGTGTCATGAGGCTGTCACACTAAGCAAAGGAGTGATGTTTTGTGATTGAAAGAAACAAAAAGAGGGATATTCGAGTTTAGGCCGGAATCCTCCATAGCAAGGTGTTTAATGGAATAGTGATTCCGGTCTTGAAGCCAATTATTAGCTTTAAGGAGGAATCCAGTTGAATACGAACATTATTAAATGGAGTTTACCCCAGCTAGGGTGGAACTCTGAGTTTGACATGCATTTTAAGCCATACTCTATTCAAGGTTATAAGGTTGGGCGGGTGGTCTCTGAACAAAAACTAATTTACCGTATGCTCACGGAAGGCGGAGAAGTGCTGGCCTCAGTATCCGGTAAAATGCGCTTTCAAGCTACAGCAAGAGGAGATTTTCCTGCGGTAGGGGATTGGGTGATAATCTCTCTACATGAAGGTGGAGAGAGAGCAAGCATCCATGGAATTTTACCTCGTCTGAGCAAATTTGCTCGGAAAACAGCAGGAGCAGAAACAGTAGAGCAAATTGTAGCAGCTAATATCAATACAGTATTTTTGGTTAATGCTTTGAACTATGATTTCAATGTGCGCCGTATGGAGCGCTACCTCACTTTAGCTTGGGATAGCGGTGCAAGTCCGGTGATCGTCCTGAGTAAGGCGGATTTATGTAACGAAGTAGCCGAACGACTAGCAGAAGTGAAAGAGATTGCTTTAGGCGTACCAGTGCATGTCATTAGCAGCCTGACCGGAGAAGGAGTGGATCAACTAGTCTCATATCTTCAAGTTGGCAAAACGGTAGCAATGCTCGGGTCATCTGGGGCAGGAAAATCCACTATGCTCAATTATTTCTATGGTCAGGAAGTTCAAAAGGTGCAAGCTGTCAGGCAGGGAGACGACCGGGGACGGCATACCACCACAGCTAGGGAGCTTGTGGTACTACCTCAGGGTGGGTTGATAATCGATACACCTGGGATGAGAGAACTGCAACTCTGGGGATCCGAATGCGGGTTAATGGACAGTTTTGGTGATGTGGAAGAGCTTTCTAGGCTGTGCCGTTTTTCCGACTGTCAGCACGAGCAGGAACCCGGCTGTGCAGTGCGGGGAGCTTTGCAGACGGGGATTATGGCCCAGGCACGTTTTGATAACTATTTGAAGCTTAAGAAAGAACTGGCCTACCTCTCCAGAAAAGTTAATCAGGTGGAAGCGTTGGCAGAAAAAGCTAGGTGGAAAAAAACATTCAAAAACCGTTGATTTAGTACGATTTAGGTAATTTTAAATTTAAGCCACTGTTGATTATTTGATTTCAGATAAGTGTCTCTAAAGCCAGGCGTCCCTGAGAAAAAAAGGATATCATAATCCTATTTTCTCAGGGACGCCTGTTTCTACCAGTTTCTACATTTACATTCGATCTTTAATTGATGAACCTCGTTAGATTTATTGAGCCTTGCAGGAGAGTTGCCATATCACACCGAATTTATCCGTAAATTTACTGTATAATGATCTATAGTTGATAGCTAGGATTTGTTTGCATAGAAAATACCCAAAAATACCCACGAACTTTTGTCTAGGACATGCTCTATAATGAGAACATTAGAAGATACATTGTGAAAGGGGTTAAGTAACCCATGCGAATCTTACATACATCGGATTGGCACCTTGGTCGGATGCTTGAGGGACGAAGTCGAATTGAAGAACAAGTGAAATTTATCGATGAACTTTGCACGATTGTGGATGATGAAGCGGTCGATCTTGTCTTAATCGCAGGAGACATCTTTGACACAGTTAATCCACCTGCCATTGCCGAAGAACTTTTTTATGATGCCCTGAATCGTTTGTCTGCTGGGGGAAGGCGTGCTGTAGTGGCTATTGCAGGCAATCACGATAACCCTGAGCGTCTTTGTGCGGCAAGCCCTCTTGCGGTCAGGCATGGGATCACGTTGCATGGTCTTCCTAAAGAAGTATTAAGGCCTAGTCTCTTGGCGCAGCCGAATCAGGGGAAGGTCGTCAGGGTTGCAGCCGGCCTTGGGTGGATAGAATTACATATTCCGAGTTGTCCGGATCCAGCCATCATTGCTATGCTTCCTTATCCTTCTGAGTCTCGGCTTAATGAGGTACTAAGCGAAAGTTTAGATGAAGAAATCCTTCGCCAGGAGTACTCAAAGCGCGTACAGCAATTATTTGCCACGTTCGGTAAGCACTTTCGCGGAGATGCGGTCAACCTCGGGATAAGCCATCTCTACGTGCGTGGAGGAATGCAATCCGAGTCAGAGCGCCCGATCGAACTGGGAAGCGCTCCGACTGTTGAGGCGGTGGCGATGCCATCCGGCGCTCAATATGTCGCTCTTGGACATTTACACCGTGCTCAAGCAGTCAAAGGGGCGACCGTTCCCACACGTTACTCAGGTTCGCCGCTCGCTTATAGCTTTTCCGAAACAGGGTATGCCAAATCTGTGATCCTTGTAGAAGGGTTTCCAGGCCAACCAGTAACGACCCGGGAAATATGCTTAAGTGCCGGCTACCCCCTAGTTAAATGGCAAGCCAAAGAGGGGTTAGCTCAAGTGCAACGCTGGATAGACGAGGGGAAGGATCTCCACGCCTGGATAGACTTAGAGGTCTTTGTGACTAGTGCGCTTAATTCCCAAGATATCCACACCCTACGCCGGCAGCGGGAACGCCTGATCAACATACGTCCCGTTTTCCCGGAAACCGAACAGATTGTGGCGGAGGCTCGCTCAAAGTTGCCGATTGACGAGCTTTTCCGCAAGTTTTACCAGGACAGAACTGGTGGAGCTGAGCCGGAGAGGGAATTGGTCTCTTTGTTTTTAACCTTGATTGACCCTGACACTAACAGTGATTTCCAACGCCAAACGGTCGAGGATGAGGAGGCTGAGACAGCATGAGGCCAACTTTGTTAAGAATCGCTGGCTTAAACAGCTTCAGGGAAGTTCAGGAGATAGATTTTACAAAACTGTGCGAAACAGGTGTATTTGGAATATTTGGTTCCACTGGAAGCGGAAAATCCACGATACTTGATGCCATAACGCTAGCGCTTTACGGTACGGTCGAACGAGCGTCAAACAATACACAAGGG
>Ga0307377_10002602_pt1 | contig 21112 bp, 26 predicted proteins | sample TR3MG_FD_202535 | JGI IMG/M metagenome (GOLD analysis project Ga0307377, IMG submission 202535) | Soil microbial communities from Risofladan, Vaasa, Finland - TR-3 | ecosystem: Environmental > Terrestrial > Soil > Coastal area > Acid sulfate soil | place: Finland: Risofladan, Vaasa | collected...
TATAGGGCTTGCTAGTTTAATAGGATTATTACTTAATTATATACTACCAAAAGAAAAGGACGATGATGGAAAAGAAAACAGGGATAGCTGCATTAATAGGTAGATGTGTTTTAATAGAAGATAATAAAAACGTAGAAAATTGTAAATTTTATAAAAATGCTGTTGAATGTTCTATAGATAACCCTACTAAACTATGTTGGAAATGGAAAGCTTTACAAAGTAATCCAATAAATTCTACATGTGGTGGTATAGGGGTAGAAGATAATATAGTAAGAATAAAATCATACTAAGGAGACAGAGAAGTGACTAATTTACCATCAACAAAAAATTATGCTAGAGGACTACAACCTACTTCTATTACCGAGTTAGCTGCTTTTGCTCAAATGTTAAAAACAGCACCAGATTTTCTTCCTGATTATAAAAAGAAATATTCTGTTGGAGAATTAGTTATAAATATGCAATACGGTTTAGAATTAGGATTGTCTCTTATGCAATCTATCCAAGGAATAGCTATAATCAATGGTAAACCAGCTATATGGGGTGATCATATGATGGGTATAGTATTAGCTTCAGGTAAGCTAAAAGATATAACAGAAGAAGAATCAGGTACATTCCCTGATGATACGTATATAAAAACATGTATAGCTAAAAGAGATGGTATAACTGTATCAAGATCTTTTTCTGTTAATGATGCTAAAGAAGCAAAACTATGGGGCAAAATGATTTGGAGGCTATACCCTAAAAGAATGATGACTATGAGAGCTAGATCTTGGGCTTTGAGAGATTTATTCGCAGACATATTAATAGGTATAGTAGCTATAGAAGAGGCTATAGATTATAATGATGAAGTAGACCCACTTGTAATAAAATCTTTTGCACCTATTGATTCTAATGGTGAAATAAATTTAGATACTTTAGAATTTTCTAATAATTTTTTAAAAACATTGATTGATAGACTAGATAAATCAATAGAAGAAAAAGATGATTTATATGATATGTTTACAGAAGATGATATTAAAAAAGGGTCAGAAGAAATAGCTAATGAAATAGTAGGATATTTAAATAACTTATGTTCAACAACTGGTATTAAACATACTAAAATTATAGAAAGGGTTAATAAAAATATAGATGCAGCAATCAAATCATTTATTGACAAAAGACAAAAAAAGTAAAGTTTTAAGCTCTAAAGAATTTAAATTATTATTCATAATTAGTAGAATTCAATCTAGAACTAAAATTAATTCTATTGAATTAGATGAATTAATAAGAAATTCCTCTTTTAATAAAAAAACTGTAAATATATTACTTAATAAATTAGTAGCTAATAAATGTATAGAAATATTAGAAGATGATAAAACACCAGGAATAACTATAGATATTAAAAGGAGATATTAGATGAAGAAAATAGTTAATGCAGCTTATTTGAATAATGTTACATTATTAGGAAATGTTGGCTATATTGACGAAATAAAAGAATTTGATAGTGGAGTATGTAACTTAGCTATTTCTATAGCTACTGAGAAGGTTACTAAGACATCTGAACCAAAAACTGTTTGGCACAACATTGTAGTATGGGGTAATACTGCTAAAGCTGTAAAAAAATTTGTTAATAAAGGAGACAAATTATTAATAAATGGAGAGATAGATTCTAGAAAATCAAAGAACAAAGATGGTGTTGAAACTACATGGGTAACAATAAATGCTAATAAAGTAACATTTATTTCTTTAGAAAGTAATGATAAAAATGATAAAGAAGATAATGATATATCTCCTAAATCAGATTTTTATAATCAGGATATACCATTTTAATGGTGTCAAAACTATGTAAACTTTACTATGATAACAGGGATGCTTTCAAAGATGCTATAACTAAAATGTGTAATAAAGATATACTTATTATAGCATCTTTGGATAATGGTGGTTTAAGCCCTATTGAAATAAGTAAAAAATCTGGTGTATCAAAGTTTTATACAAGTAGGAGGTTAAAAGAACTTGTAATGTTAGGATTACTAGATAAGGTTATAAAAGGCAATGATATCAAGTATAAGCAAAGTAAACGTAAAACTAATGTTACCATACCAGAGAGTGCCATATCGCGTTGCTTAAGCGAAATAAGGAGTGTTTATCCAAACAATAGAGCTTTTTTACAACCTGCCATAGCATTAAGGGAAATAAAAAAAATACTTCAACCAATTTTTAAAACTAAAGGTGAAGAAGGAGTAACAGAATTAATTAAAAAAATAACTGAGTATATTGAGTATGCTAAATCAAACAGAGATTGGTCAAAAAGTAATGGCAAATATGTTCCAGGGTTAGGTAATTTTTTAATTAGTAGAGTATGGGAGGAAACTATAATAAGTAAGGCTACAGATGAGCATAATCATAAATCTAAATTATCAAAGAAGATAGAGGAGTTTTTCTAATGGGCACCAACGACAGAAGAACAGCTAATTGTTTAGAATGTGGTATTACTATAGAATATAAAGCTATTGTATTTGCTGGTAGAGAAATAAAAGTAAATTATTGTGAAAAATGTGTAGAAAACCTAAATAACAAACTAATAGAACAAAAAGATAGTTACCAAAATATAAACCTTTTTTCTAGTTCAAATTTACCATCATTATATAATGATCTAATATCAAATAATTTGTACGAATATTATAAGCATCAAGACAAGGGTATTAATTTTCCTATTGATTCAAAAAAATTTCCTTATATGTATGGCCCTCCAGGAACAGGTAAGACATTTATAGCTTCTAAGATAGCGTATGATTGTATTATTAAATATAAATATTCTGTATATTTCAATTCATTAGCTGGGTTTAAAGATTTAAAAATAAATGATAACCATACTTATTCTTTAATAAAAGCAGTAGATATATTAGTTATAGATGATATTGGTAATCATACTATAACTAAATTTGTTATAGAGATGTTAAAAGATTTATTAGATAACAGAATAACATGTAACAAAAGAATTATTATAACTAGTAATTATAATCCTATAGAATTAGGAGATATGCTTAAAAGTTCTATAGACGAAGAATCATATGATATAGTATGCGATGCTATATCTGATAGAGTACTAGAATTATGTAAGCCTATAAAAGTTGTAGGAGATAGTATAAGAAAATTATCTTTTATAAAAGATATGGAATAATGGAAAAAAATATTATCTAATGCTATAGTCCCTTCATTATAATAATATATTAATGAGGGGATTTAGTTTAAATGTACGATAAATCATTAGTAACAATATTAAATAATATAAAAGCAAAAATTACATTTAAAAAAGTTGTAATATTAAATATAATATTAATTATAATAATAATAATACTGTTAACAAGTAAATATATTCAAGAAGATACAAGGGATGCTATTATAAATTTATTAAAAGATATTCCTATCCATGACCTCTGCTACCTCCTGTTTTAATAATATACGCAAAACAAGCATTCCATTTGGTATTACCCCATACATCTTCATTTTTCCAACTTAAGGCTATAGTGCTTCTTACTCTTAAATAAAGTGTTTCACCAGCAGTTGTTACTTTATGCATAAATGTGACAGGAGCATCAAAATTATATCCAGCTTGTACTGCATTTACTATTATAGATGGACGTATTGGTGTTGCACCAGTAGGTGAACTAAATAATCCAAACTCTGCAACATCATCCTCTGTAAAAGCAGTGTCCCATGCTCTCATATTAAAATGTAATAAATAATACCCTAAATCATCTAATATTATTGCTCCATCACTTTGGAGTCCAGGTGAAGTAACGTCTTTTCTAAAATTAAATAGTAAAACAGGATTTGAAAAAGAAATAGGTGTAGACCATGTATAACTTGCAGGAGATGTTACAGCTGGCCAAGTGGGTATCCCAAAGCACCCATATTTAACAACAACTTGGCCTCTATCAGGTGCTGTAACAGATAAACCTAATGTGTCAGAACCAAAAACTATACTAATATTCCCATTTGTTTCACATCTTAATCTTCCATATGTTCCTGGGGTAGCCTCTATTCGTGATATTGTATTAGCTTTAATATTATCAACTACTAAGCTACCATAAATTACTGCAGAATAATCTGTAGTTATTCGTAATAACTCTGCACTATTTACAGTTATATATGTTTTAGGTGGATCTATAGTTTGTTCAAATCGAATTAATGTTGTTGTTGCAATAGAAGTTGCTCTAAGTATATATGAAGTTGAGTTAATAGAATTATTAGTAAAAGTAGAAAAAGTAGAATCTAAATGTAAATTTTTATAATATGTAGCAACTGCTTCTATGGTAACTTTAAATGAATTAGTAGTAGTAGGATCAGCTATTACAAGAAAATAATTTTGAAAAGATGGTGGAGAAATTATTGGTAAATCTTTTGATAACATTAGTTATGCCTCCCTCTATAAAGAATAATAGAACTTCTATCAGTATCTATACCTACATTATGGAACCATTCATTTCGTATTCTGAAAGGCTTAGCACCTATTGCATTATACGTTATTTCTCCGGAATAATAACATGAAAATCCCCACTGAGCAGCAGTTTGATTACTTGGACAAGCAAAAACAGTGCTACAATCCGAAAACAGAATATCAAATCCCATATGCCCAGCTTGAGCCCAATAAGCATGAGGGTTGAAAACTATATTTACACACATATGCATGAGCATAGTTTCATCTGGTTCAGCTATGAAGCCATCAACAATCATAGATGCATAATTTCCTTGTGATCTAGCAGGATCTGGTACTAAATATATTGTTTGAATAGCCGCACTTATAGTTACTGGATTAATAGTACAATAACATATTGTACTACGAGCTAACCTAGAAGTCCCACTTGAATGAACTATAATATCCTTATTAGTATTATAAGTTAATTCAAGTCTATCTTGGGTACGAAGATCAATAATGTAACTGTTAATATAATTAAACGTAATTGTATCAACTTTTAAATTAACATTAATACTAAACTTTGCTGTAAAAGGGAATAAAACTCCATTTTCTGTAATTTTAAGATAACTGGCTGAATTATATTTAAACTCTATTTCGTTTGAGTTAAACAAAATTGCATAATGAGAAGTTGGTATACTTTTTGCATCAATATAATTTGTTTTGGTAGTGTCTGATACTGTTACAGCATTAAAATAAGAACTAGCTGTTGGAAGTAGTAGCATATTAGGGAATAGAGTCGCTATATTCATTAAGAAAGCATTATCATCATCAGGACTACCTGTTACAAAAAAATTGCTACCTGTACCCGGGTAATCTAATAAACTTAATGTACGTATATTTATAGTTGGGGTAGCCATTTAGTGTATCCTCGCTATTGTTATATGTCCTGATTGATTACAATTAAATGATGAAGTATATTGTTTTGTTTGTATTCTGTACTCTCCTTCTGGTATCATATGAAACCCACAATAGTTAATAGAGGTATACTTCCAAGAACCATCTCTTGGGTACATAAAAGTATCCATCAATATTTCTAAAGAATCAGTTATCCTTTGAAATCTTATAGAGTAAATTCCACCATGATTAGTAAATTTATTTACAGAACGACCATTAAATGTTATTGTATGATATCCATCAATAACAGAAATATACCTAGCTTCACTATTCGCTGCAGCATTGTATAAATAAATACTATCTGGATAAATATTACTTAATGTACAACTAATCCATACATCCTTAACTTGGTTAGGAGTAATAATACTTGCGTAGTACCCTACATTGCCTCTAGGTATTAGTTCTATCCTCTGTAAATAGTTAGTTGATGATGCAGGGTTATGCATAAAAGATACTCCGTCTACATTATCACCTGTAAAATTTACTTGCTTAGATCCATTAGTAGTCCCTAGTGCATTATCAACATTTATTCTTTTATTGCCAAATTTATTTTGTATATTAGTACTCATTTCTACATCAAAAGTAGGACTACTACTCTCAAATGTGCCTTTAATAGTTACCGTGTTGCTTGTTGATCCTAGATCTAATATAGGGTCACCAGAAGTTACATTAAACAATATTTTATTATCAGTATTGTCTATTGTTATTTTTGAATTTGGGTAAGTATTTCCACTAATATATTTTGAAGATAAAGATCCTAAATCAGAATGTGTAGAAGCAGCTGGGAGATTATCAGAAAGAAAATGTTGAAGAGAAGATGCTCCTAATTTAAATGATTTGCTATCAATATCATCTGAAGTAAGTATAACACGACTACTTGACATTGTTTGTGTTACTAAATTTCTTATAGAAATACTCATATTATCTCCTTATATAGTATTAGCATTTTCAATAGCTTTTATTCTTAAATTACCCCAATATATTCCTTCTTCATGGAGATCATCAAACGTAATTACTTTTGCATAGTATATTTTTGTAGGCCACCACATATTGCCTAAAGATAAAGTTACAACTCCAATTATACCAGTATTCCAATTAAAAAATCCAGGGTAATCATCAGAATCTATCTCTGCTTTTGTATCTAGTTCTAATAGCATACGATAAGTACTAGTAACATTAACAGGCGTACCTTTATTTAAAAACCGTATATATGCTTTATTAGAACTTTTTCCTAAAACTGTTATTGTAGGGAATGCCATAGTATAAAACGGGGTCCATTACAGACCCCGCCCTCAAAAAAAATTTAGATACCTTCGTTAACTGTAGCTATAACCATATCAGTTGGAGAAAAAACAGCAACTGTCTGAGCTTCTATGGTCTTTGGAGTATCCAATAAACCACCAAACCATATATTATCTAATACTTCTGTAGGGGAATCAGCCATAAAAAAAGCTACTATTTGTCCCCAAGATTCAGTTGACTCAATAAATCTTATTTCTTCATCATTTTTTATTGAAGTTTTGTATCCGATAGAAGTAGGGCCAGCTTCGAAAGCACTTGATAAACAAGCTTTTCTTTGGTAAGCTCCACCAAGAGGTTCAACAACACTAGTTCCATCTGGGTTAAAAGGAGAAGTAGTAAGACCACAGTACCAGTTTGCTCCAGGTTGAGTAGCAGTTATCCTAAATAAATATTTCATTGTCTCAGTAGCAGCGTGCTGAGAATATCCATTCATAGCCATCTTTTTAGTTCCTTTATATATATATTTCTATTGATGGAGCTATTATTGTACCATAAGAAGTTTTTCTTAGTTGTGCATTAGCTCCTGTTTTTTGCACAACATTGTATCTTGCGCCAAAAGGATAACTTAAAAAACCAAAAATAGAAGTATCCTGTTCAGCAGTTGTTGAAACTATATACTTTATTTGTGTAAATTTCAACAAAGTTTGTGTATATTGTAATAAAGTTTTTTTTGCAATATATTTTGTAAGTCTTAAAATAGAATAAACTAATGTTTTTTGTACTATAGTTGAACTTAATTTTTTTGTACTAAGATCTAATTGTGATAATTGGCTTGTTATAGAAACAACATTGCTAATAGACTCTAATAAAATAAATCTACGTATTATTGATTCTTCAGAAGTTCTTTGTATTATATTAGTACTTAAAGGTCTAAGAGCATATACATTGCTAGATGTACTAGTTATTTGCAATACTGGTGTTGTACTATATAAAATAATATGTTCTGTAATAATAGAACTAGTACTAGTTAATTGATTAGTCTTATATAAACTTATTAGAAAATTTAATTCACTAAAATGTGAAAATACTTCAGTTCTCTGAAGTAAATTAAAATAAGCTTTTAAGTATCTATTTTTTATAGTTAATTCACTTGTAGTTAATGTTATTTGATTAACTTTAGTGATACTATACATATATCCTTTAGGTACAATAAGGCCACTAGCCATAGTTAATTGTATTATATTATATTTACTCTTAACTCTTTTTATAGAAGCTAAAACTGTATCAGAAACATATGTAATTTGAGTAATAGTAGAATCACAATTTGCATCATATTCTAATGAAGCTCTTTCCATATAAGTTAATTGCATAAAATTATTTATACATTTTAACTTACTATTCAATCCTAAATTAGTTCCTAAAACATTTGTTACTTGGACTATATAATTATGTGTTAACAACCTTACTCTAGTCCATGGCATAGCTAAAGTAGCAGAAGTTATTTGTAGTGTTGATTTAGCTTTAAAATGATAATCAAATTTTATTATTGCTCTAGGATTATTAGTAATCTGTAGTACTGTACTAAGGGCTATAAGTCTTTTAAGTGAGTATGTATGTAAAATTCTTCCATTAGTAATTTCTACTAGAGAATATCTAGCTTTCATAGCATCAAGAACAGTAGTATGAGCTTTAAATATATATGTAAAATTTAAAAGTTTATTTTCAGCATGTAATTTTGTATCTTTACTTAAAATAGCTTCTTTACTTGTTATTTGTTTAACATTAATTTTACCTTTTAAAGCTTTAAAAGGTGTTAGTACAGGCTCTGTTAGTGTTTTTTGAAAAACATTTGTTATTGCTAAACAACGTTTATGCTGTGTTATTCTTGCTTCAGGATTGCTAGTTATTTGATTATTATACCTAGAACCTATTCCTTTAGTCCCATATATTCTTCCAAAAACATAAGTTATTTCTGTAGTTGACTCTGGAGTAAGAAGACTTTCTAAATATGTTATATTAAATCTAGTTAAAGTAAGCTGGTTAGCATTATAGATTGCATTTATAAGGATATGCTTTGTAATAAAACCATTTATACTAGTTATTTGGTTTACTTTATGTGTTTCAAGTTGTACTGGTGTTGAAAGATATGCACTTAAAAGAGTTAAAGAATTTACATCGGTTGCTTTTATTCCAAATCTAGTTCTTAGTATATTTGTTGAACTAGTTAATTGCTTTAGTTTTAATCTACTATTAATTGTGAATATTCCATATAAATGAGCTTTATAAATAGAAGTTACTTCTACTGTATGTATTCTAGATTTTATTGGACTTTCTTTATCGAAATAACCCTTCTTAATAGAAGTAATTTGTATTATTGTTGCATCTAATGTTTTATATCTTTTTAAGTATGCTCGATCTATAGAAGTTATCTGTTCTTCTCTAGTAAATTTAATACGTATTTGAGCTTGTAAATTAGTAGTACTTGTTGTTGTTATTTGGTTTATATTTAGTTTTATTCTTGAATTTGTTGTTAAACTACTACCACTAAGAGTTGTTATCTGTAAAAAATATTTTAATGTTGACAAGCTAGATTGTAAATATGAAATCTTAGTTGGTGCTGAAGTTTTCTCTAATAATTCATCAGTAGATGATAAAACTATCTCAAGAGAACAGGTACTACTACAAGATGTTATTTGTGTAGCTAATTTACTCCAAAGATGGTTTGTAGGAAAAGACATAGTAGAATCTGATGATTTTGTAAGCTGTATAATTTCGCTTTTACAATTTATTTTTTCTATTACAAACATAGAAGTTGTAGTTGATGTATACTCTATACATTCACTTTTACATCTTTCTAATTCCTTTACAAGCATAGAAGCTATAGTCGATGTATACTCTATACATTCACTTTTACATCTTTCTAATTCCTTTACAACCATAGAAGTTGTAGTTAATGTATACTCTATACATTCACTACGTAGATGTTTTATATCAAAAAGTATTATAGGTCCTGCAATTGATGTATATTGTAAATTACCAGTACTTTGTATTTCTGTAGTAATGTATGTTTCTAAATCTTCTGTCCCTACGAGTATAGGTTCATCATTTTCTGGGCTAACGTATTGAGCAGTTATTTTAGGCATTTTATTTTATCCTATTTATGATACTTTTATTGGTTTCCAATATTTTTTTGTACATTATCATAATAATTATTCATCAGGTGGAGGTGGTGGTTGTTCAACATGTATTCTAGCGAAATCAATATATGAACGTTCTCGCATTCGCTCCTGAGCTTTTATACCTTCTATTATAATAGTCCTTTTAGCTGTTATAGCCATTGGACCTACATAAAATTTAGAGCCAACTTCACCATCTGTTATTGTCATTTCTAATTTTAGGTATCTTTTATATATCCTACCAGCATAAAATTGAAGATTTGATTGTTTTTTATCCCATGTTAGTAGATTATCAGATTGTAGAATTGATATTTCAACAGAGCTAGGTGTTGATTCTGCTGTAAATTCTCCTAAACAATATCCAAAATGCACAACTAAATAATAAACTCTCTTTGGGTCAAATACTAGTAAATTTGTATCAAAAACAGGAGATGTTAATTTACCAGATAAACTAGAATCTGAAGCCCTTTTTGCACAAGGACCATATGTAGAAAAATTAAATATTTGTATATTATTTAGAGAACAAAGTGAATAGCTCACATTATAAACCTCTACTTTATTAGTAATGCCATCAGGTATAAATACCCCAGTATCAACATCTGCTTGAGCAGCAAAGCCACCATATAAACCATTAGTTCCTAAACTTCTAGAAAATGCTCTCCAATCTGTAGTACTCTTAAGTCCAGCAGTTGTTACAGTTGAGAATTTAGAAAGATTAAAAATTAATGCATCCAACCACGAATTTCTATGCCAGGCATTACCTAGTCTAATCTCATAACCATCTATATCTGGTACTTTTTTACCTGATTCTATATCAGTGTTTTCTAATTCAGAAATAAAACTTACTGATAAAGTAGCAACAGATACTAAAAATTTTGCTACTTCAGGAGGTGGTGTTTCTGTTCTACCAACTAAATAATATCTTTGGTACTGAAAACTACTTTGGAATCCAGCTAACCCAGTACTACTCTTAGCTAAATATCTAAACCAAATCCACAATCCTTCTCTAGGCCTAGCTAATGTTATATTACCTTCATATGATACTCCTTGATATAACCAATTAGTCACATCTTTTGCTTCTTCTACTTGATCATAAGATACCCATATCTCTACTTTACCCATAAAAGGGTAAATGCCTTGAATTGTATGCGATTGTGTAGCCCATGATAAATGAGCTTGGGTTTCTGTTCTTTTATCAACTGTTTGAAAAATTTCATTAACATTAATATCTTCTATACTTGGAGGTATATCATAAGGTGATGGTAAATATACATCATCTAGAGTGCCATTATCCCACGATTCTGGATTAGTATAATTGATATCAGATTCATTTATTAAAGTTATTAATATAATACCACCATTTGATATATTTGTTTCAATAATTCTATATGGACCTGGTTCGCTTTCTAATTCAGAACTAGTAAAATTTATTAAGTCGTGCACATCATATTTAACAGTATTTGGTCTTAATGTTACTGATGTAACTCTACTATTTTTTGCTCTACTTAATAAATATTTTGCCATTCCTATAGCCATTCCTCTATCTATAAAACCAAGGAAATTAACTACACTTGTTTTATCATTTTGGTCTCCTATATATATATCATCAACTGTCCAATTTTTTCCTGGGTTTACATATTTTATACAATATCCATTTGGTATATCTATAGTACCTGGTTGAGATACAGATATCATAGCCTTGCCATCACCACCTCTTGCTATCTCATGATCTCCTATACTACCTACAACTACTTCGTATCTTGTATCAGAATATTTAAGATATAATTTGCCACTGTACCATATTAATTTACCTCTAAAATGATATAAAATAGTATCTATTATATCTTGTGCTTTACGTCTAGTAGTTATAGCATAATTTAAGCGCCATCCAACATTAGTACAATATTGAGCTGCTTCATCAAATGATTGTGTATCTATTTGATTAGCCATATTCAAACCATAGACATTATTTGATATATAATCTTTTAATGCATAAGCTGGATTATTAGTTTTACCTATTAAAGTTATAGTCCTAGCTGGAACTGAAAAAAATAATCCTTCTCTCCATTCTATTTTATATACTATATAACAAATTCCTTTTAGATTATCATCATAATGTGGGAAAGCTTGATCAATATGAGGTTCAACTGTTTGGGTTTCTCTACCATCCTTAAACCACCATTTAACAACATCTCCAATTCTTCCTCCATCAGTTCCCCATTGTGAAGCCCAATTAACAGTAGGTATAGTTCCTGGGACAGGTGTATCTTTATATTCATTATAATCTCTATTTAAATCATTAAAATCATATACTATTTTTTCATCTATATATAAAACTGGTATATTAGAAACTCTTAAAACTACTTCATCTTCCCCATTTTTAATCTCTCTAGGACCTGGTATAGTAACTATACCAGCGCATTGTCCTTCAGCTAGTGCACTTACTATCCAAATATAAGCTTTATTATCTTCTTCAGCTAATTCTATAAAAACATCATTAGTCCCTACTAATCTAGTCCCATATACTAGTGGCAACATCCTTTGAGTTGATTTTTCATTCAATCTTAAAGCATTATCTTCTTGAGCTTCTTGAGTCCTACTATTACCAAGCAAACCTGATATTAAAGCTCCAGCTCCTGGAAATATCATCGATATAACAGATGTTGCAGCTTCTATAATTGAACCTAATAAGCCACTTTTACTTGATCCCATCTAAAAGCCCTTTTTTTAATATAACTATTTATAGAAACAAACCCAACTCCAATATTTTCTACTGCTGCTAATACATTTCCATTACCTACCATTATCATAGCTGAATACCCAATAGAATCACTGCATATTATAATGTCTCCTATAAAAGATTTTTCAACTGGTATTTCAAGCAATACATTACTTAAAAAATCTCCGAATGAAGTCATTACTTCGTATTGGTATCTATTATATAATGATGAATAAATACGATAATTAACATTATTATGATAAGGTTTAATTATAATATTTTTTTCTATACGTAAGTATTCTAATACTAAACCAAAACAATCTATACCTTGATCATATATAGATATACCACCTAATTTGTATGAACACTTAGTCAACAATTCTATAGTTCTTAACTTTATCATGTAGAAAACCTTATTTGTTTATTAACTAATGTTGGTAACCATTTAAACCCTCTGAAATTAGCATCATTACCATAATCATGGCATGTTTTAAAATTTCTATCACAATAAGTAGCAGTACCACTATACTGACACTGCCAATCTTTAAATTGTTTTACTAAACAACTGGAAGAAGATATTCTATTAGTTGGATATTTAAATTTATCAAGTGATGAAATAGCTCTTATACTAAAATGTTGTGGTGAATAATCCCATTCGCTATAAAATCCATTAAAAACTTCTGTTTGACCTATAATTATTGATGTATCAGGGTTTATAACTGCTATAATAACTGATATAGGATACTCTTTTACTTCCATTTTACCTGTACTAGAAAATTTATGAGCTAAATATAAAGCTTTATCAGTATCATCAAAAGAACAAGTAAATGAATCAATAATATTGCTAGTACCATACTTTATTTTACCTGGGTTCATACCTCTTGGTATAGCTGTATCTATTTGAGTTCCCCATGAAGTTAAATTTCCATACCCACCTAAATTTATTATTAAAGCAAATGCATAATGATCTTTTTCTAATTCATCTAATAAAAATGTACTTATATTTCTCAAGATTCTAATACCTCTATTATAGTTATTGCTAAATCATACCTATCTGTATTATCAGTTATTGTTATTGGATCTTCTGTAAACCTAGCAATTATTGGTAATGCTCCGTTAGGAGGAATAAAATTAAATGCTTCAAATGGACCTTTCATTTGCTTATAAAAATCTACTAGAATATCTTTTTCTGCTCTAGAAATATATTTATATTCAATATAATATTTACTTTTAGGGCTTGCCCAAATTAATCTACGTTGCTCAGTACTATCTTCATATTCACTTATTAAAACTCTTTGCTCCATTTCGTAACCCATAGGGGTGATAGCAGGAACTACAGAGATTACATCAGGATAAGTTTCCATTATGTTATTGCTCCTTTTATAGCAAATTGCAAGCCTCTGTTACCTAATTGTAAAGAATCAACTATAGGGCCAGTAACAGCTTCTGGTGTGTTTCTCATTAATTCTACAACGCTTTTACTATCTAAAGCTTGTATAGAAACATTTACATTATTAGTACTATTATTAGCAACATAAGCATTTTTACCATTATTATCTAAACTAGGTGCTGACTTATTTAGTTCGTTAACTGGTGTTACCATTTCAGGACCACTTTCTCCTATAGTATATCCAGCTCCAGATGATAATCCTATACCTACTACTTGTTCAGTTATCATACCACCTTTAGCAAAACCAAACATCTTTGTAATACTACCTAAAATATTACCTACACCTCCTCCACCTCCAAATCCACCACTTAATAAGTCTTTCATCATAGCTATTAATTTTTTAACAACTTCTACTATAGTAGTAAATAGGCTAACGGCTATATCACCTACAAATTTAGCAAAATCACCTAATTTAGAAAATATTAATGTAAAATATTTTCCTATACCTTCTTGGAAAACTAATACTTGTTCTAATAATTGTTGAGCTCCTGTTGACATAAGGGCCTGTATATCCTCAACTCCAGTATTTTTACTCATCTGGTCCTTACTAGAGGCCCCTCCTAAGACACCTATGCCGCCTGTAACAGCAGCAAGTAGCCCTATGCCACCTACCCCACCTGCACCTCCACCTGATCCAGCCTGGGACATTGTAGCTTGCATTAATGTATTTCTAAATGCTTCAATTAATTTATCAGCAAATAAAACTTTGTATAATTGTTTTAAAGCATCTGTTGCTAATCCTTTCATTACATCAGAAAAGTCAGTTTTTTTGCCCATCATAGAATCTACAAAAAAATTACCTAATGAATCAGCTGTACGTTCAGCAAATTCTAAAGCTGCTTTATTAGTTTCTTCAAAATTCTTAAGAAATTCTTTATTACGCTTTTCATCTTGTTCTTTAAAGAAAGTCTCTTTCTTTAAAGCATGTGCTTTTTCTATATCAGCCATTAAAGCTTGATGAGTTTCTAATAAAGCTTCTTCTTGCCCATAAGCAGTTCTAGCTTGAGCTAATAAAGTTTCATATGTAGAAATAACTTTTTCTTTTCTTTTTTCATAACTAGTATCAAAAAAATCTTCTTCAATTGATAAAACTTTTCCTAAATCTGCTGATTGTTGTTGCAATTGTGATTGTGTTTCTAAAATTACACTCCCTAATTGCGATCTGTATTTATCTAAAAATTCAGCTGTATCTCTTTTTGCTTCTTCTGAATCAGCTGTAATAACAAATTCAGCCCCAGACATTCCTGTTATTTCATTAGATAAAGATTTTACTTTAGATACAGAACTTTCTAATTCATTAGAAATTTTACTAACACTATTAGCTACAACTAAATTCTCTTGTGCTATCTCTTTAGTTGGCCCAATTATTTTTTCTGTTAATAATCTTACTGTAGTTGTATTTTGTTCAGTAGCAGATAAAGCTTTGTTAGTACCATCTGTTGATAATTTAATTTGTTGTTGAGCTCTATAAGTAGCTATTGTTTCATCTCTTACACTTTTGTATGCTACTTTTACATTTTCAATGCCTCTTAATATTTCAGAAAATTTAGGTTCTTCTATTTTACTTTGGTTTGAAATATCAGTTCCTATATTTGATTGTGCTGATACTTCTTGCTTAATTTTTATAGGTTTGCTTTCTATTTTTGATAACTTTTCTATTTCCTTATTAATATCTGTATGTTCAATTTTTATTTTAGGTAACTTACCTATTTCTTTATCTATATTTATAGGTTCAATTTCTATTTTAGGCAACTTACCTATTTTTTTATCGATATTTATAGGTTTATTTTCTATTTTTGATAACTTTTCTATTTCTTTATCGATATTTATAGGTTTACTTTCTATTTTAGGAAACTTACCTATTTCTTTATTAATATTTATAGGCTTACTTTTTATTTTAGGAAATTTACCTATTTCTTTATTAATATCAGTATCAACAGAACTTTCTTTAACTTTATAAGATGGTGTTGGAGTAAAAGTTTTACTTGTATCTAATTTTTCTTTTGCTTTATTAGTATCTTCTATAGCTAGTAACTCACTTGTTTCTGCACCCCTAAACATAGAAGTTATTTTCATAAAAGAATTTTTTACTTTATTTATGCCTTCAATAACAGAAGTTAATGATCCTGATATTGACGTTGTTATAGCTGTACCAACATCTTGTATAGAAGAATAGATACTTTTGAAAGTATTATAAACATCTATACATTTTATATAAACAAATTCTATATTAGCTTTTGCTTCATTCCAAGCTTTAGTAAAATAACTTACAAGTTCAGGTAGCTTGCCAACAGCATTAGTTACCCAAACTATCCCATTTTTTAAAATATTTTGAGCATCAGAATCTAAAATAGCACCTTTAACTAGTAACCAAGTATTTTTTAATCTTTCTATAGAAGCTCTTAATGATTCTGACCCAGCAATTACATCTGGTCCTACTGTCTTCCTTAATTGTGCTGCAAATTTAGGTAAAACTCTATCTGATATTAAAGCTCCTGTACTCATCATTTCTGATAATTTAGCAGTTGAAACTCCTAAAGCATCAGCCATAGCTTGAGTAGCACCAGGAATATGTTCTGCAAGTTGCTGTCTAAATTCTTCAGCAGATATAACTCCCTTATTTACCATCTGTGTTAATGCTACCAATGCTAATTCTGTTTGTTGAGTTGATAGCCCCATTACTGAAGAAGCTTCAGCTACGCTAACCCAAATTTCTCTTATTTTATCACCTTCTAAAGAACCACCTTTAGCTGCAGCAGCTAATCCTTTAAAACTTTTTGCAGCTACTTCTAAATTGACACCTAATCTATTTGATTCTTCAGATAAAAAAGTAAATGCCTTAGCCCCACCATCAACAGATCCAGTAGCAAAGTTTAAACCTCTAACTAAACTATCTATTTTTGCTCCTGTTGTTGCAAGCCAGCCAAATGATGCCCCAACTGCTACACCTGTAACAGTTGCTATTTTTGAAAAAGATGTAAGTGTAGACCCAATACCTCCCATTGACTGTTTAAATCTATTAGCACTCCCACTTGAAATAGAATCAAAAGAAGATCCTAAAGAACCTAAAGATGTTGTTGCTTTTTTAATACCAGAATTAAATTTATTAGAATCTAATTCAAGAGTAGCGGTTAAATTATCAATCGTTGGCATTTTTACCCCTAGATGCTCCGAAAGCTTTTAATTTTTCATAATTAATTCTTAGTTTATACTGTTTTTCTTCTTTATTAGTAAGTCCCTTTGTATGCCTTACTCCAATAGTAAAATTAGATAAATCTTTACCAGTTGATTTTGATCCTACAGCTGAAGCTACAGTATTAAAAATAACAGAAGCTGTATAACCTTGTCTCAACCCATCTATTTCACTACCCCAAGGCTCTATACCATAATAAGCAACCCAATCAGTAAATTCAGAACTAGTCATTCTTAGCTTTAGCTCTGATACTGTACAACCTAGTGCTAAAGCTAATCTATGCATAAAAATAAAGACTGGGTTGCTAACTAGTTTTTTTCAGAAGTTTCTATACTATCTTCACTTATTTTATTAACATCCAAACACTTTTTAAAAAGTTTATGGAGTACTTTATTGTTTTTTTCTGATAACATTGGAATGTCTTTTTCATCAAATAATAGAGTTCCTTTTTCATCACATAACCCTTTAACTAAAGTAAGATAAAAAATATCTTCATCTTTACCTTTTTTAGCAGTTTGTTCTATTTCTACTCTTTCTTTTAATGAAAATTCTTTAATAAATACTTCTCCACCCCATTCAGGGACATCAACTTTAAAAGTTGAAATATCTTCTGCGCCAAATATATTCTTTTTTGTTAAAATCATTACCACTTCTCCTTATTAATTATGTTATATTTATACTTTTTTCTCAGCATTAATTCTAATAGTATATTTATATCTTACTAAATCTGTTGGGTCTGCTGAAATACTTTTACCTGTAATAATACAATCTTCTATAGTAATAGTCCCTACCTCTAAACTACCAGCACTTCCTATTGTAGCACTAGCTATTTCAGTAATAGATTCTAATGTTACATCTGTACTTTCTTTAAATCCTGTTACAAATACTCTTGTTCTTGAATCACCAGTAGTTTTACCAATAGGGGTAACATCTATTAATTCTTGTGAATCACCTATATCAGATAGAGAAAGTACGCTATCTAAAACAACACTATTCCATTTAATACTAAGATCTGCACCTAATTCAGCCATTTTAAGATCCCTTTTTATTAATTTTTATTTATAATTATATAATAATATCAACTAATTATTGATAATATACCAGTTGTATTTGTAAAAGTTGTTATATTCTTTTTACAAAATCTATTATAACCTTCTAACATGTACCATGCTATATGGACAATGAAATTCATTGAAACATATGGTCTCATTAATTCATCTAGGCTAAGTTCTTGAGGCCCCCATTGATGTCTAGTGTAGAAGTATAACTTATTGCCTATTTGAATTCTAGGGAGTCTATGCAGTTGGTTTCTAACCCTTATTATTCTATTGTAACAATCATTTATACCACCTGCTGTACCCCTAGCTATAACTTGAAATGAAGATACAGAAATATCATATACTCCATAAGGATCAAAACATGAAATATCAGGTCTATTACTACCTGAATCTGAAATGAATAATATTTTATCAGGCTTTGTAGGAATATCAATACCAGTATAAAGATCTTTACCTATAATCCAAGGCCCTTTATTTTCTAATATTTTAGCCATATCATAAGAAGTTCTATTTATGCTAGAGTCCATTATTATTTTCCACAATTCCTTAAAGCTTTAGTAACGTTATAACTAAAAACTCTTTTAATAAAAGCCTTTTCTATATTTAAAGCATACTCTAAAAATTTATGTATACCACCATGATGCAATTTTGTCCATGTTTCTTCATGGACAAATACAGCATACTCAGCATAATTCCAAATCTTTCCTTTGCATCCAGCTGTAGTAGCTGGTGTTTGTAAAGAATTATAAGAGCTTTTTAGATTACCTGTTTTATGTGGGGTATTTTTCATAGATGTACTAATTATTTTAGCTATTGAATCACTCATAGTTTTATCATAAGCTTTTACTAATGATACTTTATTTAATTTATTTAATCTCAATTTTAATCTGTTTTGACCACTAAAATTTATCATTTTACCCATATCTTAGATAAGAATATATTTTTATCATATACTGATCTTGTTTTTTGTATTTTAATAATTTGACTAGCATATGTTTGCATATCTGCTTCTAGCCCATCTGGATCAAATTCATTCTCGATAGGAGGTTTGTCCAATTCATCTAATAAATAAAAATCAGCTTCTAATAAATATCCACCTATCTTAATTTTATTAGAACATAAAGTATATACAATGGAATTAGTTTCTATTTCTGCTATACCTTTATTATACAAAGCATTTCTATCAATAAGACCCCACCTACATTGTAATTCATCAGCATAATTCCAAATATAGTTACCTAATCCATCTCTTTTAGGAGGATCCCAATATAAAGTTTTGGTATTCATAAAAGTGTTAAACCAATTCATTTTATATTCCTAAATGTATAAGTCTTGGTTGTTTTTTACCTAGTTGTTGTAAAACTCCTGAATTATCAAGAACTATAGCGGTAGCCCCCCATCTAGTACTGTTTAAATCCATAAATGATACCGGGTTTGTTTGAACATTATAGGTTACTTCTGCATCGCCAATACGCTCACTAGAGACTCTAGTACTAGAGTCTCTTAATGAAGCAAAATGAGCTGATAAATAAAGAGTTATGTCAACTAAGGTATTACTCTGATTACTAGTTAATAAAACTTCATTATCAATAATAATCATAGCAGTAGCAATAGCACTTTCTATTTGAGAATCAGTTAATTGTGTTCCCACAAGAATATTTCTTACTTGATCTACATTTACCTCAGCTTCAAACATAATAACTCCTATAAATGACCGTGTATAATACCACTTAATTCATTACCTGAGGAACCAAGATTAGTAATAAAGAATGGTACCCACATTGCCATAGCTTTAAAATTATGTGTCCAATTAGGAGAAGCAGCCATAGTCCAATCTACTACAGTTGGAGTTATACCGTCTATTAATCTTACATTACGAGTTGTCATCTCTACTAAAACAACATTATCATTAGCTAAAAATCTAGATGTTTTGATAGCTGACAATCCTGGTATTTCTAAAAGACGATTTCTTATGATCCCACTTGGAAAATCTACAGCACCTATATGATAATCTTCATTTAATCTTGAATAATACTGCCAAGGAATATATAAAATCCATGGACCATAATGATAATGCTCCATACTTTTTGTTACCATAGCATTGAGATCACTAAATATTTCATCAGGTTGAGCTGTTGCCCAACTTGCTGTTAAAGTTTTTTCTTGACGTTTTGGGAAAGTAGTATACCCATAAGCTGTAGAACCACCTGCTGTATATATACCATTAAAAAGATGATCTTCTAATTTATGCATAACCTGATACAAAGCTTCATCAGAAATTATACTTTCATATGGAACGCCATCTCGTCTAGCCATAGCTGCTCGTTTGATATTTATAGGAAAATCTTTAACTGTTATTGGTAAAGGTGTCCCTATAGTATCAAAAGCTAGAGTATCACTTTCACCTCTAACATCAGGTGTTTCTGCCATTACAGCTGGGGATAAACCATCTACTCTATTCATAGTAAACAAAGAGGCTCCTAAGCCATTAAAAGGTATAACACCTCCCTGTATTGCTCTTATATCATTTATTCCTACTAATTCTTGACGAGCCACTCTTACAATAGCGCTATCAATATATTCCCATGCATCTTTAGGTAAAGAAGCATTTGTTCTGAATTCTTGTAGGTTAACACCACTAGCAATAGCATTTGAAACAGGCCCATTACCTACACCGTTTTGAATATGTTCGTTTGACATTTTATGCCCTTTCTAGACTATTTCTACTTTTATATGTTTTACTACACCTACTCCTGTAGAAATGTTTTCTAAGGAGCTACCTATAATACTTCCTTCAGTAGGAGTGCCAACAGATTGCATAACATACCCAGATCCATTACTATATAGGTACATCCCAATAGTTATAACCTGACTAGCTGGTAATAAACACCATACAACATCTCCTGGACGTGCATATATCA
>Ga0307377_10002603_pt1 | contig 21111 bp, 20 predicted proteins | sample TR3MG_FD_202535 | JGI IMG/M metagenome (GOLD analysis project Ga0307377, IMG submission 202535) | Soil microbial communities from Risofladan, Vaasa, Finland - TR-3 | ecosystem: Environmental > Terrestrial > Soil > Coastal area > Acid sulfate soil | place: Finland: Risofladan, Vaasa | collected...
AAGTCGGCCGACCCGAAGGTCCGTAACCCCGAGGCTCTCTGCGGCTGGATCAAGGCGAAGTCCGAGGGCAAGATCGCCGACGCCGAGACAGAGCTTGAGCGCCTCGCCAAGTTCCGAGAGGGCGAGTCAGTCGATGTCCCCGAGTACCTGAAAGAGCATGGGAACCCCGAAGCGGCCAAGGAATGGGAGGCAATGAACGAGGAGTACGGCGACAAACTCAAGACCGCCAAGCGACTGAGCAAGGTGTGGGTTGTCATGGACGGGGGCCCCGACGCCGAGATGGCCGACGTCATGTACGAGACGACCGTCGAAGGTCTCGGGGACTACATCCGAGGGACTTCTGATTGGAAACGCCTCAACCCCATGATGTTCGACAACCCCAGGGAAGCCAAAACGGAAGCCGGGAAACGTCTCAAGACGAAAAAGACCGCTGGTTTTCCCAGAGCCCCGACGCTGCCGAAGGCCCTCGATGAAGACCTCCAGCACGCAATCACCACCAATAAGGGCAAATCCGCATTCATGGTGGCACGGGCAACCCTCAAACCATGGCGGGTCGATTTCAACAACTGGCGGAAAAAAGTCCACGACGCATTCGAAAAGCGTCTCAAGGAGTTGCTGCCGGACGAGTCGGCGGTTCCGGGTCTGAGCGACTTCCTGAAACATGAGGTGTGGGGCGGCCCGTGGATGTTCGACTTCTCCATAACGGGAGGGAAAGCTCTGCAAGAGGACGCCCGCAAACTCCGCAGCGAGATACCCCCCGACGTCCCGAAACAGGACATGGGCACCCTCGCGACATACCTGGATGGACTTGCCAAGATCATCCTCAGAGCCGAGGCCAAACACGACAAAGAGGTGAGTTCCCGAAAGACCCGGATTGAAAAACTGGCCGACAAGATGGGCGTCAAGATGTCGAAAAGCGCCAGCGATGCGATCGGCCGTACCATCCTCCAACAGATGGGTGGGGCGGGGCGTCTGAAGGCTATGCTCGGGATGAACTACGTCCGATTCCTTCCGAGCGGGGTCGAGTTCTCATGGCCCAACAAGACCCGCACGAAGGGTAACCTCGTGCGTGTCATCCTGGAGCCATCAGACACCTACAAGATGGAGTTTTTCAACGCGACTAGGGGTTCCCGAAAGCTCGTCAAGTCCCTCAGAGACGTGTACGCCGAGGATCTTGTCCACCTGTTTGAGCACCAGACAGGTTGGTTTCTCCGGTTGGCGGCCAAGAAGATGGCCGGAGAGTATGTCAATCTCTGGGCGGCGGTTTCCGGTGGGGATAAGCTCATCGACGTCACCGACGAGGCCGCCGGGAAAAATCCGTCTTACTGGGCACGGGCGGTATCTGGCCGCCCGTTCGTCATCGTGCCCCTCAAGCACGTTCCGCTCGAAATGGCGCAGATGTTGTCGGATCAGGGGACCAAGGTCCAAGCCTTTCCAAACGGCTTTGTCGCATGGAAGGCCGCCCGGAAGTATGCCCCGAAAGGGCTGAAGCTCGCCGGAATGGAGAAGATCCAGGAGCCTTCGGAGGAAGACTCTGCCGACATCAAAAAAACCGCTGGGAAACCGGCGGGGCTCTACGGATTCACGAAGAGGGTTCAAACGGACTGTGAGTCGTCGGTCCGGAAACTCCAGAAGACAGCCCTCAAGATTGCCAGGGCCGCCTACAACAAAGACGCGGAAGTGGCCCCCTTTCTGAGTACGCACACCAAACGGGCGAATAGCTTGCCCGCCAAGATGCTCACCGCCGCGATGAAAGAGCTTGGGCCGAAAATCGCTTCCGAAACCGATGGCCCCCGAACGGCAGAGTGGAAAGGCTGGAGCGAGGAGATGCCTGTCCAGGTCGTTTCCGCCAAAGGCTCTGAGGTTTTCCAGAATCTCGTCATGGCGAGAAAGCGATATCCCGATCTCGACCCCAAAAAGAACGGCAAACAGTTCACATGGGCCATGAAAGGCGAAGTTGCGGGAAAACCAGCTACCCGCTTCGAGACCCACGAAGCCTACAAGATGTTGTCCATGTCCGCCAGCGATGACGGGGGCGGGCTCAACAAGGAGGCTACACACAAGTCGGATTGGGGGCTCTACGGCTTCAGGGCGAAGACGGCGGGCTTGGGACTGCAAGCCTGTAGGGATCTCCGCGAAGCGTCTGGGCACATCGCATCAGGGCTCCACGGCCGGAAGGCCGACAGCCACGAACACATCACGAGCTTCTTGAAATCACACGCCAAGGAGGCGGCCTGCATGTACTCCCGGATGCTGTATGCCAGTTATCCTGATGCGGACAGAAGGTGTGCATCGGCTGCACCCTCCAGCGTGTCTGGATGGCTCGCCTGGGAGGACTAGCTGGAGGATTCGGGGGGTTCGGACAGGTTGAAAGCCTGGAAGCCATCGGTACGGCTTGCCTGCTTTAGAACCTCACGAGCCTCCAGAAGAAGCACCGCTGCCCGGTTGCCTGACAATTTCATCTTCACCTTGATCTCCCCCAGGGAATTACCAGCAGCACGAAGGGAGAGGACTCTCGCATAGCGTTTCCACGTCACCGGCTTCTTCCTCTTGAGGGTCTCGACGATCTCCTCCCAGATCGCCGCAAACATGATCTCTTCCTCCGCCGTGGGGTTCAGATCGATGATCTCGTAGATCACATCGTCGTTATTGTCGGTTCTCCGGGCGACCTTCGAGTCCCCTTTGGAACCGGAGCAATTGATCTCGGGTTCCTTGGCGGCCACCTGGAGTTCTTTTTCGGTCCGAGCCCCGTACAGGGTTCGGCATATAGGGTTTCGGGCGGAGTTCCTGCAATCCGTGAACGCCGAACGAACCGCGAAGTTTGCGAGGTTGGCGTTCGACACGTCACCTTTGGTTGCCAACCATTTTTTCAGGGCGTCCCGTGAAACCAATCGCTGGAAACAGGTCTGGATGTGATCCTCGATTTGTCCCGATGACAGGCTGACGGGGAGCTTTCGGGAGAGGGTCGTTTTCATGGCCCGGTACAGATCGGAATTCTGGATCCCGTTCGGGGAGGCCAAGCGGGTAGCCAGGAATTTGGACGTCGCATTCGGGGTTGGGGCCGATTCCTTCTCGGGAAGGGATCGCACTCCCGCCTCGGTGAGACCCCACAAGCACGTCGGGCTCGGCTTCGTACCCTGGTTGGGATCCGGAGGCCCATAGACGCACAGCGGCTCCTTTTTCCGCCATGAGAGGTTTCGCATGGCGAACCAGATGATGCGATCCATGCCCGGAGGGGCATGGGCACCACCCCTTCGCCAGCCCATGTCTGGGTCCCCATACTGGGCGAGATTGTCGGGGTCGTAGCCCATCTCACGGATCGTCAGGGTCGTCACGTCGCGGTGCGACACGAAAACGCCGGGTTGCCGTTTGGTGAGGGTGTCGAGAGCTTTCAGGAGGGAGGGGTAGTAGTCGCTGGAAACGGGTGGGCGGAGCCGGGGGCTCAGAACGTCGCTCATCTCGATCTCCTAGACATCGCTGCTTAACGCAGGTGCCTTGAGTAGTTTTTCGCGGGGAAAAGACGTGCCGGATAGGCTGGTCAGACCCCGAGGAAGAGCAGCATACGGCCAGCAAAAAAGGCTGTCAAGCCGCGATCGGCAGATCGATCCCGATTTCGGCCGATTTCGGTTGCCAGGTTATAAGGCACCCCAAGGTAGGTGGCCTGTGTGCCTCCTCGGAATACGTGATGCATCTCAATCAGACCCTCCAGGCCCTCCAGGCCCTCCGTGAACTCCGGTCGTCGCTCCGCACGGCGTCAGGAAAAATGCTCTTGCAGCGTCGTATAGCTGTGAGGTGGTTGGAAGCGGGCCTGGCATCTACCTTCGATGTCCTGATCCGGCTGGCAGTCCTTGAAGGGGCCGCAGGGGTGCCTCAGGGGGCCTGGGTCCGCCAAAAGGAGGCTGGCCTGGCGACAGCCCAGAAGCACTTTGAAGAAAGCGTGGCGATGGACCCGGAGTGGTTTCAAAGAGGGAAGACGGGTGCCTATGACGTGGCAGTGTCCAAAGTCGGGGCCCTCGCTCGAAAGGCCGGGATGGATCCCTCCGAGCTGATCGCCAACGCGGTCTATGGCATCGGCCTCCACGGCGACCCCGTCAAATCCAAAATCTACACCGCGGGTGTGGCACTGGCAGAGAAAATCCTCTCGGGCGAGGAGTCCCCCCGTTCGGTCATGATCGGGAAGGGGGGTAAGTACATCCAGCACGGGGCCCTCAACGAGATCAAGTACAAACGACGCACGCAGACCAAGACCCGGGACACCGATGACGGCCCCGGGGATTACACCGAGACCGTAGCTGCCCCGACGCTCGACCGGAGAGACATCTGGCCGCTCCTCGCGAGAATCTGGCTCTCCAAAAGCGATCCCCTTGGGAGGACGCTACGGGCGCTGATGAAGAAAGCGTGGGAGGGTTGGAAACTCGCACCCGGCATGGAGCAGTGGCTAGACGAGTCCGTCAAACGAGGGCATATCCTGGACACCTCGGAAATCCAGGAAATCCTCGACATCAAGAAGCCGGTCTGGCTCACCAACTACTACAAGCCGGGATTCTCCAAGGTGGCAGCCCTACTCAGGAGTTCCCCACGCCTGTTCAGTGCAATCGTCCATCGTCTCCTGGGTGCTGGGTTTGATCTGGAGGACCTGGACTTCGACATCTCTCGGGTTCCCCCTCCCGAACACATCAACCCGAAACGGCTCCCAAGCGGGACTCGGGATATGCCCAAGGTGAAAATCACGGGCTCCGTCAGGGATTATCCAGACCAACCTCCGTTCTAACCCTCGCTGGGGAGTCTGCCCTCCGCCCCCCTACCGATACAAACCCAAGTTTCGCCCCATTGACAGGCGACACCGGCACCCTTTAGCTCAACACGTTCGTGATCGATCCATCCTCTCCGATCCATCAGGGCCGGAGGAGATCGAGCACCGTACCGCCCAGCTACATGATCAACCTCCGTCACAGGAAGCCGAACATGAGCCAAGGGGGCAGGTCGTTCTTCTCGAAGCCGGAGAAGGACGACGAGGCGTGCTATCAAGTAATTGGTGGGGAAACCGTTGAGTTGTGCGGACGCCCCCAGGATCGATCAGCCTTTTCAGCAAGCGGACAATCAGCACTTCCTTGCGGACTGCATCACGACGCGGATCTGGATCCTAACCAGAACGGACTGCGTTCAGGGGGAATGACCCCACGTCTCTCAGGAAGTCAGGTCACCACGGTGTTGCCCTACCTGTCGGACTCGGCAGGAGGGATCGAGAGGGAACCCCTGGAGGAAAAGGAAGCATCCTCCAGCAGACTGGCAGCAACCCTCATGGACGCTATGATCCCCTTTCATTCTAGCCCTCGGCTTATTAGATCCTTTGGATCTTTTTAAGGGCTTTAATGGATCTCATAGGTAGTTCCCGTAGCCTAGTAATCGTCGAAGTCTAAATGAAAGAGATAACCCTGATACTCTGAGTAGAACAAGACGTAGTAGGCATAGATACCATAGACCACGTAAACGTCGTCGTACCGAGAATCGTAGATGTAAGGGTAGTTACGTCCTCGTTACCCGGTAGACCGTATATCAAGCACTCCATGTAGAGTGTTTGTCTCAGATGCCGAAAATTTGGCGATCGGGTGCGCTTACGCGCTCCTGAACAGAGCGATCCCGGACTTCCCAGGATCGACAAGAGCGAATCCCTCATACCGAGTCTGGTTGGACTTGTCGGCTGATCCTCCCATCCGAGGAGGGGATGCTATTCATTTCCCGATGACTGTTGCTTGGGATCTTTGGCAGCAAGTCGTCGTACCTGTCTTGAGGGCATACGAAGTACCAACTCAAAAGCGGACGATCGATTTCGATGCCCTGATAGCTGGGCTAGACGTCGCACTGACGCAAAAGATGAAAGAAGAGGGTTTTCTCCCTCCGGATCCTGTCGAGCCTGTCCCCGCTAGCCCACCGAGCAACGGAGACCCGATTATTCGGAGTGCTCCGAGAGGCGACCCTCGGTATCCTGTTCTGGATGTGACGTCCATCGACTATCCCGAGGGTAATCCGAAACTGGTCTACCCAGAAGTCGATGGAGGTCCAAAGGAATAGGCCCATGAGCGGAGAGAAAGACACAAAAACGACGAATGAGGACTACTTGGATGTGGCGACTCCCCCACGACCAGGTAGTCCTCCCGCAGCACACAAGGCTTCTGATGCCCGACCGACGGACCCGAAGATGAGCCCTCATTTCAAAGAGGGGGAAAATCCGGTATGGATTTCTTGCCGTGCCACACCTGATTGCGAGGGGAAGTACGCGGTAGAGATGTTCTCTGGGGACATTTCGCTCGAAGGCGGTGGGGGAAACTGGATCCGCTACAAGTGTTTGACCTGTGGGGGCGCTTTCCACATCGTTCGCTGATCGGACACTTCTCAAAATCGAGTAGAGCAGGAAGCCATGTCCTCGTGCATCCTCTATCACGGACCTGGGGCCAGGGAGGCAGCTCTCTACGAAGCTGACAAGTTGGGACGCTTGCTGGCCCCTCCGTTCGGGGACTCCGGTTTGGATGTGAAAGCTGCTCGGGAGGTCGTTCACCTCCTGAGCTTCGTTCCGGTGGGCATTATGAAGGGGGTCGTCATTGTCGGCCCCCTGGATTCCTCTTACACAAAAAGCGTGAAGGCTCGGGACGTACTACTCAAACGGATCGAGGAGTTCCCCTCCTGCGTGCAACCTATCCTGTGGGCCCATGACCTGGGGGACGTGCAGGGGACGATCCAGTCTCGGTGCATCGAGCGTTGGGCTTCTGGCGAGGGGAACGTGGAGGAGGACGATGACATCCTCGAAGCGGCGTTTGAGTTGGTGAACGCCTCGCTCAAGAAAGAGTTTTGGTTGATCCCCGGCATCATATCGGAAGCCCTGAAGGCGAAGAAGGGTGAGAAGAAGGAGCGGCGGGAGGGGGCTCTTCTCCAGGCGGCAACGAACGTCTTGGTGGAGATGGACGACCCTGATCGGTTTGCTCTGTGGGATTCTATCCGAGCGGCATCCCGGCACCGGCTCCCGACTCCCGCCGAGGTCGCCCTGGCGTTCATGGGAGGTTTCTGATGGCGACGACTTTTCTACCCTCGGGGGCGATCATCGCCGGTTTGGATGCCGGTTTGGATGCCGTTGCCCCCATCCGGACGGTTCGGGATCTCCCTTCGGACTTCCGCCACCGGCCTGACTGGGGGCTGTTCAAATCCATCCTCGCGGAGCTGTACGATGAGGTCATAGGCCGCTACGTGAGGCGGGCGGCGACACTGGCTCTGATAGAGGCGATCCGCCGGGACTTGGCGGCGATCAACATCAACCTCTGCCGGGAGGCAGGGTTGGATCGGAGCCAACTGGCCCTCACGACGCACGTCGTTGTCGATCCTGAGCCCCCTCATCACACGGATCTCAGGGTCGATGCTTCAGGTGTTTTGGCGGATGCGTTCAGAGACGACCCTACCCCTTTGATTCGACTCCAACCGCAGCCGTTCCCAGAGGCCCCCCAGGAGGCCGAGGAGGCTCTTGAGTGGGGAGGGTGGCCCTTGGGTGCCCCGGAGGACGAATGAGCTGGGAGGGGCCTTCTAGGACGTTTGTGGGCGTCGATATGGCGCTCGATCCGGATGAGACCGCCATGGTGATCGCAGAGGTCGGGAAAAAGGCGGGGGCCATGGCGATCACGGACTGCATGGAGACCATGAACCAGGCGATGCAGGGCATCGCCCCTCAGTTCCAAGCGTTTTCCAATATGCTCTCGGACGATGCGGTGATGGCTGCGGCTCTATCTCAAATGGCAGCCAGGGAGCCAGGACCAGAGTTGGACTCTGAAGAGGATGACGGCTGGGGCGGCTGGCCGTTGGGGGGTCCGGATGGCGAAGCGTGAACCGAACATCCTGATCGTGACGGGGGACGAGGACTTTATCCGTCGTCGTACCGTGCGGGAGATCGTTGCCGCGAAGGCCGCCGATGGGTGGCGCACGGATCAGGTGGATGGTGCGGACTCTGCTCAACTGGATGCCGTGCTCGGCTCTGGGGGGATGTTCCTCCAGGTGTCGAAACGCTCGCTCGTCGTAGTGGAGAACCCCGAGAAAGCCGATCTCGAAATCTACAAGGCGCACGCTGATGATGAGGAAACCGACATAATCCTCCTTCTTCATTACGAGGGGAACCCGGCCGGAAACACGAAGTTCGGTAAGTGGGTTGCGACGCAGAAGGCGAATGTCAAAGAGTGCAAGACTCCTGCGAAGAAGTGGGAGATCCCAGAGAAGTACGCGGCTTTTTGCGTACAGGAAGCGAAAAAGCGGGGGCTAACGCTAGATGGGGGGTTAGCCGGTGCCATAGTGGAGCGGGCGGGGGCGAATCTCGGGGTTCTTTCTTTCGAGATCCTGAAGCTCGTCATGCTAGCCCAGGCCGAGGGTGTAACGGTCATTACGCCAGATAATGTGAAAGCGAGTTTGGCTGTGCTTCTCGAAGCCGAGGTGCAACCTGTCATTGTGGCACTATCCGGTCGGAACCAAAAACGATTGAGCACTACGCTTGAGCGTTTGCGCCAAACGACGCGAGATGATGCTACGATTCCTGTGTGCCGCAGTCTCAGTAGCTCGGTATTGCGGTGGTTCAGTGTGGCCGATTTGAGGGAGCAGGGGAAATCTCCTGACGAAGCTGCCCTCCTGCTGGGTCAAAACCCATGGTTTTATCGGAACAAACTGCTGCCTCAGGTGAGTCGCTGGTCTCGTCGCGATTTGCTCGAACTTTTCCGAGCTTTGGCGATTTCGGAGCGCAAGGCGCTCTCGGGTGCGGTCAATCCGTGGGTGGGTCTGGTCGGCCGCCTACTCAGTGTTTGTCGTAGTGAATAAACTGCGGCGGTAAACACAGCCACAGATAGTTACTGGCCTTCGTCCGGGGGCTCAAACGCAAAAAAATCATGGCTGCTATTCTGCCTATTGGTGGGTCTATTAGGACTGGAGGCTTGTTTCGGGCGGGAGGGGGGTGTCCTCACAAAACGCTCGGCAGGCTCAATCGCAATTCGCCTGATTCTGGTTTCCCACATGGAAGCCACGGGCTCTGATCCCGCATGAGGGGGAGTAATGCTGTTCGACCAATATCCGAGCGATCGTAAGGTGCGCCAATTCACTCTGTCCACTGAGTTCCTGTCCGAGTTCCAAGGGCGTCAGCCCAAGTGGGGGCCAGTCGGACATTTCACCTACGCTCGCACGTACTCTCGGACGAAGCCGGACGGCACCTCCGAGGACTTCGCGGACACCTGCAAGAGGGTGGTCGAGGGGACGTTCCACATCCAAAAGGTTCACTGCAAGAGCATGGGTCTTCCGTGGTCCGAGCCGAAGGCTCAGAAGTCGGCGCAGGATATGTACCGCCGCATGTGGGATTTCAAGTTCCTCCCGCCGGGCCGTGGCCTGTGGATCATGGGGACGGATCTCGTCTACCAAAAGGGCGGAGCAGCCATGAACAACTGCTCCTATGTGACCACGGCGGACATCGACATCGACTTCGCTGACCCCTTCTGTTTCCTCATGGATATGTCGATGCTGGGCGTCGGCGTTGGGGGCGACACTCGCGGAGCGGGCAAAATCCGTCTCCAGATGCCCCGGTTGGGCACCGAACCTTTCGTCGTCGAGGACTCTCGTGAGGGTTGGGTGGAGCTGGCCCGGACGGTCCTCAATTCGTTCGTAGGCAAGGGGTTCTATCCCGCCTACATCGACTACTCGAAGGTTCGCCCCCGTGGGGCTCCCCTCAAGGGTTTCGGCGGCACGGCTTCGGGTGCGGGGCCTCTGGCGAAGCTCATCGAGAACGCCACGCATCTCCTCATGCCCCCTGGTGCTGAGGCCACGTTCAGGCTCGATACCGACGACAGCGGCCGAGTGCTCGGGAGTCGGGTGGCGATTGTCGGCGAGGGGGAGCCCTACCGGATCACCAGTACGCACATCGTCGATCTGTTCAACTACATCGGTTGTTGCGTGGTCGCGGGAGGCATTCGAAGGTCATCCGAGATCATGTTCGGTGAGCCCGACGATGGGGACTTCATCCGGCTCAAGCAAGACCAGACGGCCCTCGAAGATCACCGTTGGGTCTCCAACAACAGCATCTTCGCTCGGGTGGGCATGGACTACTCGGAGGTAGCCGAGAGCATCGCCGTGAACGGCGAGCCAGGTCTCCTCTGGCTGGACAATGCGCAGAAGTTCTCTCGGATGAGGGGGTCGCCGGACAACAAGGACCGTCTGGCTGTCGGGGTGAATCCCTGTTCGGAGCAGACGCTCCACAACAGGGAACTCTGCACTCTTGTAGAGACTTTCCCTTACAAGCATGACTCCTACGAGGACTACCGGAAAACCCTCAAGATGGCGTATCTCTACGCCAAGACGGTCACGCTCGTTCCGACCCACGATGCCCGGACCAACGCGGTCATGGCGAAGAATCGTCGGATCGGCTGTTCGATGTCCGGAATCACTCAGGCCATGCGGAAGCTCGGACGCCGGACGTTCCTCAACTGGTGCGGGAAGGGTTATCAGTACATCCAGGAACTCGACCGGCAATACTCGGACTGGCTGGGTATCCCACTGTCGATCAAGACAACTTCGGTGAAACCCTCGGGCACCGTGTCTCTTTTGGTCGGCTCGACCCCGGGCATCCACTACCCCCATTCGGAGTATTACATCAGGAACATCCGGGTAGCCGCGACTAGCCCTCTCGTCGAGGCGGCCCGGAAGGCGGGGTATCTGGTCGAGGCGGACACCTATGCCGACGACACGGTTGTCGTCTCGTTCCCTGTGAGGGAGGAACATTTCACAAAGGGTAAGGCTCAGGTGACTATCTGGGAGCAGTTTGCGAACGCGGCGGCTCTCCAGAGGCATTGGGCAGACAATCAGGTCAGCATCACGGTGTCATTCAAGCCCGAAGAAGCCGAGGACATCAAGACGTGCCTGGATGTCTACGAAGATCAACTCAAAGGGTTGTCCCTTCTGCCTCTGAAGGATCACAAGTACAAGCAGGCCCCGTACATCGAGATCACGAGCGAGCAGTACGCCGACATGATGTCCCGGATCACACCGATGGGTTTCGAGAACGGCACGCATGAAGTGACCGAGGTTTTCTGCACCAACGATTCCTGCGAGGTTCCCCCCGTTCCTCCGAAATCGTAGATCCCGGCATCTCAATCACTGTCCTTTCCGGGTATGTAGGGGAGAGGATACGAGAGATGGAGTTCCACGCAGTTCTACTCGAAGGCTTGTTCTTCACTTCCCCTGAGGGTGACCTCCAGGTCCAGACGGAGACCGGAGAGAACATTCCCGTCCGAGACAGACTCGTGCCCTTGGTAGGGCAGCACATCCAACTGGCCGTACACCATGTCCCGAGCGGGGGGATAGACCTAGCCGCTTGGGGGTGGGGAAGTTGTCAGTGGAAACCCGCCGACTGTCCGGCAGGTCACCACAAGAAGCCGGGTTTTTTGTTTTCCTTCGCCGGGAATGGTGTACTGGAACAAGATCCTTGGAGGTTGGGCTCAACCCACATCAGGTTCTCGATGATGCCGGGCCATTATGGGCGTTTGGCCGCCGCCACCATCCCGGACATCGAGAGCATGAAAGATGAAATGGCTGCGATGGACCCAGACGTTTTGGGGGTAAAGATAAGCGAGTTGCATGAGATGGTCCGGAAACTGTCCGAGGGAAAAGTGAAATGAACTACTTTTCGGGACGTGTCCACACCGTCATCTATAGCGATGACGCTCGGGAGTTCTACATCCTGCGTGTCTCCCTGGATGCCGAGAAGCCCCCCGCCAACGGGACGCCGCAAGAGGACCAGAAGTGGTTGTCGACGCTCGTATCCGACAAAAAGAAAAGCATGGTGACGGTGAAAGGCAACGTCCCTGGCATGGCCATAGCCGTCGGAACTTGGTTCGGGTTCGAGGCCGAGTGGGAGACTCACAAGGAGAAAGGCCGCCAGCTCGCTATCCGCAAGGCCCCTGTTTTCAAGGGGGGCTGGGATGCCGATAAGGCGGCCAAAGTGCTGGTCGCTAATGGGGTGGGGGAACTCCTGTGCATGAGGATCCGTCAGCATTTTGGGGAAGACGGTTTCGTGCAGGTTTTATCGGATCCGGAGAAGCTGGCGCAAACCCCCGGGGTGGATAAGTTCTCTGCCGCACATCTCACTCAACGGTGGCAGACGGCCCAAGCGTATTTCAGAACGCTTGGATTCTTGAATGACCTCAGCCTCCCGCCAGGGACAACCCGACAGGTGTGGGCAACTTTCAAGGACAACGCCGAAGCGGTTTTGAGTGATGATCCATGGGCGCTCGTGCAAATCGAGGGGTTCAGTTTTCCCCAGGCTGATGAGATCGCCAGCCGTCTAGGACTTCCGGGGGATTCCCCCAGGAGACTTCGTGGGGCGGTGCTTTACACATGCAAGAGCTTTCGTTCGTTTGGGCATCTCTATCTCACCACGGGTCAGGTGGTGGCTGGGGTTTCAAGTCTCTTGCAGGGTCGAACCCCTCAGGATATTGCGGAATCTCTAGCGGATCTGCACAAAGATGAACTCCTTGTGCTCGACAAGAAGGCCCGGCCTGGGACGATGGCCGTTTACGAGCCATGGTTCCACAAGATCGAGAAAGATGGGGCGGCGATGCTCCAGGCTCGCCAGAAAACGGCGGCTTACGCTCCGGATGCGAATGACCCAGCAGTGTACCTCCGGCAGCTTGGGGCCATGGGGGCTCACACCCAGGAGGCGTCGGCGACAGGGGATTTGGCGCATACCGTCGCTACGGTCGTAGACGATTGGAGCCAGATCGGACATTTGAAATTCTCGGACGCCCAGAAGGCGGGGGTAGTGAGAGCACTCATGGAGCCGGTGTCCATCCTAACCGGACTCCCCGGAACAGGTAAGACGACGAGTTTGAAAGCGGTGGTACGGACGCTCAAGGACTGCGAGATCCCGTTTCTCCTCTGTGCTCCGACAGGGATCGCGGCGAAGAATCTGGCGACCCGGACGGGGGCTAGGGCTTCAACCATCCACAGGGCTTTCTCCGCCCGGGGCAGGAGCGACGACACGCGGGAAACGTCCTATTCCGGCGTGACCGGGACAGCGGGGGTTGTGGACTCCTCGGGTGAGGGCCAGCAATGGGGCTACGGGCCGGACAAGCATTATCCAGCCGATGTGGTTGTTGTCGATGAAGCCAGCATGGTGGACCAACAGCTTCTTTACCGGCTGCTCACGAGTACGGCTCCCGAGTGCCGGATCGTGTTCGTGGGAGATGCGGCCCAGCTTCCTTCGGTCGGCCCTGGGAATGTCTTGAGGGACCTCATCGCGTCCAAGCAGTTCCCTGTGACGAGTCTCACGGAAATCTTCCGCCAGGACGAGGTAAGTGGCATCGTCACGGCGGCCCACGCCATTTTCCACGGCAGGATCCCCGAGACGTCCAAGGATTTTCAGTTGGCGGAGGTGTCGTCGGAGGAGAAGGGGCTCGAAACCATCTTGAAGCTGGCGGAACGGTTGTACGCGGACCGGGAGAACTTCCAAATTCTCAGCCCCCGTCACGCGGGACCCCTCGGGGTGACGAACCTGAATTCCCATCTGCGGGCGCTTCTGAACGCCAAGGAGTCGGGACAGTACGAAATCAAGCTCGGGGGCGACACCATCCGGGAAGAAGACCGGATCATGGTTATCCGGAACGACTACAACTACAAGCAGCCCATCTACAACGGAGACGTAGGGAAAGTGTCCCGGGTTGACCGAAAGGCCAAAGTCGTCGAGATCAAGATATTCGGGGATGTACCCTTGGTTGTCCCCATTCCGTTCGCCAAGGTGCCCCGGACGATCCGGTTGGCCTACGCCTGCACCATCCACAAGGCACAAGGTTTGGAGTACGACAACATCGTGATGCCGATCGTGGACTCTTTCAAGCACCAACTACAGAGGAATCTCCTCTATACGGCGGTTACGAGGGCTCGGAAGAAGGTCATCCTCGTCGGGACCTCTTCGGCACTTGCCAAGGCGGTCGCTAACGACCGTGAGGATTTGCGGAACACCCTCTTCGTGGATCGACTTCTCAACCCCTAAATTTCTCCCTCTTTTTTTCCTCGGTTTTGGGGTAGAACCGTTTGGGTTCCACCTGTCCAAAGGCTACGGCCGAACCAGGCGGTAAAAAGAGGATATACAGATGAATGCCAAAAAGGTTCCCGCATCAGCCCCGGCCTTGTCGCCCGAGGACAAAGAACAGATCAAGGCCCTCGCCAAGAAAATCAAGGTCACAAAGACCGTCTGCACTCGGTCGGTCAAAGGGAGGTCAGGAGATACCTACGTCGGCTTTGCAGCCGCCTGGGACACAATCCAGGAGGACGGCGGCCACAATCTCCTGCACGCTGGGGAGACGGAGGAATCCCCCCTGGTTCCAGGGATGACTCTCAGGGAATCGCGGCTTGCCGCACTCATTCTTGGGATGCAAGCTGACCTGGCCGCGCATGATCATGCGATGGCGGGCGGTAACATCACTCCAGAGCAGCGCCATGTCGCCATCCGAGCCGTCAAGAACAACTACGCCCTGCTCATGGCCGACATCCTCCATGCGGACGGAAACGGCACCGGCACCGAGTTGCATAACGGCAAGAATGGTGGAAAAAACGGAGGGGAGTAAATGTCCGATCAGATAGAAACCCCTGAACCCCCACGTTTGGAGCTTGACCCCGAGGTTGTCGAGGCCGTTTACGAGGAGCTTGGTCAGCTCGACGTCACGTTGGATGCGGACCCGTTGGTTTACGGGCCGAAGCGCCTGAACAACAAGGTCGCGGAACTCCGTGCCATGCTTTCCCGGTGTGAGGCGCTGTTCCTCCAAGTAGCTCAGGATCGGCATAGGTTCAGCCGGGCACACCGGATGATGTCTGTTACCCTCGATCTGGCAAAAAAACACCTCTATGACAAAGACCCGGAGGTCCGAGCCGGACGTAGCGTGTCCGACCGTGACGCCATCGCTACGGGAAAACTCTCAGATGCGGTACTCGAAACCAACCGTCTCGAATTGGCAGTCCAAGACCTCGATGCTCTGTTGATGGTCATCAAAGCGAAACGGGCCGATTTGCGGGATGCAGAGGGGCGTCTACGAGATCAGATGCGCTTGTGTTCCGAAGAGATCGGTCTGGGTGGTCGGTGGGGGTCGAAGGTTCCTGGAGCCCCGGAGTTGGAACCCGGCCAGGGGCGAGCAGTCGGGGCCGATGTGCAGGATGTCGAGAATCTGCTTGCCGGTATCGACGCGGAGATGCATCTCCCACCGTTGGAAGATGGCGACGAAGAGGGGGAGGAGGAGGAGGAGGAACCAACCCGACCTCCGGCGAAGGAAGAGCGGCCTTCACTCGGGCGTGTGTTCGAGAATATGAAGGGTACACCGCCTGACGCCGCTGAGGTCCAACCCTTACCGGCCAAAGATCCCGTTTTGGGAGAGTCGGAGATTACCCCTTCTCCCGTGGATGCGCCCGATCCTCCGCATCCCACTGTCCAAACCCCTTGGACGTTGGATGCGGATAGCGAAGACGAGGAAAACCCCTCTTTCGAGTCTGCGCCCAATGGTGGATCATTCCCCAGTGTCGACTCTCTGAGGGGGAGCCCTGTGGCTGGGGCTGTGGAGGCAGACAATTTCATCGATCAGCTAGAGAGCGAGACCGACAAAGATGGGAAGACCCGTATAGGGCCTCTCCCTGATGATGTGATCGAGAGCTTGCTCGATTCTTTTTTGTGAAACTATTTTTCCCGTTGGAGTAGATAGAGGCGGCGGGCTCTGTCTCCACAAACACCGACTTCAGTTCCGCCCAGGAGAGAAAAATGGCTACAGGTTTCCAGCAATTCGGTTTTGGCCGCGATGACGACAACATCGGTCAAAAATCCAACAAGTTCAAGGCGGAGCAGGGCAAGACCTACCGCATCAGTTTCGCGTGGTGGGCTGGTCTGGACGAGGGGAAGATGGACCTCGATGCCCCGACCCCGGAATTCGTGGGGGCCATGCGCCACTACAAGGAAGGTGTCGGCTACTTCCTGAACAAGGGGCCGGAGTACACGGCGCTTGCGGGACCCCCCAAGCAAGCGATCGGGTCTGTCATTATCGTGTGGCCGACGGACAGCAAGGGTGAGTTGGACAAGAACCGTCTCGCCAACGACGACGGGATTGAGGTTCTGCCCTGGATCTTCTCGGCGGACAAGTACAAGCAGTTCGGCCAGATCCACAGCGAGTTCCCGGTCGGACAGCACGACGTGAAGCTCACCTGCACCGATACCCAGTACCAGAAGATGACCTTTGCTCCGTGCAAGGAGTCCATCCTTCGGAAGCTCATCGAAAACCCCAAGGCGAAGCCGATCATCGACCGGATCCTCGCCAAGGTGTCCGAGATTGCCGGGAGTCTCCAGAACGAGATTGCTCGGGACATGACCCTCGACGATATTCGCGAGAAGCTCTCGGGCGGCGGTGGGGGTTTCGCCAAGAAGGGCGGCAACGCCGGAATGGGCGGCGCTGTGGCCGGAGAGAACATCGACGATCTGGTAGACAGCCTCCTGGATTAGTTCGGTTGGGGGGAGGTTCGTGCAAACCCTTGGATTGGATCCGTCTCTCACGAACTTCGGGTGGGCGCTCCATGACTCCGAGGCTGCCGGGAAAGCCCGATGTATCGAGAGGGGTCGATTCCAGACCTCTTCCAAGACCCTCTTCACAGACCGTTACTGCGATCTGAGAGAATCTCTCAGGGCCTTGTTGCAACGCACCGGGGTCCTGAGAGTCGGCGTCGAGTACCCCGTTTTCAACGACCTCTATTCCGAAGGGATGTACGGGTTGTTCCTATACACTTGTGAAGCCCTACGTCTGGAAAAACGCGACATCGTGTTTTTCTCTCCCATGCAAGTCAAGGCACATGCCCGTCTGTCTCTCGGGCGTCCTCCAAACTGGAAGATGCTGAAGCCCGACATGGTCGAGGCCGCAAAAGTGGACGCTGGCGGCAAAGGCACATGGAACCATAACGAGGCTGACGCCTACCTAGTGGCCCGTACGGCAGCCCGTTTCTGGTCTCTTTTTGACGGTTCCCTGACGGAGGAGGATCTGACCGTTCCAGAGAAACACCAATTCGCGAGTATCCACACTTTCAAACGAGGCAAACGAGCGGGAGAGACCGTACATCGGGGAATTGTGTACCGAGAAGACGAACGCTTTTTCCAATGGACGAAAGACTTGTGATGCCTGCCAACGTAGTCGAGGAGAAATGAATGCCCCCCAGGAAGAACACACCCAAGAAAGAAATCAACCCACTGACCTTGGGGGCCGCTGCTGCCTCCAAGGCATTCAAGGGGGAGTACGGGGCTGTTACCCTCGATCCCAATTCGCATCGTAAGTCCAGGGAGCATTTGAGTACGGGTTCTGTTGTCCTCGACTACATCATCGGTGGACGTCCTAACAAGCACGGGATTCTCCCGTGCCCAGGACTTCCCCGAGGGGCTATCACCGAAATCTGGGGTCATGAAGGCGCGGGCAAGACCACCGTAGCACTGACCGCCTCGGCCAAGACATGCAAGGACGGGGCTCGGAATGGGGGCCCTGGAACAGTCGTCTACATCGACTGGGAACATGCGGTTGATGTGTCCTACGCCAAGACTATCGGCGTTCCTGTGGACGACCCCAATCGGTTCATGTTGGTTCAGCCCACGACTCTGGAGCAGGGATTTGGGGTTATCTGGACGATGGCGAAAAGCGGGGTTGACCTGATCGTCATCGACTCGATCGGTGCTGGGATCCCCGAGGCGTTTCTCAAACAGAAGGATTCCGAGAAGGGTGAACTCGGTAGGGTCGGGCTCCAGGCTGCCAAATGGTCGAAGATCCTTCCCGAGCTGATGCGGGAGATTTCGGTCTCCCGTACGACGATCCTTGCGATCAGCCAACTACGGAAGAAGATCAACACGGGCTTTGGTGCCGGACGGGGTCCGTCGGACACCCCTCAGGGTGGTGAGGTCTGGAAGTTCTACTCGTGGGTTCGTCTCGGGTTCCGGCGCGTCCAGTACGAGAAGGGGAAGATTTACGATCCCCTGACGCACTCCGCTATCGAGACAGCGGTCAAGAGCGTCATCAACGCCAAGCTGGAGAAGTGCAAGGTTTCCCCCTCCCAAGGGCGGGAAGCCACGATCCATATCGCGTTTGGCGAGGGCATCGATGACTTGCGCTCTGTGCTCGACATCGCGGTAGCGCACAAGATCATCGTGCGGGAGGGGGCTTGGTACAGCTTCCAGCCCGCAAGCGGCACGGTCATCAAGATGCAGGGGATGGATAAGCTCCGGGATGCCCTCAAAGAGGTCCCTGGGCTCCTCGACGAGCTGCATCAGAGGGTGATCGGCAAGATCACGGCTCTGCCAGATGGCATGTCCCTCATCTCGGGCGACGAGATCGATGACGAATCCGATTTGTCCGATTTGTCCGATCTGGACGAAATCATCGGAGACAAACCGGAAGTCGTGGTTGAGGGGGCAGAAGAGGCAGAGGAGGAGGAAAACGGGTAGTCCCGATCTTCCCTTTTCCCTTGAGTATGAGAAAATGGGGTTTCCATGACGGTGAAGGTTCGAGTGCAGGATTTCCAGAGCATCAAGGATGCCACTTTGGACATCCAAGGTCTCACGGTTATCACGGGCCCTAACAATAGCGGCAAGTCCGCTTTCATGCGAGCCATCCGAGGCGCGGCCCAGAATACTAGAGGGAATGCCTTTGTTCGTCGGGGGGCCGCCAAGTCGAAGGTCGATTTGACCTTCGACGACGGCCACACCTTGACATGGGAGAAAGGGGCTAAGGTAAAACCCACCTTCACCGTAGATGGCGGCCCTCCCATCCATCCGGGCCAAGGTGTCCCGGATGAGGTACGGGCGCTCGGCATCCGGCCTATCAAGGCGGGTGGGGAGGATATCTGGCCGCAAATCGCCCCCCAGTTCCATCAGGTTTTCCTGATTGACCAGCCCGGCTCCGTTTTGGCGGAAGCCGTGGCTGACGTGGAGCGGGTCGGCCAACTCCATGCAGCACTCAAGTCTGCCAGGAGTGACCAAACCAGGGCTGCCTCGACCCTACAAGTCCGTCAGGGGGATGTGAAGAGCCGCGCCGAGGAACTCGCGACTTTCGAGGGGCTCGATCAAGTTGTCGCAGAGATCAAGACAATCGAAGCCGATACTCTGAGGGCAGGGAAAATCCAAAGGGCCGTCGAAGGGCTCGGGGCTTTGCGGGATCGGCTACATGATGCGGAGGCGCTTGTTGAATCTCTGGCGGGAGCCGAGCTGATCGACCTGCCCCCTGAGTCCGCTGTCACGAAGCCCCAGAAGCTCCTAGGGGAGCGTGACGTCCTTTCCGCCATCAAGGGCCGCTTGGATACCGCAAAGGCTTCTGAGACCTATTGGGCTCCTCTGAGTGGCGTGTCTGTGCCTTCTCACGAAGCCGTGTCAACTCTCCAACAGGGCCTCGATGACTTGGGGGAGATGCGTAGGTTGGAGTCCCGGCACACGGCGGCCAAGGCCGCAGCGAGTAAGTGGAGCCCTCTTGAAGGGGTCACCTTAGACGCCGATGAGGCGTCTGCATCCAAGGTGCTCTCGGCGCTCGGGGTGATCATCGGTCTGGAGCGGCGTTTGGAAGATGCATTGGGACGATGCACAGACCTGGAATCTCGGGTAGTAGAAGCCGGGGGAGAAGCGGCCCAAGCGGAAAAGGATTTCCAAGACCTCCTGGAGGAGTTCGGGGAATGTCCGGTTTGCGGAGGGTCCACAGAGGCACATGAATGCTGACTCTCGTCTGGCGAACCGACGCACACATGGCTGATGATGCCCCGGCATCACGAACGGACGACTGGACCGAGACGGTTCTCGGCAAGTTGGAGCAAGTAGGGGAGATCGCCAGATCGGTTGCTGCCGACGCCGTGATCGATGGGGGGGATCTCACCCACATAAAAAGCCCGACCCGAAACAGCCACCATCTCGTGCGCCGGATTGCCCAGGTCCAGGCCGAGTACCCGTGCCCCACCTACAGTTGCATCGGCAACCATGACGTGAAATATGGGGATTACTCTAATATCGGGGAGGGCCCTCTGGGGGTCCTCTTCGAGGCTGGAGTGCTCCACAGACTCTATGACGGGCACGAGGCCGTTTTCGAGGCCGGTGGGGTATCTGTCCGTGTGGCGGGTATACCGTACCACGGGGTCCACTATGACCTCAACCGGGTCAGTACGATCACCAAGGGCAGCGAGGATTACCTTGTCGTCGCCGCCCACCTCCTGGCCTCGGCGCAGGGCGGCTCGATGTTCGAGGGGGAGGACATCCTCAAGTACGGCGATCTGGCGAACCTCGACCCGGACGTCTGGTGCTTCGGCCACTGGCACAAGGACCAGGGTGTCCAGACGATCGGAGGCAAGAAGTTCGTGAACATTGGCAGCCTCTCCCGTGGGGCGCTCTCGATGGATGAGTTAACCCGAAAACCCTCGGTTGCCATCTTGCGGTTTGACGGGAAGGGTGTCTCCGTAGAAGTCCGGCACTTGAAAGTCGAGCCTCCTGAGAAAGTCCTCGATCTGGATCGCCGGGTACGTGCCGAAGCACGGGATTTGACCATGGATGCCTTCGTAGATTCTATCAAGACGACCCTCAAGGGCCGCCCAGATGAATCTTTACTCGCTAAGGTTCAGGCGCTCAAGGACACTCCCGACGAGGTCAGGGAGCGGGCAACAGGGTACCTGGAGAAAGCGGGGGCGAAGTGAACAGCAATTTTGGGCGGAAGTGGGTGAAGTCGAAGCCCTGCCACGCAGCGTCTCAAGGTATGCGCTGTGGGAATACTTACGGAGGCCGAGATCGTGACCCTCCCCTCTGCGCCCACCACCTGAAGCTCTACAAGACGGGCAAGACCATCGAAGGGTACGACGGAAAGGTCTACGAAAAAGGCTAAATTCGGGGCCTTTTGTGGGTAGAAGCCCATATGAACAAGCCAGAGATCGTCATTTTGATGGGCCCTCCCGCTGCGGGCAAGAGCACCCAGATCGAGCCCCTGCTCGACGAGGGGTATAAAGCCCTGAACCGAGACTCCCTAGGAGGGAGCCTGGACGGCCTTGCGGATCACTTGACCACAGCGTTCGGTCAGG
>Ga0307377_10002604_pt1 | contig 21109 bp, 19 predicted proteins | sample TR3MG_FD_202535 | JGI IMG/M metagenome (GOLD analysis project Ga0307377, IMG submission 202535) | Soil microbial communities from Risofladan, Vaasa, Finland - TR-3 | ecosystem: Environmental > Terrestrial > Soil > Coastal area > Acid sulfate soil | place: Finland: Risofladan, Vaasa | collected...
GAGATTTTCTATTATATTGTGCTGCAGATTTATTATAAGGCCCCGTGGTGTAGCGGTTTAACATGCCACCCTGTCACGGTGGAGATCAGGGGTTCGAATCCCCTCGGGGTCGCTTCTTCAAGACTTTGTTGACATACTCTTCATAATTCAACTGGAAGAAAGGTTTTAGCTCGGGTTGTGGTTTGACAGCTACGACCTGCTCATCTTTTATCCAAATCTCTTGAAAGAGAGAACGGGCGAGCTTGTTTCTTAGTTCCCCAGCGGTTTCTTCCCAAGCCTGAACTATGTTCGCCAGGAACTCTTCCAGCTTATCCAGGTTCTCTGCTTGACTTTCAGCAGGGGTAAGTGCCTTTAGTTCCTTCTGAATGCCCTCTTTCTCCTTCAGGTACTCCTCTCTGCTTATGTCTCCCCATTTGTATAGATTCCTTATTCTTTCCAACTGGGCTTCCCACTTTGCCTTCTCGCTGTCCGTGTTATCATAGGCTGACTGTAACTTGCGGTGAGCGTCTAGAATTCGGCTTTGATAGTCCGGCGGAATATGAAAGGTGCTCAGATATTTTCCTATCTGCTCCTCATAAACCTCGAGTAAGGCCGACTGTTGAGAACATTCCGAGGAGATCTCTACCTGGAAGATTGAGGGGGTAATTCGAAGGCATAAACTCTACCCTGACGAAAAGAAAGCAGAGAAGAGTGCCAGAAAGAGAGCCAAAGCTGGCCAGAAGCCGAAGGAGAGGATTACCCAGCTGGTGAAAGAAGTGAGGCCATGTTTCCTCTTTCATGTTGATACCGTAGTTATATATTGGAATGGACTGAAAAGATATATCCTGACCACTGTGGATCACGCTACCAGGTTAGGCTATACCCGGATGTACAGAAATAAGAGGTCAAGGTCTGCAGCCGAGTTTCTTTATCGGCTCCGCTACCTTGTTAACCAGACTGTTGAGAATTTACAGACAGATAATGGGAGTGAATTCGCCCTGGAATTTGAAAGAGCTACCGCCAAATTAGGTATTCACAGGTATTTCTCCAGAGTCAAAACGCCAAAGGATAACCCAGAAATAGAGAGATTCAATGAGACATTAGAGTATGAATTGCCTTACAACTTTAATCTATCCTTAGGCCCTCAAGAGCTCAATCCCCGGCTCAATCAATGGTTGATAGAATATAACTTCAACCGCCCGCACAAATCTCTTGCCTATCTCACTCCGGTAGAGTATATTGAACATGAATTTGCTAAAATATTCCACCAAGTATTACACATGTATCTCAGCCTCCGCATCCTGCAAATGAAGGCTCCGTGTTTCGACGCAAGTACCAGACAGGCACACATTTTGCACGGAAAAAAGATAACTGATAAACTGCAACATGGTCCTCGAGGACCTCTGAGTGTGAAGATAATATAAAGGTAAAGGAGACACAAAGGTGGCAATCAAAACTGCTGAGCAGTACCGTGAGTCGCTGAAAGACATTCATCCTGTAGCATATATCCTAGGAGAAAAGGTGGATAAGGTTTATGAGCACCCACCGGCTTGTGAACACTGTGAGCATTGGCAGGGGGTAGGTTGAACGGTGGCTGTCAAGATTATCTCCCCGCTCCTGTACCGTTACTGCGGACAGAAGCAGACCGCTAGAGTAAGAGGGAAAACCGTGGGTGAGTGTCTAGAACAGCTCACCAAAGAACATGCAGATCTGAGAAAAATCCTCTTCAGGCACAATGGTGAGCTCCATGACTACCTCTATGTGCATATTAACAAGGAGAACACGGCCCGGGACAGCATTCTGAACAGGTGGGTGAAGGACGGGGACGAAATTCACATTACTGTTCTCGTTGAAGGTGGTTAACCAGAAGACACCTGCCTTTGAAATATCCCCTGATGCGGATACCGAAACATAGAAAGAATATCCTTGGTAAAGAGGTTTCGGAATACTCGAAGATCATATTCAATAAGATTGCTGAGGAATATGATTTTCAGGATAGATACGATGGAACTTATGGAAGACCACGTTCACATATTTGTGAAAGTGCCACTGAGATACTCTCCGCCACGGTTTGTACAGATTGAGATAAGGACACTTCCAGGATTAGGTGGAGTGCTCGGGGGACGGTCAAGATCACCACGGAAATGCAGAACATCGCCACCTTCACAGACGCGATCCTTCTCAGCGCGATTAACTCTCCCTACACCCAGAATATCGTTGATTAGCAGGCCTATCACTCACTGAGCTGGCAGTCACTTCCTTAGTACGACTGAAGCTCAGATGCCCTTAGCAAAAACTACAATATAGCTGACTGCGAAATTGCACATTTGTCTGTTTTGATGGATCACTTTCCGATGAAAAGTGACCCATCACACTCTCGATGACTTTATCTTATAATGGAGTGATAAGCAAAAAGGAAACACTTCATACAAGTCTGCAAGGTTGTGGCCGAACTTTGTAAGGGGTAGGAAACTAGACAAATGTTTTTCTTTCCGATAGGCTGCTCGATTCTAGCCCTATTTATCTTATTCTTTCCCATTTTCCTACTGCTTCTTTTTCTTGATGTCGTCACCTTTGGCTTTGAAAGATTGGGGATTTCGCCAGGGGTGACAGTAGCACTCCTATTAGCGATGCTTATCGGGTCCATCATCAACATTCCTATCAGCATACGAACCGTAGAGTATTCCAGATATCGCTATTTTGGCTGGTTTCAAGTCCCAGTGCGGTAGGAATATGGGTTGGCAATTAATCTGGGCGGGACAATAATCCCCACTGGTGTGTCCATCTACCTGTTATTCAAAGCTCCTCTATTGCCGACTCTTTTGGCAACAGCATTGATGATTCTGATATGCAAATTTCTTACTAGGCCAGTCCCCGGCAGAGGTCTGGCTATACCGATGATTATTCCCCCTGTCCTGGCCACTGCTTTCGCATTACTTCTGGGTGGTGACTTTGCACCCCAAGTGGCTTACATATCAGGCGTGTTGGGCACCCTGATTGGCGGAGATCTGCTAAATCTGGTAAGGGCTCGAAAGCTGGGCGCGGGAATTGCTTCCATAGGTGGTGCCGGGGTCTTCGATGGCATCTCCCTTGTCGGTATCTTCTCTGTCGTGCTTACCGCTATTTCCCCTCCCTTTAGCATTCCATGGTAGATTCCGGTGCAATTCCTTTAGATGGTGGATTTTGGTTATCTAGGTTTCTAGCCGTCAAATCCAGAAAGGTTACCAAGCCTGAATGCGTGAACAAGATCGGGCCAGATTGCGCCAAAAGACGAAAATCTTTTCACACATGTTATGGCCTCTTACCGACTGCAGTGTAGAGCGGCTTGAGGCAGTGCAGCCAGTAAACTGATTTGAAGAGGTAACATTGTGGCGGAATGTGACGCTAAGGCCGTCTCCGCTTTCCCAAATTAAAGCTATGCTTTGCAGGCCTATGGGTTGGTCTTTCATCGAGAGGCATTGACAACACTGCTAATGAAGACTAAACTCAATCTGAAATATGCGAAGACGGCAATGAAAACAAACGACCGAATTACAGGAATTGGTGTCATTGGTAAAGTTCCTTGGGGGACACACGTTTGTCAATTCTACCAGACCAAGGGAGACTTGATTGACATTTTGGTGCCCTACTTCAAAACTGGATTGAATAATAATGAACTTTGCGTGTGGCTTACCTCAGAGCCTCTAACAGTTGAGAAGGCTCGGGCATCATTAACGGGGGCAGTAAGAAAACTGAACGATTACATTAAGAAAGGCCAAATGGAGATAGTCAATGCTAGCGAGTGGTATACCAAATCAGGGAAATTTAATTCTGAGGAGGTGTTATGTCGTTGGATTGAAAAAGAAAAACTGGCTTTACAGAAAGGATTTGATGGCCTTCGTTTTAGCGGGAATACTTCTTGGCTTCAGCGTGAAGCTTGGGAGCAGTTCGCTGACTATGAGCAGGCGGTGGACAGAGTCATCGGCGGACATCGGATGATTGCCATCTGTTCCTATTGTATGGACAAATGTATGGCCTCCGACGTGATAGCTTTGGTTAATAACCATCGATTTACTCTTTTTAGCCAGAAAGGTAACTGGGAAGTCGCCGAGAGTGCCCATCTTCAGCGAGCGGAGCAGGTCCTGCAGCAGAGTAAAGAACGTTACCATGTACTGGCCGAGAACGTGTCGGATGTGATTTGGACAGCGGATGTCAACGCTCCTAACCGGGTCAACTATGTGAGTCCTTCTATTACAAGTCTGCTCGGTTATAGTGTTGAGGAAGCAATGGCTAAGAGCATGGAAGAGGTCTTTGAGCCTAGTTCAGTTGAGGCTGCTATGAAAGCTCTCGCAGAAGAACTTGATATGGAAAACATGGAGCGGAAGGATCTATCTAGGTCTCGGACGCTTGAGCAAGAGATGAAACGTAACGATGGCTCTACAGTCCCGGTTGAAGTCAAATACAGTTTCTTACGCGGGTCTGATGGCCATCCTGCTGAAATTGTGGCGGTAGCCCGTGATGTAAGCAAACGCAAAGAGGCAGAGCTAGAGATCAAGCAGAGCACTCAGCAACTAATAAGAGCCATGGAAGATACTATACAAGCTATGGCCATGATAGTCGAAATGAGAGACCCTTATACTGCCGGCCATCAGCGACGAGTAACCCAACTTGCCTGTGCTATAGCCCAGGAGATTGGGCTTTCACCAGACCAGATTACGGGACTCCGCTTGGCGGGTACTATTCATGATATCGGCAAGGTGCGTGTCCCTGCCGAAATTCTTACCAATCCTGACGGATTATCTGACGCCGAATTTACTATTATAAAAATGCACCCCGTGTCAGGCCATGAAATATTGAAGACCATCGACTTGCCATGGCCTATTGCTGAAATCATCCATCAACATCATGAAAGGATGGATGGTTCTGGATATCCATCGGGCCTATCAGGGAAAGACATTATCATAGAAGCAAGAATCCTGGCTGTAGCTGATGTTGTTGAGGCGATAACCTCCCATCGTCCTTACCGACCAGCACATGGCATAGATAAGGCATTAGAGGAGATATCACGGAACAAGGGCAAGCTTTACGACCCTGATGTAGTAGATGCTTGCTTAAAACTCTTCTCTCAGCAAAAGTTCAGCTTCACGTAAGATACTGAAGTGACCTAAGTATCTTTGTGCCAGCCAGGATTATTGATAGCTGCCAAAGTGCTCGGTCTGTGTAGCTATCTCCACTGAGCACTGATGCAACCCTTGCGTCTCTAGGTCGATTAGCTGTCTCTACCTTCTGGTTGGCACTCATACCTAACTCCAAGCTACGCCCGTTAAAAATAGAAGAGACAAGAGACAAAACGCTCTCGGCTATCGCACGTCTTACTGCTTCATGTGACACGCCATATTCGTTTGCCGGTTGGCGCAGGCTTTGAATACTATGGCGCTCGGTAAGCTCAGGCACAAGTCGGCTTGGTAACTTTCCTTTATCCCTGACCACTGAAACAGCAGGAGTGTACACTGGGAATAGGTCGATTTCGAGGTATTGAAGATATGGGTTCAAATCCCCTCGGGGTCGCTTCTTCATTAGACAATCTACCAACCAGGAGTCTTCCCATAGTTCTTGTCGCAAAATCTACTATTATTTACCTTCGTGGTGGATAATTCGAGGCTGCGTCACGAGATAATCAATAATCCGACCAATGTAAAGGCAGCGATAGGTGGCAAAGCTGGCATCGGCTTTCCCTTAAGAAATATCGCCTGAATCGCGTAGACGCTAATCAGTCCCAGTAATCCGAGTACCGCAATAATAGCCGCTGGCTTCCAACCTTGGGCAAAATAAACAGAGGCTGTCAGCAGACAAGGGAAGGCAATGTCGCCACCGCCCAATATGGAATATTCCCTCTCGGCGGGATTCACCTCTATTATTTTCTCCCGTTTTTTCAAGTTGAAGTTCCACTCAGAATAGTTTTTGGGGATGATCAGTGCCGGCAAGGCATTTATTTGCGATAGCCTGTCTGCCATCCAGATCATAAATCTGAAACGAACCGCCAGGAAGTCATAGATGGCGAGTGCCAAAATAATAGCCATCGCGGTCCACGGCGTAATAAAGCGACCGAAAACTGCTCCTAAGCTGCTAACCGCCAGAATCAATACCAGGTTATGTAACCAGACAAGTGGTATCAAGAACCAAAATGTTCCAAACACGACAGCAATGGCGACAGCTACTGGAAGGGGCACATAGAAGACAGTTGCGATGAATGCGCCCCAACTAAACAGAAGGGCAAACAAGAGTCTAAGAAGAACCTTTAAAGCTGTAAGTGGAATCTTGGAGAGTGTGATTCCAAGCACGGCCGCTGCCGCAAAAATATAGATTAAAATTGGTCCTAACGCCGAATGGGCTGGTACTTCGATAACCTCTCCATCGGGTAATGTCACTTCCCCAGGCCACCAGGATATCGGCGCGGATGGCTGGGTCGGTATATCTATATCATTTTCTTCCAGAAATGGATCTATACGGGGAGCAACAAGAAGGATGAGCATTTGAGCGACGACAAAAAGAAGAAGACCCCAATAGACCGTATTCAGCTTTACCGGCTTCTTTGTGCTCATGTGGGGGATATTCTACCCCGAAGAAGGCCCAATGTCGAAGTATCACCGTGACCAGCAGCTCAGGTAAATTGCACAACCCTGAGCTCAGTGCAACGGTAATATAGTACTTCTCCCAATACATTGAAAGATGCAAGGTAAAGAGGTCAAGTGCTCGTTTGCCAGCACAGTCGGTTGACGCTAAGCGGATAAAAGGTTATTATTAGTATGCAATGTTTTGCATTAACTACAGCAACGAAATAAAGAGGGAAAATGGAGCAATATCTATATATAATAGTTGCCCTTGCTCTTATCTTGGGCATCCTAGTTGGGTACTTTATCAAGCAGCTAGTAGCCAACCGGGAAATTCAAAAAACAAAAAACGAAGCACAGAAATTACTAGATGCGGCAGTAACCAAGCATAACGAGCTACTCCGTGCAGCTAGAGAAGAAGCTATCAAAGTTGGCAACGCTGCCGAGGCGGAAAGTAAAGAGCGTCGCCTTGAAATACAACGAATAGAAAAACGTGTTCACCAGAGAGAAGAGGCGCTGGAGCGGAAGTTAGAGTCTGTAGAACGGCGTGAGCGTGATTTAGATAGCCTGAAAAAAGATATTGACCAGACAACAGCTGAGCTTCGGTCAATAAGAGAAAAGCAGCTGGCAAAGTTAGAATCCATCTCTGGCACATCTACTGAAGAAGCAAAAGAGCTTTTGTTGCAAATGATAAAAGAGGAGATTGAAGAAGATGCCTCGCGACAGGTTAGAGTATGGGAAGCTAAAATAAAGGAAGAGGCTGACGAAAGAGTTCAAAACATTTTAGCCACGGCTATCCAAAGATGTGCTACAGATGTTGTTTCGGAAACTACAATATCCGCTGTTCCGCTGCCTAGTGACGAGATGAAGGGGCGACTTATTGGGCGTGAGGGACGCAATATCCGAGCCTTGGAGCAAGCCACCGGCGTTGATCTTATCATCGATGATACTCCAGAGACAGTTACCATCTCCAGTTTCGACCCTGTGAGGCGCGAAGTAGCTCGCCTCGCCTTAAGCAAGCTTATCCTCGATGGACGCATTCATCCAGCCCGGATCAAGGAAATAGTAGACAAAACCAAAGCAGAGGTTGAAGCTACTATCCGTAGTGAAGGTGAGCGAGCTGCTTACGAAGCTGGAGTGCCAGGCTTACATCCTGAACTAATTAAGCTACTTGGCCAGCTCAAATTCCGCAGCAGTTATGGTCAGAATGTTTTGCTTCACAGTCTGGAAGTTTCTCATCTGGCAGGCATGCTGGCTAGCGAGATTGGGGTTAATGTCGGTGCCGCCAGGAAAGCCGGTCTGCTTCATGATATTGGAAAGGCGGTAGACCATCAAATGGAGGGTCCGCATGCTTTGATAGGCGCCGATTTGGTTAAGCAGTGGGACAGAAATCCAGATTTGGTGCAAGCCGTTGCTGAGCATCATGGCGAGGCGACAACGAGTAGTGTTCTGGGCTTTATTGTCGGTGCTGCCGATGCTATAAGTGGTGCGCGACCTGGTGCTAGACGTGAATCCTCAGGACAATATCTGAAACGTATTAAGGACTTAGAGGACATAGCAGCCAATTTTCCCGGCGTGGAAAAGTCTTTTGCTATTCAAGCCGGGCGTGAAGTGCGTGTCATGGTAAAACCAGATAAAGTTGATGATTTAACAGCGGTGAGATTAGCTCGGGATATCGCCAAGAAGGTAGAGGAGATCCTGACTTACCCTGGCCAGATAAAAGTAACAGTAATAAGGGAGACTACAGCGATAGATTACGCTAAGTAGCCCTGTCCCTGTCCCCGATTTAATCGGGGACAGGGACAGGGTAAATCGAGGGAATTGAGGATACTGGCAATAGGTGACATCATCGGCAAGCCTGGTAGGAAGGCAGTGAGAGAACTCCTACCAGGCTTGTGTCATGAATATGCTATTGACCTGGTAATAGGCAATGGCGAGAATGCTGCCGGCGGGTTAGGACTGACTTTAAGTACAGCACGAGAGCTTTTTGATGCTGGTGTTGACGTCATAACCTCAGGCAATCACATCTGGGCTCACAAGGAGATCATTCCTTACCTGGATAGCGAACTTGCTCTCCTCCGACCATTGAATTATCCACCGACAAATCCTGGTCGTGGCTATTTGCTTAAAAATAATGTCCTGGTAGTTAACCTCATTGGGCGTGTTTTCATGGGCCATTTTGATTGTCCATTTCGAACTATGGATCAGCTACTGGCCAAGCTTGAGTATAAATCAATTCCCATTATTGTTGACTTTCATGCCGAGGCAACCTCGGAAAAAGCAGCAATGGGTAAGTATCTCGATGGGCAAGTCAGTGCCGTGTTGGGCACCCATACCCATGTGGGCACTGTCGATGCTCACGTATTGCCTGGAGGCACCGCTTATGTCACCGACATAGGCATGGTTGGTCCCATAGATTCGGTTATTGGAGTTGACCCGGACTCTGCAATCAACGGCTTCCTTACTCAGATACCACGGCGCTTATCGGCGGGAAAGGGAAAGACAAACTTCGATGCTATTCTGGTCGAGGTGGATGAAAATACTGGCAAGGCAGTGGATATCCAGCGCATACGAAGAACGGCATACTCTGAAGGCAGAATCTCTAACCGGTCATAGCCAACTGCATAATCTTGTACAAATTTCCTCTCCCCAGACGGGAGTCCCGATTGAATCGGGATTGAGCTTTATCATTCTTGTCTCACCCTTTCCATCACCCTGGGCATTATTTCACCAGCCTTGCCTTTGATTACCACTGTGGCGTGTTGGTTGAGGGAGGTGGGAGTTAAATTAACGATAGCTAATCTGGCTCCAGCCTTTCTGGCATATGCTGGAATATAGGCAGCGGGGTAAACGACGAGGGTAGAGCCGATAACAATAAAAAGCTCGCAGCTCCGCGAGCGACGGGTAGCTTCCGTTAATGTCTCCTGTGGTAGTACTCTCCAAAAAACACTACATCTGGCTTCAGGATACCCCAACAATCAGGGCAATTGGGAACTTCCATCCCCTCTTTTACTTTTCGTAATACTTCAGGCAGGGGAAATCGTCTGCAGCAACCCGTACACACCACCCACTGCATATTGCCATGAAGCTCAAACACCTTATCTTCAGGAACTCCTGCCTTTTGATGCAGGTTATCAATATTTTGAGTGATGACGCAATCTAATTTGCCCAGCCGGTAAAGCTCGGTGGTGGCATAGTGAGTAGTATTTGGCTCGGTTTCCGTAAGAATTCCAGCTTCGACGGACATCTTCCAAATATTTTCGCGAGTCTCATGGCCGCTAAGAAACTTTTGAATAGTGAAATCCTCAGGGTCGTATCTGCTCCAGATGCTCCCGGGCTGCGGAAATCGGGGATACCTGCCTCAGTACTTACCCCTGCGCCGGTAAACACAACAATCTTTTTAGACTCTATGATAAGCCGAGCCAGCCTTTCTATCTCTTCTAATCATGTAACTCCTTCTTATCCCGATTCCATCAGGATGACCTTTACTACCCTTTCGATACCGCCCAGGTCGGGAATCAACTCAATATTGGCCTGTGGGAAATAGCTATTTATTAACGAAGTTACCATTTCACCTTGTCCTTGGCCTATTTCCAGAAGAAAACAGGCTCTGTAATTGAGTTTCTTTGGCATTTGTTCCAGCATTTGTTGTATTTTGTCCAAGCCATTTTTGCCACCGGCTAGGGCTATCGTTGGCTCAAAATTCCTTATTTCTGCGCTCAAATCTTTAAATTCGTAATTTTTGATATAAGGTAGGTTGGCTATCACCATATCTACAGGTTGCGGCAGTGGCTCAAGCAAATTCCCTTGCAAGAATTCCACCTGGCTGTTAACGGCATGACGTTGACAATTTATCTCAGCTACCCGTAGAGCCGAAGCTGAAATATCCGTGGCATAAATTTTAGCTTGAGGTAATGCTAAGGCAAGGCTGACAACAATAGCTCCGCAGCCTGTGCCGATATCAGCTATGGTAATTTGCTTGCCCGGGTGGAAAATGCGCTGGGCAAGTTCCACAGCTTTTTCCACGAGAAGTTCTGTTTCTGGTCTAGGAATGAGAGTGTGACAATCAACGTAGAAGTCGGTTCCATAAAATTCGCAGTGTCCTAAAATATAAGCAGTAGGTTCGTGGTCAAGGCGACGCTGGGTAAGACACCATAGGTGCTTTATTTCTGCTGAAGCTAAACCTCTCTCCGCCTCCGTGTAAAGCTGTGTTTTAGACACTCCCAAGACGTGACCTAGCAAAAGCTCAGCCTCAACAGAGGCATCAGCAATTCCTGCTTTGCGTAATGTTTGGGCAACTGAGTGTAAAGCTTCGCGTAAAATCACGTGAGAGCCGCTTCCAATTGTTCGACCTGCTCTTTGCTGATCAGGGCTTCAATGACTTCGTCCAGTTCTCCATCCAAAATCTGTTGGAGGTTATGAAAACTTAGGTTGATGCGGTGGTCGGTAACCCGGTTCTGGGGAAAATTGTAGGTACGAATCTTTTCCGCACGTTGGCCGCTGCCTACTTGCATCTGTCGCTCTTTATCTATGCTTTCAGATTGTTTATGTTGCTCCAAGGCCAGCAGCCTGGCTCGAAGTACTTCCATAGCCTTCATCCTGTTTCTTATTTGAGACCTGTCATCCTGACAGGAAGCTACTATGCCTGTGGGTAAGTGAGTGATGCGAACCGCCGTAGCTACTTTATTGACATTTTGCCCTCCGGCACCTCGACTATGGAAAAACTCCATTTTGAGGTCATCAGGATTGATGTTTAGTTCAATCTCATCAACTGCAGGTAGGACCGCTACCGTAGCTGTCGAGGTATGAACGCGTCCTGAGGCTTCGGTGGTCGGCACCCTCTGTACCCTATGGACACCACGCTCATGCTTGAAACGGCTGAAGGCGCCTTCACCTTTGATTTCAAATATCAGCTCCTTAAAACCTCCAATTTCACTTTGATTGCTATCAATAATCCCTACTTGCCAGCCCTTGGCCTCGGCATATCGACTATACATACGGAATAAGTTTGCGGCAAAAAGACCTGCCTCCTCGCCACCAGCACCAGCCCTTATCTCAACAATGACATCCCTCTCATCATTGGGGTCTTTCGGCAGCAGGGAAAGCTTAAGGCGGTGAAAGAGCTTATCTCGCTGCTGTTGGAGTCTGCTCACTTCTTCCCTGATTAAAGCTATCATATCTGCGTCAGCATGGGAATTAAGCAGAGCTTCAAGCTCCGCCAGTTCTGCATCCTTGGCTCTAGATTGCTGGTATGTGTAAACAATATCCTCCAGGTCAGATTTCTCCTTGCTTAGCTCTTGAAGCCGCCTGCGATCAGTGGCTATATCTGCTCGAGCCAGGAGTTGGCTTAGCTCGTCATAACGCTTTTGTATTAATTCTAGTTTCTTAAACATATCCGATATTATTATAATAGAGTGCCATAAGTTGCTCAAATTTTAGTCTCGGGCTGTCACCCCGACCCTGAACGAAGTGAAGGAGAAGGGTCTCCAGACGTTTTCTTGATCGTGGCGCAGGATTCTTCGTGGAGTTCACTCTTTCAACTTCGCTCAGGACAGGTTTGAGCGGGACTAGATTCTTCGCCCCGACAAGTGGGGGCGAAGGGCTAGAACGTATTGAGGACATTAAGTGACTCAAATTTGAGTTAAGGAGGCTAGAATGAAACTAGCGCCAGAGTGCTATGAGTGCTTGCAAAAACTAATTCGCCAGGCCGTTGACTTAGCTACCGGCGATGCTTCGTTGAAGCAAAGGGCAATAGAAAAAGCGATGAAGCTGCTGGATGATGAGTTTTCTTATAGCCAATTATCTATTATTATTGCCACAAAAATTCACAAGATAGTAAGAGCGGTGACCCATAATCATGACCCTTACAGGACTATGAAAGAAAGGGAGATGGCACTCGCCAGAGAATTATACCCCGACCTGTCAGGGCGGGGTAGGGAGCAAAGCAATCACTATAAGGATGAACTTCGGGAATATCTTAAGCTGGCCGCGGTAGCAAACGCTATGGATTTCTTCAGGCAACCTGCTGCTATTAAGGAGGATATCAGGAAAGCTGTAAGCTTTGCAGCAGATGACTCGAAGTATCTTGAGACAAGACTAAGAGAAGCGGGCAAGGTACTATACCTGGCTGATAACGCCGGGGAGCTCTACTTCGACCTGCCTCTAGTCAAGTGGATGAAGCAATTCGCCCAAGTCATTTATGTAGTTAAACCATCGCCCGTTCAAGACGATTTGACCTTGGAAGATGTGAGGGAGACTGGCTTAGAAAGTGAATTTGGAAATGTTATAAGCACGGGCATAGCTTCACCAGGAATAGTTTTTTCTTTGGCTTCAGCCCAGTTCAAACGAGAATTTGAGTCAGCAGATCTTATATTCGCCAAAGGAATGGGGCATTATGAGGCTCTATCAGAGCTCTCGCCGGAAGGGAGATTCTTCTATTGCCTTAAGGCCAAGTGTAAACCTGTAGCGAAATCCCTTGATGTGCCCCTGAACAGCTATGTGGCTATGCTACAATGATCTCGACAAAATTTACCTGTCACTGAAGAGCACGACAGTGCCGAATCAATCTCGGTTGACGGGGGCGGAGATTACCACGCTCCGAGATACCCGATCTAATCGGGGACGGACTCGTAATGACACCCCTATCCCCCACCAGGTGTGAAAGAAGAGATTACTTCACACCTAGAAGAGCAAAACAGATGTAGTGGCGGAGTTTATCTCCACCTAAAAGGGTGGAAGGCGTCCAGTTAAATTCTAAACTCAAAGCACTAAATCCTAAACAAACCCTAATATTTTAATTCAAAATCCAAAACCGTTTTGAGCATTTGAGATTCGAATTTCGAGCTTGCGTAGTCCCCGATTAAATCAGGGATTAGGACTTAGAATTTCGGATTTTCACCTCTTGTGAATAACAGATTTATGGAGATGAGTATGAACTAACGGAGACCAACGGGAATCACAAGACCTTCGTGGGAGGTTTAATGGTTTGACAGCTCCACTAATGTGACGCCATAGTCTCCCTCGCCATAATCACCAAGGCGATAGGATTTAACCAGAGAATGCCTGGCCAGTACCTCATGTACGGCACGGCGTAATTTTCCTGTCCCCTTGCCATGAACAATGCGCACAGAGGACAAGCCAGCCATAAAGGCATCGTTGAGATATTGATCAAGCCTCCATAGGGCTTCGTCAACAGTAAGATAACGTAAACGTAATTCCCTGTCTACTGCTTTCACTCTGATTTGATAAACTCCAGACGAAGAATTTCTTTGCTAGCTTCGGTGGTCTTGACTCTATCATCAATGCGCCAACCTACTACCCAGATGATTTGCTGAGGGGAACAGACGATTGGAATGTAGTCTCGCCAGGAACGAGGTATCTTGGTATCAACCATAAAATCCTGGAGTTTCTTGGTCATATGCATACCCAGGGGCTGAAATTTGTCTCCGGGCTGACGCCGACGGACAAACAATTCGGTTCCCGTTTTGTATAAATCGAAATCAGCAACGAGATTGCCTTTGCAAATTCTTTCTCTTGTGCTCAGGGCGCCTCGCAATGGCTGAGAAGTCACCTGCTCCCGAACTATGCTGACTACAACCTTCCATCCGGGCAAAATTGTTTTCCCAGGTACCTTAAGGGAAAATTCGCCTGGCAGCGGAGGAAAGGGACATACTGATGGAAGCTGAGAGTGCTCCGCTGTACTCGCAATAACAAGGGGAAGCCTGGTAATCACGAGCTCATTATATCCTCCCTGACAGAAAAAACCATGGGGCAGAGAGAGCTTTTTGCCCACTGGTTTACTTAGCAGGTTCCTTGCCGCTTCAATGTGGCTCGCTTCGATGTCTCGAGTATCCCCTGCCAACTTAGCCACAGCTACTCTCAATAATTGCCTCTGCACGGCTATCGGCAAGTTAACAATCCGCTTCTTATCCAGGTAAATGGCATTATTTTCCTGCCTGGCCACTGCGTCCCACAACCCGAACGCTTGCTGTTCAATGAAAGCGCTATCTTCTTTGGCAATATCAGCCAAACGTAGCAGAGCTTGGTCAACACTGGGATTATATTGTCTGAGCAGAGGCAACAACTGAAGGCGAAGACGATTTCGGAAAAAAGAAAGCGAACGATTGGAGGAATCAATACGCGGGTCAAGCTGGTGTTCTTGGCAATAACTCGTTGTTTCCTGTCTAGTAATATCCAAGAGTGGTCTTATTACTAAGAGAGTGCTTCGCTTCGCTGACGATGACATTTCCAGCTTTTCATACGCCATAGGTGAGCAAGGAATTAAACCACACAATCCGGTAATTCCTGTTCCCCGTAATATGTGCATCAAAATGGTCTCCACCTGGTCATCCCTGGTATGACCTATAGCTATTCGATTGGCTCCGACCTCTCTAGCTACACAGGCAAGAAAAGCATAGCGTAGTTCTCGTGCAGCTTCCTCAATAGAGCAATTTCTTTCAGTCCTGTAGGCAGCCACATCCTGCCTACCAATAGTGATGGGAATGCTAAGTAAGCCAGCCAGATTGGACACGTATTTGGCATCAGCTTCGGATTCCATTCCCCGAAGTTGATGATTTAGATGCGCTACGTGAAGTCTTATCCCTGGTTCTTTCTGCCATTTCGCCAGGACATGAAGCAAACATACTGAATCAGCACCTCCCGAGACCCCGACAACCACTATCTCCCCAGGTGAAATCAGGCTGTGCTTCTGAATAAAGTCTATAACTTTTGACTCTAGCTTAACCTTGTTCATAGGAATTGCTTTTCATCCCAAAAATTCTGCGAATTTTCGGGAACCCATTTTCTTTGCCTTGCTCCTCGCAAATCTAAACAAATCCAAATGCTTAAATGCTAAAACTGCCTTCTTTGCTGAAAATTCCGCCACATATTCCCATCCCGGTCAGGTTATTGGGAGAGTAAAAGCCTCTCCCCTACGATAGATCTTTGATCGCCCGATAAATCGGGCAACTACATTTTCTGTCATTTGGATTTTGAGCCTGATTTGGCATTTGGTATTGTCCGGAGCGTAATAAATTGGGCAACTACTTCGCCTTTCACAGCTAACACTGATAGGAGGTATCGTTAAATGTCACCAAGCGGTTTTCGTAATCCTGAATCTCGAGTCTGCTTACCCCACCAAGGTCTACTTTGAATTTGGTAAAGTAGTCCGGAGATAAATTTAAAGCTTTGAGAATAATGACTAAGGTAACGAAGTAATGGCTGACTATTACCACCGTAGTTCCTTCGTTGTGCTCAGGGCTAGCTTCATGCTTTGCTAGCAGTCGTTCAACGGCTTTCCATGCTCTTTGTTGCAATTCAATAAAGCTTTCTCCATTAGGTAATTTCATTGCCCACCCATCTTGCCAACATTGCATTAAAAACTGACTGAACGTAGTATCTAAATTTGAAACAGACATGCCTTCCAATTCACCAACTCTCAGCTCTTTTAGTCCTTGATCAATCTCTACAGGCAACTGGTGACAGCTAGCTATGGCTTCAGCTGTAGCTATAGCTCGCCGCAAAGGACTGGAGAGTATGGCAATTATGTTCTCATTTTTAAGAAAAGTTGCTAGCCTCCTGACTTGTTCCAATCCGGTATCATTCAGTTCAATATCGCTATCGCCTCCCTGGATACGCCTCTCCTGATTCCAATGAGTTTCACCATGCCTAACTAAAATAAGCTTCAAAAGGCCTCCTTAGATTGCGCCGCCCCAGTAAATCGGGGCTCACGACGACAAATATCCCGACATGTCAGGATGAGTTAGGTTCACCATTTCATTAATAGGTGGCATAGAGTAAACTTACGATGATGCTACGCCCCTTTCCTTGGTTAGCATGACCTTCTCTATCTTCATTCCACGCATTTCAGTGACAACAAATTTCAGGTTCTGGTATTTAAACTGTTCCCCCTGATTTGGTATCCGCCCAAGGTGGTTGAGAATAAAGCCGGCCACGGTCTCATAATCACCGCCGGGCAAATTCAGCCCCAATTCCTCGTTGGCCTCTTCAACCCGGAATCCGCCATCCAGTTGGAAAGCACTGTCGCCAGTTACAATAAAGTCTTTTCCTTTACCTGTTAGCTCATCACGAATATCGCCGACAATCTCCTCGGTTAGCTGTCCGATGGTAACCATTCCAGCCATACCACCAAACTCGTCTACAACGACCGCCGCATGGTGACCACCATCCCGCATCTCAGCTAAAAGTTCTCCCAACTGTTTGCTTTCAGGGACAAAATAGGTAGGCCGTACCAAATCATCAATGACGCTTTCTCTATTGACAGAGTCATCGGTCAGCTTCATCAGTACATCCTTGGCATGCAACATACCCACAACATTATCAGTATTCTCCTTATACACAGGAAAACGACTATAGCGTCTTTTGGTATAAAGATCCAGGAAATCATTTAGCGTCGTCCCTTGCGCTACCCAAGTGATTTCTGTTCTGGGGATCATTATCTTGCTCACTGGGCGGTCGGTAAATTCAAACACTTTCTGCAACATCTCTGCCTCATTACCTTCCACTACCCCTTCAGCCTCTCCTATGCTGATAGCTGTACGAAACTCTTCCTCGCTGATGGTCGGCTTGGGAATTTCGCCCTCCCCAACTAACTTGGTGAACCTAATCCCGATGTGGTTCAGGATGTAAACCAGAGGGTAGAGTAAGGCAGAGATTATTTCCAGAGGTCTAACGTATTTCAGAGCCAGTCTCTCTCCGTAACGAACTGCCAAGCTCTTAGGAACAAGCTCAGCAAAAACTAAGGTTACTATAGTGATCACGATGGTGGCAATAGCTATTGCCCAATTCTCATTCCGGATTAGCGACACTGCTATGGCTGTGCCCAGAGTGGCTACTGCCGTCTCAAAGAAGTTGATACCCAAAAGAACTGTAGCGAGAAATTTCTCCGGCTGTTCCACAATCTTGGCCACCCTTTTGGCGGCAGGGTGTCCACTCTGGATCAAATGTTGTAAACGCAGTTTCTGTATACTGATGAAAGCAGTCTCAGCACTGCAGAAAAAAGCGGCACACCCAAGACAGAGGAAAAACAATATCACAAAGAGGCTGTCAATATTCACACTTAATGCTCACCCTGAGGAAACGACATGTGCAACCGGATTACTACCAGCTTTAGGCGAGAAGATAAAAGCCAAATCAGCGTCGGAAAAGAAAGCTGAGAGAACGAAGAAGACTGGAAAGGCTAACAAAAGTCTATTAATGGCGGCATCCACCTATTACCACCCCCTAGGTCCCCTTCCCCACCAAATTGACCATCTTGCTACAATTAACTTTGGCTTCACTCTACTTTATCTAAGCTATGATAGCATTAACTAGCAAACCTGTCAACATCCATACTTTTGAACAAACCTCGGCAAGTGATAAACTCTAGTTTTTTCGCTATACTTACGGGGATGGACAAAATGTTACTGGTGGACAAGCCTAAAGGGCTTACCTCCTCCCGAGTGGTGGAGCGGATAAAAAGAAAGTTCAACGTGAAGGTTGGCCATACAGGTACCTTAGACCCCCTAGCTACAGGGCTGTTAGTTATTCTCACCGGCAAGCGCACGAAAAACGCCTCTTTATTTCTTAAGCTTGACAAGGCTTACGAAGTTAAGGCTGTCCTCGGTATCAAGACAGATACTTTTGACTCTGAAGGAAAAGTCTTGTGGCAAAGCAACAACGAAGTAACTAGAGAGGAATTGGAAGGGGTCTTGAAGGAATTTCATGGTGATATCTGGCAAACCCCTCCAGCATTTTCAGCTAAAAAATTGGGCGGGCGAAAAGCTTATCAACTAGCCAGGAAAGGTGTCAGTGTAGATATACCACCTAAAAAGGTAAGCATTTATTCCCTGGAGCTCAAGGAGTTCCAATTTCCCTATTTTGTTTTCACTTGCGACGTGTCTTCTGGATTTTACATCAGAAGCCTTGCTCATGATATCGGAGAAATACTTGGGGTGGGCGCTACTGTAGTGGAAGTTCGCCGCACCAGAGTGGGTCCTTATCATGTGGAACAGGCTAAAGGACTGGAGGAGATCCTAGGCTATCAGTAGTTGCCCATGAGAAACGAATTCTTTCCGGGGGCCCCAGATTTATCCACATGCTAATGGTGAACAACACAAGGTTGAGATCAAAGGTGTGGATAGTAGATTCGGGCACTAAGACACTGTAACATTTTGGTCGGTCGGGGTTGAAAATAAAAGGGAGGCCTCGCAGAATGCCGGGATAGCTTCAAGTAACCTAATCTTTGGATTAAGGAGGTCTCTCAACCGAAAGCATAGATGAGGACCTGATGAGGCAGAAGGACCAGACTCTGTGCAACGGCTTTGACACGGAGATGTACCAAGCCTGTACCAAGGGTGAGATTGGTAAGGTGGATAGAATATTAATCCAGGCGCAACAAAAGGCACGTGTTAAGGGAGCTAAAGAAGTTGCCCGGCTAGGGGGTTATCTAATGGAAAACTCCTTTGGTTTAAGGGTTTATCGTTTGGAGGTAGGTGGTGATGGCCTTAGAGGTTTAGGGGCAATAGAAGATAATGTCAATAAATTAGTAGCTAACAGATGGAGTTGGAGGTTTAACTTGATGGTCATCAGGGATTCTCCCCGCCCAATAGTTGACAGTAACTTCTGGAAAGAGGAGCTTGCTTTAGAAAATCTACAGTGCTACCCTAGTGGGGTTATAAGTTAGTATTTAACTTGTAGAGACAAAGAAGGTGACATGATTGCCAAAGCCTGAAACAACTGGACTAGGCACAAAAAGAGATTTTGCCATCTACCTCGGGATAGTTGTTGCTGCTAGTATTAGCCTATTCTTCCTGCTCAGGGATGCCAGACAGACACTGGCCTTCACTATCTTCTTAGCTACTGTTCTCGGCACCCTCATGTTCTGGAAATTCAGAGTGGCCATTGCCTTTCTGGGCTTAGTTCTGCTCCTTATTACCCGGACGGTGGACCTGACGACAGCCATCAAGTTTATGAATCTGCATATCATCCTGTTCCTGGTTGGCATGATGGTGATTGTCGGGCTTCTGCGACGATGCGGGTTCTTCCGTTGGCTATTGGTTAAGGTGCTTAGGCTTTCCAGGTTTGAGCCCCACTGGCTACTGATAGTGATTCTGCTTCTGTCAGCCGTTATGGCTGCACTGGTGGATGAAGTAACCTCAATACTTCTTACCGCAGCGCTGGTGCTGGAACTCTGCGACCATTTCGGGGTCAACCCAGTGAAATATGTTATTGCCGTAGTATTAGCTACCAATATTGGCAGCTCCTGGACTGTTCTGGGTAACCCGATAGGCATTCTGATTGCGTTCGAATCCGGGCTGGCTTTTGAGGATTTCATACGCTTTGCCCTGCCAGTGGGATTAATCTCGCTATTTGTGCTTATTATTACCGCTTTGGTATGGTTCAGGAAGGATTTTCCCGAACTGAGGGATAAGTACAGGACAGAGCTGGCGCGTGGTGGAATACGTGACCAGGCGGCTGATGCCGGGGTGCGCTTCCTGGCTGAGTGGGATGAGATTAAGAATAGGAAGCTTTTTACCGGCAGTGTAGTTATATTTATTGCAGTTGTCATCTCCCTCGTTATCGGCCACAGGTTGGAACTCTGGTTAGGGCTTGAGCCAAATACATTGCTTTTTGCTATCCCTATCCTTGGGGCGGCGGTAGTAATGCTATGGCATCGGAGTGAAGCTCGGGAATATATACAAAGGGATGTTGACTGGTGGACACTGGTATTTTTCATGTTTTTATTTGCTCAGGCTGGCTGCCTCCAGTATGTCGGCCTGACTGACCGAATTGCCGAGGTCATGCTCAACACAAATGGGGGTGGTGTTAGTAATCACCTACCGGTAATAATTATGCTTTGGGTTTCTGGGTTTCTGTCGGGGATAGCTGATAATGTGGTCGTGGTATCCGGGTTAGTGCCGGTAGCCCATACCCTTTCTGCAGGACTGAGCACCTCAGCACCGTGGTGGGCACTCCTCTTTGGCGGCTGTTATGGTGGCAATATAACCATGATTGGCTCCACGGCCAATATCGTGGCTCTGGGTATGCTGGAAAGGAAAACAGGGCACTTAATAAAACTCGGTTACTGGCTCAAGGTTGGCTTGCTGGCTTCGTTGATACCAATGGCAATCGGCATGGGGGCAATAATGCTTTTCGGCTAAATCACATTGCCGGGGTAAGAGGTGCACGGTAAATGGGTCAAGTGCTTGTTTGCCGGAAGACACTGTAACATTTTGGTCGGTCGGGGTTGAAAATAAAAGGAAGGCCTCGCAGAATGCCGGGATGGCTTCAAGTAACCTAATCTTTGGATTAAGGAGGTCTCTCAACCGAAAGCATAGATGAGGACCTGATGAGGCAGAAGGACCAGACTCTGTGCAATGGCTTTGCCACGGAGATGTATCAAGCCTGTACCAAGGGTGAGATTGATAAGGTGGATTGAATATTAATCCAGGCGCAATAAAAGGCACGTGTTAAGGGAGCTAAAGAAGTTGCCCGGCTAGAGGGTTATCTAATGGAAAACTCCTTTGGTTTAAGGGATTATC
>Ga0307377_10002606_pt1 | contig 21089 bp, 25 predicted proteins | sample TR3MG_FD_202535 | JGI IMG/M metagenome (GOLD analysis project Ga0307377, IMG submission 202535) | Soil microbial communities from Risofladan, Vaasa, Finland - TR-3 | ecosystem: Environmental > Terrestrial > Soil > Coastal area > Acid sulfate soil | place: Finland: Risofladan, Vaasa | collected...
AAATCTACGGTTTTCTTTAGATTTAAAAAATCGGCAATTAACATTAAAGGAGTGTAATTATTTCCATTGAATTTCCATATACTTACAGTATCCATAACGGTAGATTCCCAAGGCTTGGTATTTAACGCATTTTTTAGAATGTAAGGTAATTGTTTATTATGTTCAAATTTATCCCTGTAAAGAATAAACCGTTTTGTTAATAATGGTATGTCATAATTAATGATATTATGTCCACATAAAATTGGAAAAAATTTAGGTGTAGATTTAATACCCTCACTACTTAATTGATGTAATACATCCATAAATGTAGCAATTACAAGATATTCATCTTCATTTTCGATTTTCTTAAAAAATCTTTTAAGTTGACCGTTCTCACTTGTAAGAGAAGCATATGTAATTGTAACTATTTTAGTGAATTCCGGATAATAAATTGCATTTTCTAAATAAGTTTCATTGGTATCGGGTGTTTCGTCTTGAATATCTACGTCATATTTACTTTTAGAAATATATTTCCAACGTTTATATAAAGCCGGATTTTTTTCCAGTAATTCTAATAAAGTTGGATATGTTAAAACTGCTTTAATATTGAAGAACAACATGTCATAGATGTTTGCTCTATTAAATACTTCATCAAATAGTGGCATAATTATTATGGAATTAAATTATTTATGTACAAATATAATGTATTTATATAAAAAAACAAATTGATATGGAAAATAAATATTTTCATGGATTTCGTAAAATATTTTATGATATTTTAAGAGACACTAATTCGAAAAAATATAGCATGACAAAATTTGCTGCATTATTCGGATTAATTGCATTAATTGCTACTATTACAATGGGGTTAATTATTATGTGGGAGAAAAAAGAAATTGACCACATACTCATTGTTGAAGTAATTGGTTTTGTTTTAACTGTATTAGGATTTAAAAATAATTTCGGTATTAATATATCTAAAGATTCTAAAAAAGTTACTCAAGATGTTTTTAGTGTGGCAAAAAAACCATTACTGGAGAATGATGAAAGTGATGATACTAATGATGCTAAAGGTTAAATATGAATTTAATTACCTTTTGTAGTAAATTTGGTCTATTTTTAATTTCATCGTAGATATTCTTCACGTCTTCAAATGCATAACTCATTAATTGTGGTGAAGAATATTTATTTTTATCATGCTTTAAAATATAATCAACATATATTTTTTTAGCGAGATTTTTTTGTCTTTTTTTTTCATCGATTTCCGCAAGTAAATCATCCCCTATTAAGTCAAAATCTGATGCAATTTTATTTTTTACTCTTAATGTATGGTTTTTAATAAACTCGGAAAATTCTTGATAATTTTTATCGTCATCCACTGAATCTATTGACAATATCTTTTTCTCGAATTTCATTTATTTGATTTTTGCAGTATCTGTATTAGTTTTACCTGTTGTATTTACAGAATCATTTTTTTTATCGTCAGATTCGTCTGTTGAAATTTTAAGTACGTTGTTTTTTGGTTTTCTACCTCTGGTTTCCTTTTTCAATTCAACAACAAAATTATCGTTAAGTTTTTTAAATGAATTTTCTTTTAATTCATCTAATTCTTTATAGAATTCGCTTGCCTGTACTTCTAACGATTTTTTCATTTCGTTCATTTTATCAGCAAATTGTTTTTCTTTTTCTGCAATTTTCTTATTTGTTCTAATAATTATTTCAACAAAAAGAATTAAATCATCAATAACGACATTTTCATTTTTAGGAAAAATTTTAATTAAATTACCTTCATCAAGTTCAGCAATTATTTCACATCCAATTTCTTTGTTTTCATCAAAAACCCAATTCTTATGTATCCCTACTTCTAGCTCATACCAACCCTTTTCAGTATTTCTATTCATGCATTTTAGATAGCCAGTAATAGGTTCTAATATAGATTCTAATTCTTTCATTTATTTAATTATATGCGAGAAAAATATTGCTAACGAAATCCAGAGCAATATTTTTTCTGATTTAGTGAGAAGAAATCGTGTTTCGGTTTTTAATGCAAATCTTCCATACATTTTTATGATTAAGTCACTAAAGACATAAATCATAAAAATGATAGAAGATATAAATAAAAACTGATGTATTTCAGTTAATACATCCATTTTTTATTCTCCATGAGTTTGACCGGGATGAACCTGTCCTGCTGGAGGCGGAACTTGTTGTGATTCAGTTGTTGGCTGTCCTGCTGGTTCTTGGAAATACTGTTCAGCAAGACCTGCTTTAATGTTATTTAAAGCAATGAATTCTAACAACTCATCCATTAATTCAATTTTTCTTTCGTAGTTCATGTTAGGTTCTTGTGCCAAACGTACTAACTCAATTTCTTTGTAATATTTATCATTCCTCAGTTTATTTAAGAGGTCTAATTTTAAATTTGCCATATAACAATTTGTGTTTTAATAAAATAATTTTTTTATGTTTGTAAAAATACATAAATTAAATACTCCTCGCAAGGGTTTTTATATTATTTCTAATATATTTTTTTCGAGATTTATAGAAGTATCATAAATATTGTATAATTCAATGAGAGTATTGATGATATTTTTATTTTTTTGTTTATCAATTTCAAAAATATTTCTCCAAAATTTTTCATAAGATACAAGTGTTAATTCCTCTTCATTATTTAAAGGTTCTCTTTTATAAAATTGATTTACGTAAAAATTATAAAAATATTCCTTTAGTTCATTATTACTACTAAAATCAATGTCTTCTTTCTTAAATTCATCGCAAACTTTATTGAAACACCAATTAAAATGATTACGAATGTCTTCATCCTTACTAAGTGTTTTTTTATCTAAATAATAATCTATTATATAATATAATAAATTAATTGTGAAGTCTTTATATATTTCAACTCTGTCTTTTACTATGATAAATTTTTGATTAACTGACATTATTTAAGTGATTTTAACATTTGAATTAATCTTTCGTCTGGATAACAATCCGATTTATCCAGTCTATAACTTACGTGTGTCCATATTCCCGGTTTACCTTTAAGAGCATTCTTCGATATATCCCACATATCTTTATTATAATCTAAAGGAATGCCATATCTTTTATTCCAATAAACTAATAATTGTCTTACTGATTCAATTTGTTCATCAGTGTATTTTTCGAATCCAAAAAATCCTCTAAATGGAGTATCAAATGTCTGAACATCTTGAATTGGTTTAATTCGCATATAAGGAATGTATTTACCGGAATTTTTATCCCATTTTACAGGATACCAGTTACCATTAGGAGCTTTCATTAAACCACCCCATGAATTCAATTCAATTCCGATAGCTTGTTTGTTTAAAACATTATTTCTTGTAAGATAATCTTTATATCCGTTGTTTTTAAGAAAAACCCTTCTGACACCAATATGATGTGCCCAAAATTTACTTGAAAATAGTTGATGTATTTTTCCATCCCAATCTATAACAATAGCTGTCGCAACTTCTTCTGGAGTACTTTCCCAATATCTGGCTACATTTACACTACCTTTCCCACTAACAGTATGATGTAAAACAACTGTTTTTTTTTCAGTTTCTTCCCGATAATATTGATTATCTGAAAATTTAACCTGTACTATCGTATTCAAATCCAAATCTTTCATAAACTTAATTTTCTTATAAATACTTTCATAAAAAAAAGGATATTATAAATAATATCCTTTACAAATTTAAAAAAAATATCGTGAATTAGGCCATATTTATTTTAAAATCCTCTATTCTTTTTAATGTTTTTAGTATCAACAAATGTATTTGAATTAAAATTTAAAAGATGTTTCATTTTTTCATATTGTTCATTCATTGGTTGCTTTTTATCCTTTTGTTCGCCTTCAGTTAAATTAATCGACTTATTTTTTAAAGCAAATACATTTTTTCCATCGGTAAAAAATTTAAATTTATTTTTTGCTTTAACGAAACTTTCATTAATATCTACTTTACTTGTATATGTATTTCCAAGACCCTCTAAACTTATTTCAAAAAGTCCGTTAGTTGATGTTGACTCATTTAATTCTTTTACTTCATTTAAATTAAAATCAATGAAATTTTTCTTACCAATTAAATCGAAATACTTACCCATTAATGCGGCTTCCTGAATACCTTCTCTATCATTCCAACCTGACTTGTCTTTATTAAACTGAACCTTTTTAATACCATTATCAATTGGTTGAGTATCTTTATTATACATAGGTGCTTTTTCTCTGAACTTAAGCTTTTCCTGTCTTTCCTTATATAATTTTTCACCCATATCTTTTTTCATTCTTTCTTCAAATCTTTCACCGGGTTCGTTATCATAAACAAAATCACCTAAACCCAGACGATATTTATTAACCTCATCCTGTTCTTCTTTACTTAAATTACGTTTAGGAATTTCATCACCTTCATTATTAGCCGAGTTACCTACATTCTTTAATGCTTCACCGCTTTTCATGTCACCTACCTTAAGTGCATTTTTTTCAATATCCTGACCTAATTTATATGGGTCTCTACCTACTTCAGTTTGTTGGTCATCATATTCTAATGCATTTTCAATATCGACCAATTTTGATATTGAACTATCTTTAAGGTCTTTTTTGAAATTAGCTTTATTGTCATTTCCTAATCGGTCTTTAAGAACCAATGATGATGGTTTTCTATCTTCTGCCATTCTTTTTAGTTTATTATGATGAATTGAAAATGCATTCAATTCGTTATTTATTTCTTCTAATAATTCATATGATTCGCTCATACCGCCCCCACTATTCATTCCCATTTCAACACCACTACCTTGACTTCCAACTGGTGTTGGATTAAGTGCCATAGTATCGGGATTATCACTAATCATTGATTGTGCGTCTTCACTGACTTTTTCAGGTAAATCTTCATGTTTTGTAGATGCAAAATCTTTAAGGTCTTCTTTACTCATCTTAACCATTTCTTTTGCTGCACCTTTAAGTTTATTCATAGGAATTTCACCCTTTTTAGCTGCATATGCGATACCTGCTGCTTGCTGTTGGTCTACTGATTTAGCTGCTTCCACTATTTTACCATCAGTAATCTTATTATCTGTATTTGGTTCGTCCATAGTTCCTTTATTAATTGTATGTAATTGAAGTTTAGTATCAGGTTCATCCCATTGGTCAATTGAATTATTATTAAATGCCGATGTATCGTTTTTGATTTTGTTTTTGCTAGAGGAATTATTGTATGGTGTAACGTTTGATTTTTGAGAAGCACCGGGATTTTCTATGTTTATTTGTTCATCCAAACCATTTATATATCTTTCAAAATCAGTTGGGTCGATGAGATAGTTAATTTTTTCTTCTTGAATAATTATACCACCTTTAACTATAGGAATAGTTTTTACTTTAGACTTACCTTTAGTTTTCATTAAGTCACCTGAACCCCACATAGCAGGACCTGTATATTGACCGGAAGATGCAGATGTTGTGGTTTCATCTACTTTATTTTCATAATCTAATGCCTGACTGTATTGGCCTGAACCACCGCCCATTGCTCCGCCACCTCCTGCACCAGTTGTTTCGGTTGTTACGTTACTTTTATCCATTTTTTCTTTTCCTGCTTTTTTTAACTGATTTATTCCACTACTATCTCTTCTTTTCTTTTCTTTAGGAATTGCCATTTTATATTTCTGTAAATAAACCGGACTATTTAATACATAATCATTAAATATCATATTCATAATGGTTTCATTATAATGATACCCGTATTTTTCTTCACCATTTTCGGCCATTTCATCGTATATTGCCGATAATTTTGGGTCTGGAAACACCAATGCTTCCATTTTCGCCAAACTAAAGATTTTTTTCTTCAATGATTGTTCTTTTTCTGTTAACAATTCATCTACTTCGTTTAAGTTTTTCACGTTAAATTTGTTCATAGTATTCTTAAAATTAGTTTCATACTTCTTACCCTGTGAAGTAATTTCTGTCTTATCTAATGTTGGTTTAAATTTTAGTCCCATTATTTTATATCGGTCTTCCAAAAATCTCTTTTTTGCCATAATACTTTATAAACAGCTTCGATTGAATTTTTTATCGTTAAAATAAGTTCGTTTCTCGTAGCACTATTTGTATTATGTAATATTTTTTTTATTTCTTTATCAAGTGCATCATTAACAAATTTCTTAATTTCACTGTCAATAATTTCTTTAACTTCGATTCTATTCATAATATTTACCTAACATTTATAAATACTTAGTTAACACAAAAAAATGTTTTAAACTAAAAAAGCACATATTTTAATTATGCGCCTTACTAGAAATATCATTTTTTTTAAATAATATTATTTTAATAATAATATTGCTGCGATACCACCAGCAGCACCAATCCCTACAGATAATATAATCTTACCATTACTTTTAGTCCATTTAGTAAATCTATCCCAAGCATTTGGATTGATATCTTTTTTTCTTAATTTAGGAATAGCATAACTGTCAATATTAGTTGTCTTAAAATAATCATTTGAATTTGAAACGCTAAAAGTTATTGGATATCCCTTTTTTCTATCATTTTTCCAATGGAATTCAATAAATTGACTATTCGGTAATTCAAATTTATTAAATGTTAATGTAGGCATTACTCCTATATTAATTGGTTTAACATGACCGATTTCAATATTGTATTTAAGATTTTTAGTTGAATCGCCAAATATTATACTACTATCTTTTATATCGACAGTAGATGGTTTTAATTCACCAATTTTAACATTGGTTTCGATAAGTGCAGCAACGATGATATCATTCTTTTTTTGAACTTCTTTAATCCTAACCAATAATTCTTTTTGAGATGCACTTAATTGACCATTGATTTTTTCAAGATTTTTAATACTTACTTGTATTGTAAGTCTTTCTGCAACCCATTCCTTTTCTTTATTTTGATAATAATGAATACTATCGAGTAAAGCATTTTTTAAATTAACTTCAGTTAGATATTTTTCATTGGTCTTATTAATTTTAAGTCGTTGAAAATAAATTATTGAACATAAAATCAATACGATTATAACAACTGCTATTCTTATATAATTTTTATACTTTACCATTATCATCTCCCATATATAATACGTTATTCCTCATATATTTATAGAATATATCGTAATACGATTCAATTTTTTTAACTATAATATCATTATCTGGATTATCAGGAGAAAAATCTGGAAGATAATTAAATTCAATTTTACTCGTTTTTTCATTAGGTGTAACAGTATATGCAAATTGAATTACTCCATCAATAGTCCCTCCCCAAAATACGAAATTATCAAATACTTCTAAATCAATGAATTTGATATCAACATTAATATCCCTAAAATAATTTCTAAACTTTTCCTCTTCATTATCTTGGTCAAACGCAGTTTTTAAATTTGTTTGCTTTTCCTGTTCATCATCCTCCTCAGTCCCTTCATTCAACCTGCGAGTTATTTTAAGCATATCACGCATGGTTAAATCCTTTATAATAATATTTTGTTTTTCAGAGATATAATCACTATTACGCATTCTTTTCATTAAAACTCTCATTTGAATTGGAGATGTTTTGCTATTAATACTGTTATCCATAATATTTTTTTCATAAATACTCTAAATTATTCATTATTCAACATTTGATTGAATTTTTCAATATCCAAAAAAGGATTAATATCACTACTATCCTCGATGTAATTGCTTCTAAAAATAATACCTCTAAATTTAGATATGTCTTTATGGTAATGATGAAATTCAATTATTGTTTTGGGTATACCAAACTCGTTGCATAAATGCTTACATAACTCTATAGTATTTTTAATTTGATTATCTGTTATTTTTTCCCAATTAGTGTAGCCAAGCCATGATTTTTCTACTACGTTCTTATTATCACAAATTTCATTAAGCCAGTTGATATATCTACCGTCTTCTGTTTTAAAAAGACAACCCATATTTTCAAGAACAATAGATATTGATTTTTTATCTATTTCTTTTATGCCTAGAAAATCCGTGTGATACTTAGGATTATAATGTTCATAAATTTTTCCATTTCTTGAAATAGTGTAGGTATTCCACTTTTTTGTTTTAGAGTAATCCTTATGTTGTAGTCTGATAATATGATTACTATTTTTTCTTAAACTAGTACCAATTACGATTTGAGTTTTAGCTACCTGTGTTTTATATCTATTTATTTCATTTGTTGAATAAGTAGTATTATTAATACGTAATTTTTTTATGTTAGTCTCCACCATCGATTTTTTTTTAATGTTCGTGCTTTAATTATCAAATTCTGTAGTTCATTATAATCAAAATCTTTAGAATCGAAATCACCGTCAATATCAGCAAGGTCATTTTTAGCTAATTTATCAACAATTTTAAGTGCCTCTTTAAGTAATTTTCCTTTTTCTAATGATTCAATGTCTTTCATATTATTCCATATTTTCCAGTATTCTCAATGTATCGTCAAAATGATTGATGATATTTATTGCATTTTGATATTCTGTAGCTATAAATCTTCTCTTACCGATAATATTAAAAATATCTAATCTATCCATGTCCTGAAGAAATTCCTTAACTACTTTATTAGAATTTTCAATATTGGTTTTATCTGCAACAATTGACTTTAATTCTACCTCACTAATTACTTTATTGCCGGGACTTAATTTTCCTTCTTGATATATATAGGCTAGTAATGCAAGATATCTATCCTTTTTTTTATAAATTTTTTCAAATTTCTGTTGGTTAATCTTAAATAAATTATGTTCATAAAATTCTCTAAAATAAACACCACCAATTATGATGAGTTCATTGAAAATAACGATTATAATAAAAAGTAGAATATTTTTATTATCTTCTGTTTTATTTTCAGATTTTTCATCAATCAAATTTTCTTTTAATTCTTCAATTTTTCTAATTAATTCATCATTTAGTTTATTGATGTTAATCTGATTATTATTTACAATTTCAATATTTTTATCAATGCTTATCTGATATTCTCTCCGAATTGATATGTAGGAAACAGGTGTTTGCGCTAAAGTATTACGTAAATCATTGTTGATTTTTCTCAATACTTCGTTATCGCTTTCATATATTTTTTTCTTTTTATCGTATATTATTGAAAGACTATCTACTTGTGTAGATATTTCTGAATCTGCTATCACGTTTTTAATTAAACTTGTTGTAGCGAGATTTTTTGAACCAGCTATAGACAGATAAAAACTCAATACAATTATCGTTATCGATAATAGTAACCATCCAAACATTTCTTTACTAATATTTTTATCACGTAAAAAATAATCACTTGAAAAATTTCTAATAAAATATCTCTTAGTTATTTCAAATATAGATAAAAATATAATTGTGAATATAAATGCGATAGTTATTCCCCAAGACCCCGTAATTAAATTTAATGTAATTGCTTTTAATAAAGATGGATATACTAAAAAATATGCAAAAAACATCGCACTTATATTACCGATATAAGAAAAAATGTAAAGCCATTTATTCAGTCCCTTATTACTGCCTTCAAAGTCTTTAATATTAATTTTTTTCCTTAATTTATCGAATTCTTTTAAATCCATAATACTTAAATATTTCTACTAATAAATAGTAAATATTTTGTTTTATTATCCGATAGTCAATGTTGAAATATCTCCTTCAACCAGTTCCACATTAATTAAATAATCTGGATTAATCTCGTTTACGTGCTCAATAATTAATGTTTTTTTCATATAATTTTTAATCATATGGAGAATTTCAATAAATTCTTCAATACTTTCCTCACTTAGTTTACCCATAACTTCATCAAGCATGAATATCATAGGTTTTGCTTTAACATTTATCTGGTTTAATCCAAATTTTAATACTACACTTGAAAATGTTCTTTCTTTTCCACTTGCACTTATACAGTCAATAATTGCTGTTGGTCTATTATTATATGCTAATTTCAATCTCAAATCATCCAAATCTAGCCATACTTTAAATTGAGCCACAGATAATATTTTTTCTAAGGTTACATTAATTTTTGGTATGATATAATTTATCAGAATTTGTCTGGGAATTCCGTCTCTATGTACACATTTTTTATATAGATTTATTATTGAATCATGATGCTCTTGTTCCCGAAACATAATGATTAATTCATTATTTGTTTTAATTTTTATTGATTTTTCACCTATTAAAGTTTTTCTACTAAAAACATCTTCGTTATAATTTTCCTTAATTTCTTCGAGTTCATTAAGTTTCAATCTAGAAGCAGAAATACCTTTTTCTATTTTTTGATTTTCTTCAATTTGAAGTATACTATTATCAAAATTGTCTATTTTTTGCTGAAACAAATCAATTTTGAGTTCTTCATTCTGAATTTTAATTGGAAGTTGGTCCAATTCGTTTTGTAATTCCTTACGCTTTTCAGCATCATTTTTATCATTAATTAAATCACCGATTTCTTTAAGTTCGATTTCCATATTCAAATCAGCATCTTCTATACTTTTTCGAATTTTAATGATATCTGCATTTAAAACATCGATACGATTTAAATGATTTTGTTTATCAATACTTTCCTTTTCATTAATTCTAGCAGCAATTTCATATATATTTGTAGTGGTATTTTTTATTTTAACATCAATATGTTGCTGATGTTCAGGTAATAATGCCTGACCACATGTAGGACATGTTTTACTTTCTTTTAATTCAATTATTTCTTGTTTTAATTTAGAACCTTCTTGTTTTAATTTTAATATTTCACCGTTGATAATTTCAATTTTATGTTCTTCTATACTAATTTCTTTCTCGACTGCTTTTATATTCAATTTTTTATCATACTGAGCAGTTTTATGAAACTCTTTTTTATTCAGTAGTATATTTAATTTATTTTCATCATATGTTTCATTAAGTAATATGATGTTATCGAATAATGTTGTTTTTCTAGTATTATATCCACTAATATTATTTTTACTAGTTGTGATGTCTCTTTTTACATTATCTACGTTTAAATTATAGATATCCGGGTCTATTTTATATAATTTTTTCGTAAGTGTTTCAAGATATGTTCGGCCAGTTTTAATTCGTTCTTGTATTTCAGGAATTGTTTTTGTCTCGTAATCACTAATTTCGTTTTCAAGTATAACTATTTCCTGATTCAATAAAACATTTTGTTCAGTTACTTTGGTCACATCACAACTTACACGATTTTTTTCATTAATTTTTTTCTGGTATATTTTTAATTCTTCAAGTTTTCTATCGAAAATATCTAACCCACTATCATATAATAATGAATCAATAAAATCGGCCATATCATTAGATAATATACGATTTAACGTATCAGATGTCGTCATGACAATACGCATAAAATTATTATAACTACCTATAATCGTATTGATTTTTTGTTGTGTTTTGGTCCTTAAATCTTCATTTAGTATTCTCTTATCTAATTGAGTACTTTCATCCATTGATTCATCTGGATTATCAAGAAGATAGTAATTTAATACTGTTGACGCATCGCTAACTAAACCATTTTCATCTTTTTTAATTTCAGTTCTTCTTTTAATACCATAATAGTCTCCATTAGCTTCAAGAACTAAATAACCATCACAATATAATGCATCATTTCTATTATTAACGAAACGAGAATCACCATATTTTTTACGAGTTTCAGTTTCTAATGTTTTACCAAATAATATATATGAAATTAATTTCATTATAGTGGTTTTACCTGCAGTATTTATTCCGCTTATTTGAAATAAGCCGTCCATATCACGCCAGTCTATATCTAATTTTTGATAAGACATAAAATTGTTACCGCCAAATTTAACGATATTCCATTCGATATTTGAAATATCGTCTATTTTTAAATTTGCGGTAATTTCGTCATCCAACGCAATAATATCATCAATTAATTGTTTGTTTGTTCCAATTTTTTCCAGATATTCTCTATATATTTCATGCTGAACACCAACATCATTTATACTTTCAAGAGTAATGTTTTCATTTACATCGATTTTCTCATTTTCAATGTATTGATTTTTATGCGATATAAGAACATTACCGTATTTATTTTTGTAATAATCAGCTAGTTTCCTTTCGTTTTCTTTATTTCTTGTTTGAGGTAAAGTATTCCATACAAAACGAATTCGCATGTGTTTACTAGGATTAGGTATTTCATAATCCAAATCATCGAAATCTGTATATGGTGTTATTTTTATATTTTTAAATGAATATTCATTAAAAATTGGTATTAATTCACTTGTTTTATTTTCGATATCCCACAATAAATATCCATGAAAATTATCGTCACCTTCATCTATATCTTGAGATATTAATGACCCACAATATGCTTTAGTCTGGTCTTTATCAAGATATTGCATTCGATGTATATCACCGAAAAAAGAAAAATTTCCTTTAAAATCATTAATTTTATAATATGATTTGCTTTTCATATCAAACCCAGACATTGATTTACAACCATTTATTGGGTCATGAAATAAATCGATGGCAGTATATTCAGGTAGAACCCATTTTCCGTTCACATCTTTTGTTACCGAAGTACTTCTTAATTTTTCATATATTTTTCCTTCACTAGTTTTCCAAGGATTATTTTTTTGTTCACCATGATGCCAAACTGCCCATACAATATTTTCATCGTAGTACATATCAGTCTTATCATAATAAATAATATTCGGATTATTTAATATTTTTACAATTGCTTTGATTGAATCAACTCGTTTTAAATTTTTCTTACGGCAATCATGATTACCACGTGTAATTCTAACAGGTGCTATTTCTGCAAGTCTACTTAATAGCCAATTTGCCATTATTAACTGTTCTCCCTGTAAATCAAGATAGTCGTGAACTAAATCACCTACAATTACTATTCTGTCAGGATTTTTTTCTGTGATTGATTTAATTAGGTTATCAAATACCTTTTCATATTCATCATTACGTGTAGGTGTTTTACGTAGATGAATATCCGAAAGATGAATTATTTTTCTAATCATAGATATAAATTTTCACAAATATACTTAAAGCACGAGTAATTTACAAGATTTTTTAAAACTTCAGTAAATAATTATCCAACTTATTATAATCGGTATTTTTGTCATATTAATTCGAAAAATCGGTAAATATGTCAGAACCAGTATTTTGGTATGATTTTCGACTACATTATATTAAAAATAACTATAATTAAACCTAAAAGATATGTTAATGATTAAAAGTACAGTTCATCCTACAATTAAACATTTTTTCAATGTATTTGATGAAATTTTTGAACCTGTAATCGATTATGATGATACGACTAAATATCCGTTATATAATACTATAGAAAATGATAACGAATATATTATTGAATTAGAATTGGCAGGAATTAAAAAAGAAAATATAGGTATTGATACCGAAAAGAATAAATTAACAATTAAAGCAGAACGTGCTTTAAATGAAGATTTTAAGTATAATGTAAATCAGATTCTACCGGGAAATTATAAAAAGTCATTTATTATGCCGGAATCTGCAGACAAAGAAAATATTAATGCTTCTTTTGTTAATGGTATTCTTGTAGTAACAGTACCTAAAATATTGGATGATAAAACTTCAGGTAAAAAAGTAATCGAAATTAAGTAATTGAATTGAAATCCCCGAAAGAGAAGGTGTCGAATTCGACACCTTTTTTAATCATAAATATCCTCATGGATATTTTTTTTTAGCTTAGTTTTAATATAATTGATTTTATTACTTACAGTATTACTTGTAATTTGAAATTCCTTTCCTATTTCATCGTAATTATAACCTTGAATATATTTCATATCTAATAAAGTATAATCGATTGGAGATAATTGTGTGGATATATATGAAATAGTATTATCATTTTCGAAATTACATGTAGAACAGCTACCATTTGAGGTAAAAGCTATCTGAGCATTATTAGTCGTAGTGTTTTGATTTACTATTAAATCGTCAGAATATGTAGATGTATAGCTTGAAGTATTTGTAGTTAATTTAGTCGATTTACATCTCCATTTATCTATCATATGATTCTTTGTGACATTAAGTACCCATGTTTTAAATTTAGATTTATTTATATCAAAATTTTTTAAATTTAAAAAAATTTTAATCAGTATTTCAGAAATATCGTCATCTATATCGTAATAGATGGAATACTTACTTACTATAAAATCTCTAATTATTTTTTTATATTTTTCATAAAGTACGTTTTCTGATATTTGAATTCCATTCAAAATATTTTGAATTAGAATCATATCTTCCATTTCCTTTTTCATTAGGATTCCCCAATTTTTTAATAAAATAATCGTCAACAGTTAAACCTCTTGCAGTGTATAAACATTTAATTACTTCATCAATACTCTGATTTTTTCTTAATTCATCTAAATCATCGTTATTGGGTAGTTTAACTATTTTAACTCTTTCTTCGCAACCAACATAAATTGTATGTAACATATAAAACAATTCAATACTATTTTTATATGCGTCTGGGTCTAATAATACTACAATATCTGGTTTTAATTCTTTTAATCTCAAAAATAATGTAGTCGATATCGTTTTCCCTAATAATGGAATGATGTTAACTGGAAAACTTAACATTTCGAATACTCCTTCAACTAAATATATCGTAGAATCCCAATTTATATATCCTTCATTAAATATGATTTTATCCTTATTTGATTCTGGATTATTATATGGATTTATTTTTTTATTTGATTTATCATAATTACGAGCAACAAAATAATTAACTTCACCGTTTTTGTCATATGAAGGAATAATTATTCTTTTAGCATATTTTCCTGTAATACAAAACCCAATTCGATATTTTGTTATAATTTCTTTAGTTAATTTTCTCTCAAGAATTAAATAATTATATGCTTCATAATGTTCAGTATTACCTGTTTCCATATGAGAAAATAATATCATCTCATCTGGAAGTTTAACTGGAGCATATTCTTTATCTTCGTCTTCAAAAGAATATTCGCTATAAATACTTGCATAGGATTTATATATTTCAAAATCAATGCCAGTTCCAAAAGTTCTAATTAATTTGCCTAGTGAACCACTAAAACGAGGTTCATCGCATTTCCAGCACCGGAACATTCTTTTATGAGTGTTAATTTCGAGATTAAATTTACCATCGGGATATGAAAGGCCATCTCTTTCTTGACAGATAGGACAATTAACTTGAATTTGTTCGTTAACACTCAAACCTTTAACATCTATAAAAATATTTTCGATTATTGCATGAAATTCTTGTCCTCTAATCATATTGACAAATGTAAAAAAAAATGCCCTAAAAACGAAAATATTAGGGCAAAAAATGTTTTATAATCTAAAACTAAAACTTTTTAATTTCCGCTGTAAACGGAAACATTAAAAGCATTTTTTTTAATAAATGTGGTATATTAGCAGTGGTCCATACAGTTTTTTCCGCATTATGCCCTAATAAATTATTTTGAAGTTCATTAAATAAAATTAAAATATTTTGTGTAATGGTTTCATTTATAAAACCATTAGGATTATCTCCTTTAAATTGTTGAGTTTGAGCTAAAAGCTTTGCATAATTATCTTTAGCATTGGCTAATTCAATTCTAAGATTTTCATTTTCACTTCCAAGTAATGATACTTGTTCTTGTAGCCAATCTTCACCTACAGGTGTTTTCGCTTCTACATCGAGTTCAAATACTTCTTTATCTTTCGGTATTAATGAAACTCCTTCTAATAATTCTTTAACAGTTTGTTTTGCTTTAATATCCCTGTCTTCTTCCCGTGTTGTCGTTTTTTTCGTTGCAACACTTGGAGATTTTTTAGTAACGGCAGTTTTTTTATTTCTTTTTCCTGTTGCCAAACTAATTAAACTATTTTTTTTATTTCCCATATTTTTAATTTTTATATAATTAAATTAGAATTTAAATGAGCTATAAGACCTGCTTCATCATTCCAAATAAATGCTTCACCTGCTTTAATTGCTCCGACAAAACCTTTCTTATGATGCCATTCTTCTGTACCTGTAAGACTAGACAAATACCTAATAGTAACACCTAAATCTTCATTGGTTATTCTAGCTTTATCTAGAATAGTATATTTCATATCTCTTTTACGATGAATATGTCCTAAATGCCATTCATGATATTTAGTATCGCTCCACATTGGTTTAGATTCAATATCTGTTGCCATAAGTAGTGGTAACGAAGTTTCCTTTTCTTCACTACCATGAGTAAAACCTAATAATACCTTACCAAATGAATAGTATTTTCTCGGTGATGCCCCATTATTGATTTTTACTACCGGGTCATTATTAAACCATGCAGAAAGATATGCACCCATATAATAACTACGTTCAAAATCGTGATTACCGGGTATAACTAATACATCGACCGAAACACCTGTTTGTTTCAATAAATTAATTGCATCTACTAAAAGATTTACACCTACATTAAATGTTTTTTGCCATCTTAAATCTTCATCTTGTGGTGTACCTTTAGTTGTAGTATTATTAATATTATCGCTATTAAAAAAATCGTTACCTACAGGAAATAATATTTTAGAATAATTAAATCCACTTGCTCTTTCAATTAATGTCTTAATTGTCGATAAAAATCGTTCACGTGCAATTTTAGTATCGTAATTTTCACCAGTTTCCCCTCTCCATGCAAGTTTTCCTACATGAAGGTCAAATATTGTTATTTCAAAAAGATTGTTTTCTTCATTAGGACTAGTAGGTTTTTGTGGAATCGAATAAATTGGTGGTACATAATTTTTAGTTGTTTCAATAAATAATTCGCCTATTGCCTTTTCTCTTAGAATTTTAATGTTTTTCTCTAATCTAGCTTTAACCTGAAAATTTTGAACTGTTTCGGGTTCACCTGATTTCCAACTAGTGACATCCCATTTATTTACTAAATAATCCTTTACTTTCCATGTATTTAAATCGACTTTTGTTACTGTAAGTAGTTCATCGAGCGTTTTTATGTGGTCCACAGGATAATTTGAGCTACTTTGCCATGTTAATGAAGCATCGGTATGGTTTTCGACATATAAAGTTTTTTCGCTATTAGATGTAGCGGGAAGGCCGGAGGGTTGATTTGATAGAATCTGATTTTGTTTATTACTTTCTTTTATGCCGGAATAACGTTCGTATGCATTAGTAAAATCATTAAATATTTTTTCAGTGAGTTCACCGAATTTATTTTTTTTATAAACAAAAGCTTTAACATTTTTTACATATGTGTTACTATATCCATATTTAACAGATGCTTCTCTAACTGATAAATTATTTAAAATTGCATAATCTATTATTTCTATTGCTTTTTTAATTCGGTTATCTCTCATATTTAATAATTTAAATAAAATTATAATCATCAAAAATATGATAAAAATAATTAGAACACAAGACTTTATATAAAAACATTTCCACTTTTTTTCAAGAATATCAGATTTTCCTCAATCTTCTGACATTCTTCATTAAATGTGATTTCATTAATAACAGATAAATCAAACCATTCACCATTTTTTTTAAAAGGCGAATATTTTCTCTGTAAAGTCTTTTCAATAGCATATGCGAATTCAGACTCGTATTTCTCGATTAATTTTAATGGTGATGAATTTCCTGTATTTAATTCAGAAATTCTTTTATTAGGATGTTTCGACACACCTATTTTATAGTAACCTTCTTCTAATGATTGTATTAAATAAACATACTTCATATTATTTTAAAATACCTAAAATTTTCAACCCGGCATAACCAACACAATACGAATCAGACATATCAAAACACATATCCTTCAGCGTATCATTTCTAGTGTAAAACCATTCAATTTGGGGTTCTAATTTAGCTACTTTTTTCCAGATATACATCTTTTTATCTTTAATATATTCTTTTGGAAAACTCAATGTTTCTTTTAATTCTCCTTTACTCCTAGAAACTTTAATTAATTCAGGACAAAATAATTTTCTTGATTCATGTACACTTATCTTAACAGGCATTAAATCAAATACATGGTATAATACATATCTGGCCATACCATTAAACCCTAGTAAAAGTGCGGTAGTATTAATATTTTTAGGTGTATTTTGTAGTGGTGCTTCAACAAAAATATGACTTATTTCACCATTTAAATCATTTTCAATTCTTCTCTTATGTACTTTACAGTATTCTTTAAAAACTTCTGCTTTATGAATATCTCGATTTTCTATAGAGGTTTCTTTATCCGTCTTTAAACTAAGATGTTTTAATTCAATTAATTTTCCATTACTATCCCAAAGAGCACTACCGACATTTGTCGTTGAAATATCTAAAGACCATATATATTTTTCCATAAATTATTTATTAGTTATGAGTTTATGCGTCTTTTGATTCCTCAATTAACACTTGTATTTTTTTAGGATTGTGAAGATATAATCTAATTAAATCTTCGATAACACCACCAATTTTCATGCTTTTTCCCTTGCATAGAATTTTAAATCTATTATGTAAATCACCATTGATTATAATAGATTTTGGCTTAGTTCCACTAATATTTATTGTATCCTCCATATATATTATAAATTTTTTATCAGCTAATTTATAATAAATACTAAGAAATTATAAAAAAATATAAATTTTTATGATTATTTTGAATTAAAAATCCAAACCAAATACAATTGTTCTTGAAATTGTAGCATCTTTAGATATTGGGTCATTTAATTTAGCTATTGAAACCAGATTTTTATCACTATCATATATTCCAATTTCAGTTATATAAACTTGTGAAACATTATCCCATGTAGCATTTGAGGTCGAATTAAATTCATTAAGTGGTAAATATATTGCAAGGTCAGTAGTATATGCAATTGCTTCAATATCTGAAGTCACATTACCAAAAAAATATTCTTCATCACCCAAACATAATTTATCGTCATCTACACTTAAATAACTTGGGTAATTTAAATAATTTAATGTATATCCAGACATTGAATTATACAGATATAATGGAACACTGAAAACAGTTGAGGATATATTGGCTGATGTTAATACAAAGGTATTACCCGTTGTATATCCAGTTACTTGGTCTGTAGTATCAAACATTTTCCAATCGGCTGAAATTGGCTTAACGTCTTCTAAATTAGTATATGGTGCATTATTTATTAGCTGAACTAATATATGTATTTTATTTGCAGTATAACCAGTACCACCACTTGGTGATAAAAATTTAAAATCACTGGCATTATCAAAATGTATATTAACTTCTTTATTTACAATAGAATCAATATAAGTAGAATTAATATAATTACAATGAATTGCTTCACTATAGCCGTCTCCATTAGCATTATCCGTATTGGGTACTAGAAGATATGAAAAAAATACTGTATAACCGTTTGCCATAATATCTATAAATAGTTAAAAATTCATTATTACATTATCTCTATCAATATACGATACTCCATAAATATTAGTTCCACCTGTTAATGGAATACTAGTATAAATCCAATTTGCTGCTGAATCTAAATCGATTTGAAAATTAGGATTACTTGGATTTTTTGTATAAGTATATTGGAAATATGTTTCAATAAAACCTGATTTCAAATATAATTGTCCACTAATTGATGTTGCTGGTCCTATTGTATTTTGTACAATATTTGTATGTATTTCATCACTTAATGCGTTAAATGAAAATGTCGAACCACTTTCTGCGGTGATTGTGTAATTCAATACTTTTCCTGTCGTAATTGGAGCACCGTTAAATGTTTTCAACCATAAATATAAAATAGATGTGTTGGGATTGGGATAACCGTCATAATGACTATCACGATTTGTTCCATTTACATTAAAAATAAGTGTTTCATCCTGACTATTACCAATGATTATTGAATCTCCCGGTGCTAAAGTAGTCGTTGTTGTAGTAACAAATGGGTCAACAGTTATTTCTTGTTCAAATACACAGCCATTTGAATCCGATACAATGATTGTATATCCTCCATCTGGAACGTTTTGAAATTCATATGTTCCTGCAGTTATATGAATATTTTCTGGAATTAAACTAGGTGTTAATTCTGCAATAAAAGGTCCTATTCCGCTTACTATATTGTATTTTACTGTTGCCATTTAATATATTTTATACTTCTGGTGCTGCTTCTAGAATAAATTCACCACCGCCTCCTCCCCCTAAACCTGAAATACTTTGTGCACACATACACTGATTAGGTGATAATATAAAATTACCTCCAGATGTGTTTGAAATTGTATTCAGACTTAAATTAGTGCAATTAATGAATACTGAACTATCATTTACTTGAGTCGATAATGCTTTTATACATAATGATATTGTGCTGATATTCGAAGAATTAACATCAACATAACAATAACCACCATCAGTACGTGTACATATTTCTCCACCTAAAAGACGTGTGGAAGCAAAATTAACGCAAGTTGCGCTACGCAATAAATATGCACATGCCGAAACAGGTTTAACTGTTCCTGTAAATGTAGATGAACGAGTACTTGTAGTAAAACAAAGTCTAAAACTTTGTCCAGCAACTAATGGTGGTGATGTACAAATTTTACCACATATACATTTATTACTAGAAATTGTACTTTGATTTAAAACACCACCTAAATAGACTGTAATCGGTGGTAAGGTAGTTGTCGATGTTGTTGTAGTTGTTGGAACACATATACTTGTACATAACTGATTAGGACTGCAAGTACCTAAATTAAATCCGCTTCCACTTGCAGTTTTTAAATTTAATACTGCACACCCACATAAATTAGTTGTTGGCTGACCATGACTTAATGGTGCACTACGAATTACGTTTAAATTATAACATAATTTATCTCCACTATATAAAATTATTGGTGGTATAGTTGTTGTTGAACCTGCATTACTTACATTAAATTTAGATACCCAACTACCACCATTTTGACAAGTAGATATACTCACACTACTATTCACACCAGAAGTGCCACCACCTAGCGTACATGCACTAAAATTTAACGTAAGCGATTCACCTCCAGATAAAGAAGGTGAAATTGTTAAATAATTAGTTAAATAACTATTATATGCTATAGTAGTATTATCTGCAACACCTGCTAAACCTATTGTTTTAGTTGCTAATGTAGTTGTACCTACCTGAACAGG